>ERZ827490.1737-NODE-1737-length-26531-cov-14.942363_pt1 | contig 26531 bp, 19 predicted proteins | sample MGYA00519770_ERZ827490 | MGnify/ENA primary metagenome ERZ827490 (study PRJEB31778, sample SAMEA3449324) | human gut metagenome | biome: human gut; feature: human-associated habitat; material: faeces | place: United Kingdom | collected 2010/2012 ...
TCATCATCATGTTCAGCTCGATGTGCAGCACCAGCCGCATGCGGGTGTCGGTGTCGGAGACTTTGTGGAGCTGAATCCAGAAGGCGAAATCCATCGGGATTCCCCCGTCGTCGCCCACGATCTTGACGTGGCGCGGTTCGATGCGCTCCTCCATGCGGAGACGGACGGTGAAGCCTTTGGCCTTGAACGAACAGGTCTCCTCGGTGGCCTGCCACTCCTCGACGCGGTCGGCGACGGCCGGGGTGAGGTTGTCGAAGCGGCTGATGACGGCGTAAATCTGTTCGGCGGGACGTAAAATCCGGTGTTGTTTCGAAATGTATTCCTGCATATTGCGCGTTGAAAATTATAAGTTGAAAGTTTTGCGGGCCCGGATCATTCCGCCGGCTGCGGGGCGGCCCAGAAACGGTCGGCGTCGGAGGTCCGGACGGTGGATTCATCCAGCGAGAATCCCTCGAACCCCGGGGGCAGCAGGGCGATGGCGCGGCCTTCGTATCCGACCTCCTTGTCGTATCCGGTCTGCTCCCAACAAGTGAACCAGTAGAGGTTCTTGGCCCAGTAGGAGAGGTAATTCTCCGGGTCGCGTGTTCCGAGAAGCCGGTGTACGGCCATCGGCTCTCCGGCGACGGTGCGCTGCCGCATCTCTTCGAGTGAGAGCGCTTCGCCTTCGGGCGAGGCGACGTAGGATTGCATGTCCGAGTCTATCATCGCCCATTTCTCGCATTCGGGCAGCCAAACGAGGTTGACCACGTGGCAGTCCCGATCGAGCGAGTCGGCCGGAAGGCACGTCACGAAGCGGTTGACGATCCCTTGCGAGAGCAGCAGCTCGTGGAGCAGGATCGAGTGCAGGCGGCAGTTGAAAGCCGGTTCTACGGTACGGGTATACTCCCACAGTCCGATTGCGTTGCGCGTTTCGGGCTGGACTTTCTGATTGGCGTGGGGAATGTTCCGGGCGACGAACTGCGCCAGCGCGCGGGCGTTGTCCCAGGTCGTCGCGGCGGGATTCACGAGGGTGTCGAGCCGGAAGTATTCGCGGATTTCACGGGCGCGGGCGGTGTCCTGTTTATAGGTGAAGCGATACTGCACGGTGTCGGCGGCGTAAGGGCCTGCGGCGCGGAGCAGCTCCACGCGCTGCTGTTTTTCGAGACCGGTCAGATAGTCAATGGCCTGTTCGCGGAAGACGAAACGGGCCAGCAGAAAGATTGCCAGCAGCAGGCCGATGAGCGAAAGCAGAGCGATACCTGCGATTTTGAAGAGTTTTTTCATGGGCGGCGATTATGTCCGCTGCAAAGATAGGGATTTTTCCGGTGGCGGCAAACGAACGGGACGAACCTTTGCGGGGTTCGTCCCGGGATGCGGTTGCGAAGCGGCAGGGGCCTTGCGGAAACGGGGGCGGGGCCTTGAAAAAACGGGCCGGCGATATGGAGAGGGGCTGCGCGCGGACAGCCCCCGACGGCGTGATCCGGGTTGGCGGTCTTTGAATCCGGCCGGCTCTGAATCCGGCTTTTCAAGCCGGCGGTCAGTCGATCTCGAAGGTGCGTGCCGTGTCGCTGTCTACGGTGATGCGCACCGTCATCGTGTTGTCGGGCAGCAGCTGTTCGATCTTCTCGGGCCACTCCACCAGACACAGGTCTCCCGAGTAGAAATACTCCTCGTAACCGAAGTCGAAGGCTTCCCGCAGGTCGTTGATGCGGTAGAAATCGAAGTGGTGGATGCGTCGGTTGCCCTCGCCCTTGTATTGGTTGACGATGGCGAACGTGGGGCTGGTCACGGTGTCGGCGGCCCCGAGTTCTGCGGCGATTTCACGGATGAGCGTGGTTTTGCCCGCGCCCATCTCGCCGCGGAAGGCGACCACCGTACGGCGGCCCAGCGAGCCGATGATCGCCCCGGCGACCTGCGGAAGCTCGTCCTGCGAGGTGATGTGAATGGTTTTCATCTATTGTTTTGGCTTTAGAACGATATACGGTACGATCATCTCCTCCATCGAAATTCCGCCGTGCTGGAACGTGTTGCGGTAGTAGCGGATGTGGCGGTTCGCGTCGTTGTTGTAGACGAGGAAATCGGTGTTGTAGGCGAAGATGTAGCTCGACGTGAGGTTGCTCGACGGCAGCTGCACGTCCTCGGGTTTCAGGATTTCGTAGACTTCGCGGGAGTTGTACGCGAGGTTGCGGCCCGTCTTGTAGCGCAGGTTGGCCGAGGTCTCGCGGTCGCCGGTCACCTTCACCGGGTTGTCCACGCGGATCGTGCCGTGGTCCGAGGTGATGACGACGGTGTGTCCCCGCTCGGAGAGGAGCTTGAGGATGGTGTAAAGGTCCGAGTGCTCGAACCACGAGCGCGTCAGCGAGCGGAACGCCGCGTCGTCCTCCGTGAGTTCGCGGATGATGTCGGTCTCGGTACGTGCGTGCGAAAGGATGTCGAGGAAGTTGTAGACGATGACCGAGAAATCGGCGTCGTAGACCTTCTGGATGTTGTCCACCAGCTTGCGCCCCTGCTCCGGGCGCACCAGCTTGTCGAACGAGAACTTCCAGTTCTTGCCGTTCTGGCTCATCAGCCGCTTCAGAAACTCCTCCTCGTACTGGTTCTTGCCGCCCTCCTCGTTGTCGTTGAGCCACTTGTTGGGCATCAGGCGGTCGATGGCCAGCGGCATAAGCCCCGCGAAGACGGCGTTGCGGGCGTACTGCGTGGCGGTGGGGAGGATGGCGCAGTAAAAGTCGTCCTGCGCCACGTCGTACCAGCCCCGCAGCAGCGACGAAATCGACCGCCACTGGTCGTAGCGGAAGTTGTCGATCAGCAGCAGCGTGGTCTTGGGGTTCTCGTCGACGACGGGGAAGATGTTGGTGCGCATGAGCGTGTGCGACATCACGGGGGTGTCGTCCGAGCGCTTGTTGATCCAGTTGTAGTAGTTGCGGCGCACGAACTTGCAGAACTCCTGATTGGCCTCGCTTTTCTGGTAGGTCAGCACCTCCTTGATGCTCTGGTCGGTGGATTCCGCCAGTTCGACCTCCCATGCGGTGAGCTTGCGGTAGAGCGCGCACCAGTCCTGGAACGTGTCGGCCATCTGGAGCGAGGACGAGATGCGGCCGAACTCCGAACGGTAGTCGGCGGTGGTCTGCTCGGTCACCAGCTGTTGCTGGTGCACGTTCTTCTTGATCGAGAGCAGCACCTGGTTGGGGTTGACGGGCTTGATGAGGTAGTCGGCGATCTTCGACCCCACGGCCTTGTCCATGATGTTCTCCTCCTCGCTCTTGGTGACCATGATCACGGGCGTCGTGGGGCGCACCTCCTTGATCTTGGGAAGGGTTTCGAGTCCCGTCATGCCGGGCATCATTTCGTCGAGGATGATCAGGTCGTAGGCTCCTTCGGAAGCCATGTCGATCGCGTCGTATCCGTTGTTGCAGGTGTCCACTTCATAGCCCTTCTGCTGGAGGAACAGCACGTGGGGTTTCAGCAGTTCGACTTCGTCGTCGACCCAGAGTATTTTGACCATACCGTTATCGGATTTAGAATTTGCAAAATTAATGTTTTTATCATCAAACGCAAAAACCCCGCGGTTTATTGGCCCGGCTGCCGATTAAATGCTACCTTTACTCCGAAAAAAACAAAATAACGGTCATTGTGCTTAAAACAGAAAAATCCCGTATCGACGCGGTGGATGCTTTGCGCGGCTTTGCCGTGATGGCGATCCTGCTCGTACACAGCCTCGAACATTTTATCTTTCCGGTTTATCCGGCTTCGTCGCCTGCGTGGCTCGCGGCCCTCGACGAAGGTGTCTTTGCGGTCGTGTTCGCGCTTTTCGCAGGCAAGGCCTATGCGATCTTCGCGCTGCTTTTCGGCTTCACCTTCCATCTGCAATACGCCTCCCGGCAGAGCCGCGGCGAAGACTTCGGAGGCCGCTTTCTCTGGCGGCTGCTGTTGCTGGTGGGGTTCGCCACGCTCAACGCCGCCTTTTTTCCCGCGGGGGATGTGCTGCTGCTGTTCAGCCTCGTGGGCGTGGTGCTGTTCGCCGTCCGGCGTCTGAACGACCGGACCGTGCTGGCGCTGGCCCTGCTGTTTCTCGTGCAGCCCGTCGAATGGTACCATTGCTTCCGTGCGCTGGCCGACCCGGGTTTCGCTCCGCCCGATCTGGGCGTCGGAGCCATGTACGGCGAGGTTGCGGCCTATACGAAAGCCGGGGATTTCTGGCAGTTCGTCGCCGGGAACGTCACGCTCGGGCAGAAGGCGAGTCTGCTGTGGGCCGTCAATGCCGGACGGTACAGCCAGACGGCGGGCCTTTTCCTGCTGGGTCTGCTGCTCGGCCGTCGAGGGCTTTTCTCGGATTCGGCGGACAATGCGCGCTTCTGGGTGCGGACGCTGATCGTCGGGGCCGTTGCCTTCGTGCCGCTCCAGGCCCTGCACGGGCTTTTCGGCGAAGCGACGGCGGCCCGCATGGCTGCGACCGTGCTCGACATGTGGCAGAAACTTGCCTTCACGGCGGTGCTTGCGGCTTCGTTCGTGCTGCTCTACCGCACGGCCCGTTTCCGCCGGGTGACCGACGGCCTGCGCTTCTACGGGCGGATGAGCCTTACCAATTATATCGCGCAGTCCGTCGTCGGCGCCCTGATCTTTTTCCCGTTCGGACTCGGTCTCGCCTCCCGGTGCGGATATGCGCTGAGCCTGGTGATCGGCGTTGCGGTCTTCGTTTTGCAGGCGGCTTTTTGCCGTTGGTGGCTGCGCGGCCACCGGCAGGGACCGCTGGAAAGTCTCTGGCACCGTCTGACGTGGCTGGGCGCGAAGTGATGCGTAACGTATTGTTTCGCAGCTTTTTGCCGATTGTCGGGGCGGAAGAGGCGCAGTGCGGAATAAATAACTGATATAGAATATTTTAATTTTGGCCCGGGTTTTGCCCGATATTTGTTATCGTGTTGTGAACGTGCAGACTACACTGCCGCGGGAAAAAAGTGAAAAAAAATTGCCGATTATTGGCGGATATGTAAATAAAGCGTATATTTGCACTCCGAATCATTTTGGATGAACTTAATTTTAAATACTATATAAACATGACAAAGGCAGATATCGTAAGCGAAATCGCTAAAAGCACCGGCGTTGAGAAGGTGCAGGTGCAGGCTATCGTCGAGGCTTTCATGGAGAGCATCAAGACGTCGCTGACCCAGAAAAATAATGTCTATCTTCGCGGTTTCGGCAGCTTCATCGTGAAGAAGCGCGCCAAGAAGGTTGCCCGCAACATCTCGAAGAACACGACGATCACCATTCCCGAACACAACATCCCCGCTTTCAAGCCCGCAAAGAGCTTCGCAGCGAAGGTGAAATAACGGATAATAAGAACCTCTTAAAATTTAAGGACTATGCCAAACGGAAAGAAGCATAAGCGTCACAAGATGGCTACCCACAAGCGGAAAAAACGTCTTCGTAAGAACCGTCACAAGAAAAAGTAGGGTAGCACCTTTGTGCTAACGATAGATAAAGCTAAAGGGGCCAAGGGGTTCTTTTAGCTTTACCTATTTTCGGGTTTCCGATTTTTCGGGCGGTTTTTCCGCCTTTTTCGCGGGTTTTCCGGACGCCGGGCCCCGCGTTCTGCCGGACGTTTCCGGCATCCATTTTTCCCTTTGGAGTTCGCCGCCACTTCACAGCAAAACGCGGCTTCAGTACTAATTTCAGCCATACCGCGCCCGGTTTCCCGGAGCGCGACACACGATAGATGAACAGAGAATTAATCGTAAACGTAACCCCGACCGAGATATCAATCGCCATGTGCGAGGACAAGGTGCTCGTCGAACTGAACAAGGAGCAGTGCCAGACGGGCTTCGCCGTGGGGGACATCTACCTCGGGAAGGTGCGCAAGATCATGCCGGGACTGAACGCGGCATTCGTCAACATCGGACACGAAAAGGACGCCTTTATCCACTACCTCGACCTGGGGCCGCAGTTCCCCTCGCTGCAGAAGCTCGTCGCCTCGCAGCAGCCCGGAAAACGCGGGTTCCGCGTCGAGAGCATGAAACTCGAACCGCCCGTCGAGAAGACCGGGAAGATCGGCGAATACCTCCAGGTGGGGCAGCAGATCATGGTCCAGGTGGCCAAGGAGGCCATTTCGACCAAAGGTCCGCGCCTGACGGCCGACATTTCGCTGGCCGGCCGCAACGTGGTGCTGGTTCCCTTCTCGTCGAAGGTCTTCCTTTCGCAGAAGATCCGCTCGGCCGAGGAGAAGAAACGGTTGAAGCGCATCGCGGCGGCGGTCCTTCCGAAAAACTTCGGCGTCATCATCCGCACGGCGGCCATGGAGGCCAAGGACGAGGACATCGAGCACGACATCCAGACCCAGATCGACCGCTGGCGCAAGACCTGCGCGGCGATCAAGAAGAACGCGGCGTCGGCCCCGGCGCAGCTGATGAGCGAGATGAACCGCGCCAACACGATCATCCGCGACTCGCTGAACGGCTCCTTCTCGCAGATCGCCGTCGACGACGAGGCGATGTACAACGAAATCCGCGGCTACATCCGCCAGATCGAACCCGAGAAGGAGAAGATCGTCAAACTCTACAAGGGCAACGTGCCCATTTTCGACAACTTCGACATCTCGAAGCAGATCAAGTCGCTCTTCGCCAAGTACGTGTCGCTCAAACGCGGCGCCTACCTCATCATCGAGCGCACGGAGGCCATGAACGTCATCGACGTCAATTCGGGCAACCGCACCAAGGCCGAGGACAACCAGGAGCAGACCGCCATGGACGTGAACCTCGCCGCGGCGAAGGAGATCGCCCGCCAGCTGCGGCTGCGTGATTTGGGCGGTATCGTCATCATCGACTTCATCGACCTGCACAAGGCGCAGAACAAGCAGGCGTTGTTCGACGAGATGGTGAAGCTGATGGCCACCGACAAGGCCAAGCACACGGTGCTGCCGCTCACGAAATTCGGCCTGATGCAGATCACCCGCCAGCGGGTGCGTCCCGTGGCCGTCGAGAGCGTTTCGGACGTCTGCCCGACGTGCAACGGTTCGGGCAAGATCGAACCTACGGTGCTGCTGGACAAGAAGATCGAGAACCAGATTTCGTTCCTCACGCAGGACCGCGGACACAAATTCATCAAGCTGGTCGTCAGTCCTTACGTGGCGGCGTTCCTCCGAAAGGGCCTTTGGTCGCTGCGCCGCCGCTGGGAGTGGAAGTACAAGGTGCGCCTTGAGATCGCCGAGGACCAGAGCATCGGGATCGTCGAGATCCACTACCATGACAAAAAGGATAACGACCTTATAACCAAATAAGGCATGGCAACCGCCCGCGAGCAGCTGGCGCAGTTCGCCGCCGGGTCGAAAGCCCTCGGCAGACTGTGCCGCGAATATAAAAACAGGAGTGCTACCGTCCACCTCGAAGAGCTGGTCGGCGGCGCTCTTTCGTTTTATGCCGCGGCGGCCGTGGCCGAATCCGGGGGCGTGCATGTCTTTGTCGCCGAGGACCGTGACGCCGCAGCCTACCTTCTGAACGACTTCTACAACCTGCTGGACGAACGGCAGGTTTACTTCTTTCCCTCGTCGTGGAAGCGTTCGGCGGCCTATGGCGCCGAGGATGCGCAGGGCGTGGTGCAGCGCACGGCGACGATGCACGCCGTGCGGAATTTCACGGGGAAGGGCTACCTGGTGGTCTGCACCTGCCCCGAGGCGCTGGCCGAGCGGGTCGCCGACGCCGAAGCCCTGCAACGGGAGACGATCACCGTGAGGGTCGGCGACCGGATTTCGATCGAGGTGCTGGAGCAGGCGCTCGTCGATGCTTCGTTTACGCGCGTGGATTTCGTCTACGAACCCGGGCAGTACTCGGTGCGCGGCGGTATCGTCGACGTCTTCTCCTATTCGGAGAGCAAACCCTACCGACTGGATTTCTTCGGCGACGAGGTCGACTCGATCCGGCGGTTCAACATTTCGAGCCAGCTGTCGTCGGACAGGCTGGAGCGCGTGGAGATCATCCCCGACCTGAACGCCGGGACGCCCGCCGCGGCGAAGGTCTCCTTCGCGCGGTTTGCGGGCGCGGAGGCTTCCTGGTGGTTCTACGACGCCGATTTCGTGTTGCGGAGGGTCAACGACATCCGCCGCAGGACGCTCTCGGACATGGAGCATCCCGATGAGATCGACTCGCTGCTGACGAGCCGCAACTCGCTCGTGGCCGACCTTTCCGGAAGCCGGATTTTCCTGCTGCGCGACAATCTTCCCGAGCGGCCCGCGGCCGCAACGGTGAAGTTCGCGACGTCGCCCCAGCCGAAATTCAATAAAAATTTCGAGATGCTGGCCGACGACATGATCCGGGGTGCGCTGCGGGGTTACGATACCTATATACTTTCGGAGAACAAGGCGCAGGTCGAGCGTCTCGAAAATATTTTCCACCAGATCGGCCGCGGACAGGCCGTCGTGCGGTCGCTGTCGACGACCCTGCACGAGGGGTTCGTGGACAACGACCTGAAACTGTGCCTCTACACCGACCACCAGATTTTCGACCGCTACCAGCGTTACCGCATCAACGGCGAGATCCGGCGCGACGAGCAGATGACCGTCGCCGAGCTGAACCAGCTGCGCCCGGGCGACTACGTGGTGCATATCGACCACGGCGTGGGCCGTTTCGACGGGCTGGTGAAGATCGCCGCGGGCGATGGACGCATGCAGGAGGCGATCAAGCTGGTCTACAAGGACGGCGACGTGCTGTTCGTCAACGTGCACTCGCTCCACCGCATTTCGCGCTACAAGTCGGGCGACGGCGAGCCGCCGAAGGTCTACAAACTGGGCAACGGCGCCTGGCAGAAGCTGAAGAACGCCACCAAGAAAGCCGTCAAGGACATTTCGCGCGAACTGATCGCCCTCTACGCCAAACGCAAGGCCTCGAAGGGCTACGCCTTCTCGCACGACAGCTATTTGCAGCACGAGCTGGAGGCGTCGTTCCGCTGGGAGGACACTCCCGACCAGCAGTCGGCCACGGCGGCCATCAAGAAGGACATGGAGTCGGATCAGCCGATGGACCGGCTGGTGTGCGGCGACGTGGGCTTCGGAAAGACCGAGGTGGCGATCCGCGCGGCGTTCAAGGCCGCTGTCGACGGCAAGCAGGTCGCCGTGCTGGTTCCGACGACGATCCTCGCCTTGCAGCACTACCGCTCGTTCACTGAGCGTCTGCGCGATTTCCCGGTGAGGGTGGAGTACATCAACCGCACCAAATCCACGAAGGAGGTCAGCCAGATCCGCGAGGACCTCGCCTCGGGGAAGATCGACATTCTGATCGGCACGCACAAGATGCTGGGCAAGCAGATCGTGTTCCGCGACCTGGGGCTGCTGATCATCGACGAGGAGCAGAAATTCGGCGTCGCCGCCAAGGAAAAGCTCACCGAGATGAGCGTTTCGGTCGATACGCTGACGCTCACCGCCACACCGATTCCGCGCACGCTGCAATTCTCGCTGATGGGTTCGCGGGACTTGTCCGTCATTTCGACCCCGCCGCCCAACCGCCAGCCGATCCTCACCGAGTCGCACGTATTCTCGGAGGAGATCATCCGCGATGCCGTCGAGGCGGAACTCGCCCGCGGCGGCCAGGTCTATTTCGTCCACAACCGCGTCGAGGACCTGCTGGCCCTCCAGGGGCTGATCACGCGCCTCTGCCCGAAGGCCCGTGTGGCCGTCGGGCACGGCAAGATGCCGGCCGAGCAGCTGGAGAAACTCATCATGGACTTCATCTACGGGGAATTCGACGTGCTGGTGTCGACGACCATCGTCGAGAACGGCATCGACATTCCCAACGCCAATACGATCATCGTCGACAATGCCCAGAACTTCGGTTTGAGCGACCTGCACCAGCTGCGCGGTCGCGTGGGGCGTTCGAACCAGAAGGGCTACTGCTACCTGCTTTCGCCGCCCGACGAACTGCTGTCGTCCGACGCGCGGCGGCGTCTGCGGGCCATCGAGGAGTTTTCCGACCTGGGTTCGGGGTTCAACATCGCCATGCAGGACCTCGACATTCGCGGCGCGGGCAACCTGCTGGGCGCCGAGCAGAGCGGGTTCATCGCCGACATCGGTTTCGAGACCTACCAGAAGATTATGAACGAGGCGGTGGCCGAACTGCGTGCCGAGGGGCTTCATGTCCCGGGCCTGAGCGACGGGGAGCAGGAGGTCGTGGAGCAGATGCGTTTCATCGACGACGCGCACATCGACATCGAGGTCGAGGCCGCGCTGCCCGACGCCTACGTTTCGCAGCAGGCCGAACGCCTGAAACTCTACCGCGAACTCGACTCGACGAAGGACGAGGAGGCTTTGCAGGCCTTCGAGAGCCGTCTTGCGGACCGTTTCGGTCCCCTGCCGCGCGCCGCGAAGGAGCTGTTGAACGTCGTGCGCCTGCGCTGGGAGGCCATTCGTCTGGGCATGGAGCGCGTGAAGGTCAAGAACGGGCTGATGATCGTGCATTTCGTGGGCGAGGAGAACTCGCCTTTCTACAAGAGCGAGGCCTTTATGACCCTGTTGCAGCGGGTTACGCAGCGGCCCGACCGATTTGTGCTCAAACAGCACAATAATCGGTTGGCGATGACCGTTAGGAATGTCAAAGACGTGGAAGACGCATACAAAACGCTGCAGCAGCTTTGAATCTGATCGTAGACATAGGCAACACCCTTGTCAAGTTGGCCGTTTTTGACGGCGGACGGATCGTCGCCCAGCGCTGCGTGGAGCGGCTGCATCCGTCGATGCTCGGCGAGTTGCTGGAGGGCCGCAGGGCCGCGAAGGCCGTCGTCGCTTCGACGCGCGGCGAAGCGGACGACGTGGTCGAAACGGTCAGGCCCTATGCGGATTACCTGCTGGAATTCACCTCGCAGACCCCCGTGCCGGTTGCCAACGCTTACCATACGCCCGAGACGCTGGGCCGCGACCGGCTGGCCGCCGCCGTGGGCGCCACGGTGCTTTACCCGGGGCGCAACGTGCTGATCGTCGATTTCGGCACGGCCGTCACGATCGACCTGGTGACGGCCGACAACACGTTCCGCGGCGGGTGCATTTCGCCGGGGATGAAAACCCGTTTTCGGGCGCTCCACGACTACACGGCCTGCCTGCCGCTGTGCGGTCCGACCGAAAGCGGGGAGTTGCAGGGGCTCACCACCGAAGAGGCCATCCGCCTGGGGGTGATGAACTCGCTGACCTTCGAAATTGAGGGCTATATGGCCCGGATGGAGAAAAAAATCGACGATTTATGCGTAATTTTTACCGGCGGGGACGCGAAATACTTTGCGAAAAGAATTAAAAACACGATATTTGCAAATTGTAATCTGGTCTTTTGCGGATTGGATCGAATTTTAGAGTACAATGCAAGTGAAGAACACCTTGATTAAGCTGGTTGTCGCGGCTGCAGCGATGTTTCCTTTTGCCGTTTCGGCCCAGACAAGCAGTATTAACGCATTCTCGCCCTATACGATGTACGGCATCGGCGAACAGAATACCCCCGGTACGCTGCAGATGCGCTCGATGGGCGGTGCGGGTGTGGCCATGCGTTCGGTGAGTACGGTCAACCTGCTCAACCCCGCGGCTTACAGCGCGGCTCCGCAGAAGACTTTCCTTTTCAACTTCGGGTTGGAGGGGCAGAACTACTACAACGCCCAGACGGTCGGAGGCGTCGGGAAACGGACGGCCTACAACACGTTCAACTTTCACGACATCGCTTTCCAGATGCCGGTGGCGAAGCGGCTGGGACTCGGTTTCAGCCTCACGCCTTACAGTTCGGTGGGTTACAGGACCAAGTATTATCACGAATACGATCCCGAAGACCCCATTTACGCCAACGTCGGCAATATTCAGTACAACTACCAGGGCGAGGGCGACGTGACGGAGGTCAAGGTCGGCCTGGGCTGGGAGCCGTTCAAGAATTTTTCGGTGGGTATCGCCGCACAGTATTACTGGGGCGACATCGACCGTACGTTCGTGATGACCCCGACCGCCATTACGGGCGAGGGAACCTTCACCTCGACGGTGGGGCAGGACAATTACAGCATTTCGAGCATCAAGGGGCAGGTCGGCGTGCAGTGGAACGCGATTCTGAACGCGAAGCGCATCCTGACCTTCGGCGCGACGTACGACTTCGGCGGCGACCTGAACCCGGAGGTGACGAAAAAACTCTATATCGGCGACCTGTACAACACGGTCGTCAAGGGCGATACGACGCACCTGAAGCTGGTGCTGCCCCGGCAGCTGGCCGTGGGGGCCTATTACCAGACCGGCAGGTGGGCCGTCGGCGTGGATTATGTGTTCCAGAACTGGGGCGGTCGCAACTCGGGCTACGAGATGACGGGAACCAGCGGCAGCGGGGAGAACAAGACGGAATACAAGGTGGCCTACACCAATACGAGCACGATCAAGATGGGTGTGGAATACACCCCGAACCGTTACGATGCGCGTCACTTCCTCAAACGCTGGTCCTACCGTGCGGGTTTCCGCTACGGGGCCTACAACCAGACGTTCAACGGGGACAAGCTCGCGCAGTACGCCGTGACGGCGGGCATCGGCATTCCGGTGAGGCGCGGTGCCTTCTCGGCCATCGACATCGGTGTCGAGTACGGTCGCCGCGGTTACAACATCGCCGACCGCCTGGGGCTGGTCCGGCAGCAGTATTTCAAGTTTGCGATCGGCTTCACGCTCTTCGCGGGACAGATGGAGAACGGCGAATATTGGTTCATGCGCTCCAAGTTCGATTGATGTGACAGGCAAGCAAAAATAAAAGATAGAAACACAAAAATTAATCTGACCGATGAAAAACGTTAAATTCCTGCTTTCTGCTGCGTGTGCGCTTTTTGCAGTCGCAGCGATGGCACAGCAAGATTTCAGTGATCCGAAGTACGCGGTCTGGGGTGACACTCCTCAGGAGCGGGAGCAGAACATTCTGAACAGCAACTTCCTCAAGGAGTCGCTCGACAACAAGGATTACAACGCTGCCGCGCATTACCTCAAGGAGCTGCTCGACAAATGTCCGAAGGCTTCGCAGAATACCTTTGTGCGCGGCATCACGCTTTATAAGAACAAGATCGCGCGCGCCAAGAGCATCGCCGAGAAAAACACCTACACCGACTCGCTGATGATCGTTTACGACCTGCGCAACGAGTATTTCGGCGACCATCCCAAGTACGGCACGCCCTATATCCTCGACCGCAAGGCCCGTGAGTATCTGATGTACAAACCCGCCGACCGCAAGGGTATCCGCGAAGCGTTCCGCGCAGCCATCGAGGCCGGCGGCGACAACACCGATCCCGAGACCGTCGTGGCCTATTTCTCGAACCTCTGCGACGATTACAGGAATACCGACGAGGTGATGCCCGACGAGATCATCGCCGAGTACGACCGTCTGACGCCATTCTTCGAGAAGAACCCCGCTGCCGCCGAGTACAAGAGCCAGTTCGACGCTGCGTTCGGATTGAGCGGCGCCGCAAGCTGCGAGAATCTCGAAAGACTCTTCAAGGGCAAGCTGGCCGCCGCTCCCGACGACGAGGCGCTGCTTTCGCAGGCCGTGGCTCTGATGTCGCGCGCTAAGTGCGACGGTGATTTCTACTTCTCGATCGCCGAGAAATACTATCAGGTGAAGCCTTCGTCGGAGACGGCCATGTTCCTGGCCCAGGCTTTCCAGAACAAGAAGGACTATGTAAAGGCGAAGACCTACCTGAACGAGGCGCTGGATGTCGAGAAAGACCCCGCCGAGCGTCAGAAACTGCTCGTGCGCATCGCGCTGGTGGGCCTCGTGTCCAACGACATTCCGGGCGCTGCCGCCGCTGCGCGCCAGGCCCGCGACCTGGATCCCGAGGACGGCGTTCCGTACTTCATCCTGGCGCAGTGCTATGCTTCGTCGGCAGGTTCGTGCGGCGGTTTCGCCGGTCTGGCGACCTATTGGGCCGCTTACGATACGATGGCCAAGGCGGTCGAGCTGCTCCCGGCCGATTCGGAGTACATGGAGCACGCCAAGAGTTCCCTCGGCAAGTTCCGTTCGGTTTTCCCCAGCTCGGAGGAGTGCTTCTTCAACGAGTTGCAGGAGGGTGCGCGCTATACGGTGACCTGCGGAACGGCCGCCGGTATCACCACCACCGTCCGTGCCCGCTAAAAAACACGCTCCCGACAGGCTTCGATGGGAAAACGCATGACAAGAACGATCAGGGTAGCACTCTCCGTGACGGGGAGTGCTATCTTGCTATTCTCGTGTGCGGACAAGGATGCGGGCCGCGCGTCGGCTTCCGAGGAGACGATGATGACCGAATACAGCGAGGACCTTTCGGTCGTGATGTCGCAGAACGGTCGCCGGTCGTACCATTTCGTCACGCCGCTGCTCGAAGGTTATTCGCTGGCCCGCGAACCTTACCGCGAATTCCGCAAGGGCGTGAAGATCACTACCTACCAGAACGATTCGCTGACCACGGTGGACGCCGTGCTGACGGCCAACTACGCCATCTATTACGAGAACCGCGAACTGTGGGAGGCCAAGGGCAACGTCGTCGTCGAGAAATCCGACGGCAAGACCCTCTACACCCAGCAGTTGTTCTGGAATGCGCGGACCAAGAAAATCTATTCGAACGTCGATTCGAAGATCGTGCAGAACAACGGCCGCGATGTCTTCATCGGCGAAGGTTTCGAATCGGACGAGGAGTTCAAGGACTGGCGTTTTCGCCGCATGAAGGGCCGTATGGAGGTCGAGATGAAGCAGAGCGCCGACTCTGCGGCCACGGATTCCACGTCCGTGCGCCCGGTTCCGAAACCCTCCGACAGCCGGCCCTCCGACAGCCGGCCCTCCGACAGTCGGTCCGCCGTCCGGACGTCCGAATCCGGGAGGGCCGCTCCGGCCCGGGAGATTCCCGCCGGACCGGCTGAAAGGCAGGTCGGAAGACCCGAGGCGGAAGTTGAGCGCCGGCCGCTGAAAATGCTGGACGGCTCCCGGGAGGAGCAGGTTTCCGTCGAACCCAAACTCAAAAACTGAAAGCGATGCTCACCACCGTCGTCCTGATTGTCGTAATGCTGTTGCTGTCGGCTTTTTTCTCGGGGATGGAGATTGCCTTTACGAGCAAGAACCGTCTCAAGCTGGAGATCGACCGCAAGCAGAACCGCATGTTCGACCAGATTGCCGAGGTTTTCGCCCGCCATCCGGGGCAGTATATCACCACGATCCTCGTGGGCAACAACATCGCACTGGTCGTCTATTCGCTGGCGATGTCGCTGCTTCTGCGCAGCATCTATGCCTCGCTGGGGTGGGAGCAGCTCGCCCGGAGCGGCTCGGTCGCCGTGGACACCGCCGTTTCGACGGTCATCATCATCTTCTTCGCCGAGTTTCTCCCCAAGTCGATTTTCAGGAACAATCCCAATTTCTATTACCGCGCGCTGGCGCCGGTGATCTATTTTTTCTACATCGTACTCTATCCGGTGGCGCGTTTCACGACGCTGCTTTCCCACGGCATTCTGCACCTTCTGGGCCGCCGCGTCGAGGAGCGGAACATCACTCCGAGTTTCGACCGCGAGGACCTTGCGGCGCTGCTCGACACGAACAGCCCGGAGCAGCATTCGGAACCGGACAACGAGCTGAAACTCTTCCAGAACGCGCTGGATTTCGCCGACCTGCGCGTCAGGGACTGCATGGTTCCGCGTGTGGACGTCGAGGCCGTGGACATCGACGACACCTCGATCGAACAGCTCACGGCGCGTTTCGTCGACTCGAAATATTCGCGTATCTTCGTCTGGCGCAAGTCGATCGACAACATCGTGGGCTACGTCAATTCGAAAAGCCTTTTCACGCGGCCCCGGCAGATCGCCGACGTGATGATGGAGGTCAATTTCGTGCCCGAGACCATGCCTTTGCAGCTGATGCTGGAGAATTTTATCAAGCACCGTTCGAACATCGCCGTTGTGATCGACGAATTCGGCGGCACGGCGGGCGTCATTTCGCTCGAAGACGTGCTGGAGCAGATTTTCGGCGAGATCGAGGACGAGCACGACATTCCGGACCTCACCGAAAAGCAGGTCGGCCCCGACGAGTATGTTCTCTCGTGCCGCCTGGAGGTGAAATACCTGAATGAAAAATACAACCTCGGCATCGAGGAGAGCAAGGAATACGACACGCTGGCCGGTTTCATCATCTTCAATTACGAGGGTATTCCCACCGCCGGGGAGACGGTTTTCATCGGCGGCCTGCAATTGCGGATTCTCCGTACGACGCGTTCGCGCATCGAACTGGCGCGGGTGAAGAAATTGTAGCGTGGGCCGGATTCCGCCGCCTTTCCGGTAAATTCCCGTCCCGGCGGGGATTAGGGGGGGGGCGAAGCGTGCGTATATTTTTACTTTTATTCTGTTCTTTTTACAATTAATTTTACTACCTTTGGCTGATAATTCGAAACAATACGAATAATTAACAATTTATATGGCAAGTTTAAACACTTTACGAACCAAGTTCGGCATCGTGCTTTCGATCATCATCGCACTGGCCCTCTTGGCATTCATCCTCTCTCTGAAGACTGAAATGGGCTTCTCGGGCAACGACCCGCGTGTCGGTGTGATCGACGGCGAGAAGATCAACTATTCGGAGTACTACGACCAGTACGAGAAGATCAAGTCGCAGAACAACATGCAGGAGAGCGACGAGCAGCAGTCGGCCATGCTGGCCAATGCCGCCTGGCAGGCGCTGATCGCCAAGCACGTGCTGACGCCCGGTTTCGACCGGATGGGACTTCGCGTCACCGAGCCGGAGCGTCTGGCGATGGTCAGCGGACAGCATCCTTCGCAGGCTTTCTACAATGCTTTCGCCGATCCCCGCACGGGCGAGTACAGCGTGGCTGCCATCAGCCAGTTCCTCGCACAGGCCGAGACCAACCCCGAGGCGGCCAATGCCTGGGCGCAGCTCAACGAGCAGGCCCGTCTGGAGCGCGAGGTGCAGAAGTACTTCGGACTGGTGAAGGGCGGCGTTTACGTCAATTCGCTGGAGGTCGCCCGCGGTGTCGAGGCCGCCAACAAGTCTTTCTCGGGCAAGTGGGCCGGCAAGAAGTTCTCGGCCGTTCCCGATTCGCTCGTCAAGGTGTCGTCGGGTGATGTGAAGGCTTACTACAACAGCCATAAGAACCAGTTCAAGCAGACCCCGTCGCGTACGATTTCGTATGTCGTATTCGAGGTCTCCCCCACGGACAACGACCTGCTGGCGCTTGAGAAGAGCGTGACGGAGGTGGGCCGGGAGTTCGCCGCCGCCGAGGAGGTGAAGACCTTCGTCCGCGCCAATCGCAACGGCAAGATCGCCGACAGCTACGTTTCCGCCGCACAGCTCTCCGACGAGGAGGCCAAGGCGCTGATGGCGGGCGAGATGTACGGTCCCGTGCTGAAGAACAACGAGTGGACGATGTCCCGCGCGCTCGATTCGAAGATGGTTCCCGACTCGGTGGGCGTACGTCATATCGTGCTGCCCTATGCGCAGGAGGCGCTTGCCGACAGCCTGCTGACGGTGCTGAAGAAGGGGGGCGATTTCGCGCAGACCGCTGCCCGTTATTCGGTTTACGACGCTACGGCCGCCAACGGCGGTGAAGTGGGAGTGCTGCCTTTCTCGGCCTTCACGGGCGAGTTCGCCGCCGCTTTGGCCAATGCCAGACAGGGCGACATCGTGAAGATCGCTTCGGGCGACGCCATCCAGCTGATGCAGGTATACCGTGCCGACAAACCTTCGAAACACGTGCAGGTGGCTACGATCACCTATCCCGTGGAGGCTTCGGCCGCCACGCGCCGCGACGTGCACAACCAGGCCGGTTCGTTCATGGTCAACGCCAAGGGTTCGGCCGCCGCATTCGCAGATGCCGCTTCGACGGCTGCCGTGACGCCCCGCGTGGCTGCGATCGCCCAGGGCGACCGTACGATCCGCGGCCTTGAGGATTCGCGCGAGGTGGCCCGCTGGGCCTACGGAGCGAAGGAGGGCGACCTTTCGGCGATCTTTAACGTAGGCAAGGACTACGTGATTGCCACGTTGACCGAGATCGACGACAATGAGTACGCACCGCTGAATAAGGTTTCGGCCCAGATCCGTTCGCAGCTTCTTCGCGACAAAAAATACGATTATATCGTCAAGAGCCTTTCGGGTTCGACCCTCGCCGAGCAGGCTGCAAGTCTCGGCTCGGAGGTGGAGGACTTCTCCGATGTGACTTTCGGTTCGTTCTACGTGAACGGCGTGGGCATGGAGCCTCGTCTGGTGGGCGCCATCGCATCGGCCGAGAAGGGCGCCCTGTCGGCTCCCGTGAAGGGACTTTCGGGCGTCTATGTCTTCGAGGTCGGGGATGTCAAGATCGACGACAAGCAGACCGCCGAAGGCGAGAAAGTTCGTGCCCAGGCCATGGCCGAGGGCATGGCCCAGCAGTTCGCCATCCCGGCTATCCAGCAGATGGCCAAGATTCAGGACCTGCGCGGCAAGTACTTCTAAACGATTGATTTTACGGTGCATCTTTGCACTTGCTCCCGCAGGGCGCGAATGGGACGTACTCCGGTACACCCATCCGCGCTCTGCTTCGTTTAAAAAACCGGCAGCTCTTACCGCAAAGATTGAAAATTAGCGGAGAATTCTCTGCGCAGTCCGGCTTTTTTCGTATCTTTAGAGGCGTAACGGCTCTTTTAGCAGCCGGAGGCCCTGTCAAACCAGGTGCAATCCGGTTTCGGAGCCGTCCGGTCATTTATTGTCTTCGTAATAGGATAAATAAATATTCGCCATGAACAACTTCATCTATCACAATCCTACCAAACTGGTTTTCGGCAAGGGCCAGATCGCCCGTCTGCCGAAGCTCATTCCCGCCGGAAAACGCATCATGCTGACCTTCGGCGGCGGAAGCGTCAAGCGTAACGGTGTCTACGATCAGGTCGTCGCCGCACTCGAAGGCCGCGATCTGGTCGAGTTCTGGGGCATCGAGGCGAATCCGTCGGTCGAGACCCTGCGCGAAGCCATTGCGCTGGGCAAAGAGCGGAAGGTGGACTTCTTGCTGGCTGTCGGCGGCGGGTCGGTCATCGACGGTACGAAACTCATCGCTGCGGGCCTTCTCTACGACGGCGATGCATGGGACATCGTGCTCAAGGGGCAGGCCGGCAAGACCGTGCCGCTGGCTACGGTCCTCACCATGTCGGCCACGGGTTCCGAGATGAACTCCGGGGCGGTCATTTCGCGCTACGAGACCAAGGAAAAATATGCTTTCTACGGCGATTATCCGGTCTTCTCGATCCTCGATCCCGAGACGCTCTATTCGCTGCCGAAGCGTCAGGTAGCCTGCGGACTTGCGGATACTTTCGTGCATGTGCTGGAGCAGTATATGACTACGCCCCATCAGTCGCGGCTGATGGACCGCTGGGCCGAAGGCATCCTGCATACGGTGGTCGAAATCGCTCCCAAAGCGCTGGCGGACGAGCGCGATTACGACACGATGTCGGAATACATGCTTTCGGCGACGCTGGCCCTGAACGACATGATCCGTATGGGCGTGACGCAGGACTGGGCGACGCACATGATCGGCCACGAGCTGACGGCGCTGCACGGCTTGACGCACGGTGCGACGCTGGCCATTGTCATCAACGGTACGCTGCGCGTGCTGCGCGGGCAGAAACGCGGCAAACTGCTGCAATACGGCGAGCGTATCTGGGGCATTGCCGGCGGTTCGGAGGAGGAGCGCATCGACCGTACGATTGCGGCCAACGAGGCGTTCTTCCGTTCGCTGGGCCTCTCGACACGCCTTTCGGAGGAGGGTATCGGCGAAGAGACCATCGCCGAGATCGAACGCCGCTTCACGGCTGCGGGCGATCGGTTCGGCGAGGCGCAGAACGTCGACGGCGCCATGGCCCGCCGGATTCTGGAGGCCTGCCTGTGATTCCATTGCCGGCTGCCGAAAGAACAATCCCCGCAACCGAGGTTGCGGGGATTGTTTGTCATGGAACGCGGGTTTATTCGTCCACCCCGAATGTCGAAACGTTGAGACTGCCCAGCGCATCGACCGTGATGCCGTATTCTCCGGTCTCGACGCCTTTCAAGATGATGAGGTAGGAGCTGCTTCCGAACCGGCGCGAGGTGAAGGGCTGCCGTTCCAGCGTGTTGCGCTGCTGGTCGCCGAAGGTTCCGACCGACGCGTATTCGGCGATCCGCATCTTCTTCTTGACCTTGAACCGGAAGACGCTGATCACCGACATCGGGTCGATCAGGTTGTCCGGAACGCGGATGATAAAGGCGATGCCGTCGCTCTTCCGGAGCCGGACGGGGGACTGCGCGCCTTTCAGCGTCATTTCGTCGATGTGGTTCTTTCCGATGCCGAACAGTTTCTGCCCGGTGGACGAACGGTGGCGGGGAGCCAGGCTCTCCTGAACGAGCTGCTCGGTTCTGTTGTCGGGCCGGATAGCCAATGCCTGGCCGATGAATTCAGGTTCGGGGAATGTCAGGGTGCTGTCGGTCCGGGTTGCGGAGGGTTCCGGTGCGGCGGCCGCCTCCGGAGTCTGCGCCTGCGACCGGATGCAGGCACAGCAGGCAAGCAACAGAATGAGGGTTTTCTTCATGCGAATGGAACGTTGTAATGAATTTGTGTATTTCAGTCGTAAAGATAATGCAAAAACTCCCGTTCCGGTCTTTGGCGGGTGAAAAAAGTCCCTCCCGAAGTGCTCCGGAACAAAAAACGCCCCGGTCTTGCGACCGCGGCGTTTCTCTTGTCGGAGCCGGGAATTTACTCGGCGAGCAGGATTTCGAGGATCTTGATGGCTGCCGTGGCGATCGGCGTACCGGGGCCGAAGATGGCGGCGGCGCCGTCGCGGTAGAGCTCGTCGTAATCCTGGTGAGGAATGACGCCGCCGACGATGACGATGATGTCCTCGCGGCCGAGCTTCTTCAGTTCGGCGATCAGCTGCGGAACGAGCGTCAGGTGGCCTGCGGCCAGCGACGAAACGCCGACTACATGCACGTCGTTCTCAACGGCCTGCTTGGCAGCCTCCTCCGGAGTCTGGAACAGCGGGCCCATATCGACGTCGAAGCCGATGTCGGCATAACCCGTGGCTACCACCTTGGCACCGCGGTCGTGGCCGTCCTGACCCATCTTAGCGATCATGATGCGCGGCTGACGGCCCTCTTTCTTGGCGAACTCGGCGCACAGCTCCTTGGCGCGCTCGAACGATTTGTCGTTTTTCACTTCTGACGAATATACACCTGAAATGGAACGGATAACTGCCTTGTAGCGACCTACGACTACCTCGCAGGCATCGGAGATCTCGCCCAGCGTGGCACGGACCTTCGCAGCCTCGACGGCCAGCTCCAGCAGGTTGCCCTTCTTGGTCTTCACGCACTCGGTGATGGCCTCGAGCGCCTTCTTCACGGCGGCCTCGTCGCGCGAAGCGCGCAGCTCCTTCAGACGCTTGATCTGGCTCTCGCGTACGGCGGTGTTGTCCACGGCGAGGATGTCGATCGGGGCCTCCTTCTCCAGGCGGTACTCGTTCACGCCGATGATCTTCTCCTGACCCGAGTCGATGCGGGCCTGCTTGCGGGCGGCAGCCTCCTCGATACGCATCTTCGGAATGCCGGTCTCGATGGCCTTGGCCATACCGCCGAGCTTCTCGATCTCCTGGATGTGCTCCCAGGCCTTGTGTGCGATCTCGTTGGTCAGCGACTCCACATAGTAGGAACCGGCCCACGGGTCGATCTCACGGCATACGTTGGTCTCCTCCTGGATGTAGATCTGCGTGTTGCGGGCGATACGGGCCGAGAAGTCGGTCGGCAGGGCGATTGCCTCGTCGAGGGCGTTGGTGTGCAGCGACTGGGTGTGACCCAGGGCGGCGCCCATGGCCTCGATGGCCGTACGTGCCACGTTGTTGAACGGATCCTGCTCCGTGAGCGACCAGCCCGAGGTCTGCGAGTGGGTACGCAGTGCCAGCGACTTGGGGTTCTTCGGGTTGAACTGCTTGACGATCTTGGCCCACAGCATACGTGCGGCGCGCATCTTGGCGATCTCCATGAAGTGGTTCATGCCGATGGCCCAGAAGAACGACAGACGCGGAGCGAAGGCGTCGATCGACATGCCGGCGTTGATACCTGCGCGGAGGTACTCCAGACCGTCGGCCAGCGTGTAGGCCAGCTCGATGTCGGCCGTGGCGCCCGCCTCCTGCATGTGGTAACCCGAAATCGAGATCGAGTTGAACTTGGGCATGTTCTTCGAGGTGTACTCGAAGATGTCGGCGATGATGCGCATCGAGAACTCGGGCGGGTAGATATAGGTGTTGCGCACCATGAACTCCTTGAGGATATCGTTCTGGATCGTACCCGAGAGCTGGTCGAGCGTGCAGCCCTGCTCCAGACCCGTGACGATGTAGAAGGCCAGGACGGGCAGCACGGCGCCGTTCATGGTCATCGACACCGACATGCGGTCGAGGGGAATGCCGTTGAAGAGCACCTTCATGTCCTCTACCGAGCAGATCGATACGCCGGCTTTGCCGACGTCGCCCACTACGCGCGGGTGATCGGCGTCGTAGCCGCGGTGCGTAGCCAGGTCGAAGGCCACCGAAAGGCCCTTCTGGCCGGCGGCGAGGTTACGGCGGTAGAATGCGTTGGACTCCTCGGCGGTCGAGAAACCGGCATACTGGCGGATCGTCCACGGACGCATCACGTACATTGTCGAATAGGGGCCGCGGAGGAACGGGGCGATACCTGCAGCATAGTTCAGGTGCTCCATGCCTTCGAGGTCTTCGGCCGTATAGGCGCCCTTGACGGGAATGCGCTCGGCCGTGAGCCACGGTTCCACTTCGCCGCAGCCTTTCGAGGCGCAGCAGCTCTTCTGCTGGGCCCCATCGTATTTCAGTTCAGAAAATTTAGCTCTCATGATCAGATTCCCATCTCTTTAAGGTAAAACTTCAGGGTTTCCAGGACGTTCGACTTCACGTTGATGAAGTTGGTGATGCCCTGTGCCTCCAGTTCGGGCGTGCAGGCCGGAGCACCTGCGACGACGAGGATCGCCTTGCCGCCGAGCATCTCCTTGATCTTCGGAGCCACCTCGGCGTAGTCGTCGTCCGAAGCGCAGACAACGACGATCTCTGCCTTCGACTCGAGAGCGGCCTTGACGCCCTCCTCGAGCGACTTGAAGAACGTGTTGTCGATCACGCGGATGCCGGCGCAAGCGAAGAAGTTGCACGAGAACTGTGCGCGGGCGCGGGCCATTGCCAGGCTGCCGCACGTGAGCATGAAGGCCTTGGGCTCCTTGCCCGAGCGGTCCACATGCAGACGCATGGCCTCGAATGCCATGGCGCCGCGGTAGGGCGTCAGCACGTTGCCCTCGGCGGCCTCACGCGTAACGGCTGCCTCGGTGATCTCCTTGGGTGCGACCTCCGTGAAGTTGGGGAACTGGTTGGCGCCGAGCAGCGTCTGACGGCGCGTAGCGATTGCCTTGTCCTTGGCTGCGGCCGAAGCCTCGACACGCTCCTTGATGAAGCCTGCCTCGTAGGCCTTGGTGTATCCGCCCTTCTCCTCGATCTCGAGGAAGAGTTTCCAGGCCTCGGCAGCGATCGACTGCGTGAGGTTCTCGACATAGTACGAACCGCCGGCCGGGTCTACGACCTGGTCGAAGTGAGCCTCGTGCTTGAGCAGCAGCTCGACGTTGTGGGCGATGCGCTTCGAGAACTCGGTCGGGGTTTCGAACGAGGCGTCGAACGGCGTGACCTCCAGCGAGTATACGCCGCCGATGACGGCCGACATGGCCTCGGTCGTGCCGCGCAGCATGTTCACATAGGGGTCGTAAACGGTCTGGTTCCAGCGCGACGTCGAGGCGTGGATCATCATCTTGCCGGCGCACTCCTTCTCGGGATTGTAGCCCTTGACGATGTTGGCCCACAGCATGCGGGCGGCGCGGAACTTGGCGATTTCGAGGAAGTAGTTCGACGTGACGGCGAACGAGAAGCGCAGCTTGCGTGCGGCCTCGTCGATCGTGAGTCCGGCGTCGGTCAGACGGGCCAGGTAGTCGTTACCGGCCGAGAGGGCGAATGCCAGCTCCTCGACGATCGTCGAGCCGGCGTTTGCGAAGATGTCGGCCGAAACGGTCACGATGCGGATGTGCTTGTAGGCGGCGGTCTTCTTGATGAGCGAAGCGATGCGCTCGAAGCACTTTGCGCCGTCGGGCGAGCAGAAGCAGCCCTTCTGCGAGAGGCCCTTGACGATCGGGTCGATGACGAACGCCACGTCGGCGTCGGCAGCGATGCCCTCCTTCTCGAGCTTGGCGATGACCGCCTCGGCCAGGTCGCCCATGCCTTTGCCGCTGAACACCAGTCCGATGGCGGGGATGTGGATTTCAGCGAGCAGCGTCTCGAGATCGGCGGCCGTGAAGCCCTCCTTGGCGATCTCGAAGCCCAGCGAGTCCACGCCGGCATTGAGGAGTTTCAGTGCCTCGGCGTTGGCCTCCTTCGGGCAATTGACCGTGATGGTCTGATGCACGTGCCAGCGGTTGTGGGCACGCGTACCGCGCACGTAGGGGAACTCGCCTGCCTGCGAGCCGAGGAACTTGATTCCTTCGAGATTTTCGGCGCGGTAGTAGGGACGGACGTTGAAACCTTCGCCCGTACGCCATACCAGTTTACGCTCGTAGTCGGCCCCTTTCAGGTCGACCTTGATCACCTCTTCCCACTGCTCGGTCGGGACCGGCGGGAATTCGGTGAACAGTTTTTCACGTTCGGTATTTGCCATAACTTATTTAGAGATTAGTAAAGTAGTGTAGTCTCCTCTTTTTTCAAATTGCACGTAAAGGTACAAATAATTCAGGAATTGCAGCAAGAAATTGTTACCAAAATAACAGTGTCGGTCTTTTTTTATTTATAAAGGTATCCTCCCCGGCTTTCGGCCCGATATCCGCTTTTGAATCCTTGTTGCGGCTTTTCGTGCTAATATTGTTCTGAATGACGCCTGTTTTTGCCGAAATGCAAAAGTCGTGATTTTTGCACATACCTCGTAAAAACGGGTGTATTTTCCCGAAAAAGGTGTTTGAAAATCGTTGATGTGGCTGAAAAATGGGGATGTTTTCGGGAAAACACATGAAAAAAATGTAATTTTTCGGGAAAATGTCGATTTTGCAAAAACAGCGAAACCGTAATTTTTTTACCTTTGCCTCCTGAAGAAACACACAAACTGATCCGGTTATGTCATTACTCAGATTCAAGATGGTCGATGCGGCGATCAACCACACGGCCGTCGAAGTGAAGGCTCCCGAGGGGCGTCCTTCGGACTATTTCGGGGAGAAGGTCTTCGGTCGCGAAGCCATGCGCAAATACCTCGACAAGAAGACCTATGCGGCGCTGCTCGACACGATGGAGCACCGCACGCCGCTGACGCGCGAGGTGGCCGACAGCATCGCCGCCGGCATGCGGCAGTGGGCCCTCGAGCACGGAGCCGACCACTATACCCACTGGTTCCAGCCGCTGACGGGCGGTACGGCCGAGAAGCACGATGCCTTTGCCGAGCCGGATGGCTGCGGCGGGGTGCTCGAGGAGTTTTCGGGCAAGCTGCTCGTGCAGCAGGAGTCCGACGCCTCGTCGTTCCCCAACGGCGGTATCCGCAATACGTTCGAGGCGCGCGGCTATTCGGCCTGGGATCCCGCTTCGCCGGCCTTCATCGTCGATACGACGCTCTGTATCCCCACCGTCTTCATCGCCTATACGGGTGAGGCGCTCGATTACAAGGTGCCGCTGCTGCGCTCGCTGACCGCCGTGGACAAGGCTGCCACGGAGGTGTGCCACTACTTCGACAAGAACGTGCAGAAGGTCTTCGCCTATCTGGGTTGGGAGCAGGAGTATTTCCTCGTGGACGAGAGCCTGTGGGCCGTGCGCCCCGACCTGATGCTGACCGGCCGCACGCTGATGGGGCACGAGTCGGCCAAGAACCAGCAGCTCGAGGATCACTATTTCGGGGCCATACCGACCCGTGTGATGGCCTTCATGAAGGATCTCGAGTACGAGTGCCTGAAACTGGGCATTCCCGTCAAGACGCGACATAACGAGGTGGCGCCCAATCAGTTCGAGCTGGCTCCGGTCTACGAGGAGGCCAACCTGGCCAACGACCACAACCAGCTGCTGATGACGATCATGGACAAGATCGCCCGTCGCCATCAGTTCCGGGTGCTGCTGCACGAGAAGCCCTTCAAGGGGATCAACGGCTCGGGCAAGCACAACAACTGGTCGCTGGGTACCGATACGGGCGTGAACCTCTTCGGTGTGGGCAAGAGCGCTTCGGAGAACCTGCAGTTCATCACCTTCCTGGTCAATGCCGTATCGGCCGTCTACAAATACAACGGCCTGCTCAAGGCTTCGATCATGAGCGCCACGAACGCCCACCGTCTGGGTGCCAACGAGGCGCCTCCGGCCATCATTTCGGCATTCCTCGGCTCGCAGGTTTCGGCCGTGCTCGAGAAGCTGGCCGCTTCGAAGGACGATGATGCCATCCGCTTCGATGCCAAGAGCATCTTCAAGATGAGCGGTATTTCGCACATCCCGACCCTGCTGCTCGACAACACGGACCGCAACCGCACGTCGCCCTTCGCCTTCACGGGCAACCGGTTCGAGTTCC
>ERZ827490.1747-NODE-1747-length-26425-cov-4.110656_pt1 | contig 26425 bp, 17 predicted proteins | sample MGYA00519770_ERZ827490 | MGnify/ENA primary metagenome ERZ827490 (study PRJEB31778, sample SAMEA3449324) | human gut metagenome | biome: human gut; feature: human-associated habitat; material: faeces | place: United Kingdom | collected 2010/2012 ...
GCCGCAAACCGGCGTGGCCCATCACGCCTGTCCCCTGACGGTGCGGGTGGAGAACGCTTCGGCGCTGCCGCTGCCCTGTGTCCGGGTGTGGCTGCGGACGGAGAATCTGCTGACCGGACAGACCGCCGCGGCGGCGCTGGCCCTGTCCGCCCCGCCGAAGCGCAGCGGCGAGAGCGCCGTCACGCTGGACGATCCCCTGTGCGGCGTGTACCGGCTCAGCGTGGAAAAGACCCGTGTCTGCGACCTGCTGGGTCTGGTGGGCTTCTCCGCTCCCCCAGCGGAGCGCCGGGAGTTCCCGGTGGAGCCGGATCTGATGGAGCTGCGGCTGAACCTGCCCCTGCGCACCGGTGTCAGCGACGATAGCGACAGCTATTCCCAGGAGCGCCCCGGCTATGACTTTGCCGATACCTTCCAGCTGCGGGACTATGTCCCCGGCGACAGCGCCAAGCAGATCCACTGGAAGCTCAGCAGCAAGCTGGATCGGCTGGTAGTCCGCGACCCCGGCCTGCCGCTGGAGCGCAGTGTTCTGCTGCTGTGGGAGCGCCGCGCCGAAAGCGAAGCGCCCCAACAGGCCAGCGCCATGGCGGAAATGGTGATCTCGCTGGCCCGTGAGCTGCTGCGGCAGGGCGTCCGGTGCCGCGTGGCGTGGAACGACGCCGCCGGACAGGACTGCGCCCTGTATGAGCTGGAGGACGAAAGCGCCCTGTACGACATGCTGCCCAAGCTGCTGAGCGCACCGGCGTCCCCCACGCTGGAGAGCGTGGCGGAGCTGTATCTCCGCCAGTATGGCCGGGCCAATGGCAAGACGGTGTTCGTCTCTGCCGGAGGGTGTCCCGCGCTGGAGCGGGTCTGCGACCCGGCGGAGCTGGTGGGGCTGTTCTGCGCAGCGGAGCTGCCGCAGGATTTCCCCGGCCGGGGCTATTGCTTCTCCCCCGACGCGGAAGCGGCTTTGTACGAGATCGATTTGTATTAAACGGAAGCAAAACCAAAAGCCTCCCCTTGCAACAAGGGGAGCCTTGGAAATGCGTGTTATATACCCATTACCAATAGAATCCCACTTATCACGAGGTACTTCCTTTGAAGAACGAAACCACCCCCGCCCTGCGCCTGACGCCGGTTCGGGAGACAACTGCATCTGTGCCGCTGGCTGTTGCGGAGCGGAGTCTCGCAGCGCTGCCGGTCTACGGCGGTCTGCTGGGCACGCTGTGCGCCCTTTTCGGCTGGAGCGCCCTGTGGCCCGCCATGGCGGCAGGCGCGGCGGCGCTGGCATTGGCCGTATGGTGCGCCATGAGCCGTGGCTGGCGGCAGTGGCTTCCTGCGCTGCTGGCGCTGGCTGCCGCCGCGTGGTGCCTGCTGCTTCCCCAGGCGCGGGACAGCGCCGCAGGCCTTTTCAACGGCGTGCTGGCCTATGTCCAGTCACTGACGGGCCGCATCCATCTGCCGCTGGCCTGCGGGGAGACTGCGGCCCTGTGGGCGGCGCTCCCCGCCTGTATCGTGCTGGGTGCGCTGCTGGGCAGTCTGGCGGTGTACGCGCCTGTGGCCAATATCGTGCTGGCGGCGGCAGGCGTGGCGCTGGCCGCTGTCAGCGGCAACGCCGAAGGCGCGTGGTGGCTGGCGCTGCTGTGCCTGGGCGCGGCGCTGCTGTGTCTGGGCAGCCGGAGAAGCTGCCGCCGCTCCCCCGCCGTGTCCTTGTGGACGGCGGCGCTGGCGGTACTGCTGGCGGCGCTAACCGTGGGCGTCACGGTCATCACGGGGCTGGGCGCGTCGTGGAATACGACATCCGCCGACGAGACCGTCCGCAAGGCGGTTCACGCCCTGCGCTATGAAAACGAAGCTCAGGCCATGCCGGAGGGCGATTTCTCCGCCGGTGTGGATTTTTCCGATACTCCCATGCTGGGGGTGACCCTGTCCCGGCCGGAGTCCCTGTATCTGCGGGGCTTCATCGGCCAGCGCTATACCCGCGACGGATGGACGGCGCTGGACGCGGGGGAGCTGTCCCACCAGGCCAACGACGTATATTGGCTGCAAAGCGCCGATTTCTTCTCCCAGACCCAGCTGAGCCAGCTGGCGGCGCTGCTGAAGCTGGACACGCCGCAGATTGACGTGCAGCTCGACGTCTCCGGTGCGTGCCGCCGCTTCGCTCTGCTGCCCTACGAGCTGTCGGACAGCGGCGTGTGCGACCCCTATCAGCTGCGAGATACCCTGCCGGAAGGGGAAAAGCACTACGCCTACACCACCTCCGGTAACCTGACCGCCCGGGCCTATGAGCTGCTGGACGTGCTGAGCCAGCATCTGGAGGATCCCCAATTGAAGAACTATCTGGCACAGGAGACCGTCTATCGCCAGCTGGTCTATGACAACTACCTGACCATTCCGGAGGACACCCAAAAAACGCTGACGGGTTTTCTTGGCAAAGCGCCCGCCTCCATCACCTCCTACGAGGCCAAGAGCCGCATCCGCTCCTGTCTCGCGGAAATGGTGGAGTATGACGAGTCCCCCGTTGCGCTGCCGGAGGACGCCGACCCCGTCAGCAGCTTCCTGCAGGAGACCGGCCGGGGCAGCGCCGTGCAGTACGCCACGACGGCGGTGATGATGCTGCGGTACTACGGCATCCCCGCCCGGTACGTGGAGGGCTATCTCGTCACGCCTGACATGGTGTCCGGCAAGACCGGCGAGACTACCCTGACCCTGACCGCCGACGACGCCCACGCCTGGGCGGAGTACTACGAGGACGGCGTGGGCTGGATCCCCTTTGAAACGGCCACCCCCTACCTGAACGTGATGGCGGAGTCCGACTGGCGCTGGTTCCAGCCGGATAACGACGCCGACCTGACCGGCGCCCAGGCGCAGGACGGCGGCGGAAATCAGAACAGTACGGTGCGCCACAGCACCGTGGAAATACCCGATCAGACCGCCGATCAGCCTCAGGTCATCACCATCTGGAAGGAGCTTTCCTCCACCCTCCGCAGCAGCCTGTCCCGGCTGCATGTGGGCCGGTGGCTGCTGCTCCTGCTGGCGCTGGCGCTGCTGGCGGCCATCCTGTTTGTGGTGCTGCGCCGCCACCGGACGTGCAAACGCCGCGCCGCCGCCTTTGACGGCGCTGACCGCGCCGCCGCCACCGCGGCCCTGTTCGCCTACGCCATGGAGCTGATGTGGCACGGCGGCCTGCCCCGTGAAAACGGCTCGCTGCTTCAGCAGGACAAGGCCGTGTCGGACTGGGCGGGAAAGCCGGTGGACTTCCCGGCGCTGGTCTGGCTGAATGCCGAGGCCCGCTACAGCCCCCACCCCATCACCGAGACCCAGCGCAGCCAGATGCGGTACTTTGCCGACGACACGCTGCGGTGCTTCCGCCGGAAGCTGAAGCTCTGGCAGAAGCTGTATCAGAAATGGATCCTATGCATGTATTAAGGAGGAAAAGCGGAGTGAAAAAACGGATCGTATCGCTTTTCATGGCGCTGGTCATGACCCTGAGCCTGCTGCCCACCACCGCGTGGGCCGTCCAGCCGTCCCCGGAGACCACAGGGCAGACCCTGACGGAACAGACGGCGGAGGAGCCGTCCGCCGCGGAGGAAACCACCCCGGCGGAAGTCCAGCCTGCGGCGGAGAGTGCCGACACGGAGCTGACGGACGCTAACAGCTTCCTGCTGTTTGCCGCCACCAATGTGGAGGTGCTCATCGCGCCGGAGCGCGTTCCCTATCAGCCGAACCAGACGGTGCGCGAGGCGCTGTTGGCGCTGCAGAACCGTGAGGAAACGCCCCACACCTTCGACGGGCTGGAAACGGTCAACGGCTTCGTCACCGCCATCGACGGCGTGTCGGCCAACTATTCCCGCAGCGACGACAAGGGCAGCTTTGATCTGGAGCAGCGCGCCGACAGCGTGGGCGCGTTCCTGTTCCTGACCGCCTATGACACGCTGAACGAGGAGACCGCCTCGGCGCTGTGCGCGCTGGGCCGCGCCATGCTGGCGTGGCAGGAGGCGGAAAAGCCCCAGATGCAGAAGTTCGCCCGGCAGGAGTATGACGCCGCCGCCAAGGCGCTGACGGTGAAAAAGACCGCCGACGAGCTGACGGCGCTGTCCACGGCGCTGACGGAGCGGATGGAGGCCTATACGCAGTACGAAAACGCGGAGACCAAGCCGTTGAACGTGCGGTTTCTGGGTCTTACCGGCCAGCTGCTGACGGACTACACCTTCACGGCGGCGGATCCCTACGGCAACGAAAAGACCTTTACCAACGAACACCCCGCGCTGGCGGCGGGCAGCTATACCTTCACCCTGACCTCCGGCCTGAACAGCGCGTCCGGTGTCATGACGGTGGCGGAGGACGGCAGCGTGACCGTGGCGGACGAGACGCTGACGACCCTGCGCGTTCCTCAGGGCGTGGCGTGGATGGCTCAGCCGGTGCTGCGGTCGGTCAACGGCGGCGACGCGGCGGAAAACCGCTACCCGATGGAACAGGATGGTACGGTGGCGCTGGTGCCCGACACAGTGGGCCCCACCGGCGGGCTGTACCTGTACGGTGTGCCCGGCGCTGATTTGGAGAGCAAGACCTACCAGTGGAACGGCAGCAAGGTTACCCTCTGCGCCATGTATACCGACGTCAACGGCAAGAAGGTCGACAAGAGCCGCAGCTGGGAATCCACCCATCAGGCGCTGGCGGACGTGCTGACCGCCGGTACACAGGGCAGCGCCCTGCGTCTGGAGGCCCGCGCCGACATGGACGGCTATACCATGTATCAGGCGTGGGAGCTGACGCTGGAGCGCACCCCTACCCTCTACGGTCTCAGCGTGATGGCGGGCGGCGTTGACCAGAAGCTGGACTTCTCCGGCACCACCACGGAATACGCCTGCGTGGTCACCACGGAATCGGTGGTGCTGCGGCCTGCCCGGAACAGCAGCTATACCGTTACGGTGAACGGCGGTCAGCTTGACGGGGACGGCACGTATACCCTTCCGCTGGCGGAAGACAGCGACACCACAGCCACCATCGCCGTCACCATGCCGGAGAGCGGACGAACCACCACCTATACCCTCACCGTCACCAGAAAGGCCGCCGTCCCCCTGACGGTAAAGCACGATGATGACGTGACGGTGCGCATCTTCAACGCCGCCGGTGCGGAGATCGGCGTGGACGCCGACGGCACCTATCCCCTGACCCCCGGCGACAGCAGCTATACCTACATCGCCACAAAGAACGAGTACTACCACGCCAAGGGCATTTTCGCCGCTCCCAAGGAGGGCGACACGTCCCTGACCATCACGGCTGTCACGCCGGAGACGGACGACTACCTGACCAGCCTGAAGCTGGCGGCCAGCGCCGTCGGCACCTCCAGCGTGTATCTGCCCGCGGAACAGTTCCGTGCCGGCACCCACGTCTATGCTTCGCAGATGGACGACCGGAACAACAGCGTATACGTCTGGGCTATCGCCGTTCAGGACAAGGGCTGCAAGATCCGCGTGCCGCGTACCGATGGCAAGGATACGAACGTGCCCAGCGGGAGAACCTCCGGCACATTCGCGTCCAGTCTGGCAAAGACGGGGCCGGAAGCCTTCCGCTTCACCCTCCTCGTCTCCCGGGAGGACAGCGAGAAGAAGGTCACCTTTGAGCAGGACTATCTGGTGGATTTCGCCAGAGTGCTGACACTGGCGGACATGTCGCTGTCGGTGGACGGCATGGAGACGGTGTACTATCCGGTGATCAAGGGCGAGGTCGCCGACTACGACGGCTTCTACTGGAAGCAGTATGACTATCAGACCACCGTCCTCGGCTCCGCCCAGGAGGCGGTGCTGACGGTGACACCCTTCGTCACGGGCTACAGTGTGCAGGTAAACGGCGGCCAGGTCTACGCGCCGAAGGTGGATCCGGAGACCGGGGAAACGGCGGAGACCGTTACCGTCACGTTGCCGCTGGACGAGACGAAAAAGCAGGAGACCTTTACCCTGACCGCCTGCACCGCGGAGGGGCATCAGGCCCGCGCCTATACCCTGACGCTGAAAAAGGGCGCGCCTATTGACACCACCGTCACTATTCAGGATAAGGACACCAAACAAACCATTGACGGCGCGCTGGCCGCCGTGTACGAAATGCGCAGCGGTTCCCGCGTCTGGCCCAATGACGACGGCACGTTCTCGCTGGTGGAGGGCCTGACCTACACCTGCGTGGCCACCTGCTCCGGCTATGTGGGCGACACGCAGGAGATCGCCGCCGGCAAGGCGGAGGAGATCGTCATTTCGCTGGCCGCGGCTCCCGTCTCCAGCCACGGCGCAGGCGTCACCTCCAGCTGGCCCTCCTTCCGGGGCAATGACAACGCCAACGGCGTGGTGAACGCCAAGACCCCCACCTCCAGCGATACCGCCGTGCTCAGCTGGGCCAATAAGCTGGGCGACGGCTACAGCACCTCCGCGCTGGGCTGCCCCATTCTTATCGAGGAGGGCGGCGTGGAGTTCCTGATCGTCTACAGCGGCAGGACGCTGTACAAGGTGGAATCCGTCACCGGTACGGTGGTGGCCACCGGCGCCATGTGCGATACCTCCAGCTTCGCCATCACCTCCGCCACCTACGGCCCCGACTGCGGCATGCTGTTCGTGGCCCTCAGCAGCGGCACGGTGCAGGCCTTTGATGCGGCCACGCTGGAGTCCCTGTGGATCTATCAGGACATGCTGGGCGGCCAGCCCAACTGTCCCCTGACCTACCATGACGGCTATGTGTATACCGGCTTCTGGAATCAGGAGCAGGAGAACGCCAATTTCGTCTGCCTGTCCGCCACCGACGAGGATCCCGCCAGCGGCAGTGAAAAAAAGCTGGCCCGCTGGACGTATACCCGTCTGGGCGGCTTCTACTGGGCGGGCGCGTATGTCTGCGATAACTACCTGCTGGTGGGCGCCGACGACGGACAGGATCGATCCTCCAGCTCCACCGGCGCGCTGCTGTGCCTTGATCCCTCCACCGGTGAAGAACTGGATCGCTGGGACGGCCTGCGGGGCGACGTGCGCAGCTCCATCGCCAGAGACGGGGACGGACGCTTCTACTTCACCTCCAAGGGCGGCTATCTCTACTCCGCCGCCGTGACGCAGACGGCGGACGGCTGGAAGATCACGGATACGCGCTTCTGCGCCCTCAGCAACGGCAGCGGCAGCGAGAAAACACCGGCCATGAGCACCTGTACGCCGGTGCTGTATAAGGGCCGGGCCTATATCGGCGTGTCCGGTACGTCTCAGTTCGGCGCGTATACCGGCCACAACATCACCGTGGTGGATCTGGATTCCATGAGCGTGCTCTACAGTGTGCCCACCAAGGGCTATCCCCAGACCTCCGGATTGCTGACCACCGCCTATGAATACCCCAGCGTCTACTTCTTCGATAACTTCACCCCCGGCACATTGCGGCTGTTGGAGGATACGGGAACGGCTCCCGGCAAAACCACCACCGAGACCTATCAGGAGGGCGGCAGCACCCGCACGGTGGAAACGGCCTACGCCCTGTTCACCCCCGCCAACGATCAGGCGCAGTACGCCATCTGCTCTCCCATTGCCGACAGCAAGGGCACGGTGTTCTTCAAGAACGACTCCGCCTATCTGATGGCGCTGACCAGCACCGTCGATAAGGTGGAGGTGACGAAGCTGCCGGATAAAATGAGCTACAACGAGGGCGAGGCCTTCGACCCCACCGGCATGGAGCTGACCGTCTATTACACCAACGGCGAGAGCCGCGTTCTGCCGGTCAGCCGCACCATCAGCGGCGTCAAGGTGGAATATTTCACCTACAGCGATACCCTCACCGCAGCGGACGACGGCTACTTTGAGCTGACCTACGTGCCCGTCATGTACCAGAGCGGCGCGGACGGCGAGCCTGTGATCCGGGCGGCCAAGACCGACATTCCCATCTCCGTCACCGGCAAGACCTATGACCGGGGCGATATCAACGGCGACGGCGCGGTGGATGTGTACGACCTGCAATACCTGTATGAGTACTGCTGCGACAACAGCACCATCACCGACAGGGCCACCCTCGCCCGGCTGGACGTCAACGGCGACGGCCTGACGAACATCTCGGACGTGGCGGCGCTGTACGATTTTCTGACGCAGGGCAGCTGGCCGGAGAGCGATACCTCCGCAGCCGTCCCTCAGACGATGGCTGCCAGCGGCGGCGGAACGGCCAGACTGCTGGGCAGCGCGTCCAGCGCCGGAGCCGTTGACCGTACCGCCCTGAAGGGCGTGACCGCCTCTCTGTCCTCCGCCCCGGCCAGAGCCGCCGTGAAGGGCGATATCAACGGCGACGGCGCGGTGGACGTGTACGACCTGCAATACCTGTATGAGTACTGCTGCGATAAGAACACCATCACCAACCCCGCCACCCTCGCCCGGCTGGATGTCAACGGCGACGGCAAGCAGGATATCGCGGACGCAGCGGCGCTGTACGGTTATCTGACCGAGGGTGAGTGGCCCTCCTCCCGCCACGCCATCACCGTAAAAAGCACCGCGCCCGAAACGGCGCAGGTGGAGCAGGGCGGGATGTATACCCTGTACATGAGCGATGTGTTCGACACCTGCCCGGACCGCGTCACCTACACGCTGTCCGGCGAGGGACTGAGCGAGCACACCAAGCTGGCCGCGGACGATAAGGGCGATTACCTGTCCTTCACCAACAGCAAGACAGGCGACTATCTCCTGACCATCACCGCCGTGTGCGGCGCCGACAGCGCGGTGCAGGCAGTCTATCACCTGACGGTTACCGTTACAAAGAGCGCCGCCGGAGACCCCGGCCAGTACGACTATGACGAGGAGAATGCCGACAGCGTGACCGTCTACGTCACCGTCTCCAACGACGGTGTGCCCATCAGGGGCGTCGACGGCACCCCCATGGCCCACCTGCAGGTGGAGGTGCCCTACTTCGATCTGGAGAATCAGGGACTTGAGGAATTCCACCGTTACCACACCGAAAACGGCCAAGGCGGCGGCAGCTATATCGACAATGTGGTGGTGGAGCGGCCTACCGTTCTGCACCTGTATCTGTATCTGCTGGGCGTGTACTGCAAGGGCTATACCCCGGAGGAAGTAACCTCCGGCACGAAAAAGGTGGTCGACGGCCAGAACGACAGATACCGAGAGGTATATGACATTCTGGGGAAGCAGACGGCCAGCTGGACCGGCCCGGCGCTGACCATCAGCGGCTCTGCCACCAGCATGTACATGCGGAACTTCTGGGGCCACGATGAAAACCTCATGTACTACCGCAACCACGTATATCCCCTGATGGGGCCGGGTTGGGGCGCCACGGCGGACTACATCCTGCTCAGCGACGGCGACACCATCGACGTGGCCCTGTTTACCGACTGGAACTTCTGGAGCGACGGCGGCGCGTTCACCTGCTTTGACAAGGACGAATACACCGTCAAGGCCGGGGAAACGCTGACCTTCAACACCCTGAAGTACGAAACCAAATCCGTGGCCGACGGCGGCAGCGAGAGCTTCCAGTCTATCGCGGGCATGACGGTCTACCTCTACGACGATCAATGGACGCAGCTGACGGAGATCCCGGCAGACGAGAGCGGCGATGCTTTCCAGTATGTCGTCAACGAGAAACCCGGTACCTACTACCTGCTGGCTGTCGATCCCAAGGCGGGCAGCGACGCCGCCCGCCTCGCACCGGCCACCGCTCGCCTCCGCGTGAGCTGACAGCCATCCAAAACTGCATACCGGACGGCCCGCCCGGCGCACTGCGCCGGAAGCGGAATGGGGTGCAAATCCCCGCGAACAGGTCACTGTGAAACCCAATTTGGGATCAGTCAGATACGCCCAGGGCCGTCCGGAAAAGCTCCTGCCTGCACCGGGACGCTGTCAAGTCGGCGATGACGATTTCGGCGGGAGCTTTCCTCGGAGTGCTTTCTGCCGAAAGGCTTTATATAGAGAAAAATCATAGAAAGGAACCAAAAACACATGAAAACAAGCAAACGGCTGCTTTCTCTGCTGCTGGCGCTGACCATGGTGCTGTCCCTGATGGGCAACCTGTCCGTGGCGGCGTTCGCGGAGGAAGTTACCCCCACTGTCGTCACAACCGACGGCAATGACCAACCCACCGCCCCCGTCACCCCCGACGAGGGCCAGACCACCCCCGCCAACGCGGATAAGAGCGGCGGCGAGACGCCTGCTCCCGCCAACGGCGACGCGAACGCCGAGCCTGTGCCCGCCGAGGGCGAGGACACGACCCCCGCTGTGGCCGTTCCCAAGCTGAAGGACGGCGTTTCCCCCACCGCCAGCGCCACCGTCCAGACCGGCACCGCCTATCTGCTCAGCGACCTGCAGGCGGGCAAGATCTTTGACGGCGAGGGCCTCACCTACGAGAACTACTATTATGAGCGCTCCGCCGACAACGGCCAGAGCTGGGGCACCAGGCAGAAGTTCGAGAAGGCTCTCTTCGGCGGCACCCTGATCCAGCTCACCGAGACTGAGGCGGGCACGTATATCTACCGCTTCTATGCCTCCTTCGACGGCGAGAACTTCTCCACCGATACATGGACGCTGACCCTGACCGTGGAGGACAACCCCACCATGGAGTTCAGCTTCTTCGTGGGCAAGGACTACACCGGCGGCTATCCCGTCATCAAGCTGTATAACGTCACCAAGGACGCCGACGGCAACGAGGTGCTGGGCGACGAGCTCAAGGATGTGTTCCTGTACAGCAACTTCACCGATACCCTGCCTGAGGGCGAGGAGGAGTATGACCCCGCCATGGGCAAGCTGGACAGCACCAAATATCAGATGTTCTATGCCAAACTGGCGGCGGGCCGCTATGCCTACCGGGCCTTTACCGCTGACGGCAAGGCGCTGGGCGGCATGACGCTGAACCTGCCCACCGACAAGAACGTGGACGGCGGCGCTGGTGGCGGCAACAAGATCTATCTCCAGTGCAACTCCTTCTATACCAACAGCAAAAAGGCCGACAACACCTATTTCACTGCTGAGGAGTACCATGTCCGCGTGACCTGCCCCATCATGAAGTGCGACGCGGCCATGGGCGACCCCTATATCAAAGATAACTATACGTACTACCCCACCATGCTGTACGCGGCCGGCAACGCCTGCCTGTACAACACTTACGCCTATCCCGATATCGAAGGCTACATTTTCACCCAGAACATCAACCAGACCTTCACTGCCAGCTACAGAGCGGCTACTGCAAAAGTGCTGACCATCAACACCGGCATTACGCTGGATGTCACCGTTCCCGCCGACGCCACCTTCGGCCTGTACTTCCAGTGGAACAACTTCAACACCACTGAGGTAGAGCCTACGACGGAGTGGACGACCAGCGAGGACGGCAAGACCAAGACCGCCCAGTATTTCATCTCCAAGGGCAACGGCAACTACACCTGGCGTCTCAGCGATGCGACCCATGTGACCCAGGCGGGCTGGCTGGCCAGCCAGAGCGAGAGCGGCAAGCTGACCTTCTCCTTTGCCGAGAACGCCGCCACGGATCGCGTTTCTCACGATTTCAGCAATCTGGGCACTCAGGTCATCAACCGTGACGAGGCCGATTTGCAGGTCAATCTGGACCCCAGCGGCTACGAAGCCATTACCGGCACTACCCGTATCCGTGCCTACCGTCACTGGCAGCTCATCAACTCCGACGCCGCCAACATCATGGTGGAGCCTGACTTCCACTGGAACACCCTGATCGGCGATGCTGCGATCAGCCCCGTTAACGGCGGTAACACCACCGCCAACTGGGCGGACGTTACCCCCGGTACGCAGGATTCCATCATCGCCGTCTACTATGACAGCGTGGACGTGAACCCCAGCAATCACGGCAGCCACGGCGGCCTGTTCCCCGCCACCAGCCCTGAGCGTGTGGGCGTCATCGTGGTGGGCGGTACCGGCGTGACCCACGGCACCGCCGACGCGAAGGTGAAGTACAACATGGCTTCCGGCGTCACCACTACCCGCTCCGAGGATTGGGACTATAACTACGACACATGGTTCTATGAAACCAGTGAGACGAACCCTGCGTTGGACTTCACTGTCAACGCCACCGGCAGCGTGAAGGTGGAATACGCGCTGGCTGCCACCGACAACAGCATGAAGACCACCGTTTCCGGCTTCCAGTCCGTTTCCGCCGACGCTGACGGCAATTACGCCGTTCCTCTGGCTGGCTTCAACACCATCGGCAACGGCAAGGGCGGCACCGTTATCCTCAAGATGACCGACTCCACCGGCGTCAGCTACCGTCTGGTGCGCGTGGCCAAGGTCACCATCACCGCTGAGAATGTCTCCAACCCCGGCGAGAATATCATGCCCGGCGATCAGGTAAAGCTGAGCTTTGACGGCATGTACCGCGCCGTCAACAAGATCTCCGGCATCTTCAATCCCACTATCTTCAAGCCCACCTATTTCGCCGGTGAGACCAAGTACGAGGGTACGCTGGGCCAGTACCAGAAGATGGACAACGCCACCGTCACCGTCACCATCCCAGAGGATGTGACCTTCGCCGATGGCGCGGCCACCGCGCAGTACACCCTTACCAACGGCTACACCTACGGCAGCATGTATGCTGCTGCCAACCCCTTCGCTTTCCTGTATAGCATGACCGATACCGGCGTGGGCACTAACTTCAATGCTGTGACCGTCAACTATTACATGAACCACTATGCTGACGCGGTGGTTACGGTGTATCAGAAGGTCACCTATAAGACCAAGCTGAACATCACCGATGAAAACGGCAAGGCCGTGGACGGCGTGACCGTCACCCTGCTGGGCCGCGATGGCAAGACCCCGATTACCGCCAACGAGGACGGCACTTATACGCTGGACTATGGCCCCTATACCTACACGCTGGTGAAGGATGGCTATGTTGTCACCCGCGGCAGCTTCTCTTTGGGCAGCGCTGACGCCGCCAATGTGAAGGACGGCGTCCTGACCATCAAGACCGCCGTTCTGCCCAAGGCCGGTGAAAACGCTTGGGACGGCAAGACCAAGACCGAGCCCAAGAAGGACGCCAACGGCGTGTATCTGATCGGCACCGCCGCCGAGCTGGCATGGTTTGCCGCCACTGATGGCAAGACCAGCGCCAAGCTGACTGCCGATATCGATCTGGCCGCCTACGACTGGACGCCCCTGAGCAAGTTCTACGGCACCTTCGACGGTGACGGCCACATGGTAAAGAACCTGTACATCAACAGCGGCAGCTATCCTCTGGGTATCTTCGGTTACGTAAAGACCGGTGCCGCGGTGAAAAATCTGGGCGTGTCCGGCGATGTGACCTGCACCGCCAGCAGCTACGCGCAGGCAGGTGGTATTGCGGGCTATCTGGAAAGCAATGCCGCCATCGAGAACTGCTACAGCTCCGTGAATGTCACGTCTAAGAAGCACGGCGGCAGCATCGCGGGCTATACTGCGAGTGGTGCAACCATTACCAACTGCTATGGCAGCGGCAATATCACCACCACTTCCAAAAACGAGTGCTATCTGGGCGGTATCTGCGGCTCCTCCTCCAGCAACACGAATGGCGCGACCCTGACCAACTGCTACAGCATCGGTGATGTTACCGGCACCAGCGGCGCTGCCTCCTATCTGGGCGGCCTGTCCCCCGATAAGACCGCGGCACACTATGTGGACAACTGCTTCTATCTGGACGGCACCGTCAGCAAGGAAAGCCCCAAGTACGGTGTCACCGGTCTGGGTACCGCCAAGACTGCTGCCGAGATGAAGGCCGCCATTGAAGCCAACAAGAACCCCTTCAATCCCCAGATGCTGGCCGATCTGGCCGTTCGCGCACAGGAGATCGCCGACAAGGCCGCCGCCAAGGCGGTTGACGACCTGATCGACGCCATCGGCGACGTGACCCTGACCGACGACTGCCAGGCCGCCATCAACGCTGCCCGCACCGCTTACGACGCCCTGACCGACGCCCAGAAGGCGCTGGTCAGCAAGCTGGATATCCTGACCGACGCCGAGGCCAAGCTGGCCCAGCTGAAGAAGGAAGCCGCCGACAAGGCCGCCGTGGACGATGTGATTGCCAAGATCGACGCCATCGGCAAGGTGAAGCTGGACAAGGACAGCAAGGCCAAGATCACCGCCGCCCGCGCCGCTTACGACGCGCTGGACGACGAGCTGAAGGCGCAGGTCACCAACTACAACACCCTGCTGGCCGCCGAAAAGCGCTATCAGCAGCTGCGGGATAAGCAGAACGCCAACGACGGCTCCACCAGCGATTCCGCCGACGGCAAGACTGACAGCAAGACCGACGGCAAGAACGTCAAGTCCGGCAACACCGCCGACAACAGCCACCTGACCCTGTGGCTGGGCGGCGTGGTGGTGTCCGCCGCCGCGCTGGCTCTGCTGGCCAGAAAGCGCCGTCAGGACGCGTAATTTCCCCCCAAATAACTCCCCTGAAAACCCAACCGGAGGGAGCGGCTTTGCCGCTCCCTTCCATCGGAGGCGACCTATGAAACACCGTACCCCATGGAGCGCGGCCCTTTTGTGCTGGCTGCTGTGCCTTGCTCTGCTGACCGCCTGCGGCGGTTCCCCTGCCGAAACAGAGACGGCAGGCAGCTGCACCGTTTCCATCTCCTGCGCCACCATTCTGGACAATCTTGACCAGCTCAACGCCGCCAAGGCGGACTTCGTGCCCGATGACGGCGTGATCCTGCCGGAGACGGAGCTCTCCTTCACCGAGGGGGAGACGGCCTTCGACCTGCTCCAGCGTGTTTGCCGGGACAATGGCATCTCCATGGAGTCCAGCTGGTCGCCCCTGTATAAAACCGCCTATATCGAGGGCATCGCCAATCTTTACGAGTTCGACTGCGGCAAGCTGTCCGGCTGGATGTACAGCGTCAACGGGGAATTCCCCAACTACGGCTGCTCCGGCTACACCTTGCAGGACGGCGATGTGATCTGCTGGGTCTATACCTGCGATCTGGGCGAGGACGTAGGCGGCGGCTACGCCGCCGGCGGGGAATAACCACAGGAAAGCGGTACGCCAAAACGTACCGCTTTCCTTTTTCCCCCGACCATGCTATACTGTCAGAAAAGAGGTGTTGCCCATGAACCGCGCCCATCTGCGCGAAAAACTCCATCTGTCCGGCATCGACAGCGCCGCTGCCCAGCTGGCCCGCCGCTATGCTCTGGGCTTCGAGGTCACGGCCTTCTGCATGGCGGCAGCGCTGGAGGACAGCGCCGCCGTGTCCGCTGCGGAAGCAGAAACGGCGGATATTGCCCGCCTGTGGCTCCACGCGCCCTTTGCCGAGCTGCATCCCTGCGCCATCGACCCGCTGGTGCGGGACATTGCGGCACAACGCTACCGCCAGACCGTCGCCATAGCCCGGCGGCTGGGGATCCGCCGCATCGTTATCCACGACGGGTATGTCCCCTTCGTCTACTTTCCGGAGTGGTTTGTGGAGCAGTCGGTGAACTTCTGGCGGGACTTTCTGCCGGAGGTGCCCCAAGACATGACCATCGCGCTGGAAAACGTCATGGACGACGGCCCGGATATGCTGGCGGCCATCATGGAGGGCGTAAACGATCCCCGGCTGGGGGTGTGCCTTGACGTGGGCCACGCCAACACCACCGTCAGCAAGACGCCGCCCCTGGACTGGATTGCCCCTCTGTCCCCATGGCTGCGGCACGTCCATATCCACAACAACTTCGGCGAATGGGATCTGCACAACCCGCTGGGCGAGGGCAATATCCCCATGGAGCAGGCGCTGGACGCGCTGCTGACCCAGTGCCCCGCCGCCACCTTTACCATCGAAAACATGAACTGCGCCCCGTCTCTTGACTGGCTGGCGGCGCAGGGCTATCTGGGGGAGATCACACGATGACAGAACAGGAACTGCAAGCCTATATCGCGGCCATCCGCCCGGCGGATGAAGCCGCCATGACCGCCGCTCGCCGCCGTCAGGCGGAGTTGGCCAAGCCGCCGGGAAGTCTGGGCAAGCTGGAGGACATGGCTGTCCGCATGGCGGGCGTCACCGGCCAGGTCTGCCCGGAGGTGAAAAAGTGCCGTGTGGCGGTGTTCGCCGCCGACAACGGCGTGGTGGCGGAGGGCGTGTCCTGCGCGCCCCAGTCCGTCACGGTGCAGCAGGCGGTGAACATGACCCGCCGCAAAACCGGCATGTCGGCGCTGGCCCAGACCTTCGGCGATGACGTGACGGTGTACGATGTGGGCATCGCCGTGGACGTGCCCTGCCCCGCCGTGGTGAACCGCAAGGTGCGCTATGGCACCGCCAACATGGCGGCGGAGCCCGCCATGACCCGTGCCGAAGCGCTTCAGGCGCTGGCGGTGGGCATGGAGGCCGCCGCGCAGGCGAAAGCCGACGGTATTTCGGTGCTGGGCATCGGCGAAATGGGCATCGGCAACACCACCACCAGCGCCGCCGTGCTCTCGGTGCTGCTGGACGCGGCGGTGGAGACTGTCACCGGCCGGGGCGGCGGCCTCACCGACGAGGGCTTTGACCGGAAGAAGCAGGTGCTGCGCCGCGCTTTGGCGCTGCACCGTCCCGACAAAAACGACGTGCTGGACGTGCTCCACAAGGTGGGCGGACTGGACATCGCCGCCATGACCGGCGCGTTTCTGGGCTGCGCCCACGAGGGGATCGCCGCCGCCGTGGACGGCTACATCTCCGTCGTCGCCGCTCTGTGCGCCGTGCATCTGTGCCCCGCCGCGGCGGATTACCTGTTCCTGTCCCACCAGTCCTACGAGCTGGGCTACGCCAGGGCGGCCCAGGCGCTGGGCCTGACGCCCTGCCTTGCGCTGGACATGCGTCTGGGGGAGGGCAGCGGATGTCCCCTGCTGTTCCGGGTGCTGGAGGGTGCCTGCGGCGTAATGAAGAACATGGCCACCTTCGCCGAGGCCGCCATTCAGGACGACTATCTGGAGCCCATCCGCTCCGGCGACAGCTTTACGGTGGAAAAATCATGAGAATTTTACTGATCGGCGGCAGCAAGAGCGGCAAAAGCACCGCCGCCCAGCGTCTGTGCCGCCGTCTGGCGGCGGGCGCTCCCCTCTACTACTGGGCCACCATGACGCCCCGTGACAGCGAGGATCACCAGCGTGTCCTGCGGCACATTGCCGACCGGGAGGGCTGGGGCTTCCGGACTATCGAGCGCAGCACCGGCCTGACCGCCGCTCTGCCGGACATCGACAAACGCGGCGCGGTGCTGCTGGACAGCGTGACGGCAGCCTTGTCCGAGACCATGTTCGGCCCGGAATTTGACGCCAACGCCGCGGAGACCGTGACGGCGGAGCTGCTGGCCGTCAGCCGTCACAGCGCCCACTTCGTCTGCGTCTGCGACGACCTGTGGCGGGGCGGCGAGGACTATCAAGACTGGACGGAGGTCTACGTCCGTGGCCTTGCCCAGGTGTGCCGCGCTCTGGCGGCGGAATTTGACGTGGTGTGCGACATGGCGGCGGGCCTGCCCCGTGTGTGGAAGGGAGCGTGGCCCCTGTGAAGGATTGGATCTACGGCTTTTTCATGGCGTGGGGCATGTTTTTGGCCATCCCCTGTCCGCTGAAGCTATGGAACGAGAAGGCCCGCAGCAAAATGATCTGCTGCCTGCCCCTTGTGGGGCTGGTGGTGGGCGGTGTGTGGCTGCTGGCGGCGTATGTGGGGCGGTTTTTGCCCCAGAGCGCGGCAGGCTTGCTGATCGCCGCTGCCCCGTGGCTGGCCACGGGCTTTCTCCATCTGGACGGCTTCATGGACGTGTGCGACGCGGTGCTGAGCCGCCGCGACCTGCCCCGACGGCAGGAGATATTGAAGGACTCCCACTGCGGCGCCTTCGCCGTGATCTCCATGGTGCTGCTGGCGCTGAGCCAGTGGAGCTTCGCCATGGCGCGGGAGGAGCTGCCGTTGCTGCCCCTGCTGGTGATCCCGGCGGCCAGTCGTGCCTGCGCGGCGCTGGCGGTGCTGACCCTGCGGCCCATGACCACCAGCCAGTACGCCGCCATGACCGGCCGAAAGACCCCCTATGTGGTCTTTGCTGCCCTTGTGATGGCGGCGGCGATCATCCTGCCGCTGGCGCTGTGGGGCAGCTTCGCCCCCTTGGCGGCGGCCGTGGGCTATTGGCTGGCAGTGTGGTACGCTGACCGGCAGCTGGGCGGCATGTCCGGCGACGTGTCGGGCTTCGCCCTGACGTTGGGCGAGCTGTGGGGCCTTGCGGTATTGACTTTGGTGAGGTGACGAGTATGGAATTGGTGATCGGCGGCGCGTTTCAGGGCAAGCTGACCTGGGCGCTCCGGCATTACGGCCTGACCATGGCCGACGTATGCGATCTGGCGGCGGGCGACCCGGTGCCGGGTAAGAAATGCTACTGGCATTTGGAGTCTTTGACCCGCCGCTGCGATAACGCGGAGCAATACCTGCCCCTTTTTGAAAACGCGGTGGTCATCACCCGGGAGGTGGGCGGCGGCATCGTCCCCATGGACGGCGCGGAGCGGACGTGGCGTGAGGTGCACGGCACGCTGGTGCAGCGTCTGGCCCGTGAGGCGACCCATGTGACCCGGATATTATGCGGATTAACGGAGGAATTGAAATGATCTTGACCTTGATACGCCACGGCCAGACCGAGGGCAGTCTCCGCGACCTGTATTACGGCGCGGCGGATATCCCAGTGCTGCCGGAGTCTCTGGCGGAGCTGCATGCCCACGCCGCTCAGTACCCCACCGCGCCCCGGTATTTCACCAGCGGTCTGGTGCGGACGGAGCAGACCCTCCATGCCATCTACGGCGACGTGCCCCACACGGCGCTGCCGGGGCTGCGGGAGATGGACTTCGGTGATTTCGAGATGCGCAGCTATGACCAGCTGAAGGACGACCCCGCCTTCCGGCACTGGATCACCGACAGCGAGCATCTCCCCTGCCCTAACGGCGAAAGCGCGCCCCAGACCATGCAGCGCAACCGGAAGGCCATGGAGACGGTACTGGCGGAGGACACCGACGCGGTGTGCGTCGTCCACGGCGGCGTCATCGCCGGTTTCATGATGACGTGGTTCGGCGGCTTGCGGGTGGACTGGTACCGCAAGGCGGGCACCGGCTATCAGGTGACGTTTGAGGGCGGCGTGCCCACCCGTTGGGTGCGTGTGCCGGAGGACATATAATGGACATTTCCGCCCTGCTGGGCGTGGAAAGGGGCGTCACCGCTCTCATTGGCGGCGGCGGTAAGACCACGCTTATGTGTACGCTGGCGGAGGAGCTGCGCCGCCGCGGCACGGTGGTGGTCACCACCTCCACCCAAATCCAAAGGCCGGAGCAGTACCCCGTGCTGCTGTCCGGCGGCGCTGCCGCCGTGTCCGCCGCGCTGGCGGCCCATGGTGCGGTGTGCGTGGCCGGCGAAACGGCGGAGGGCAAGCTGACCGCCCCGGCGCTGTCCTTTGAGACGTTGGCGCAGCTGGCGGACTTCGTGCTGGTGGAGGCCGACGGCGCCAAGCGCCTGCCCCTGAAGGCTCACGCCCCTCACGAGCCGGTGATCCCTCCCAACACCCGCCAGACTATCTATGTGGTGGGAGCCGACGGCTTTGGCCGCCCCATCCGACAGATCTGTCACCGCCCGGAGCGTTACGCCGCCCTGTGCGGCGCGGCGGAGGACGATGTGGTCACCCCCGCGTTGGAAGCGGCGGTGCTCCGCGCCGAGGGCTATGCCGGCGGTTGGGTGTACGTCAATAAGGTGGAAACGCCGCAGGACTGGCGTAATGCGGAAGCGCTGGCGGCCCTTCTCCCCGGCAAAGTAATAGCGGGGAGCCTGTGGGAGAAGCGGTATCGCACCATTTCGTAGGGCGGGCCCCGTGTGGCCCGCCGCACGATATCTGACGCACCATCAACGGCGGGGCACATTGGCCCCGCCCTACGGAGGTCTATCGATAGGCAGTTGTAGGGGCGGGGTTCTACCCCGCCCGTCGGTCACGGAAAGCGTCTGCGCTTACCGGGTGGGAGGGGTAGAACCCCTCCCCTACGCACCGTTTACCGTACCTGTCTGTAGGGGCGGACGACTCTGTCCGCCCAAGGGAGTTTCGCGCCCCGGCGCGAGTCACTTTTGGCCGCTGTCCCAAAAGTGTCCTGTTGCGGTGCCCAAAATTTCTGCGCTGCCTCACGGCGGGCGCTTGAAATTTTGACCGCTGCCACTCGCTCGCCTCGCTTCATCTGCCACAGGCAGCGCTCGGATCGCTCCCCAAAAGGACAGCTTGAAACCCAGGTTTCAAGGCTTCCTACACGCTATATCCCTTGCAAATTTGTGACGTTGTACCGCGCGTTCACAGAACACGGTTGATATCGCAGCGTGTGACGCATCGACTTTCTTCTTGCGCCGTTGCCGCTCACGTTATCAACGGTAGAACCAAACGCACTGTTCGTCGCAGGTATCAGCGGCAGCGGCGCAGAAGCAGAGACAATCCTTTTGACGAAACGAAAAAGAAAATCTTGCGTGAACGTGTGGTAAGTACTTACAATTCTATATGCACCATAGCGCGCCCGGAAGTGAAGGAACCGGAGGTTCCTTCCGGTGCTTTTGCCTACTTTTGTCACTGTTGACAAAAGTAGGTCGCGCCGGAGCGCGAAATCCCCCCACAGGCCGTCGCGACGGCCTGTTCCTTTATTATCGCACAAAAATGCGACAATACCGAACAAATCGTATTGCGCGAAAAAGAATAACGGTGTAAAATAAAAGACTGAACCACTATGCAAAAAGGAGGGACGCCCATGAGACAGACCATGCCCCGCACCGCAGCCGACCGCCGCGCCGCGCTGTGGATCGCCGTTCTGGCGGCGGCGCTGCTGGCGCTGTTTCTGGCGTCCTTTGTGCTGGGCCGGTACGATGTGCCCATCGGGCAGGTGGTGCGCATCCTGCTGTCCAGAGTCATTCCCCTGACCCAGACATGGACAGGCAGCATGGAGATCGCCGTGCTGAACGTGCGGCTGCCCCGCATTCTGCTGGCCTGTCTGGTGGGCTGCTCGTTGTCCGCCGCCGGAACGGCCTATCAGTCGGTGTTCCGCAATCCCATGGCCGCGCCGGACATTCTGGGCGCGTCGTCAGGCGCCTGCTTCGGCGCGGCGCTGGCGATCCTGCTGGGGTTCCAGCGTCTCGGCGTCACGGGGGCGGCCTTTGCCGCCAGCCTTGCCACGGTGGCGCTGGTGTACGTGCTGGCCCGGGGCATCCGGGGCAATCAGGTGGTGAACCTACTGCTGGCGGGCATCATGATCTCGTCCCTGTTCTCCGCCGGAACCTCCTATATCAAGCTGGTGGCCGACCCCACCAACCAGCTGCCCGCCATCACCTATTGGCTCATGGGCAGTCTCAGCGGCACGCGGATGAAGGACGTGACCTTCGCCCTGCTGCCTGTGGCGCTGGGCGCGGTGCCGCTTCTGCTGCTGCGCTGGCGCGTCAATCTGCTGACCCTCAGCGAGGAGGAGGCCCGCTCCATGGGCGTCAACACCACAGCGCTGCGGCTGGTGGTGATCCTGTGCGCCACGGTGCTGACCGCCGCCAGCCTCTCCGTCAGCGGCATGATTGGCTGGGTGGGCCTGGTGATCCCCCATCTCAGCCGCAAGCTGGTGGGCAGCGACTGCCGCCGTCTTCTTCCGGCGTCCATGCTGCTGGGCGCGATCTTTTTGCTGCTGGTGGACAACGTGTCCCGCAACCTGCTGGCGGTGGAGATCCCCATCGGCATCCTGACGGCCTTTATCGGCGCGCCCTTCTTCATCTATCTCATGACCAGAAAGGAGCATGTGCTGTGAGCCTTTCTGTGGAAAACCTGTCCTTCGCCTATGGCGCTGCCCCGGTGCTGCGCGACGTGTCCTTCACGGCGGAAGGGGGGGAGCTGGTGTCCGTCCTGGGCCCCAACGGCGTGGGAAAAACCACCCTTTTCCGGTGCATTTTAGGTACATTAACGCCCCAAATGGGGCACATAAAAATGGACGGTCAGGATCTCGCGACCTTGCCGCCCCGTGAGCGGGCCAGACGCATCGCCTACATCCCCCAGATCCACCCGCCCACCTTCGGCTACACGGTGCTGGACACGGTGCTGATGGGCGCGGCCCGTCAGCTGAACGCCTTCCAGCAGCCGGGCGCTGCCCAGATGCGGCAGGCGGACGAGGCGCTGGAGCAGGTGGGTGCGGCCCATCTGCGGGAGCGGAACTTCGCCCATCTCTCCGGCGGCGAGCAGCAGCTGGTGCTGATCGCCCGTGCGCTGGCGCAGAAGGCGGAGGTGCTGATGATGGACGAGCCCACCTCGGCGCTGGACTACGGCAACCAGCTGCGGATATTGCAGATGGTGCGCCGTCTGGCGGCACAGGGCTATACCGTGATCCTCAGCACCCACAACCCCCAGCACGCCCTGACCTTCGCCACCACCCTGCTGGCGCTGCACGGCGGAACCGCCGCCGCGTGGGGCCGCCCGGCCCAGGTACTGACGCCGGAGCTGATGGAAACGCTGTACGGCGTCCGGGCGGAATTTCTGCAAACGGCGTCCGGCCCTGTGCTGGCGCCCTGTGTGGAGGATTGGTAATGTTTCAATGGAATGCGGAAAAGGTTCGTTTTATGGAGGACGCCGCCGCGTGGGGCGATTTCCACGCCCGGTTGGCGGCGGAGCTGGCCCCCTACCTGCCCCGGGACGGCCATGTGTGCGACGCGGGCTGCGGCACGGGGCATCTGGCGCTGGCGCTGGCGCCCTATGTGAAGCAGGTGACGGCGGTGGACGTCAGCCATCAGGCGCTGGCGCTGTTGGCGGAGAACTGCCGGAAGCGGGGCGCTGCCAACATCGACATTCGCTGCGGTGATATTGCCCGGCTGCCGCCGGAGCAGCCCTATGACGCCATGGTGTTCTGCTTCTTCGGCCATATCGAGGAGATTTTGACTATTTCGGCGGCTCAGTGCCGGGGCACGGTGCTGGCCGTCATGCGCAACGACGGCTGTCACCGGTTTTCCGCCGCTCAGGGCGCCGTCCGCCACGGCGGCTATCCCCGTGGCGCGGCGGAGCTGACGGCACGGGGCATTCCCTTCCACGCGGTGGAGCGGGAGCTGCCCATGGGCCAGCCCTTCCGCACCATAGACGACGCCCGGCGGTTTTTTCAGCTATATCGCCGCCCGGACGATACCACCCCCGTCACTGACGACTTCCTGCGCCAGCGGCTGACGGCTACGGGACGGGAGGATTTCCCTCTCTATCTGCCCCAGAACCGCCGCTTCGGCCTGCTGCGCTGGGAGACGTGTGAGATACCAAACCAACGATAAGGAGACGACTGATGAAAAAGACCCAAAGACTGCTGGCCCTGCTGCTGGCGCTGCTGATGACCCTGAGTCTGGCCGCCTGCGGCGGACAGGCCAACACCCCGGCGGAGGACGACAACGCCGCCGACACTCCCGCCGAGACCCGTGTGTTCACCGATTCCACCGGCCGCGAGGTCACTGTGCCCGCCCAGATCGACAAGGTGGCCGTGTCCGGCCCGCTGGCTCAGATCGTACTGTTCGCCCTGTGCCCCGATAAGCTGGTGGGCGTGGCCAATGAGTGGGACGAGAGCGCCCAGCAGTATCTGGACGAGAAGTACTATAATCTGCCCCTGCTGGGCCAGCTGTACGGCGGCAAGGGCGAGCTGAATCTGGAGACGCTGCTCTCCAGCGGCGCGCAGGTGGTCATCGACGTGGGCGAGGCCAAGAGCACCATCGTGGAGGACATGAACGATCTTCAGGAGCAGACCGGCATCCCCTTCCTCCACATCGACGCCAAGCTGGTCTCTATGGACGAGACCTATACCATGCTGGGCAATCTGCTGGGCATGACCGACGAGGCCAGGACGCTGGCCGACTACTGCCGCAGCACCTATGATAAGGCAACCGCCATCGCCGACGGCGCGGAGAAGGCGAACCTGCTGTACATCACCGGTGACACGGGCCTGAACGTCATTGCCCGGGGTTCCTATCACGCCGAGGTCATCGACCTCTTGAGCAACAATCTGGCCGTGGTGGACGAGCCCTCCAGCAAGGGTACCGGCAACGAGGTGGACATGGAGCAGATCCTCAACTGGAACCCCGATGTGATCCTGTTCGCGCCCGGCAGCATCTACGCCACCGTGGGCGAGGACGCCGCGTGGCAGAGTATCACCGCCATCCGGAACGGCGCGTATTACGAGGTTCCCATGGGCCCCTATAACTGGATGGGCTTCCCTCCCTCCGTGCAGCGGCTGCTGGGCATGCTGTGGATGGCCAAGGTGCTGTATCCCGACGCCGCCGACTATGACCTGTACACCGAAGTGGCCAACTACTTCCAGCTGTTCTATCACTGCGACCTGACCCAGGAGCAGTATAACGCGCTGGCGGCGAATTCTCTGCCCCAGCTGGACGCAGCGGCGTAACGCCTGCCGAGAAAGTGCCGTAAGGCGGGGTGAGGGCACCCCACTGCACAGCGGTCACGCAGATTTCTTGCATTGTCATTGCGAGCCAGTGCTCACACTGGCGTGGCAATCCGTTTCCTTTTCGATGCTTGCGGGGTACGGATTCCCACGACAGTGACATCGGTCACTGTCTCGGAATGACATCATGCGGCGGGGTGAGGGCACCCCGCCCTACGAAAAGGGTGCGGCAGAACTCGGTCTGGCGGGCCCCGTGTGGCCCGCCGACCGATACCCTATACATCATTAACGGCGGGGCACGTTGGCCCCGCCCTACACGGCGCCCTCCGATAGAATTTCGTAGGGGGCGATGCCCACATCGCCCCGCGCGACCAACGATGGCGTTTCCGGTGAAAAACGGGCCGATGTGGGCATCGGCCCCTACAACCAACCGCCAAGAGAACGTCCGTAGGGGCGGGGTTCTACCCCGCCCTCTCATACCCCACCCCCGAAAGGAGCACCCCATGAACAACATTTTCACCACCCTGCTCTATCAAATGGAAAAGCACCATGATACGGTGCTGTGCACCATCATTGCCGACAACGGCTCCACTCCCCGCGGGAGAGGCGCCCAGATGCTGGTGGGTCAGTCGGGCCTGCTGTGCGGCACCATCGGCGGCGGCGCGGTAGAGGGTCAGACCATTGAACTGGGCAAAAAGCTTTTGCAGGAGCGCCGCAGCGCCGTCCACGAGTACCGGCTCCACCGGAACAAGGTGGAGGATATCGGCATGGTCTGCGGCGGCGATGTGACGGTGCACCTGCAATTCATCGCCGCCGACGACCCCGTGTGGAAAACGCTGGCGGGCGACGTGCTGCGCCGCGTAGCACTGCGGCAGCCGGGCTGGCTGACGCTGGCGCTGGACGGCGGTGCGCCTGCGGTGCAGGACACCGCAGAATGCGACGACGCTCACTTTACCCACCCGCTGCCCATCGGCGAGCGGGCCATCCTGTTCGGCGCGGGCCATTGCTCCGTGGCGCTGTGCCCGCTGCTGACCACCGTGGGCTTCCGCGTCACGGTGGTGGACAACCGCCCGGAGCTGGCCACCAGGGAGCGCTTCCCCACCGCCGACGCGGTGCTGTGCTGCGATCTGGCCCACATCAGCGACGCCGTGACCATCGGCGATGACGATTACGTGGTCATCATGACCAACGGCCACCGCCACGACTTCGTGGTGGAGGAGCAGGTGCTGCGGGGCCAGTACGCCTACATCGGCGTCATCGGTTCCCGCACCAAGACCGCCAGCGTCAATGCGCTGCTGCGGCAGGCCGGTATCAGCGAGGAGGCCATTGCCGCCGTCCACACCCCCATCGGCACCGCCATCAAGGCGGTGACGCCGGAGGAGATCGCCGTGTCCATCGCCGGTGAGATGATCTGTGTGCGGGCCACCCGCCGGGAGGACGCCGGAATAAAACTCCACGGCTGCCCCATGCACTGAGGGCGCGGACATGACGAAGCATCTGTTTTTGACCGGGCGCAAGGGGGTGGGCAAGTCCACCCTGATCCGCGGCCTGCTGGCGGCGGAGAGCGCCCCGCTGGGCGGCTTTTTCACCGTGAAGCATCAGGGCGGCATTTATTTGCTGCCTGCCGCCGGTGAGCAGGCATTCACCCCGGAGAACCTCCTATTTTACTGCGGCCACGGCGGCGATCCCCGCCGCTTTGACGATCTGGGCTGCGCCGCGCTGGCCGATACCGCCGGGTGCGGCCTGCTGATGATGGACGAGCTGGGCCCTCATGAGGCCGAGGCTGTCCGGTTTCAGGCGGCGGTGTTCCGCGCGCTGGAGGGGGATATCCCCATCCTCGGCGTTTTGCAGCAGGCGGAAAGTGAATTCCTCGACCGCATCGCCCAGCACCCGCAGGTCACGGTACTGACCGTCACGGAGGAGAACCGCGACGCCTTGCCGTCGGAGCTGCTCTGCTGGCGGAAGAATAATAAGTAAAAAGAGGAAAAAAGAGAGCCGCAAGGCTCTCTTTTATCGGGCGGTGGACGCAGTGGGTACGATAAACCGTTGTAGGGGCGCGATCGACACTAAAAACATGCCACCGGCATGTTTTTAGTGT
>ERZ827490.1771-NODE-1771-length-26111-cov-4.359994_pt1 | contig 26111 bp, 20 predicted proteins | sample MGYA00519770_ERZ827490 | MGnify/ENA primary metagenome ERZ827490 (study PRJEB31778, sample SAMEA3449324) | human gut metagenome | biome: human gut; feature: human-associated habitat; material: faeces | place: United Kingdom | collected 2010/2012 ...
AATGTTGGAAGTGTGCTTTTCAGCACACCCCAACATTCAGTATAGAACCCTTTTTTACTTCACTTGTCTGCTTAGAAGGGAGCCTTCAGTACTCTTTACCAGCACACTTTTACAAATTAAATCCATTAACTTACTACAACGCCTATCACTTCACCTCCAATATTTGATACTAATTCCAGCTCCTGTGCAATTAATGAATATCTTGAGACATTCCTTTCTTCTACCAAGATAACCCCTTCAAAATCAGCCATAATTTTTCTCACTGCTGCATTATTAATCATATCACGTCCTGTCTCAACACATAGTTCTGGTAAATCCTTGTGAATTTGTTGACATACTCTGTCTATGATTTCCTGTGATGCAAAACCGGTAATGAACAGTTTCTTTTTCCCCGATGCGTAGTTATATATGTTAGTTGTAATCATCTCCAACACTGCGTCATCTGGCCAAACCTTATCATCTCCAGCTAAGCTTCGGAGCCAGTTATCAATAAAGCCAAACATTTTTCTACGTGGCTTCCTATAGAAGCTCCCCAAGCTTTTCAAACCAAATCTGCTTTTTATTTCTTTATCAGAAGCCACTCTGTCCATTAAAACGTACTGTAAACATACGAAAAATGCAGCAATGAAACCACCAGCAAAAAAACCAATTACAGCGTACTTAACGCTACTGTTTATAGGATGTTCTACTAATGTTGATACAAGAGGCTCCTTAAGACTATCCTGGCTTTTCAAAGAATCCTCCAGTTCTTTATTTAATGTCCCTACATTGCTCCGTACCTTCTGCTGCCAGTCCAGAAGCGCTGTATCAACCTTTTCACTCACTGGCATCTTTTGTATATCTATTTCATGCTCTCCCAATATTGTTTTATAAGAAACGTGAAGAATCTCTAATTCGTTTAAAATTCCTGTCAAAATTTTTTCTGTTGTCTGATAATCCGTTCCTATTACATTTATGTGAATTAATCTTATAACCTGCTGGTTTTCATGTGAAGGTGACATTGTCATCGAAACATGCGCTAAATCCGACGTCATATCTTCATCTGTAATGCTCATTAGTTCCTTCAGGTGACGGCTTTCATATCCGTTCTCTTCTGCCATCTCATCTAAATACTCCCCTGTAAGAAGAGACGATTTATAAAGTGCCAGCAGACTATTCAGATTACTTCCTGTAGATTCCTTACTTTTAACAATCACATCCGCAGCAGATACGATTTCATTATAAGGATTAATCTGCATAAGTGGTGCATTAGTTATATATCGATTCTGTTCATCTATACTCGCTTTAAGATTCTTAATTGTTTTATCAACTGCTGCCTTTTCTTCAATGAACCGTTCAAATTCTTCCTCGTAACTTTCATCTGCCTCTGTTGAAGTCCTGTTTTCTGTAACTTTTAGCGTTTTATATCCCCCCATCAACATCATACCTACAACAGCAGCCAACAACAATATCCTCCACTTATACAGAACTGAAAAAAGTAAGTCTTTTAAATTAATCTCTTGTTCATAGTTATCTGTGTACATTTCTTCTCTCCTATCTCTTATCTTGATCCTTTTCCCGTTAGAACAACACCAATTGTCAAAAGCAAAATTTTAATATCCTTCAAGATACTCCAGTCATCAATATACTGCATATCCAGCTGAACTACCTCATCAAAGTCCTTTATATCACTTCTTCCACTAATCTGCCATAAACCGGTCAGACCTGGAGTCATACTCAGCCTACACTTATGCTTTGCTTCATAGTGTTCAAACTCATCCACCGTAGGCGGCCTTGTTCCAACCAGACTCATATCTCCTTTTAAAACATTCCAGAACTGTGGTAATTCATCAATACTGGTCTTTCTTATAAACCTTCCTACTTTTGTAATCCTCGGGTCATTCTCCATCTTAAACATTAAGCCTTGGACCTCATTATGCTCCAAAAGCTCCTTTTTCCGCTGTTCTGCATCCTGATACATAGACCTAAATTTGTAAAAGGTAAATCTGCGTCCGTTTTTTCCGATTCTCGTCTGACCAAAAAAAACCGGTCCAGGTGACTCCAACTTTATGGCCGGAGCTACAATAACAGTCACAATTCCAAGTATAATCATCCCAACCAGACTTCCAACTATATCCAACAAACGTTTCATTACCAGGCCTCTGGCAGAAATGATGTTTCTGGCAAATGTAACAACTGCATACTTTCCCACTCGATTAAGTACTTTGTTACCACGGTTCAGCAAATCAAATGCATCAATATTTACATCCACAATAATCCCCATCTGTTCCATATCTGAAACCCAGCCTTTTAAAACAGAAGTAGGCAACATCTCTGTATGGGTTATAAATATCTCATCTATATCATTATGTATGACATAATTTAACAATGTATCTCGAGAAGCCACAATGGGGTATCCCATAAAAGACTCTTCATCTACCTCTTTGTCAAGAAATACAATCCCCTTTAAAATACGATTCCATTCCTTATACTCAATTAAATTACTAATGACATCTCCTGCCCTCTGTGAATCTGTAACCAGAAGCATGCGGCTGCTATATCTGCCATGCTTATAAATCTGCACCATATACTGTTTAAAACCAGTACGTACCCCATAAGTAAGAATCAAATTAATAACAATAAAATAGCCAAATACAAGCCTAGACAAATCTTCTGTTCTATGAAGGATAAACAAAAGTACCACCCAGTAGATTGCAAAAATCGCTTCCATCTGAACAACACTTACTAATTCTTCAAACGAACCTCTTCTAAAAAAATGATGATTAAAATCCACAAACACATTAATCATTATGTAGATAAAAATCATAAAAGAAATTTGCCAAATCTGGTCCCAGTGACTTACCACTCCATAAAACCGTTCAAAACGAATCCAGAATGCCGCCGCACAGCTACATAGTATACATACAATATCCAACGTCCATATCAGCATCGTTTCGATACTTTTTCTTTTCTGGTACATTATCATTCGCTCCTCATGTACGTCCTAATTACAATCTGATCACCTTTATGCTTTACTGTCAATGTGAACATTATAGCATATCCAATGAAAAAAGGCCTTACTATTAGCTTAATTTTAGACTCTTTTCTCTGCTAAAAAAGTGAAATTATGTAAAAACTATATATGACGCAAAACCTTCCGGCTAATCCTGAAATCTTCTGCACAAATACAGAACCAATAATCTAAACTGTTTTTATTAGAATGATTTTCCGTATCACATTTTTATCCTGTATTGCTGTACTCAAGAATACTAAAAATAAAAGAAAAAATCAAGTAATTCAGCTCAATATATGATATAATAGCGCCTAGAATTAATAATACAATAAAATATTAGAGGAGCAAATGACGTATTATGAAATCAGTTTATTTTAGTAACTTAATCGAGGACTTATACAAAAAGAGAATAATCATCGGTATTTTTGTTTTAGTTTGTACTATGCTCTTTGCTATCCTGGGATATAGAAAAGCTGTCCCTCAGCTAAGTTTTAATAAACAGCAATTAGATGAGGTAGACAAATACAATGAACGTTTGTCTGAATACGATGCGATGATTGCAGATATAGAAGGTAGCCTTTCTCTGACCAACCAGCAGATTGATTCGCTGCAAACATATATAGATAATTCAATTTATATGAGAATTGATTCTCAAAACATCCAGACAGCTTCTGTACAATATGGTATTCACGCAGAAGGCGCGGTAGATAATATACTAAGTGCTTTAACTATGTATGTGAATGAAGGTGGATTAAAAGATGCACTAACAGAAGAATATGCCAATTTGGATACAGAATACTGGAAAGATATTATAACCTGTTCTACAAACGGTAATGTCTTAAACATAACAGTAATCCATTATGATGTCGATGATGTAAAAAAGATTCTTGATATCATTAAAACAAGACTGCAAAACCAGGTTGCTACGATAGCCTCTGTTCAAGGCAATTTTTCCCTGTCTGAAATAGACAGTTCATACTATATCAAATCAGATATTAGTGTAGCCAATACACAGAATGGCACCCGAAACAACCTTAAAAATTATATAACAAACCGTTCAGACTTAAATAACAAATTAATATCTCAAAAAAACGCAAAAAACTCCTATATAGAAAAAAGTAAGCCCGAAACACTTCCCGATACTTCGTTAAATATAACTGCCAATACAATAAAATATGCATTATCTGGATTTTTCTTTGGTATCGTCCTTCCCTGTATATGCTTTATGCTCCAATATATACTAGGAAACCGCATACGATCTGCCAAAGATTTAGAAAGTTATAATATTCCTGTATTGAATATTGGTTTGGGGCCGGATACCTATACCCATTCTCTTGACAGAAGCCTGATTGATATAAAGCTGCTTCTTCAGCAACATCAATTATCTTCTCTTTACTTAAACGCGCTCTCTGAACAGCCAAGAGTCCAAAAGGCAGTCAACGATTATAAGACACTAACTGAACAAGCAGGCATCCCTACTACGGAAGGTTATAATACATTCGAGGATGCTGATGAACTGCAGCAAATGATATCCATAAAGAATTGTATCCTATTCATCAAGACTGGAAAAGATACGTATCCACAGTTAGAGCGGCAACTCAATCTATGCCGTAGTTTCAAAATAGATATATTGGGGTGTATTATCATTTAATGATACATTCTATTTGGAGATTAATTATGCATACAATTAGAAACAATTATCAAAATTATATCAGTGACTTTCATACTGGGGAAATCCTCTTCTTTACAGGTTATATATTATACCTTGGAAGGGGGGTCTGGGCAACTACCACGTTTCCTCTCCCTGGTATCATCAGCAAATTGTGCCTTTTACTTCCAATTGTTTTTATTGGCCTAAAAATTATACTGTATGACGGTTATACAATCAAACCGCTTTTATTCATAATCGTAATGACACTAAGTTCATTATGCGTGCTTTACTATACTGGATACCTTAATATCTTTTTCTGGATTCTTCCTATCATAGGAAGCAGGCACATTTCTTTTAAGAAAATCTTAAAAGTTTATTTGCTTATAGTGAGTGCAGTTGTATTCCTAGCTTTTGCATCATCCCTTTTAGGTGTCATTGAAAACTACAAATACATTGCGGAAGATCGCGGTATACGACAGTCTTTTGGCATCGTCTATACAACAGATTTTGCCTCCCACATTTTCTTTATTACATTAACTGCGTACTACCTGGGGGCTGAACATCTGAATTTTTACCATCATTTATTGGCTATTATAACGGCTTATTTAGTCTATCATTTTTGCAATGCCCGTTTAGATTCCATATCCATCTTACTTACAGTCATGTTATTTGTAAGTGGACCGGCTGTAATTCATTCACAACATATGCCCAGAAATCTCAAAAAAACCTGGATATGTTTTTGGAAAACAATAGGCCCAGTTTTTATGCCTATTCTGGCAGCAGCCTCATTTGTACTTACTATATTATACACAGAAAGTATCTCTATACTAGCAGTAATCAACCAACTGCTTTCTAATCGATTAAGGCTTGGACAGTCTGGCATAGTAACTCATGGAATCCGCCCATTTGGCCAGGCAATTGATATGATTGGAGCCGGAGGAGGGCTTATCTGGTCACAAGAATACAATTTCGTAGACTGCTCTTATATCCATATTCTTTTGAGATATGGCATTATAACTATATTTATAGTTCTGGTTACCTATGTTATCTGTTGTATCAAAAACAGGCACGACCTGTACTTTTTATATGCAGTGGCCTTAATCGCCTTAAATTGTGTTATTGCACATCATCTGCTTGAACTTGAATATAATCCCTTTGCCCTAGCTCTTTTTAGTAGCTGCGCTCGATTATCTCCTAAACACTTGGATTGTTGCAGCAGATGTATTTCGCCAAAGGAATGTTATGGTTATCGTCAATAAATCATACGGTACTATTCGAAAAAATATGAAAACACATCCAAAAAGTCAAGGAAAGGCTCCAATATAGGCTTCTTTCCCTGACTTCTATTTTTATCAAGAGCTCCTCTCCACATCAATTATCCTATTTTCATTGTATAGAATCATTTATTCATAAAATTTTTCCTAAAATATAGATAATACATACCCACACAAAGCATTGTACCAATGGATATAATAATTCCCACATTAAAATATGGAACGTGATAGTGTATTTCAATATAATTTTTTCCGGTATCAACCGGTACAAGCATCAAAGTATTAGCTCCCTTTTCTAAATCGACCTTTTCTCCATTTACACTGGCATGCCAGCCTTTTTCCATTGGAATTGTTAACATTGTAAAGCCAGCCTTTGGCGATACAATTTCAGCGTCAACATATCCCTCTTCTATTGTATTAATCTTCAAGGAATTGGACTTTATGTTTTCTATCACATTATAAAAAAGTTCTAAATCCAACTGATAAAATTGAGGATGAATCTGCGTTGATAATCCATGAAACTTTTCAAACCTTACTGTGTGATTTCCCGGATTCTGACCAACACTAAATACTTTATAAGTCAGCCATCCTTCATAATCGCAGCGGTACTCATTATCAATAAATACCTTCAAATTCTGTATTTCTGAATCTGCATATCCGTAAAGGATGTGCCCAGGCTCCAAATTAATTTCATATGAAATTTCGTCTGATGTATGAGATATCATACGATATGGTGCAGGCTTAAATATTTCCATCTTTTCTCCCAGTATATTTGAATATATTTCATTCTGAAACTGAAAATGATTAGATTCAGATATCATCTTCCTGCTGTTTTCCGATGCCCAGAATCCCATAGGAAGCACATAAGGATTTTCGTATATACTTTTCCCATTTTTTTCTACGTCTGATATCTGCACCAGCCCTGGATAATCATTGTCAGCAAACACATATTTGATTCCTAATAAACTATCAGATGGCAGAATTGGTTCCTGATATAAACTTACAGTGTCATTCTTGCCATACCCCAATAATTCACTAAACTTTCTGAGTTCCTCATTAAAAGCTGAGCTATAATGGGAAAATCCATTATAATCAAAGCTCATATTCTCCAAAAAAAATGCTGAGCTTTTGTTCTTATCAAATCCCCTGTTTAATGTTTGCTCTATTCTGTAAAAAGGAAATTCATCTGTACACTTCACTATATCTAACAATTGCCTCTGAGCTGTAACATAATCCTGAAATTTCGTATAATCTCCCCAGTTATATGCCCTACATAGCGCAACCCCATTCATACATAATTCACTCAAGGTAAATATTAATATCGCTATAAATCCCACTTTACGTTTTACATGCTTAGGATGCAACAACCAAGGAGAAAACAATGATACTATTGCCATAGAAAAAATAGTCATATAGAGCATTTGTTTTTTAAAGGGCGAAATAAAGTCTAGTATTATCCACAGAACGGAGTATACTGTCCAGATTGAGAGCAAAATACGTTTCGATGCATTTGAATTCACCTCAGCCAAACCAATTGTTGCCAAATAAATAAAAAGCCATGTCTGCAAATACGAAAAGCGATACATATCACTATATGCACAGCGGAAGCCATTCCAAATATTCTCTAATGGTTTAATAAGAAGAGAAGCTCCCATAATTCCGACAAAAAGCAAAGACAGTGTAAAATCGCGTCTAGACTTTTTATACATAGAAACCAAGGAATATGTGAACCATGCCAAAACAAATGTCCCACAAAAAAGGCTAAGTGACCGGCTACCTGCATCATTTCCAATTACAAGCCCACGAATCATATTGACTGGAGTTCCATTAATATGCAATGAAAAAATATTTCCCCCAGTGGATCCCCCTTTCCCTTGAATAAGGGCATAAACATTTGGGAAAAACAATAGTGCACTTAAAAGAACACCAAGAATCATATCACCACAGAAATGAATGCATTCAATACAATATTCTTTCCATTGCTTTTTTCCCTGTTTGAGTAACTCATATCCAAAATAGAAAACTGCAAATAGACAGTCCATATAGGCTGTGTACCAATTGAATAAAATCGTGGCAAATACTGTGGCGGTAAGTGCTCCTCCTTTTTTCTGTTTAACCAGCCTCCATACCCCATACATCATGAGCGGGAGCATATAGACCCCATCCATCCACATTATATTTTCCACTTGCAGTACGCAATAGTAAGAGGCAGCAAAACATATGGATAGTAAAAATACTAATTCCTTTTTTAACTGCGGAAAACGTCTCCTTAGAAAGAATGTCTGGGTGAGGCCGCACATCCCCAGCTTTAATGCTGATACAACAAAAATAAATATTTGGAGATTTTCCTGTGAAAAAAGAGGCAATAAAATATTAAATGGCGAAGACAAATAATATGCGAAAAGAGCAACCGAGCTTCCCCCCAGCCCTTTCGTGAAGGTATATCCTAACCCTGCTTCGCCATCCATCACATGTTTTAAGTAAGAAAATAATTCCACATACTGATATCCCAAATCATCCTTCATATTACTAATTGGCCCAAATGGATATATATGACTACTCCACCATATTAAACTAAATATCAGTATTGGCGCTCCAAATGACAGTAGATATAAGGATACACTTTTTATTTTTCTCATAATGTTTTAATTTACTACTCCTATAAAATTAATATTGAACTTATAACTAATGTATATATTATATCATAGACCACGAAAAAACTCTTTCCTATTTCTTTAGTTCAAGACTTTTTATATAATATATCTACTAAAATCAAGGAGGACTCTATATGAATTTTTATTATGAACATCAATCAAAACTTACTGAGCAATTCCTTTCTACAATTTCAACGGAACGTAACCTATCTCCAAAAACAGTATGTGCATATCGCTATGATTTAACACATCTGAATAAATGGATTCAGTCTCAAAAAATGCTGGTATTCAATGCTAATACCCTTCTGGAATACTTCTACTTCCTCCAAAATATTGTAAGACTGAAGCCCCGCTCCATTTATAGAAAACATGTAGCCATCCGCCAGTTTTGCGATTTTCTTATTCGCGAAGAACATGCCAAAGAAATTTTCTTTCGTTTTTCTACAAGGCATTTCCAGCTTCCCGTCAATCTCCCCCGCACCCTTACGAAACAAGAAATCACATATCTTATTCAATCTACAGAGCAGGAATATATCTCCCTAACCTCCCCCTACCGCCAATTAATTTGTCTGCGAGATATGAGCATTATTGAATTGTTGTTTTGCCTTGGTCTTCGCATAAGCGAGATTTCCAATCTTTTATTAGAAGACTTTGATTCTGTCTCCCAGAGTATTCTGATTCGTGGAAAACGAAATAAGGAGCGACTTCTTTTTATTTCTGCTCCCACTGTTCAAAGAAAGCTTTTGGCTTGGCTCTCCGTTCGAGTTAATTTAAATCCATCTACTAACCATATATTTATTAACAGATATGGAAAGCAGCTATCCATATATGGTATTGAAAATATTTTCAGCAAATACAAATATATATCCCATATCAATCCTAAAGCTACCCCTCACTATTTACGACATACATTCGCGTGTCATCTTCTCAATAATGGAGCTAATCTAAGAGATTTACAGGAATTGCTTGGACATTCCAGCATTGCTACCACACAGATATATACAGAGGTAAGTATAGAGCGGAAAAGAGAGGTCTTAATAAAATACAATGAAAGAAACTTTTTAATGAATTAATATAAGTACAAAAAATGTAATGGGACACCTACCAGCACTTTTTGCTGGCAGGTGTCCCTTTTTTCATGGTCAAAATAATAGCAATTATTTAAAGTTTGCTTTTGCAAAAAAGTCACTGTCCATTATTGAATGAACAACAGTTGAGTAAAAACGTAAATAATTGATAATCATTAAGGAAAATATAGCTAGCTTTGTAACCTGAATTATTTTTATGAATTCATAAGTTACATTCATAAGAATAAAATGCAATCCCCATGAGTTTCTTATGGATATACGAGGTTTCCCAGTTCAAAAAGTTACCGTACAAATACACAAAAGGAATTAATTTGTCAAATAATTTATATGGTGTAGAAGACGATGAATGTCATCCATTTTATCTAGTATCATTTCACCATTCATTAAAACAATGCCAGAAATAAGCAGGTTTTAACGGTGATTTACGTTTGAGTTAAGGCTTATGGAGGGGATAGCATAAGTAAGTAGTATTAGCTAAAATAGATGCTACAATAGACATTTGGTAAGTTGAACAGTCAACTACTAAGAAAAAGCTGAGTTTAGCAACCATCAAGCACTACATAAACTAAGAGTTCCCATCTCTCTTTTTAAAGCTCTGTAACATGATAAGAACACTAGATGGTAATCTACTCCAGCTGAGTAGCCTAGCTATTTGTGAAATCTAAAGTCCACAGTAACTACAACATAGATTAAGAAAAAGGAAAGGAATATGATGTTTTGTGCTTTATAAACATCATACATAATTATAATGATTATTACAAAAACACCATTTAGAATGTCATTTTTTGGCGGTGGTACAGATATGGAGGATTACTTTAAAGAAAATAACGGAGCTGTAATATCCACTACTTTTGATAAGTACTGTTATGTGAATGTTCGACACCTGCCACGTTTTTTTGATTATAAAACAGAAATAACATATTCTAAGATAGAGAAAGTAAAAAATATTGAAGATATTAACCATCCGGCTATTAGAGAAGCTATGAAAATGTTGAATATGCATGAGATAAGGCTAATTTACGAAGCAGATTTGCCGGCTCGTTCAGGGTTAGGAACAAGTTCTTCTTTTTCAGTTGGAATGCTAAATGCCTTTTATGCACTAAAAGGAAAATATGCTGATAAAAAGAAGTTAGCTAACGAGGCCATATATTTGGAAAGGGTTCTTTGCAATGAAGTTGGAGGATGGCAAGATCAAATAGCGGCGTCATTTGGTGGATTTAATAGAATTAATTTTAAGGAAAATGATTACGAAGTCCTTCCGATAATCATCTCACCTGAAAGAAAAAAGAGGTTGAACGATAATTTATTAATGTTTTTTACGGGTTTTACTAGATTTTCATCAGATGTTCAGAAAACAAATAACGTAAGTGGTACTGATGAGAAAAGAGCCAGACTAAAACATATGTATGAACTTGTAAATGAAGCAGAACAAGTTTTAGTAAGCAAAAGTAGAGATATAGATGATTTTGGACGACTTCTTGATATCACATGGCGATTAAAGAAAGGAACAGGTGCTGCAATTAGTACTGACACTATTGATGAATTATATGAAAAAGGAATTGCAGCTGGGGCTATGGGCGGAAAACTTTTAGGAGCTGGCGGCGGGGGATTCCTTGTGTTCTATGTTCAACCGGAAAAACAAAAGGCTGTAAAAGAGGCCATGAAGAATCTGATGTATATTCCATTTAAATTTGAAGATGGTGGTACAAGAGTTATTCATTATTCTCCTGAAGCATATGAAGCAATAGTAAAATAGAAGTTCATGGAAATGATACTAAAAACATATAGATTTTTTAACTGAAGGTAATAACAGCCAGTAGTTGCTCATGAATAAATCGCAAGTGAGTTAACGAGTCACTAAAAGCTCTTCTCTCCGTTCAAGTAGTATGTGCTGAAAAGTTGTAAATTACTTAAGTAAGAACCGACAATCTTACAGATAACTTAGAAATAGGTGGAATAGCAAAGCTGTTGGTGGTGTATGAAGTATTGCTTTTATTATGAATTACATAAATAATGCTAAGGGGCTAGGGGTATTGGTACAATGGTTGTATTAACTCAATAGATTAAGCGATTTTTTTGAAATAACTACTTTGGATTATAAACAATTGGTTTTACCAATTAAGATAGATGAAAGGTTGCTAAAACTACAGATTTAGCATTTTTTGTTTTAGTAACAGAGACTTATATAATACTGGAACTATATTTATCTGTATGTAACTACTTATGTTGGATGTAAGATAATCTTTTTTGAGAAAGATAAAGTAGACAAATATGAAGAAACAGCCTTTACTAAATACCTACATAAACAATATGGATATGCAAGAAACCATACATGCAATAGAAAGTATGATTGAGTGTAAAAAGAAAAGTTATATTGTAGCACTCAATGTTGATGTGGTAATGAAAATTGAACATGATACTAGACTTAAACTAATAGTAGACGAGGCAGATATAGTGATTGTTGATGGACAGCCTCTTGTTTGGATAGCAAAATGGCATAAACAGCCAGTCAAAGTAAAAGTATCGGGTTCAGATCTTGTGCCAGAATTGTGTGAGCTAGCTGCTAAGAAAGGATATACCATTTTTATTATTGGAGGAAAAGAGGGTATCGCTGAGAAAGCAAAATCGAATTTGGAAAATAAGTATTCAGAAATTAAAATTGTAGGAACCTATGCTCCGCCATTTGGATTTGAAAATGATACAAGAGAACTAGAAAAAATTAATAAAGTGATTTCTAGAGTACATCCAGATTTACTTATAGCTTGTTTTGGTTGCCCTAAGCAAGAAAAGTGGATATATGATAATTATATGAGATATGATGCAACAGTATCGGTGTGTGCAGGAGCAACTGTGGATTTTCTTGCAGAAAATGTACGAAGATCACCGAAGTGGATGAGTGAGCATGGATTGGAATGGTTTTATAGGTTTTTAAAAGAGCCTAAGCGTATGTTTAAAAGATATTTTATTGATGACATTAAAATTATCAAACTAATTATTAAGTATAAGAAATAGAGGAATACAATGAATGTTTTAGTTACAGGTGCAGGCGGAATGGTTGGTTCACATTTGGTGGAATTTTTATATGAAAAGGGTGACAATGTACTTGGCATTTGGCACAAAAACAAAAAGAATATAGAGCAGATTAAAGTTCCTGTAAAATTTATTCAATGTGATTTGCGATATGGAGAAGGAATTGATGAGATTGTTATGGACAATCTTCCAGAACAGATATATCACCTTGCTGCTCAAAGCTATCCGACAGTTTCTTGGGTGAATCCCGCGGAGACAATTGACGTAAATATTAATGGGACAGTTTCAATCTTTGAGGCAATAAAGAAAGCAAGAAAGTACATAAAAACAGACTATAATCCTATTGTTATAGTAGCTTGTTCCAGTGCAGAGTATGGGCAAACATTAAATAAACTTGAAGGTGATAAAATATATGTTAAGGAGGAGGCCGAATTATTACCACTACACCCTTATGGTGTAAGTAAAGTCGGGCAGGATTTGATTTCGTATCAGTACTTTATGAATGATCATATTCGTTGTATACGTGCTAGAATTTTCAACTCAACGGGTACCAGAAAAGTAAATGATGTTACATCTGACTTTACGCGTCGGGCAGTAGAAGCAGAAAAAAAAGGAGTTTATGAGCTTAGAGTGGGCAATCTGGAAACCAGAAGAGCTATTATGGATCAAAGAGATCTTGTAAAGGCACTTAATCTCCTTGCTGAAAAAGGGAAATCTGGAGATGCATATAATATTTCTTCTAATTATATTTATCAAATGAGAGATATTGTTTCAATGATTGAAGAACAGATTGGGCATACTCTAAAGCTAAATGTTGATCAGTCGCTAATCAGACCTACAGATGAAAGAATCATAGTAGGTGATGTTTCAAAGCTTAAGAGGCATACAGGATGGAAACAGGATATTCCAATGAAACAGACGATTGCTGACAAGCTACAGTATTGGAGAAACATGAAATGAATATTGCGTGGTTGACACCAGAGGTTCCTTTTCCGCCGATAGGTGGTAGAAATGGTGTATATAATAGAATAGTACAACTTTCTAAGAAAAATAATATTTTTCTTTTTTCAATAGCATATAATTCAGAAGAAAAAAATAATACAACAGAGATGGAAAGGTATTGCACAGAAGTACACTTCTATGATAGAAGTACGAATAAGGTTTTAACTCTTTTCAAGAGTCTTTTTATGCCGTATTCAGTAGCAAGTAGATACAGACAGGATATTGTAAATGAACTCAACCAATTGGTTGAAGAAAAAAAAATCGATATAGTTATTGTAGACTTTCCTAACATGGTCAAAAATGTTGTTGCAATAAAAAGGAGTAATCCTACCTTAGTGATAACAATTAATCAGCATAATGTCGAGTATATTCGTATGAGAGATATGAAGCATGTGAAAAGTATATCTGGCATTAAAAGACTAGCATATTATTTGGAATCTTTTAGATTAGAACGATATGAAAGAAAAATTTACAAGAGCAATATTTTTTCGGGAATCACCTTTTTTTCGGAAGAGGATTATAAGTTCTTCGAAAAAAAAATAAATACAGGAAATGCTATACTTAAAACAATTCCCTTGGGAGCAAATGATTATAATCAAGAAATATCTGGACTAAATAGCAAAACATTACTGTTCGTGGGGCGTCTGGATTATATAGCTATTCCAAATATAGAAGCAATTATATGGTTTGTAAAAAATGTATTTCCAAAAGTATTGCAGATTGTACCAGATGCAAAACTCATAATTGCGGGTTCAAATCCAGAAGAAAAAATACTTAATATGGCTAATAGTAACATTACAATAATACCTAATTTTTCAAGTATGAAAGAACTTTATGCTCTGGCAAATATAGTGATTCTTCCGCTATTATCTGGTGGTGGTGTAAAAGGGAAATTATTGGAAGCAGTAGCCTTTAGAAAGCATATTATTACAACTGACCATGGAGTAGAAGGGACTGCTTTCCAAAATCAGAAGCATCTATCTCTGTGTAATGATTCGGATACCTTTGCTGAAAAGTGCATAGATATTTTAATTAATCCAGAAAAATATAGGGAGCAAGAGTTTCAAGCATATCAATTGTTCAAAGAGAAGTATGATTGGAATTCTATTGGTAAGGACTATAATGACTTTATTAAAAAACTAATAAGTGGTGAATAATTATGACAAGTTTTCTATTGGTGACGATATGGTCCTTATTTGCATTATATGGTATCAAGAAGTTGAATTACATTAGTATTAATATTCTTGTCTTAATGTGTGTATTTCAAAATTTTATACTAATTATTGCATCATCTAATCTTAGTAAAGAAGGCTTTAATTTATTTATTATGGTAAAAGAAGCATATGTAGTGTTATTGATTGCAAATGGTTTAATAAAGTATGGGCAAATTAGTAAATTTCAATTTGGATGTATTATTTTTACCATTATGATTGTGGTTTATGGCTTTATCCATGGAAGTAATAGTATGACTGGCCTGCTTGCATCAATTAGACAACTCTATTTGCCTTTTATTTTCTTTGTCTTAGGTTCTGTTTGCCTTAAAGATTCAGCACAGATAAGAAAAGTATTATTGTTTTTTGTAAAGCTAATGGTTGTATCTGCTGTTTTTGGATGGATTGAGATGGCCATTGGTACAAATTTTTGGTTAAAATTAGGATATAAATCTTTTGCAACACTAAAAGGTACTGAAACCGGTCTTTCGCCTGAGGGAGTGCATGGCGCATTTTATTCATGGGATTTAGGAGTACGTCTTAGAAGAATGGCATCTTTTTTAGCAGAGCCAGTTATCTTAGGACAATTGTTTGCATTTGCTTTAATTGTATCCATATTTATAAAAGGAATTTTCAAAAACAAACTGCTGAAGGCAATTACAGTTGTTATATTATCTTTAGCACTTTTAAGTACATTGGCTAAAGGTGGAATAATTATAGCTTTATTTGCATTTACATTTGCACTAGGTGAGATTTGGCATCAGAGAGAACTGTCATTTTGGACTAGATGTGCGTTTGTATTAATTTTAATAGGTGGAATTGGATATGTTATTTGTAGCGGCACAAATGGGGTGATGCATATCGCTGGATTAATAGATAATCTTAGGTGTTTATTTGTTTATCCATTTGGTCGAGGTGTTGGAACTGTGGGAAACCTAGGATACAATTATGGAGGCCGTACAGAGTTATTGGCAAGTGGAGAAAGCTTTATTGGAGCGGCTATTGGTCAGATGGGGGTTTTTGCCATTGTATTATATACTTATTTTTATAATAAGTTATTTATATCCTTGTCTAAAGCATCGCAAGGAAAGTTCTATAATGTAAGTCGGGTAAGCTTATGGCTGAATGTAGGTCTTTTAATTACCTCACTTGTAAACAATACGGCGATTAGCTTCACATCATGTTTTATATTTTATATTGTTGCAGGAAGCGTTTACAGTGCCCATAAATATGATAAGGAATTAACTTTGAATAATAAATTAAAGGACGTTATTTATGAAAAAAAACATTGGAATAATAACATTTCATAGAGTATACAATTACGGTGCTGTAATTCAAGCATATTCTCTTCAAAACATCATAGAGTCCTATGGATATAAAACTAAAATAATTGATTTTTCAAAAAAGAAACAGCTTGACTATACTGATATTTTTAGTACTAAAAATGGAATTAAGAGATTTGTTAAGACAATACTATTCTTGCCAATACTTAAAGGACGAATAAGAAGAAAAAAACGATTTAATGATTTTATTAATAACGATTTGAACCTTTCAAATGAGAAATACAATGAAGAAAAATATTTAACTAAGATAAGGAATGATTATGATTTTTTTGTATGTGGAAGCGATCAAATTTGGAATCCACTGAAAACTTCTGATTTTAGCTTAGCATATATGCTTAACTTTACTAAAAAGGAAAAAATTGCTTACGCACCTAGTATTGGATTGGCATCTAAAGATGATTTATCACCATATAAGGATTTACTACTAAGCTTTAAGGCTATTTCATGTAGAGAAAAAGGCGGCTCAAAAGTGTTATCTAAGATTACGAAAAAGGATGTGGCCGTTGTTTTGGATCCAACCTTATTAATAGAAAAAGAAGTATTTCTTCAATTTACTGAAGAAATGAATTGTGATCCATATCTTTTTTATTATTCTTTAGATGGTTATGGGAATTCCTCTAGAAATATGGATATAATAAGCCGGTTGGCAAATAAATTTAATCTGCAAATCAAAATGATAACACCGGAATGGCCATACCACAATAATATTGGAGAGAATATAATTGATGCAGGACCTAAAGAGTATCTCACACTTATTAGAAATGCTGCCTTGGTATGTACTAATTCATTTCATGGAACTGCATTATCACTTAAGTTGGAAAGGCCAATTTTTGTACTGGAAGATGTTAACATAAAAGATGAAAGAAAGCGTAGTATATTAAATCAACTTGGATTACAAAACCGGATTTTATCTACATTAAAACAGGTTGATAATCTGGAAGAATATACATTAGATTATGTGCCAGTGCTAAGTAAGATGAACGATTTAAAAAATGAATCCGTATTATTTCTTAAAAATGCGTTAAGGGATGATTAATTATAATGATAGAGAACAAAAAGTGCCCCGTCTTTGAATATATGCCTGTTCAGAAATGCTCAGGATGTGAGGCTTGTGTAAATGTATGCCCAGTTTCAGCACTATCATTAAAAGACGATTCTATAGGCTTTTTATATCCAATAATACAAGCAGACAAATGTATTGGTTGTAACAAATGCTTAAAGATATGTCCGATGTTAAATATTGTTCCATCAATAAATAGTGAAGAAACTTATTATGGTGTTAGTCATGTTAATAACGATATCTTATTGCAAAGTGCGTCTGGAGGAGTATTTTCATTTTTGGTAGATTGTTTTAAGAAGATGTATCCGGATGGAAATATAGTAGGGGCTGTTTATACAGATGATTTCAAGAAAATAGAGCATTGTTTAAGCAAGGATTATAAAGATATTTATAAAATGAAAAGTTCTAAATATTTTCAAAGCAATAAGAAAAGAATATATATTCAGGTGAAGGAACGACTTCAAAATGATGAAGCAGTCTTATTTACAGGAGCGCCATGTGAGGTAGCCGCACTTTATTATTATCTAGATCGAAAAGATTATGAAAAGCTTTGGACTATGGATTTTATTTGTAAAGGTTCATCAAGTCCGCGTATTCTTCAAGAATACGTTGAATATTTAGAAAAAAAATTCAAGTCTAAAACTGTATATTTAAATATGCGATATAAATGGCGGGAACTTGATAATTGGATTCCACAGTTTTTAATGGTTAGATTTGAAAGTGGGAAAAAATTATTTAAAGAATTCTATAATACAGAATTAGGTATTGGGTTTCAGATTCTTCAACGTGATAGTTGCCACAGCTGTCCATTTAGAGAGTGGAGACACTATTCTGACTTCACAGTAGGCGATTTACATGGAGCAGATAAGAATAGCACGATTTATAATCATTTAGGAATATCTACTCTGATTATAAATAATGAAAAAGGACGCATACTTTGGAATGGATTCGATAAAAGAAATCTAAAAATAGAAGAACTTGACAAAAAATTAATTTATTCTAAAAATAGAAGCTCAATTGATGCTAGATATGAAAAATTGAAAAAACGAATTGAACTTTTGAACAGTATAAAAGCTATTAGACGTAGTGTGGGAATCAAGACGAAGATTAAGATGATTATGCCAGTAATGTTACTGAGAAAAATCACAACATGGAGAAGAGAACATAGCCGATGAAAGTATTGTTGATTGGTGGAACAGGTGTCATTAGCACCGACGTCTGTAAGGCGGCAATAGAAAAAGAATATGATACTTATATTGTTAATAGAGGCAATAGGAAAAATAGTATAAATGAGAAGGCAACACTTATTGTAGCAGATGTTAAGAACGAATCAGAAAGGTATATTAAAGAGAAGGTTGGAAATACTAAATATGATGTTGTGGTTGATTTCCTTTCTTACAATACTAATCAATTGAGTAAAATGCTGAATTGTGTAAAGTGTAATCAGTATATTTTTATATCAACGGCAACGATATATGATAATCATAATAGAAAGCCTTATACCGAAATTGACTCTAAAGGGAATAAAGGTTGGAAATATTGCGCAGATAAGTATGAGTGTGAGCTTCTACTAAAAAAGATTGCGGCAGAAAAGTGTATTAATTATACAATCATCAGACCTTATGTTACTTTTAATATGACCAGGTTTCCGTATCAAATAGCACCAGTCGAATACTATACAATTGTTGATAGAATATTTAGAGAGAAACCTATAGCGATTTGTCCTAATGAGTATACGACGGTTACTGACTCAAGAGATTTGGCAAAAGGTATTGTAGGATTATTTGGTAATAAAGATGCATTCAATGAAGATTTTCATATTACTTCGGATAAAACAACAACTTGGAAACATATTGCAGAACTTTTAGCTAATAAAAGTGGAGTAAAATGTCATTTTGTTGAAGTCTCTCGTGACTCCATAGAAAAGATGACAAACACAGTTATAGATATACCCGAGATTATTCTGGATAAATCCCGGAATATGAAATTTGACAATTCAAAGATTAAAAGGGCAGTTACTGGATATAATGCTGAATTGTCAATTGATGATTCAATAGGGGAAATTTATGATTATTTTAAATCAACTAACCATCGCATTAATTATCTGTGGGCGGGATGTCTAGATCGAATATTATATCAATATGGAGTTAATTGTGATGGCAATTACAAATTTGAGAATACTAAGGATAAATTAAAATATAAAATAGGATATTCGGCACTATTATGTTGGCTGTACATGACTATCAAAAGAATTAGGCAGAAATTAAGAAGGTAAAATAATGGTGAACCTAAAAAAAAATTTTGCATATCAAATTGCGTATCAAATTTTGACAATTATTTTTCCCTTAATAACATCTCCATATTTATCCAGAGTTCTTGGCCCTGAAGGGTTGGGGGAATACTCTTATACATATTCAATTGCCTATTATTTTTCGCTATTTATTCTTTTAGGAGTAAATAATTATGGAACACGAGAAATCGCTAAAGTCAAAGATAATAAGAGTGAAAGAACAGTAGTTTTTTGGTCAATTTACTATGTGCAATTTATTGCTGGAATTATTATAGTTACTCTATATATTTTAACTCAGATGATTTTTAGACAAGATAGTGCATTAGCTTCCATACAGTTGCTATATGTTTTGTCTGCAGTTCTAGATATTAATTGGCTGTTTTTTGGACTTGAAAGATTTAAAGTAACAGTTACCAGAAATTGTATTGTCAAAATCATTACAGTATTATCAATCTTTATATTCGTCCATGATAATGGTGACACAACGGCATACGCAGTTATTATGGCTCTGGGATTTCTGCTTAGTCAACTAGTACTTTGGCCTTTTGCAAAAAGTGTGATAGTTTTTAAAAAGATTGAACGAGCTACTATTGTGGCAAATATTAAGCCCTTACTAGTTCTATTTGTCCCAGTAATTGCAGTTAGCCTTTTCAAGTATATGGATAAAATAATGTTAGGTGCAATGTACAGTAAAAGTGAACTTGGACTTTATGATAATACCGAAAAAATAATGTCCATACCTACTAGTGTAATCACAGCTGTTGGTACAGTAATGCTTCCAAGAATTTCTTATTTACTTGATAAGACAGATTCTGAAAGCAAAATCATGAAATATATAAAATTATCAATGTCAGGTTCGCTTATGGTTGCAAGTGCTCTGTCTTTTGGAATGGCAGCTATAGCAGATAATTTTTCGATTTGGTTTTGGGGTGAAGAATTTGCAAGCTGTGGTAATCTAATAAAGGCTATCTCTATTACAGTGATTTTTCTTTCATGGGCAAATGTAATTAGAACGCAATACTTAATTCCATATGGCAAAAATTCAATTTTTGTAAAAGCTACAATATATGGTGCAACAATAAATATTATAATTAATATTTTGCTAATAAAAAAGTATGGTGCTATGGGAACTGTGATTGGAACAGTAGTTGCAGAATTTGTGGTGGCATTTTATCAAACTATAAAGTGTAGAAAAGATTTACCAGTTTGGAACTATTTTATTCAGTGTATTCCATATATTTCTGCTGGAATAGTGATGTACATAACAATAACATGCGTATCACTTTTTAATCTGGCAAGTTTACCAATGCTTATATTGCAGATGGTTTGTGGCGGACTTGTTTATATATGTTTAATTCTAATATATATTGTAGGTTTTAAAAAGATTACTGTGAAAGAAATTATTAAGTTTGTAAAGGGGTGATAGAAATGCACAAGCGTTTAATGATATTGTGTTCTATAGCTATTAATTGGTTATTGATGGCGATATATTGCCGAATAGAAAGAAAAATTGACAATAAGAAGTTTGTACGGGATGAAACAAATAAATTAAAAACAGACAATTCCAAGATACAAAATAAAATATTTTTTAAATCTATTTATAATTGGATAAATGCCTATATTTATGGCTGGGTTAGATATAATACCTTATTAACTGGATATATCCCAAGCTATAGAATCCGAAAATTATTTTATAAGTATATTTTTGCAATGAGAATTAGTAAGAAAACAGTGATTTTTGGAGGTTGTGAATTTAGATCACCTTGGAATATCACTATAGGGAACAGTACGGTATCCGCAAATTGTATTTTGGATGGAAGAGGAAGGATAATAATTGAGAATGATGTTGTTCTTGGATCCGGAGTACATATATGGACAGAAGAGCATAATGTTAATGATTCATATTTTAGGGTTTTAAAAGAAAACCTACAGGCGGTTTTGATTAAAAGACATGCTTGGATTTGCTCAGATGCAACAATTCTACCAGGCGTAATAGTAAATGAAGGAGCTGTGCTTGCTTCTAGAGGGTGTGCTGTGAGAGATTGTGATGCTTTCAAAATTTATGGTGGTGTACCAGCAAAATTTATCAGTGAAAGAAATACAGATTTACAATACGAACTAACTGGTAAAGTGTCATGGCACTTTATGTAAGTTATAAATTATAAAAGAGGATAAGATATGGTATATGAGCGAGTAATAATTGGTGCGGGATTATATGGATTATATTCAGCGTGGATTTGCGGAAGAAAAGGATTAAAAACTTTAGTTATAGAAAAAGAAAATGCTCCCTTTAAGCGAGCTACGTATATTAATCAAGCAAGAGTTCATATGGGATATCATTACCCAAGGTCTTTAACAACGGCAAAAAAATCTGCAGATTATTTTCATAGATTTTGCGATGATTTTAACTTTTGTATTTTGAGAAAATTCGACCAAATATATGCGACTTCAACAAATTTTTCTTGGACATCTGCCAATCAATTTGAAAAGTTCTGTAGTGATGCTAATATATTCTGTGAAAAACAAAGTACATCAACTTTTTTTAAAGATGGAGTATGTGATGGAGCTTTTCTTACGGAAGAATATACTTATGATGCAATGCTTTTGCGTGATTTTTTTATTGAAGAGATTAAGAAACTTACAACAGTTGAGATTACGTATGAATCGATAATAACTGATATAAAACAACAAAGAGATTATTATCAAATTGAACTTAATGGTGAGAAGCAGATTGAATCAGATTTTATTTTGAATGTTACATATGCATCAGTTAATCAAATATTATCAATGCTTAGTTATGAAAACTTTGGAATTAAGTACGAATTATGTGAGATTATTTTGTGTAGTGTAAATGAAAAATTAAAGAATATTGGATTAACAGTTATGGATGGCCCCTTTTTTTCTATTATGCCTTTTGGAAAAACAGGTTTGCACTCTCTTACGTCTGTTTCGTTTACACCTCATGTTACTAGTTATTCAGCTGTTCCTATATTTGATTGTCAACTGGAGAGCAACATCAGCTATTGCAATTTAGGCGTTCTTGGAAACTGCAATGAATGTGGTAATAAACCGGTATCAGCTTGGGCTTACATGTCAAAGCTAGCTAACAAATACATAAAAGATGATTATAAATTTCAATATAACAAATCATTGTTTTCTATGAAACCAGTATTGAAGTCATCAGAAGTAGATGATTCTAGACCAACCGTGATTAAAGTATCAAATGAATCTCCTAAATTTGTAAGTGTTTTATCGGGAAAAGTAAATACAGTATATGATTTAGATCAAATTTTACTGTAAGGAAGGAACAAAGATGGTAAAAGAATATAAGTTTGTTTCTGCAGTTATCTATATACATAATCAGCAGAAAAATATACAGACATATCTTGGACTCGTACATAGTTTCTTACGAGAACATTTTATAAAATATGAGGTGATTTGCGTAGATGATGCATCATCAGATGAAAGTGTAAAGAGAATACACGAGCTTGTAGAAAAGGAAAAGCTAGATAATGTTTCTTTAATTTCAATGAGTGTTTTTCATGGTAGAGAACTTGGAATGGAGTCCGGGGTAGATTTAAGTATAGGGGATTATGTGTATGAATTTGAATGGATTGATATGTTTGACCCGGAAACATATGCTGATAAGCTATGGAGGGCTTATGAAGAAGCGATATCTGGATATGATATTGTAACCTATTCTTCAAGCAGATATAAAGGATTGGGAAGTGTTTTGTTTTATAAATTATATAATCGCTCTAATAGGAGCTATATGGAACTTACACCAGAACGGTTTAGAATCGTTACAAGACGAGCAATTAATCGTGTTTCACGTATGAATAAAGCTATCGTATATAGAAAGGCTTTATATGCGAATTCTGGTTTAAAGGTAAAAGATATAGGTGATAAGAAACCTGAAAAATCATTTAAAAACAAGAATGTTATAAGGAATAAGAGCAAGATGGGAGTTAATGTTTTACTAGCTTATACGGGTCTGATTCCTAAAATTGCTTTTGTAATAGAATGTGTATTACTTGTATTATTTTGCTGCTCATTCTTCTATTTGGGCTTCAGCCAACAGCCTATGACAAACAAGTTACATTTATTTGTAATATCTTTAGCTGCGGCGCTGTTAGGCGCAATTGGTTTAATTATAGTAAAATATTGTGAGCTCCTTTTAGAGTTAGTACTGAAGAAAGAAAAGTATTTGTTTAGTTCTGTTGAGAAGCTAGTCAATAGTAAGGAGAATAAATAAAAGTGGGTCGTGTAAAACTATCAATTTTATCGCCATGCTATAATGGAGAAAAATTTATTGGAAGATACTTAGAAAATATATTAGAACAATCATTTCAAAATTATGAATTGATAATCGTCAATGACGGGTCAACAGATAAAAGTGATGAAATTATAAAAAAGTACAAAAAAATTTTTGAAGAAAAAAAAATTACATTTAAATATTTATCTAAGCTCCAAAATGAAGGACATGCTAGGGCTATAAATGATGGTCTAAAAATGGTAGATGGGCAATATTTGATGTGGCCAGATATTGATGACTATATGCATATTAATCATTTAGAAAAACATGTCGAATTCATGGATAGGCATACAGATATTGATTTGGCTATTGGAAAAACAGCAGTATATAATGTTAATGACTTAAGTAAACCTTTATATTATGCTTGGAAAAAATTTCCGAAAACAAAAAAAAAATTAATAAATAAATTTATCCTCTCTGAAAATAAAAATATTGGTTTTATGTCCGGAAATTTTATAATTAAAACTGATTTTCTTTGGACAATCTATACGGATAGAAATATTTATTCCGATATTCATGTTGGTCCGACTATTCAGCTGGTTTTTCCAGAAATTTATCTTGGAAAAACAGGATATATAGAAGAGTGTACTTTTGCTTATTACATACATGGTTCTAATCAACATTTAATTAATGAACATAGAGATTTTAGTAGTATACAGGTAGTATATGAAAATGTTGTAAAACAATTAAATATTGAAAGCAAAGAAGCTAAACGTATTATGACGATGGCTCGAAATGTGACAAGTAGACTGCATTTAAGTTATGCAATAAAGCATGATAAAACCCAAATAGGGATAGATGCTTGGGAACATCTAAAGAAAGATAGAGGAGTACGAACTAAAGAACTTATTAAGTATCTAATACTTAAAAACCATATTTTAAGAAAAATATACGTAAAATACTATAATGAGGATAAGAGATGATTTTAGTAGGCTCTACTGGCTTTGTGGGAAGTAATCTAATAGAATATGGTGCTTTCGATAAAAAATATCATAGCACAGATGTAAATGAAGCATACGGTAGTAAACCGGATGTTTTAGTGTACGCCGGAGTAACAGGAACTAAGTTTTGGGCTAATATGTTTCCCGAAAAAGATGCTGACATAATATGTCAGGCAAAGACTAATATTGAAAAAATTTGTCCAAAAAAATTATACTTATTTCAAGTATAGATGTAAATTCGTCTTTGGACTCTGATGAACAAAAAGAATCCGACAAAAGTTTTTTTTGTTCATATGGAAATAACAGATTGGAACTTGAAAAATGGATAAGCAGCAATTATGAAGACTATCATATTATTAGGCTTCCAGCCATTTATGGCAAAAATATTAAAAAGAATTATATACATGATTTGATATCACCTATTCCACCAATTCTAACTTTAGACAAGTATAACGACATACTTAAAGTGATTTCGGAAATTACTGATGCATATAGTTTACACGCTGATGGATTGTATCATTATAATGAAAGTTATAGCGGTAAGAAAAGTTTAGAAGAAAAATTTATTAAAAATCCATTTAATGCAATTTCTTTTACTAATCCTCGTAGCAGCTTCCAGTATTATAATTTAGCATGGTTATGGAATGATATAAATAGGATTATGGAGCAAAAAATAAAAAAAATAAATTTAGTTACTGAGCCAATATTTTCAAATGAATTATTTGAACTAGTATATCACTGTGAGTATTGGTATGAAAGTTCTGCACCTTTAGTTAATTATAATTTAAAAACCGCATTTGCAGAAGCTTTAGGCGGACATAATGGGTATATATACAAAAAAGAGTATGTGTTAAAAGATTTAATAAATTACATAAAAAAGTATAAGATGAGATAGTGCAGTTTTTAAATGATAGATTAAAATCCTGTAGCACAGAACAGAAAGCTATATTTTTTTGTGTTCCAGGCCTTGCCCTTTGCTTGTATTATAATGCTGATTCCGGGGATGTCAAGCAGCGCCACTTAAACGGCCCTGCCTCCATCCAGAACAGTTTATAATCAAAGATAACCGTTCTTCAAAAGTAAGCGTCAAATCTCTCGCCTAGATATTTTTTAAATTCTGTGGCAAACTTGAAAAAACTACTAGTTTTTTCAAGGAGGGTGTAAAGTTGGATACTTGTACTCATAAGGTTCGCCTCAATCAATGTAAACTGATTATCGAGCAGTGTCAAAGCCGTCCCGATGGGCAGACAGCCAGGCAGT
>ERZ827490.1777-NODE-1777-length-26051-cov-6.594861_pt1 | contig 26051 bp, 17 predicted proteins | sample MGYA00519770_ERZ827490 | MGnify/ENA primary metagenome ERZ827490 (study PRJEB31778, sample SAMEA3449324) | human gut metagenome | biome: human gut; feature: human-associated habitat; material: faeces | place: United Kingdom | collected 2010/2012 ...
GAAAGAAGATAAATACTTTCTTCTAGTATTGATTGAAATACTAATCCTAACTCAAGAAGGGATTAAGAACCTAAGCCCCAACGATTCGTTATTCGTAAATAGCGTTCTTTGGTAACGTCTCCTTTTTTTATTGTTACTATAATATCCGCATAGCCTCTCTCTTTAGAACCGCATCTAAAGGTTACGGCGTTTTTATCGTCATTTAAGGAAACTCTAATAGTTGCACCATTCATATCACGACCGGTAGCCGGACTTATCAACAACTGGAAATCCTTTCCTCTTTCTGCCACTGGTTTTTTTGCTCTGATATCCTGGATCTTCCATCCCTCAGCGAGAGTGAAGATCTCAGCAAGACTATACTGTATAGTTGGATCTGTATATCGATATATTTCAACAAGATTCATTGCCCTACCTTTGGCATCTGACTGAAGAGCAGGTATCTCATTTTTTTTAGTAGACACACTCTTCTTCCAAGTAATATATTGTCCCTCTAACGTCACATCGAATTCCGATTGAGACTCCTGCTTATCTTTATCATTAGTAGTAACTATTAACGTGCCAGTAATATCGTTCAAATTAGGAGTATCTGATTCCCAGTTAGCCTGAAAAGATGCTCCGTCAGTGGGTGCAGGTATTCCAGCTCCACTCTCCTCAAGAAGGCTGGGCATAGTCACTTTGGTGATTTCAACATCACCTAATGTCTCCAACCAGCTCTTTGGCGTGCCATAATCGGTTGTACCCGCTGAGCCTATAGCCCCTTCAGGCAAGAGGCGAAGATTGTTACCTTCGACTTCATAGAGATTAGCTGATAAATTTTTTTTCAAGGTTACGCGGGTATCCCACTCCACATCAAATGTATCTGTAGAATCCCACTCTTCAAATTTTATAGTAAACCCTGTCGCTGTCGAAGAAGGATCGGACTCTTTTGCTTTTTTAGGCAAAAGGGTCAATACATATTTTTTATTGCGCTTCATTGCACTACTTGCCTGAACCTGAACGATACGTGTACCAGTAGAACCCAATGAGGTACCATTTTTGGGTGCTACTTCAATTGTGAAAGCAGGAGACTGATAAATATAACCCAGTAAGCCACCAGCTTTAGCATCCAGAGTTAGATTACTTCCCGAACCACCATCTACAACCATATCTTTAAATAAGTAACCCTTATCCGTACGCACATCTTTCAACTTATAAGTGAATTCTGCGGCCGTAAAGTCTGCACCCTCACCTACTTTAACCAATATAACAGACATGGCTCTTTTCATCGAAACCGAAACTTCAGCCACCGGGCTGCTCAGATCTAAGTTTACAGGAGGCGATGCCATCGGAATGACCCCTCCCGATAAATCGCCAGCTTGAATAGTTGAAACGAAGTCTTTCAGTGCTGTTTCTGTATTCCCAGATCCTCCCACAGGAACATTGGCAACCAAATACGCTTTTACGTCTTTTTCTCCCATCAGACTTGTAGGAATAGTAACATTTAACTTATTATCACTAATATCGGCTCCTGTATAGTCTTGTTTATAGCCGGTTAAAGGAGTACCGTCTGCTTTGAAGAGATGCACCGACAAGCTGGTAATCTTAGTTTCTGCCTCAGAAAGCGTAGCCCTGGTGAACGAAGCGCTTCCTCCCGTGTCAAGACGAAACACGACTTTACCCGTTTGCCCCTTTACTACGGCTGAATCCGGAGTTTCCAACACCTCTTTTGTACAAGAGGCTCCTCCCACTACCATGGACGCAAGTGCCATGGCCATTAAATAATTCTTTTTCATAAATTAAAATAATTAAATTAATAAATAAACAACTTCTCAATCACATACGAAAAGATTTATATTATTGCGAGCATATAAACTCGTTAAAAACTTGTATTTATTTGTTGTTATTACCTCCTCTATTGAGCATAGCATTTCGGATCAACCGCTCTCTGCCAGTATATTTTTCAAGTTCCTGAAGATTCCATTCGGCCTCTTCAACTCCGGCGGAACGGGCCTGCAGAAGATACTTTGTAGCCTCCTCAAGATCTTCTTGGGAAATGAGAAGGACGGCGTAATTGTTAAAGGCTCTCACGTCCTTATCCAACCCCAAGAGATATTTTTCGGCAGAAGCGATGTCTCCCTTCCCAAGAGCTATGGCGGCGGCATTGATTCGGGCAACCGGATCATCGGGAAACAGGCGTACGGCAACATCAAAAATCTTATGATAGTCAACAGAGCCGACCGGATATGTATTGGCTATTGTAAACAGTTCGTTCAAACTCAATTTGTCCGGAGATACCTTCAAAACCTCTTTTCCCTCTTCGACTGTGAATGCCTTTACAGTATAGCTCAAGGTATAGTCTACCCGCCGTAACCGGGGAAAGTAATTTATGCTGATTGTTTGATAGAGACGTCCCTTGTCCAGTTGCCTGAGGCTGGCGTCTTTTGCATCCAAAGAAAGCGTTGAGTCTATGATTTTCAGAACCGTGTCTTTCCAGGAAAAGTCAGTCGCTTGAATCTCGTTGCGGAGGCCTTCCCAATCCTCTCCTCCGGATTCCGATCTGATTAGCTGTGTATCAATGGAATAATGGGAGGTTAAGTACCTTTTCAACGCTTCCGCTCGGGAACCGGAAAGTTTCAGGTTCAGGGCCGAGCTTCCTTCCAATGACGCGAAACCTTTTACGATAATAGAGGTAATGGCAGCCTCTTTATCAAGCATCAGTGTATCAATACGACGGCGGATACGCTCTATTTCTCGGGAATTATTCGCATAGTCGGGTAAAAGTTCTGATGAGCCTTGCTTGAACTCAAGAAAAGCACTGCCCGTATTGCTGCGATTCTTTATGGGAGTTGCATGCGGACGAACAAAAGAAACTTTCGTCCGCATTTTATACGGATCGGGAATGGGTATGAAGTCCATCTTCATGGCTTGTGTAGTCAGCCTCTTCGTCCAAACGGGATCGGTTTTACAACAATCCAGCAACTCTAAACGCAGAGACAGGGGCAGCCCCTTCATCCAGGCATGATAGGGGAAGCAGGTGGCGTACCGAACCTTTGCGCTGGCTTTAGAGCGGTACCAGGTATTCTTTTCCGGAAGGAACCCATGGCGTTGAAGAGAAAGGAACTTACGCCGTCCCAGCCAGCTGCCTCTATCCAAACAGACAACCTGGTCACCACTTTGCAAAACAGGGGAGAGTAAAAAAGACTCCCAACCGCGCATCCTTCGATTAAACTGCAAGTCAAGAACGAGATGGACAGAATCGCCAACCTGCTCATACCGATTCATGCCGATAGAAACAGGTTCGGAAGAATCATTCATTAAACTTTGAGCAAGCAAGTTTAAACAAGAATTTAAAAGTAATATAACAAATGTTAGCTTTTTCATAAGGATATAATTAAATCAATATTATTTTAATAAAGAGAAACCCCGTCGACTTAAGACAGAATACTTGCCAGAATGGTCCATCTCTTCAAAAAAACTCAGCTATATCCCCGATATATGAAATACGCGAATATTAATCTCTAATTAGTTACAAATCTATGGTTTAACCACGGAGATACTGTTTCAGCGAGAAATTGTGTAAAATATGGCAATAACTATTTGTGCTAAATAACTGACAAATAGTAGATTATATTTAGTTTTGCTGACGCAATCGCTGCAACAAGTAAGCTCAATAAAAAAAATATAAGTAATGAAACTTTTCTATGTACCCGATCACACCTCGTGTGCCAACTACGTGCCTGACACTGAATCAGGCTTTAAATTCATGTCTTTATCTGAAGGAGAATCAATCGAAGGTAGGGATGTAAAGCATAATACAATCGTATTCATACTAAATGGAAAAATAGAGTTGTCCTGTAACGAATTTCTCAACAAGAAATTTGTTACGGGGGATATCCTATTTTTAGTGCAAGCGTCTGATATCACAGGCAGAACCCTAAGTCCGGTGGAGATGGTGCTGTGTATTTTCAGTTCACCGACTATATCCTTATGTGAGAAGTATACGCTCAATTCTTATGTAAAAGATTGTATCAAAACGGTATACAACTTTAAACCGCTTGTATGCAGGGGAGTCATCCGAGAATTTCTGAAACTGATGAAGGAGTATTTAAGAGTCGGAATTAGTTGTACCCACTTGCATGAGATTAAGCAAAAGGAATTGTTTATCCTATTAAGAGCAATTTATACAAAAGAGGAACTTGCGGAATTTTTCCATCCCATTATTGGAGCGGACATCGATTTCAGAGCAAAGATACTCGAAAAGTTTCATCTGGAATATACCATATCCCAGATTGCACATGAGCTGGCAATGAGCTCCAGTCTGTTTGCCCGGAAGTTCAACAGGGAATTCGGACTGACCTACTATCAGTGGGTGCTGAAACAAAAGGCCAAGCATATTAAGCACAAACTAATGGTTCATACCACAACGATAGGGGATATTATTAATGAGTTTCACTTTTCATCCCCATCACACTTTACCAAATACTGCAAGGCACAATTTAATTGTACACCCGTGGAACTAATAAAGAAACTAAGGAACTATGGATCAAAAACTGAATCAAAACGGATTAAAAGGTTTTATATAATAATTATCCTTTTTTGTATAACGGGTAAGTCTGCGGAAAGGCATATCTTTGCAGTGTTAAAAATATCGGAGAAAACATTTACGGTTCATAAGCGGAGGGAATCAAAAAAGGTCTCATATATATCGGGGATATATCCATACAGATGGCAAATATAGCTATTATTTTAAGAATTCCTATTGATACATAAATTAACAACCCGCATATTGATGTCATCAATTACGCCGGCATCAAAGGACCTGAGATAAATACGGGTCGTTTTTTCAGTGGTATGTCCCAGCCCTTCACTGATAGCAGCAATGGGAGCTCCTTCTTGTTTGGCTATCGTGGCCCAGCTATGCCGTGCCACATAAGTTGTAAGCGGAGTCGAAATGCCAAGCATGCGGCCAACCTCCTTCAAGGAGGAGTTTACCAAAGACAGAAGTTTGCGGTACTCAGTGTAGGACGGCTCACCTTGAGAAGACCCTATAAAAGGCAAAACGTAAACAGAATCATTATCATACTTATCCAACAGACTCTGCAAGGCGGGGATTATCCCTACTCGGATGGGCTGACGGGTTTTAGCGCGGGAGTAATAAATTGCAGTACCAACGATGTTGGACTTCTTGAGAAGAACGATATCTACAAAGGACATACCACGGGTATAAAAACTGAACAGGAACAGATCACGGGCAATCTCTAACCTGGGATTATCCGACAAATCAAGGGTGGAAAGACGATAGATACTCTCTTTCGGAAGGGCCCGTTTAACGGTAGGGAGAACATTCATCCGGACCTCATTAAAAGGATTGATGCTGCCCAAAGCAACCCCTTCTCTGCGGGCCTTGTTATAAATCGAACGCAAATTACGGAGATACATATGGATCGTATTGCCACAAACCCCTGATTTTTCGAGGAAACAGATATAGCGATACAAGAAACGATAAGTGATCTCACGAAAGGTCAAACTCTCTTTAGGGCAAAAGCGCTTCAGAGAATTGACCGTGCTTTGATAAAGGTTGGCAGTACCAAATCTGCCGGAAGCATGCTTGAGAAGAATTTCATTTGCAGCATAGACAAATACGTATTGCTCACCACGGGAACGGGTTACTCGTGTAGTGAGAGTTTCAAGGGTAAAATTCTCAGCGCCCTGTTGGGCTATGCTACGCTCCAAAGCGTTCTTTTCAGCAAGAATGAAAAGGTTCATTTTCTTGGCATGAGCTTTCTTAAAAGGACTGTCCTTGTGCCACAGAACACGTTCGGAAAGAGAATCGAAATCTTCCTCTCTGAGTTTGAAGCCTGAATAAATTAGTTTCTTACGCCGTTTGTGAATGATCCGGATAACCAAAGGGTATAAACCGCTGACCGATCTGCGGTCAGTATTAAGCATTGCTTTAATTGTTGTTCCCATACTTCATTTATTAATTTGGAACAAAGATACGCTACAGAAAGGAAAGCAAAAAAAGAAATCGCTATCAAAAACAGTATATCTGTTACTTACACTTTCTTTCAGCCACTCTTTCGGATTATATGGATTCACTCCATCTTGTTTATATATAAACCCTTAAATAGGATAAGATTGAAAGAGCTGTGCTCCATGATAAAAGCCACAAAGAAAGTCTTTCCGGACTTTTCTCTTGTAAAGGGGAAGAAAAAAACAGTTGAAACCTGTAAGATAAGTGTTGGGTCAACGTAAAAATCTGAGGGTTGTAGTTCTATATCTATTTCCTTTATGTCGGGTGTTGGAAGTTTAGTATAAGCAAATGGATGCGTCTCGCATCGAAGTAGCCCATTTTTAATGGCTCCATTTATTCTCGCTTTAATATGACATAGGCGAATTTGGCGTCCTCCATCGCTATAATTATTTGCTTTCATCCATCTGTCGAAATGCTCTATAGTGATATGATTCATTATAATCATTGGCACATCACCTTCGGCCGCTTCGAATACTTTTAATGTATCTTCGTTCATTTTCGCATAACTTTCTCGGCCTTCTGACAAAAGCTCTTTTATACGATTGCGCATAAAGTCATTAAAGGTGATTATAGAAGGGACTGCGTTTTCTTGTTGGATAAGTATCGTCTTTAATTGAGATGCTGTATAACAGTCGTTATTCTCAATGTAGGATAACCTTTCTGTATATTTTTTCAATTCAAAGGATAGTCTTTTATTCATCATTGCAGCGTCCGTACGAGCAACGACTTTTCCGTTATACCATTCTGAAACGTCGTTCAGTTGATATTCCGTTTTGATATATGCCTTTTGCTTTTTAGCTGAGATGCGCAACAAAACAGGAAATTTATTTTCTGCTGTTGGCTTTGCTGTTAGAATAGTGAATGATAATGTTGCCATAAGCTATTGTTTTGTGACACCCCATCAGACACCCCTAATGATTCGTGGGTGATTCAGTGGCACTTTTTTTAATAGCTTGGTAAACTGCCTTCTATGGTTATCTCTTTTATATTCAGAGGATTACCCATCTTATAAAAGAGCCGCTAGCCAGACTTGAACTGGCGACCTACGCGTTACGAATGCGTTGCTCTACCAACTGAGCTATAGCGGCGTTGCATTTTATCGTTTACGGCGTGCAAAATTACATCTTTATTTTTAAAAACAAAATGAATCTATACTTTTTTCGTGATATTTTCTCTGAAATGTTTATAAAATAAAAAGGTTGAGGATTAAATTAGAAAATAGTTGTAGATTCAAATATTAAAACTCATCTTTGCATATTTACTGATAAATCTACTTTTATATTACTATGAATATACGATTTTATTATAAGTATCTTTCATCACGAGTTGCTTCAAAATGGCTGATACTTGCTGTCGATGTTCTTTTAGTGATTTTTTCAATGTTTTTGGCGAGCCTTTTGCAAATAGGTTTGTCTGTGTTAGTTTTTGAATTCTCACTATGGGTGTGGACAACTCTATTCTGCGTAATATGTAATGTGTGTTTCTTTCATCTGAATCGTACTTATGTAGGAGTAATTCGCTATTCTTCCTTTATTGACATTTCTCGTATTTTTATTTCTTTAACTCTGGGCTATTTTGTTGTTTGTATCGGCAATTTGCTTTGGATAGGGTGGAGTGGAGGAGAAGTTCTGCCGATTAGTGTTATTCTTACAGCTTATATAGTTAATTTTTCCTTGATGGTTTGTTTGCGAATCTTGGTGAAAATGATACATGAGTTGATGACTTTTGATCGTAGGCACAGTATTCGCGTTTTTGTCTATGGTTCAAAAGGGTCTGGTATTAATATTGCCAAATCGCTACGGGTTAGTAGAAGTAATCATTTTAGATTGAAAGGGTTTATTTCTGATGATACGGGATTTATTGGGAAGCAAACAATGGGTTGCCGGGTATACGCGAATAATGAGTCTTTGTTTGATATATTAGAAGAAGAAAGAGTCGAGGCTATTATTGTTTCTTCCGAGAAAGTACATCGCCTTGAAACTTCCGGCATGATTGATCGGTTGATAGCTGAAGATATCCGTATTCTTACAGTACCTCCTATCAATGATCTTGGAAGGCAAGGCGTGCAAATAAAAGATATACAGATTGAAGATTTGTTACAACGGGATCCAATACACGTTGATATCCGGAAAATATCTTCACACATTGAAGGGAAGCGGATTATGATCACGGGAGCTGCTGGGTCTATAGGACGTGAGATGGTTAGGCAGATAGCGGGGCTGAACCCATATAAGTTGATTTTGGTTGACCAGGCGGAGTCTCCGTTACATAATGTGCAATTAGAATTACTGGATAATTGGCGGGATATTGATGCTAAAATGTTGGTGGCTGATGTAACTAATCGAACGAGGATGGAGTATATTTATAAGGAGTATCGGCCGCAATATGTTTTTCATGCTGCTGCTTATAAGCATGTGCCAATGATGGAGGATAATGTGCCTGAAGCGATACAGGTGAATGTATTGGGAACTTGCATTATGGCCGACTTGGCTGTGAAATATGGCGTAGATAAGTTTGTGATGGTTTCTACAGATAAAGCCGTTAATCCGACCAATGTTATGGGGTGCAGTAAAAGGCTTGCCGAGATCTATGTTCAGTCCCTTGCTCGTAAGTTATCTAAATATGCAAAAGATGGGGCACAAGTGAAGTTTATCACAACTCGTTTTGGAAATGTACTCGGATCAAATGGCTCTGTAATACCCAGATTTAAGCAGCAGATAGAAAAGGGTGGTCCGGTGACTGTGACACATCCTCAGGTTATACGTTATTTTATGACTATTCCAGAGGCTTGTCAGTTGGTATTGGAGGCTGGAAGCATGGGAAATGGAGGTGAAATCTATATTTTTGATATGGGTAATCCTGTGAAGATTGTTGATTTGGCGCGAAGAATGATTTATTTAAGTGGGCAGAAAAATATAAAAATAGAGTTTACCGGATTAAGGCATGGTGAGAAGCTGTATGAAGAGTTGCTGAATGTAAAAGAGTCTACTTGTCCTACTTATCATGAAAAAATAATGATAGCAAAAGTTCGTGAATATGATTATGAGGAGATAAAGCAAGAAATTCAAAGGTTAATAGATTTGAGTTATACTTCCGACACCATGGGCATTGTTGCTTCTATGAAAAAGATCGTTCCAGAGTTTGTTAGTAAGAATTCTGAGTTTGAGATATTGGATAAAGCCTCTTTTTAATCTATTTTCGAAAACTTAGGAATGAAATAAATGTATATTATGAAAATAATATGTTACCTTTGTGCCCGGTTTATAATTTATTAGAGGAACACTAAAGATTAATCAGAATATCTTATGCGTAGATTTATTACACTATTCTTCTTGATTTTTACCTTATCCGGTGTAGCTGTAGCTCAGCAAATGTCCGATGATCAGGTCGTACAGTATGTAAAAGATGCTCAAAAGATGGGTAAAACTCAGAAGCAGATTACAACAGAGTTGATGAGAAGAGGCATTACGAAGGAACAGGTCGAGCGTATTCAGGAAAAATATGAAAATGGAAATGGTAGTACAAGCACACAGAGTAACCAGAATACAACAAGGTCTCGTACACGTACTCAGCAAAATGATGAAAGTGACTATTCGAATCGTTCTCAGAAAAACTTGAAGGATCAGAAAAATCAGAAAAATCAAAAGAATCAGAAAAATATAAAAGGTCTCCGTCAATCGGCTAACCAGAAAAATAAACGGGGTATGGGCGATGATAATCAGGAAATGACTGATGAGGACATGATGTATGAAGAGGATTGGTCTGATGAATATATGATGAAACCGGAAGAGGATCCGACACAACAGATTTTTGGACATAATATCTTCACTAACGAGAATCTTACATTCGAGCCTAATGTAAATATTGCTACTCCTGTAAACTATCGCTTGGGTCCTGGAGACGAGGTGATTATAGATGTTTGGGGAGCTTCTCAGACAACAATAAGACAGACTATTTCGCCAGAGGGCAGTATTTTAGTTGATAATCTCGGTCCTATTTATTTAAGCGGGATGACTGTTCGTGAAGCTAATAATACGGTACGTCGTGAATTTTCAAAAATCTATGCCGGCATTTCAGGTCCGAACCCTAACACCTCTGTCGATTTAACATTGGGGAATATACGTACTATCCAAATCAGCATTATGGGAGAAGTAGCTATACCGGGCACTTATGCGCTCTCGGCATTCTCTTCTGTATTCCATGCTTTGTATCGCGCTGGTGGTGTTAATAAGATCGGTAGTCTGCGTAGTATCAAAGTCGTGCGTAACGGTAAGAAAATAGCCGATTTGGATGTTTACGATTTTATAATGAAAGGTAAATTGAATGACGATGTCCGCTTGCAAGACGGTGATGTGGTTATTGTTGATCCTTATGAATCTTTAGTACAAATTACTGGCAAGGTAAAAAGACCAATGTTTTATGAAATGAAACCTTCCGAGACGATGGCTACTATTTTGAAATACTCAGGAGGATTCACTGGAGATGCTTATAAGAAAGCTATACGCCTGATTCGTAAAACGGGTCGTGAACATCAAGTATATAATGTGGACGAAATGGACTATTCAGTATTTAAACTGGATGATGGAGACGTTTTAGCTGTTGATTCGGTATTAGAACGTTTTGAGAATCGTGTAGAAGTCCGTGGAGCTGTTTATCGTGCCGGTATGTATCAAATTGATGGTACTGTAAATACTGTAAAACAGCTAATAAAGAAAGCTGAAGGGGTAAGAGGAGATGCTTTTTTGAATCGTGCCATTATCGATCGTGAAAACGATGATCTTACTCATGAAATGATTCAAATTGATCTGAAGGGATTGTTGAATGGCACAGTCGCTGATATTCCTCTTCAGAAGAATGATATACTTTATATTCCAAGTATTGAAGATTTGAAAGAAGAAGCGACACTTACTATTCATGGCGAGGTTGCCAATCCGGGTACTTACTTATATTCGTCGAATATGTCGGTTGAGGATCTTGTTTTGCAGGCCGGTGGGTTATTAGAAGCTGCTTCAACAGCTCGTGTTGATGTGTCCCGTCGAATTAAAAATTCAAAAAGTACAGAATTGAGCAATGTGGTTGGTAAGACTTTCTCTTTTGAGTTGAAGGATGGTTTCCTTGTTGGAGGCGATCAGGATTTCCATTTGGAACCCTTTGATGAGGTGTATATTCGTCGTAGTCCTGCTTATCATCAACAACAAAATGTTACGGTTGGTGGTGAAGTCTTATTTGGTGGCCGCTATGCGTTATCGAAAAAGAATGAACGCCTCAGTGACTTGATTGCCAAGGCCGGTGGGATTACCCAAGATGCTTATGTAAAAGGTGCGCGTTTGATTCGTAAAATGACTGAAGAGGAATTACGGCGCAAGGAAGATGCACTCCGCATGGCTAATAAAGGTGGGGCTGATTCTATCTCTGTCAAGACACTGGATGTTTCTGATACTTATTCTGTAGGTATAGAATTGGAAAAGGCTTTGGCTAATCCCGGATCGGACTTTGATATGGTGTTGCGTGAAGGTGATATTCTGTTCGTGCCGGAATATGTAAGTACAGTAAAAATCAATGGCGCTGTAATGTATCCTAATACAGTCTTGTATAAGAAAGGTGAAAGTTTGAAGTATTATATTAATCAGGCTGGTGGTTTTGCAAGTCTTGCGAAAAAGAAAAGAGCTTTTGTTGTCTATATGAATGGTACCGTTTCTCGTCTGCGTACAGGTAATTCCAAGGCAATAGAACCGGGATGTGAGATTATTGTGCCAAGTAAGGATCCGAAGAAGAGAATGTCGGCAGCCGAAATTATAGGAATGGGTACTTCTGCGGCTTCATTAGCTACTATGATTGCAACTATGGTTAACCTCTTTAAGTAATGACTATGACTGAAGATAAGAATATAAATAAAACGACTCCACAACCTGAAGAACAAGAGATCGATTTGATAGAGTTGGCTCAGAAAGTTTGGGCTGGTCGGAAATTGGTATTTAAAGTTTGTGGGATTGCCCTGTTGGTAGGCCTTGTGGTAGCTTTTAGTATTCCCAAAGAATATTCTACTAGTGTGACGCTGGCGCCTGAGACTGGCAGTAAGTCATCTACAGGAGGTATGGGAGCATTAGCTGCTATGGCTGGTATCAATATTGGCAGTTCAAGTGGAGAAGATGCTCTTTCTCCCGAATTATATCCGGATATTGTCAGCTCTACACCATTCTTGTTGGAAATGTTTGATGTAAAAGTGACTGACCAGAAAGGTAAAATTAATACGACTCTATATGAGTACTTGGATAAACATCAGCGATCTCCATGGTGGGGGGCGATTGCGTCAGCTCCTTTTAAGGCATTAGGTTGGGTGGTTTCTTTGTTTAAAGATACGCCGGAAGAACTTGGAGACGCAAAAATAAATCCTTTTTGTCTGACTCCGGATCAGGCTGGGATTGCAGATGCTTTGAGTCATCGTATATCTGTTTCAGTAGATAAGAAAACAGGAGTGACTACACTTTCTGTAACAATGCAGGATCCGTTAATTTCTGCAGCTTTAACAGATACAGTAATGCATTGCTTGCAAAATTATATAACTGATTATCGCACAAATAAAGCGCGTCATGATTTGGCTTTTACGGAGAAACTATTTGATGAAGCTCAGGGGAACTACTATGAGGCTCAGCAGAAATATGCTCACTTCATGGATGGTAACCAGAATATCATTATGCAGAGTTTTCGTACAGAGCAAGAGCGCTTGCAAAATGAGGTAAATTTGGCTTATGGAGTGTTCACTCAAGTGGCGCAACAACTGCAAGTAGCGAAAGCTAAAGTACAGGAAATTACTCCTGTTTATACTGTAGTACAACCTGCAACAGTCCCTTTGAGACCAGCTAAACCTAATAAAATCATGATTTTAATTGGTTTTGTATTCTTAGCGGGTGTTGGTAGTATAGGATGGATTCTCTTTGTTAAAGATTTATTGAACGGATGGAAGAAACAGCCAGAAAAATAAAAGAAAATGCTTCTTGTTGGTATGCTGTATATACGGCACCAAGAGCAGAGAAGAAAGTGAAGGAACAACTGGATAAGATAGGTATTGATAACTACCTGCCTCTTCAGCCAGTGATTCGTATGTGGAACAATCGTAAGAAAAAGATTTTTATTCCTGTTGTTCCGGGATGTCTATTTGTATATATCTCCTCTGAAGAGATTGCACAAATAACCAGTATTCATGGAGTAGCTTTTTTGCTGAAGGAAAAGGGACAATACGTTTCTATACCTGAGGTGCAGATGGAAACTTTCAGAACGATGATAGAACGTTCCCATGAATTGGTTGAGTTCGCGCCTACAGATTTTGTTCCAGGAGCTACTGTACAGGTGATTCGTGGACAGTTGCAGGGATTAGTGGCTGAATTAGTTGAATGTCAGGGAAACAATAAGTTGTTACTTCGGATTGAAGGGTTAGGATGTGCTTTGGCTACAGTATCTGCAGATTGTGTAGTATCAAAAGAAAAACAATGAAACTGATTACCGAAGAACTTCTTGATAGAGTAACTGATCAGGCTAAGGAGAATTCACGTCTTCGAATGAATTATAATTTCCATGAATCCATGGAAGCTGCTATTCATAGGATGTTGAATGCTTTAGAGCCTGGAACTTATTTACCCCCTCATCGCCATAAAAACCCGGATAAGGAAGAAGTTTACTTGGTTTTACGAGGGAGCTTATTGGCTATTTTATTTGATGATGAGGGTAATGTAATGGAAAAGGTCAATCTGAATCCGACTCAAGGTCGTTATGGAATTGAAATTCCTCCTTGCGTATGGCATACTATTATTGTCTTGGAATCAGGAACGGTTATTTATGAAATTAAGCAGGGGCCTTTTGCACCTCTTACTCCGGAGAATCTGGCATCTTGGGCACCTCCAATTGCTGACAAGGAGGCTGCCCGATTATTTATGGAGCGAATGCTTGAGTTTTAACACTCAAACATTCTGCTTCTTGCAAGCATGCAAGCTCCTACGATACCTGCCCTGTCTTTAAGCTTTGATGTTACGATTGCTGAGTCTTTGTTTACTAAATTAAGTGAATATTTGCGGACTGCAGTTTTTATAGGTTGGGTGATATAGTCACCTGTAAGTGAAATTGTTCCACCGATAATGACAAGTTCTGGATTGAAGAGATTGATAAGTCCGGCAATTTGTTTTCCTAATTTCTGCCCAATTTCTTCCACTATCTCAATACACAAAAGGTCTTCTTTGTTTACAGAAGCAATGATTTCGTCCAGTGTTATAGGATTATTGACATCTCCTATACGGCTGGATAAAATAGAGTTTTCTCCGTTTTGTATACGTTCTAACAAGATACGGTGTAGTGCGGAACCAGAAGCTTCGGTCTCAAGACAGCCTTTTTTGCCACAATGACAAATGATTTCATTATCAAAAGTGCTGGTATGGCCAAACTCTCCGGAAAATCCTGATTTGCCGGTATAAATTTTGCCATCTATAATAATTCCAACACCTAATCCCCAACTGATATTTACGAAAATAATATCTTTTTCACCGTTTACGCATCCCTTCAGATATTCTCCATAGGTCATGGCGCGTGTATCATTGTCTATAGTGACCTTATATCCTAATTTTTCAGCCAAGACTTCTGATAATGGACGTTCCTCAAAGTTGAACTGGCTGAAGCTATATCCGGACTCCGGGTTGACACGACCTGAAACGTTTACATTGATATTCAGTATTTTCTCCTTGGCTATTGTCAGTTTCTTTATGAAATTTGAAATGAGTTTGCATAATTCATTCAATCCCTCTATTGAATTCTCAAATTTATAAGGGATATTCATTTTAAGTTCCATCATGTCGCCCTTGAAGTTTATCAAACCGATATTAATAGCAAATCTTTTAATATCAACTCCTATGAAATAACCGGATTCCGGGTTTAGGCCATATAAATTAGGATGGCGCCCTCCACTTGTTTCTAATTTACCGTAGTCGTTAATATAGCCTTCCTCACACATTTCACTAATAAATTTTGTAACTGTGGGGACGCTAAGATCCAACTCTTTAGACAGGTCAGTAATTGTTGAACTGCCATTATATATATAATGTGTAATAATTTTCTTTTTGAGAAGAGCGCTTTTGGTTCCTAGTTCTATTTCTTTTAAAAGATGTTGTTTCATATAGATTAATTATTTTGGTAATATCTACAAAGATAGTTAATTTGTTTATTAATTCAGGTTTTTCAGGGTGAAAAGATGTTTCTCTATTGTTTTTAATTGATAATAATAGTGAATGAATTTTATTAAGCGGATATTTGAATCTTCTTTTTATTAATAAAATATTTTATTATATGTTGATTGTTTAATAAATATGCGTATATTTGTACCGATATGCTAAGGATATTACGAGTGTATTATGAAAAACTAGTTCCTAATCCATATTAAAATTCTATATCATTAATATAAAAACGAAATTATCATGGAAAAGATTATTGGATTGATCAATGCTCCTTTTACTCCGTTTTATGAAAATGGAGAAGTAAATTATGAACCCATTGAAGCATATGCTAAGATGTTAGTAAAGAACGGTCTGCAAGGTGTATTCATTAATGGATCTTCTGGTGAAGGATATATGTTAACCGATGAAGAACGTATGAAACTCGCCGAACGTTGGGTAGAAGTTTCACCGGAAGGATTTAAGGTAATTGTACATGTAGGTAGTTGCTGTGTAAAGTCAAGTCGTAAGCTTGCCGAACATGCTCAGAAAATCGGTGCATGGGGAATTGGCGCTATGGCTCCTCCTTTTCCGAAAGTGGGTCGTGTCGAAGAACTCGTGAAATACTGTGAAGAAATAGCCTGTGGTGCTCCAAATCTTCCATTCTATTATTATCATATTCCTGCATTTAATGGAGCATTCTTATCAATGGTTTCATTTCTGGAGGCAGTAGATGGACGTATTCCGAATTTTGCAGGAATTAAATATACTTTTGAGAGTATGTATGAATACAATCAGTGCCGCTTGTATAAAGGAGGTAAATTTGATATGCTGCATGGGCAAGATGAAACCATTCTTCCATGTCTGGCTATGGGTGGTGCTCAAGGCGGCATTGGAGGAACTACCAATTATAATGGTGTAAATCTGGTTGGTATTATAGAAGCATGGAAAGCCGGAGATCTTGATAAAGCGCGTGAATTACAGAATTTCTCTCAGGAAGTTATTAATGTAATCTGTCATTTCCGAGGAAATATTGTAGGTGGAAAACGGATTATGAAATTGATAGGATTGGATTTAGGTAAGAATCGTACTCCTTTCCAGAATATGACAGATGATGAAGAAGTACGTATGAAAGCTGAGTTAGAGGCTATTCATTTCTTCGATCGTTGCAATAAGTTTTAAGATAAACTAATACTGCAATTGCTATGAATACTACAGAATATCTACAGACATGGTCTGACTCTTATAAAAATGACATGATAAGCAATATCATGCCCTTTTGGATGAAATATGGTTGGGATCGCAAAAACGGAGGTGTTTATACCTGCGTAGACCGAGATGGTCAGCTGATGGATACAACTAAATCTGTTTGGTTCCAAGGGAGATTTGCTTTTACATGTTCATATGCATATAATCACATTGAACATAATTCAGAATGGCTGGAAGCTGCGAAAAGTACTCTTGATTTTATTGAAGCATATTGTTTCGATACAGATGGGCGTATGTTTTTTGAAGTGACTGAAACGGGTTTGCCTATTCGTAAACGTCGTTATGTTTTCTCTGAAACATTTGCTGCCATTGCGATGTCGGAATATGCTATCGCATCGGGCGATCATAATTACGCTGTTAAAGCCTTGAAACTGTTCAATGATATTCGGCGCTTTCTTTCTACTCCTGGAATTCTGGAACCGAAATATTGTGAACGCGTACAGATGAAAGGACACTCTATTATTATGATTCTTATTAATGTAGCTTCACGTATTCGTGCTGCTATTAATGATCCGGTTCTTGATCAACAAATAGAGGAATCCATAGCCATTTTGCGTAAAGACTTCATGCATCCGGAGTTTAAAGCTTTGCTTGAAACAGTAGGTCCCAATGGAGAATTTATTGATACAAATGCTACTCGTACCATTAATCCTGGGCATTGTATCGAGACTTCGTGGTTTATTCTTGAAGAAGCTAAGAGTCGTAATTGGGATAAAGAGATGGTTGATACAGCGCTTACGATTCTTGATTGGTCCTGGGAATGGGGTTGGGATAAGGAATTTGGAGGTATTATAAACTTCCGTGACTGTCGAAACCTGCCTTCGCAAGATTACGCACATGATATGAAGTTCTGGTGGCCACAGACAGAAGCCATTATTGCAACATTATATGCATATCAAGCTACTAAAGATGAAAAATATTTGGCTATGCATAAACAAATCAGTGATTGGACTTATGCCCATTTCCCTGATCCGGAATTTGGTGAATGGTACGGTTATCTTCATCGTGACGGAACAATTTCTCAGCCTGCAAAAGGAAATTTGTTTAAGGGGCCATTCCACATCCCTAGAATGATGACGAAAGGCTATGCACTTTGTCAGGAATTGCTGTCAGAAAAATAATCTCTTGTTTATATCATGAAAAACTCAAAAATTTATCCTTGGATAGTGGTTGCCCTCCTATGGGGGGTAGCCCTACTCAATTATATGGACCGACAAATGCTTAGCACGATGAAAGATGCTATGCAAGTAGATATTGTAGAACTTCAGTCGGCAACTAATTTTGGCCGTTTAATGGCCGTTTTCCTTTGGATTTATGGTCTTATGAGCCCAATTTCTGGTATGATTGCCGATAGGCTGAATCGTAAATGGTTGATTGTTGGCAGTCTTTTTGTTTGGTCTTTTGTGACCTATTTAATGGGAGTTGCAGAAACATTTAATCAAGTCTTTTGGTTACGTGCATTGATGGGAGTGAGCGAAGCTCTTTATATTCCGGCCGGCCTTTCTTTAATTGCTGATTATCATGGTGAAAAATCACGTTCTTTGGCGGTTGGTATTCACATGACCGGACTTTATACCGGACAGGCTATTGGTGGCTTTGGCGCTACGGTTGCGGCTGCTTTCTCTTGGCATACTACTTTTCATTGGTTTGGTATTATTGGTATTGCATATGCCTTTGTTTTGGTATTATTTTTAAGAGATAAAAAAGAGCATGTTAAAGTAGAACGTCCGGAACCTTCATCCAAGAATGGCGAGAAAGCAGGTTTGTTTAAAGGCCTATCATTACTATTCAGTAATATAGCTTTCTGGGTTATATTGCTTTATTTTGCGGCTCCTAGTTTGCCGGGATGGGCTACTAAAAATTGGCTTCCAACTTTGTTTGCTGAAAACCTTGATATTCCAATGTCACAGGCAGGACCTATGTCGACTATAACAATTGCACTATCTTCATTTATTGGTGTAATTTTAGGTGGTACTCTTTCTGATAAATGGGTACAAAAAAATATTCGTGGGCGTGTATATACCGGTGCAATTGGTTTGGGATTGACGATTCCCTCTTTGTTATTATTGGGATTTGGGCATAGTTTTGTTGCTGTTGTTGGGGCTGGGTTATTATTCGGTATCGGCTATGGTATTTTTGATGCTAATAATATGCCTATTCTTTGTCAGTTCGTTTCTTCTAAATATCGTGCAACAGCATATGGCATCATGAATATGACAGGAGTATTTGCAGGAGCATTTATCACGGATTTGCTGGGTAAGTGGACCGATGGTGGAAATTTAGGTTTAGGTTTTGCCATGTTGGCTATCATTGTATTTATAGCACTGGCAGTACAACTCTACTTCCTGCGTCCGAAAACAGATAATATGGAATAAAAATAAAAGGAAATGATTGTATCTAATTTACAGAACAGCCAAAGGGTAGAAGGACTTCACCCACTGTTTAAAACTCTGTTTGATTACGTAAAAACACATGATTTACTTCATGCTGAATTAGGACGAATTGAGATAGATGGTGATAACTTATTTATCAATAATGTGAATCCTGAGTGTGTTACACGCGATAAACAAGTTTTGGAGTTACATCGCGATTACATTGATGTACATATTTTGTTGGAAGGAACAGAGACTATAGGCTGGAAAGCTATTGAAGATCTAAAGAGTGAAATGAAACCTTATGCGGCAGAAGGGGATTGTGCTCTTTACTCTGATGTGCCTACTACATTCGTTGATTTGCTTCCGGGACAATTCATGATTGTATATCCGGAGGATCCCCATGCTCCCCTTATCGGACAAGGTAAGATTCGTAAACTTATAGCAAAAGTTAAATTGTAGTTTGGTAAACGCATAATAAAAAAAACGTCTGGATTGTTAATATTAATAATCCAGGCGTTTTTTATTATAGAACTGTTATGTAAATTTCTATCATCATTGATTTGATAGATGTTTATTTTTTCTATGCAAATGGGAGAGGAGAGAGTTTCTTATTATAAGATTCTCTCTCCTCTATTTATATATTGCTTATAATCAGTGTTATTATGTTCTATATAAGATAAATGTCTTTTTTAGAGAGAATTACTATTATGATACTGTCTTTTAATAGACTAAATATATGCATTATGTATTTGTATCTAATTTATAAATGTGATTATAAATAATTGATTAATAGTAATATAATGTTTCTCCCTATTTAATGCTTTGAGAGTAATAATGTGCTGGGGTTCCGATAGGACTTAGCAAATATTTTTCAAAACACATATAAACATCTTTATTATTAACTCAAAAAGCAATACTTATGAAGAAAACCATCTTCTTGATTTTGTGCTTGTTATGTTCCATCGGAGCCATGGCGCAAAAGAAATCAATCACAGGTGTGGTTACGGATGCTAGCGGTGAAACAGTCATCGGAGCAAGTGTTGTCGAGGTCGGTACCACCAATGGTGTTATAACCGACATTGACGGAAAATTTACGATCTCGGTAAATCCGAATGGGAAGATTAAGGTCTCCTATGTTGGCTATCAGCCTCAAACGATCGATGTGAAAGGCAAAAACTCTTTTAATATCAAGTTAAAAGAGGACTCTGAAATGTTAGCTGAAGTTGTTGTCACGGGATATGGTGGTAAGCAACTTCGTTCGAAAGTGACCAGTTCTATTACCAAAGTGAATGAGGAGGCATTAAAAGTAGGCGTTTTCTCAAATCCGGCCCAAGCATTATCCGGTGCGGTGGCTGGTCTAAAAGTGACACAGAGTTCTGGTAATCCTGGCAGCACCCCAAGTATTGTACTACGTGGTGGCACTGATTGGGACGGAAGCGGTGCACCTTTAGTCATGGTTGACGGACAATTACGAAGTGCTCTAAGTGATATAAATCCTGAGGATATTGAATCTATGGAAGTTCTGAAAGACGCCGGTGCCACTGCTTTGTATGGTGCACGTGCCAGTAATGGTGTTATCTTGATTACAACCAAAACGGGAAAAGCGGGACATCGTGAAATCAATTTCAAAGCAAAGGTGGGGCTAAATTATGTCAATAACCCTTATGAGTTTTTAGGTGCTAAAGATTTTATTACAGCTCTGCGCACAGCATATAATACAACTCCATGGGCTAATAAATCGTCACTTAATAGTGCTTCTGCATATGGAACGGGCAATAAATACGGTGATAATTTGGTTTGGAATTTGCTGGTTAAAAATAAGGAGAATGATTTTCTGTTAAATAAAGGTTGGCAACAAATGCAAGATCCTATTGATCAGTCTGTTACTCTTCTTTATAAAGACATTAAACCTTCAGATTATAATTTAAACAATCCATCTATTACTCAAGACTATAATATAAATATGTCTGGTGGTAATGATAAAGGGGCATATTATGCCGGATTAGGATATAACAAATCTGAAGGGCTCCCTATTTCTTCATTTTATGAACGATATAGTTTTGTGTTCAATGGTAATTACAAAGTAACTGACTGGATGATAGCCAGCTCAAACTTCAACTACAACCGTGCTAACTGGCGCTCTATGCCTGGTTCTCAGGGTGATGAGGGTAATTATTTCGGTCGAATTATGTCTTTGCCTCCTACGGTTCGTTATGAAGATGAAGATGGAAATCCGGTTTTAGGTCCCAATTCGAGTGACGGAAATCAGTCTTATCAGCCTGACAAATGGCTAATAGACAATCAGACTGATAAGTTTACGATGATTCAGTCTCTGGAAATTAAGCCAATGAAAAACCTAACTATTAAAGGAAATGCTAACTGGTATTATTCAGAAGGCGTGTATGAAAGTTTTACAAAAGATTATGAGACTGCTCCCGGGAAATTTGAAACATCAAGAAGCACTTCTGCAAAGTTTGAGCGAGACTTTTCTCAAACCTATAATGTCGTTGTGAATTACAATAATACGTTCGCGAAGAACCATTATGTTGACATCATGTTAGGTTCGGAGTATTACGACAAAAAGACAAAGGGATTCAGTGCTTCCGGTTCGGGTGCGCCGACTGATGATTTTGGGGACTTGGGCTTGACAAGCTCGGATAAAGGGAAGCGAGGAATTGATTCCTGGCACAGTCAATATCGTATTCTCTCTTACTTTGGACGTTTGAATTATGATTATCTGGGAAAATACTTACTGTCGGGAGTATTTCGTTATGATGGATATTCTTCTCTGCTGGGAAATAATCGTTGGGGCTTTTTCCCCGGTGTTTCAGCGGGATGGGTCTTCGGAAAGGAAGATTTCATTAAAAGTGCCATTCCGGATCTTTCATTTGGTAAGTTGCGTGCCAGCTATGGTGTGAATGGTAATGCTACAGGCATTGGAGCCTATACTTTACAAGGATCCTATAACTCTCAGAAGTATAATGGAAATGTAGGGTATCTAATTGGCTCTCTTCCCAATCCGGGATTAAAATGGGAGAAAACAAGTACAGCCGAAGTTGGTTTGGATTTGAGTTTTTTTGATAATCGCTTAAATGCAAATTTTACTTATTATAATCGTTTGACTATGGATAAGTATGCTGATTTAAGTTTGCCCACTACTACCGGATTTTCTTCAGTGAAAAACAATAATGGAGATTTTCGTAACAGTGGTCTTGAAATAGAGTTATCCGGTACCATTCTTAAGCTAAAAGATTGGACATGGAAAATGGGAGGAAACATTTCATATAATAAAAATAAGGTTGTTTCTTTACCTGATAATGGGCAGCCTAAAAATCGTATAGATGGACAGCAAATCTATACAGGGCGTAAAATTATGGACGAAAAAGGGAATCTGGTAGATGAGATCGTTTTCGTTGGAGGTAAACAGGAAGGGCAAGAGCCTGGCATCTTAGTTGGATATAAAGCAGAAGGTATTTATAAAAGCTGGGACGAAATTCCTGGAGATTTAGTAGTTAAAACAGGCAATTATCAAGGTAAATATCAATATGGTCCTAAAGCTTATGCAGCTTTATCGGATGCTGAAAAAGCGAAAGCTCTCCAGATCGAACCGGGTGATATGAAATGGAAAGACATTAATGGAGATGGACAAATTGATTCTTATGATCAAATTGTAATTGGTAATACGACTCCTCGTTGGTTTGGCGGTTTTAACACAACTTTGAGTTGGAAAGGTTTAACCCTATATGGGCGCTTTGATTTTGGTTTGGATTATTGGATTTACGATAATACAACACCTTGGTTCTTGGGATGTATGCAAGGTGGATATAATACTACAACCGACGTATTCAATACTTGGTCTGAAGGAAATCCAAATGCCAAGTATCCAAGATATGTATGGGCCGACCAGTTAGGCACTGCAAATTATTACCGTACTTCAACCATGTTCGCTTATAAAGGTAACTATTTGGCAATTCGCGAGATATCACTATCCTATTCTTTGCCTGAGGCACTTGCCCGCAAGTTATATTGCCAGAAACTGGATGTATCGGTTACAGGTCAGAATTTGGGATACATAACTTCTGCTAATGTAGCAAGCCCCGAAGTTTCAAAGGCGGGCTCTGGTTATGCATTGCCACGTACATTGCTTTTCGGTATTAATGTTACATTTTAATAACTCATAATTAATAAACAAGCATATGAAAAATATAAAATCTATTATTATATCGGGTGTTCTATTAGCCACTTCGGGGCTTATGACTACCTCGTGTAGTGATTTATTAGACTTATCTCCAATTGATTATTATGGTAGTGGTTCATATTGGACTACGGAGGCTCAAGTTACAGGTTATATGGATGGTATTCATAAACATATACGTGATGTGGCTGGACAGCATATTTTCACATTTGGAGAAATGAGAGGCGGCATTTATAAAAGTGGCAATGCTTCTGATGGTAATGCGCTAAATGGCGGTAGCATTATACTGCAGAATTTTGATAAAGATAACACCGGTGTAACAAACTTTGGTGGGCATTATGGACGTTTAGCCAATCTCAATTTATTTATTGACCGTGTAAGCAAAGCCGATTATGTAGATGAAGCAAAGAAGAGATTTTATTTGGGACAAGCTTATGGCTTGCGTGCTTTTATTTATTTTGAGCTTTATCGTATCTATGGAGGAGTACCTCTGCGACTTGATGTAGAAGTGATAGATGGAGTACTTGATCCCAATAAATTGTATATGGCTCGTGCTACCCCCAAGCAAGTTATGACGCAAATAAAAAAAGATCTGGATTTGTCAATAGAGTACTTTGGGAATGTAACCAATTTCGATCCATATAACCGCGGTAAGAAAGTATATTGGTCCAAAGCCGCTACAGAGTGCCTGATGGGCGAAGTTTATTTATGGACTTCAAAAGTTACTACAGGTGACAATGAAGCTAATATAGCTGATTTACAAATCGCTAAATCACATCTGGAAAATGTAGCTAATAACTATGGTTTAAAATTGCTGGATAATTTTGCAAATGTATTTGAAGCCAAGTCCCACAAAGGCAATGACGAAATAATATTTGCTATACGTTATGCCGAAGGAGAAGCTACAAACGGCAATAACAATTATGTATATATGAATCAAGGTGAAATTGATAAAGCTGGTTATCGTGCTGACGGTTCTAAATGGGATGACCCGTTTGATGCCAAAAAAGGCGGAGCGCAATGGTATGAATATATTCCAGAACTTTTTCAGCTGTTTGATGTGAAGGATACACGCCGTGATGCGACTTTCATGGCGTCATATAAGAAAGATTCCGAAAACAATCTGGCTCTGTGGGGAACTCATGTTTGCAAGAATATAGGTTATATCAACGCAGAGGGTAACCGTGTTTATTGTGGTGATTATGTTTTTTATCGTTTGCCGTGGGTTTATCTTTCATTAGCTGAAATAGCCAATATGGAAGGTGATAATGCAAACGTAGAAAAGTATGTTAATTTAGTTCGTAAACGTGCATATGCGGAAAATTGGGATGAAAATATATATGCTTATAAAGCAGGTGATTTTACACAAAATGAATTAGCTGTTTTACACGAGAAAGACAAAGAGTTTGTCCAAGAAGGACAACGGTGGTGGGATGTATTACGCATGACTCTGACCAAAGGTGGAAAACATTTAGTTTTCTGCAAAGAAGCCAATTTAAAGAATAATGGTCAGCCTATTTTGAATGAAGCTACAGAGGCTTATAAAGTGCTTTGGCCGATAGAACAGAAAATGCTTGATAAGGATCCGGAAATTAAGCAAACTCCCGGATACAAATAATGTTTTTTCTGGAAATTGTATTTAATGATTGATAGTAAAAGTCATATTTATTAGTTTGGTTTATGACTTCTCAGTGTAATGACATATCGGGAGATATGTCATTACTAATAAATAATAGTTGAATATTTCCAAAATATGATTAATTTTATTAATATTGCATTATATTTTTAATTTTATATTTAATAAACAGGTTATATGAAAAAAAAATGGTTATTTCTGTTTTGTTTATTAGTTGCTATTTCCTCAATGGCTCAAAACAGCTATCAACCGAACTGGGAATCGCTTGACAAGCGTCCGGTTCCGGCGTGGTTCGAAAATGCCAAATTTGGCATTTTCATTCATTGGGGGTTGTACTCCGTTCCTGCCTGGTCGCCCAAAGGGACATACTCTGAATGGTATAAATATTGGCTCGACAACAAAACACTAATGGGTAATGGGGATTTTAAGGGTACGGAAGTATCTGATTACCACTTGGAAATGTATGGAAGAGATTTTACCTATGCCGATTTCGCTCCTATGTTCAAAGCTCTTAGTTACGATCCCAATGAATGGGCTAAACTATTTGAATGCTCTGGTGCAAAATATGTAGTATTGACTACAAAGCATCATGACGGGTTTGCGTTATGGCCAAGTAAAGAGGCTTCTACCAGCTATGGACGGCCATGGAATAGTATGGAAATAGGAGCCCATCGGGACTTGGTGGGAGAATATGTAGATGCGTTACGGAAAACGGATATAAAAGTTGGATGCTATTTTTCTTTAAGAGAATGGGACAATCCACTTTATAATAAAGAGACAATGGACTTGTTTTATGAACGGCACTTCTTTCCGCAGTTAAAAGATTTGGTGAACCGCTATAAACCCGATTTGATATGGTCTGACGGGCCAGATCGATTAAATGACAAACAGTGGCAAGCTGAAAGGACATTAGCTTGGTTGTATTCAGAATCTCCGGTAAAAGACAGCATCGTGGTCAATGACCGCTGGGCCAATAACACCGGCAGAAAACATGGTGACTATTATACACGAGAATATAGCAGCACTAACAGTACTTTTGATAAGCCATGGGAAGAGTGCCGCGGAATTGGCCTCTCTTTTGGATATAATCAGAATGAAGATTTGGAAGATTACACTTCACCGAAAGCATTAATATTAACGCTTGCAAACATAGTTAGCCAAGGTGGAAACTTACTATTGGATATTGGTCCGAACGCTAATGGTAAAATTCCTCCTATAATGCAGGAACGCTTGTTGCAGATAGGTAAATGGCTGCAGGTAAATGGAGAAGCGATTTATGGGACACGTGCTTGGAACCGTTCATGCCAATGGACTAAAGGTAACAGGGAGTGGAAATCAAAAGAAAAGCATTATGTCAGTGGAGATGCTATAT
>ERZ827490.1795-NODE-1795-length-25821-cov-3.872700_pt1 | contig 25821 bp, 38 predicted proteins | sample MGYA00519770_ERZ827490 | MGnify/ENA primary metagenome ERZ827490 (study PRJEB31778, sample SAMEA3449324) | human gut metagenome | biome: human gut; feature: human-associated habitat; material: faeces | place: United Kingdom | collected 2010/2012 ...
ATGCCAAAGTTCATAAGTGTTTTCGGCATGTTGTATTTTATGTACTGCAAACAACAATGGCTTGATTACTTTTTTATCAAAATCATCAACGAAAATGTTTTGGCCGTTGATACGTTTATACGGTACCCCTTTACATTTTCTCAATTTCAACTTCTCAAATCTCTTTTTGAGTTTCTCGATATAGTCTTTTGCCATATCTAATACCACTCTTTTATTAAACCATCGATTTCGATCTCTGAAATTATCAACATCAGCATTCTGCATCATTTTGTGCTGGGCGTACAACTCGTTATTTAGCATCTTCCACTGATATTCATATCCCATACTACGAATCACCTCTGAAACTCCAATCGGTTTATAAGCACCGTGGGTATGGGTGGCTATATAAATTATGCGGAACATCTGTGCCATTACCCAACGTCTGAATAATTGGCGATTAGGAATTGTGCCTTGAATCACAATAGCTTGGAAAATTGGATCATCTTCTTTCAAGATATTAATGACACCATCTCTTTTTGAAGCTATAAACTCCAAACCATCTGCACTTTGCATTGCAAAAAGCTCACTAACATCAACACCAGCTTTCTTTAAAGCTTCAATACGCTCCTTAGCTTTGGTTTGATTAGCTGTAAGCGTAAACTCGGTACCACACTCAGGACATTCAAATTTTAATTGTTTCATAACTTATTAATAATTTAATTTTTAGTCTGATTATTTATTTCTCTACTGTAATCCAGTTTTTGAGAATTACTAAATCTCTGTCTTTGTTGCTTTGCCAAAACCATTTACCCATTTTATTAGCGTCCCAACCTATACCAACCTGATAAGATTTACAAGCAGGATGAATCATCTCTGGCATTAAATCAAATAGCAAATCATTCGCGATGCTTAGGATTATACGATCAATAGGTTCGTTGACATATACAGTACGAAACTCTCCGTTATCCTTCGGAATTTGTGCAATATGTGGTGGTGTTATTTGATATTTACCATTCAACATAGCTTCTGCCATACGAATTCTGGTTGGTTCTTCTGTCAGTTTGATAAGCTCGCTCTTCCGAATATCCTTCAGAACGCCTTTCTCAATTGCTTTTGTCCATCTATTAATGTCGAAGAACATTGTAAGAATCTTATCTTTCATTTTATATCTCCTTTCTTTTTGAGTTGTTCCTTATATCTCCTATGCTCACGAATTGTTGCTGCCCATTCTGCTTTTGTAGGTTTGTATCGCCCTTCTGCTTTACGCTGTTTTAAACTCTCTTTATTTTTCAAATATTTGTCTGGGCAACAAATAAATTGAATAAGACGCTTGCTCACTCCAAATATTTTAGCAAGTTTAGAGTAACTGATTAATTGCTTTTCTCTCAACCATTTTATATATTCTTTTTGGTCTGGAGTGAGCTTTATTCGTCTATCATATTTGGTTCCAGCGATACGAATCTTTTCTGATTTATACGGCATCGTTTTGAGGAAACATTAAATCATCGTGCAGGTTATTGAGACACCGTTCATCGAACCAACGCCAGACATCGAACTTTGGTGTTCCGGCTGGGAAGTTGAGAAAGTCTTCTTCAATCTCATCATCGTTATTGACCGGGATGTCTCCAAACATTTCCCATAATTCTGAAAGGGTGCATAATTCTACATGCTCTTCACAAATATTACACCAGCAATCTTCTTCCTCAACTGAATCATTATAGCTGATTTCATCTGTGTTTGGATTTACCCATGCTCTTTCTTCAACATTATCACTTCCACATTTTGAGCAATACAATGTGTCTAATGACTTTTTCTTTTCCGCTCCCTTCTTCTTGAAGGATATATCAAATTGTCGGAGATTTGAAAGTTCAGTAAGAACCATTTCCGTTACAAAAGCTCTCATCTTATTAATCTGTTCATCTGATGATATTCCCCATATATTAGCCGCAGCTTGTACTACATTTTGCATGGAAAAACAGATTTGAGTCCAATCATCATACTCTTTTTTATCTTCGAGGATTTCATGGATTAGCGTTTTTGCTTTCTCAATATATTCTTGATTGAATGATTTTGATGTTTTCATATCCTATTGTGTTAAGTTCTTCTAACAATGACCGATATTCTTGTTCAGTAGCTAAAGGCCAATTTTTCAGAATGTCAGGAGAGCAACCGGCGTGTTGTCCGATGTGCATATAGCTTGTCAATTTAGTTTTGGACCTATCCCAAAATTCATTCACAAATACAGCACATATTTCTCCTTCTTCTGGAGATTTTACGAAAGTTATTTTTGTTTCATTTTTCATACATATCAATTGTTGTTATACCATTCTATTTCAGCATCATTTGCTTCACGATACAGCATATATACACCACCAATAGTTGAGTTGTAAATAAGGATGTATCCATCCTTTTGATGTACGGAATCAGTGCCATTACTCACCCACCTTGGTTCTTCACAGCGAATATCATTATCAGTCCATTCATCACTATCCCATTGTTTCAGATAGTCAATAACAGCATCTCCATTAGCATCAGTAAAAACAGTACCATACTCTTTACCATCGTATAGTTTATTACATTCGTCCAGCATATCTCCGTACTGGACATCAATTACAATTCTATAAAGCTTTCGATTTTCCATTGAACTTAAATGCGGCATAACTATCTTTTCTTATTGCGTTTACGATCTCTTCTTATTTGTTTCTTATTGCGCCCACTTTTAGTGGACGAACCTTTATATGCAGGAGGAACCCGTCTCCACGGAGTCGATTTCTCTTCATAGTCTTCTACTCTCTCAAAATAGACAGTAGGTGGATTTTCAAATAATATCATATTCATTTTTGCACCGTTTTGAGGGTTAATATTTCTTCCCATGCATCTTCTCACGAAGTTGGTTATACTTCATTTTCTGCTCGATGTGCCAAAACAGGTCTACATCTAAGTGCTTGGCAAGCCCGAAAATAGATAGTATCATATCATTCACGGCTGTAGGAAAATCAAATATTCCGTCATACCTAACAGGAAGTGTAGAGATGGAATAGATTGATTCGGTAAAACTTTCGCCTTTACAGGCTTCTGCCATATCTTCAATACAGTCATCAATATCCCCGTTGGCAAGTTCAAGGCTTATTCCTCGAAGTCCTGCAAGGTCAAGCAAGCGGATTACAGCATCGGCTAACTCTTCCTCAATTGAGCCTTTTATATTTTCATTGTATGCGACTTCATAACCACGCTCTTTGGGAATGTCTGGGTCTAATCCTTGACAAATGCGGCTGTTAGCAATCTTCTTATTATACCGATCAACATTGGCTCGTTTACCTTTTCTATCAGCTTCAACAGCTTTCATGAGTTCGGATATTACAAGGCAAAAACAATGTTCGTTACTCAATTCTTGATCGTGGAAGCCGTGCTCACAAGCGGTTTTATATGCCCCATCACGGAGGGCGTTCAAATCTATTTTACTCATATCTTATTTGTTTTATACTATTAATATTATCCTTTTTTCTATACGAAGTAAGTTGTGATTTGTGTCAGGGGCAAGCCATACAAGATACCATTCCCCTTTTATAAATCCTTTCCACATTTTACCTTCGTATCTTCCTGTAGGTATTGAAGTCGAATATTCTTTCAGTCCCTTAAACGTTTGTTCACTCATAAGTGCATGGGTATCGTCCAATTCAATAAATCTTCTGTGAGGTTGTTGCCAATGTTTCCCTAATGGATCAGTAATTGGCGGTATTATCTGTTCTCCGTTCATTTCTTGACCACTTAAAATTACCAAATCCTGATATCATAGTCTCTAAAATAATCTTCCAGTTCTTTTAGTCCTTCCAAACTGTGCAGTCCACCCTCGCCAACTACTTCAATATCAACAGATACTTCATAGTCTGTTTTAATACTTACCTTTGAGTTATTGAAAGTTTTTCTCACGCATTCTAAAATGCTCGAAGAATCAGTACCATTTTTTACTATATTTAGTATCATCGCTTTATAGATTTAAGATTGTTGGTTTTCAAACTCCATATAAAGGCACTCAGATATATCTGACTGGAAATTATAAGATATTCCATGTGTACCAAAGGTCTCAAAGAACCAGTCAACAAGAAAGTCCCGGTCCTCATTAGTTTGTTCGCTGTCTTCACCGGCATCTAATCTAGCGATCATGGCATTTACAAGAGGTGTGTCGTATGTAACCTCTCCATAAATATGATAAGGATAGTCATAATCAATGTTATTAAAATTACCACAGATCCTATGGTCCGGATTATGCAGGTATTTCTTCATATCAGAATTAAACTGCCAAGCCATTTCATTGCTCTTATCTTCCAGATACTTATCCGAAAAGTTCTCCATGACAAAATCCTTATTTTTATCATCAACCATGCTTTCACGTGCATCTTTGAGAATTTGACAAAGGCGTATCGCCATATTGTCAATATTTATATACTTCTTTTCTTCCATTTGGTCTTTATGTTTTAAAATAGCCATATTCTTTCGCAATTAACATATCCATAATTGGTGTAACTTATTTTGTTAACCAGTATTACGTCATTATCATGGAAATCATGCCAACCATGTTTGTTATCATGGAAAGCAACTATAACCAGATTATACGTGAGGTTATATCCAATTATGGTACAATCCCAATTATTGATAACCCCTTCTCTACCTACATATTTAAGTGCATATTCTTTGGCTGTTGACATTACTATTTTATCTGAAGTTGAAGATTATCATTACCATAAGAATACATCATTACGGAAGCTCCACAAGGAGCATTTTTGCCAGCATGGAAACATCTTACACCTATTTCACGAAGTTTCTGAAAAGCGTCCAATGATTGATTTTCGTTTGGAAAATGCAAATCAATAGAACTACCAATATCCACATGCTGTACCTGCAAGAACACTTTGTTTTTGTGATTTAAGACTATTACATCCATATTATTCATCGTTTTCTTGTTCACGTCTATATTGTCTGTATCTATCGTATGCTTTAAATGTCTCTGCTATAGTTTCAGAGAGATCTTCAAATTTTAGAGGAGTAATTTTTGCAAAATATGCAATCCCTTTAGTTGTATAACAACAATTTGTTACAAGCCTATCTGGAGTGCCAAACAAACCACGAACTTTAAAGCGATCATCTACTCTTACTTGGAAATGTTCTGACAACACCTTCAACGCTTCATTACCTGCCTTGACTGCTTCTTCCAAAGTATCAAATATACCTATGGCAATTGTCTTACTACAAGAAGTAGCTGGGCAGCTACCTATCGGTCTGTCATGATAACGAAATTCTATTTCTAACAATTCCTTTTGCATATTTCCTTTTGTTTTTTATTATCGAATAGTTTTTTGATGGTGTCCATAGTTGTCCACTTTTTGAATATTAACTCGCTTTAACTTTAAAGGAAAAGGCGCAACCAGAACAATAACATTCTGATCGCGCCACCCTTCAAACAAAAACATGTCGAACAACACACATGGAAACAACTAATATATGTAGTGTTCCGGGAATCGAACCCGGATTTCTACCATAACACTTTACTCGTGCTTACGATACTCTTTCACTTGTTCAATATCATCCATATTGTTCCACCAATTTGAAAAGTCATAGTAAACAAGATCTTCATCGAATTCTTCTTCCCCATCTTCATCTGTAGAAATATAGTCTTCTCTGTCAAGGCTGGCTATATTAATCATATCTTCGGTGTCTGTGATACCATCAAACCAATCTTGCGCTTCTTTCACATCATCTTCGTTAACGCCTGCATCAAAATGTTCTCCATCCTTGTATCCAAGCCAGTCTGCAATTGTATCAAAGTCAAACCAAAAGAAATTATTTATGTCATCATCGGTCCAACCACTTTCAGGAGCAGCACTCTCCATTATGGATTCAATTTTATCCAGTTGTTCATCGGTACAGTTCTTTGCCCGATCCTCACCCCACTCCAAAATTTGAAATCTCGAAGTGAAATTTCTGATATAACTTTCATAGTTCGTTTGCTTTTAAAAGTTCCTTAGCAACTCTTCCTACCCGCAGCAAGTATTCATTCCAGACTCTCCCATCAGAGATTCTGTTCTGAACAACAGCACTATAACCGCATTTAATATTCAATTCTCTCACATCATAAGGGGAAACAAGCATACCTCCATGTTGTGCCAAGTTATAATCCGGTTCTTTAGGAAATGATTTTATATACCTCTTAATAATTTGAATACTCTCTTGCTTATCCTTTCCTTTGGATAACAATAGTTTCTCAATACTATTCATAACAGCATTGAGATTAGGATTTACTGAATACTTCATATTACAACAGTTTTATGTATGAATACTCCAACGTCTTTCAGTCGCATTTGGGGACATAATTATCCCGCCGCAAATTTTGCGTTTGCCATTTACCACCTCAGAGAATCCAAAGCTATTTTTCGCAAAATCACCATATATTTCAATATGTTGGTTAACGGCAAATCTCACCCATTTTTGTAGACTTTTCAAGCAATCTTCAAAACTTGAATCTTGCAATTCCGAAGCAATATTTTTGACCTCTTTTACACGCTCTGATATTTCTGGGGACATTTTTAATTCCAATGGTTTGTTTATGGCTGCATACTCTTCAGGGTATTGAATGGAAAGTTGATGTATCCGGCTTCCCCAAATATTATTGAATATTGAAATAACCTTATCCTTGGATACTTTCTGAAGCTGTGCTCCATCCCAATAAAAATACTTATTATAGTCCAAATCGTCCCAATAAACAATACTTGCGATAATAGCATGAGAATCTTTCATAATTGCAAACCGGTTACTTTCTGACGAAAAAAGACTTTCTACACTGGGGCCAATAAAACACAAATGTGTTCCGTGTGTGCGCACTAACCAAAAAAATGGCTCATTGGTCTTTTCAAGAGTTTTCAAATCATACTTCTCGAAATCAGAGATGCACAATTTAGTATCGTATAACTCTTTGCGCATTTGTTCGATAATTTCTGGTATCATACTTCTTTATTTTAATTTTCACTTTTTATCAATCTTCCAGTATAACCACGGTATTCAAGCAATGTCACAATAAGATGATCTGGCACATCTCTCAAACGTCTGTAATTTTCCGTTAACACTTCAAGCAGATATTCCTCATCTTGTCCCTGCAAAAAATTAGTCAATTCCCAGCCATAACTTGTGTACATACCTATATATTTACTACTTTGGAATAACGTAATTCTCCAGTGTATCCACGTCTACGCAATTCAGCAAACAACATGTTGTCATCAAAGTCAGACATTTTCAGAGTAGCTTTTACTCCTTGTTGAGTTATGCCCCCACTGGATTTGCGTCTTCTTTCTTTGTCACACTTCTTACAATAGTTTGCCAACCCATCTTTGGTTGCCTTGTTCTTAGAAAAATTTGATTTGGGCAAACTCTGACCACATTCTTTACACACTTTTGTTTCCATTATTGTCTTGATATTAATTGTTCTCTTCAGGATGGAGTTTCAAATACTCGGTAAGTTCACAGTCATATATTTGTTCCTTAGCAATTTCAGAAACAAGGGAATCTCCTTTAGTCTCCCAGAATTTCACCAACAAATCAATATTGGCGCATTCTGGGTGCTCTGTAATTATGCGCTCTCGGATTTCTTTTGGGATGCTATCAACTACATCGCACACATAATTCAAGCGGCAGGCTTTTAATGTTAGTATAACAATAACACATCCCACGATTACTTTGAATATCTTTTTCATTTGATACGTTTTTTACCGCTGTACATTTCCAGTGCACGCTCTACGAGTAAGTTCTGATTCCTGTCATCCAAATTGGCAAAAAATTCTTCTACCGCTCCATAATGACCATTTTGACTATTATATTCACGCCACTTGTTCCATAAATGTCTCCATCCACATTCGGCTTTTTCAAAAGCAACAGCACATTCGTGCTCATCCCAGCAATTCCACATATAGTAGAAGAAACTGGCTATATCATTCTTTTTTACCATTATCTTTCACATCAATCATTATAAACTTGAAATATTTCCAACTCTCCAATACAATACTATATTGCTTCTCATCCTCTAGTTGGTACATGGTACCATCTTTCAATGTTAGGAAGTAAGTGTTTCCATCTATCCTCACAGTCTTCTCCACGCGCTGTATGTTTCCTGTAAATACCCTTATAGTTTTGGCATTTATCGCAATACAGGAAAACAACAGGCATATAACTACCAAGATTCTATAAAATTTACTACCAATTGCAGTAGCTACTTTGATATACTTTTTCCGCTTATATACCACAACATACTTCTTCATAGATTTACGCTTTAAATAAATCATACACAGTTTTCCGTTTCACGGTAACATTTTGAGATTTAGGCAAATAGAATGTCATACTTGCACAAGAGGTAGAAATAACTTTTACGCTCGTTCTTTGGATTCTTGCTCGTTTCATGCTTTATATTTTAAAGGTTTACAATCAGACACAAAAATGGCACGCACTCAAAAGTACATGCCACAATTAAAGTGGGTAACAAAGACTCGCACTTCTTGCACGCTACGCTTCCACGTTCGTTTTACCCATAGAAATAGCACGCCTGTATTCACCTCCAGACGTGCTATATATGTTATAACTTACCAGTTTTTATTTATGCAGCCATTCGCGCATCATATTCCGCACGCTTTTGAGCATTTCCCAGCACTTCCCATGCTGCATTTACCTCTTGCATCTTTTCATTGGAACCACCGGCATCAGGATGAGCAGATTTAGCAGCTTGTTTGTATGCAGCTTTAATTTCCGCTTCCGTAGCATCATGCTTCACACCCAAGATTTCATAATAGTCAGCAGCTTTTGCGGCTACTTCTTCAAAGTTCAAACGGAATTTCAGAGCATCGAAAGACGCTTTTGTAGCAGCATGGATTTTCTTCTTAAAATCACGCGCTGCACAATCCAGGTCTTTCTTTGTAGGCACCAAACCAATACGGCTCCATACACTTCCCTCAACATCCCACTTCTTTGACACTTTGCAATCACTTGTACGCACTATGATTTCAGCCGGTGTACCGCTACGCAATTTGGATGCAATACCACCATTATCTTCACGCAGCCCAGCTTCCACCGCCTTCACAGTCCAGAACGTAGCTACCACATTCTTCCACACGCGGAAAATCTCGTCCTGTGTCTTATCCTTTGGCGTGTATTCATCACCGGCAAAATTCAGTCCTGAATAATGCGTTTCTCCGTCACGGTTTACACTCTTATACACCAAAGTTACGCCTACCAACTCATTTGCGTTTAAGTTCTCAAATTGTACACTGTTATACCTACTAATTGTTCCCATGATTACTGTTTTTTAGGAATTTTCTGCAATAGCGCATTGTAGGCAATCGGGGAATCGAACCCCGACCTACCAAAATAGGAACGCACCACCGAAAACGTTTACACGCTTTCGATTGCGTTAAAGCCCAATCAGAGCATACTGGACATTCACCTATCCAGCACACTCTATGTACAACTTTTTGCCCGTCACTAACAGCGCAACGGAGCCGTGCGCCCTGTGTATGAGTGCTCACCAACTGCAACCAAACCGATTGAATTGCAGCTTTTTACATACGCTTTCGCCTATGTGGTAGGTAATTTCCATCGTTACCGTTAAAGCACACTTTTGGCATACACTTCTTCACTGTTAGGGCTGCGTTGCGTTGGTGATTACATATATACGCAAGGGCATATATCTTTCTCAGTTCGCATTAGGGGCAGATTTTCACACCTTTGTGTAAACATCCGTTTTTCGGTATGCAGTCGGCAACTGGGCACAACTATGGCACAAAGTTTACACTTTTCCCTTTTTCCTCACGTCCACACTGGCGAGGGTATAACTTATGCACATTTTAGGCATACTACGCGCTTGTTACGTACAACTTGCTAAACTCATAACGCTATCACAGCGGTTGCGTAGTTTTAACGTATGGACACACCTGGGGCTAACGACGGTTTGCATAACCCTCTTTAATAACTGAGCATTACAGTCAGGTGCATTCTTTCCCCGTTCACAAAACATCCCGTTTCATGTCTGGGCGTGCGCTTTTGCTTTCGCTTTCGCACTCCTTTTGCTTTTATGTACTACTTTCTTTTGTCCGTTTCTTACTTCTTGTTTTTACGGTTATTAATTACGTTTATTATCTCGTATCTGTTTGCGGTTTTCGCTTTTTGTAGGTTTACAGATAAAAACCAAAACGGAAAGTAAACACTTTATCAAGTAGCCGTTATCTTAACTTGACGTTGCAAAGATATAACACTTATTTGAAGTACGCAAATAAATAAGCAAAAACTTTCATTTTAAGACTAAAATAATTTATAAACATCTGATATTCAGCAATATATAAATATGCAACAAAGAATACCGTCTATAAACAATTGATAATCAATAAAATAATCACCCCAACACGTGCGCGTGTGTGCGTGGTTACTTATTAAGGCAAATCGTGACACACATACACACATGTGCACACATATACGCGTGGGATGTTGTTACCTGGATGCAAAAAGGAACGGGAACAAATCACATACACAAAAGGATAAATTTGTAATTATTTCAAAAGAGTATCAAAAACAAAAGAATAGGCAAAACAAAGGGCAAAAGTACATTTGTTTCACTTTTGTATATTAGTGAAACAATATAAACAATTGACTTACAAGAATATACCAACTAAAAACATAAAAAAAATAAGGCAGAGCCGGTTAACTTTGGAGCGAATACCGTATATATAATCCGACCTAATTTTTCAATCTCGTTTCTTCAAAAGTCGATCATAGTATGAAAAGCCAATTCTCTTCCAGACCATGTTATTCAATACAATAAAATTATCTCCAATTTCTAATATTAATTTTATAATATATCGAATCTGGAAGTAGAGATTCTGTAATTACCCCAGCATCAATTTATTAACTTTATTTTTATAATACAGAGAAATAATTATTTTCCAATATATTCAAATTGACAACGATATAAAAATTCAATATATAAGTTTTCTGATTTTTTTCAGCCACCTATTTTTTCAGTCTCGTTTTGTGGTAATTAAGCTAAATTTTTATATCCAAATTGATGTTTATCAAAAAATCATATTACATTTGCCTAACAATTGATTATTTTATCCAAATATGAAAACTAAAAAACAAGTAGAGCATTTTCTAAGAAAAAGAAAATATAAGTCTGAAATTGATTTTAAAGGAATCAGTTCTTATTGCAAAACGGAATATAATATTAAGCTGCATGTACCTTCCAGTTATTCAGACGATCCTGAATCTCTCGATTATGCTACATTTGCTAACTGGTTTGACAAAGGATTTGGAGCTGGAGATGCAGTAAAATGGAACGATTCTATAGGTTTGGTACAAGAAGGGAATGTGAATACTGTTTTAATATGCCTTAGAATTGACGGAAACACGCCTAATTTCGACAAAATAACAATTCCTGTAGACATTATAACCCCAGCCGGAGAAAATGCTTTAAATCGTCTCTATTTAGTTTTAGATGAAAATGGTCAAGAATTTGGCAACCCATTTTTCGTAATTTCTACTAAGTATATTCCCAAATCATGTGATTTAGTATGTTTCCATAACCATAAAACTGGTCAAGAAGGATATGGAGTCGTAAGACTTACAGATAAATCCTCTGGAGACATTGTTATGTATTGCTATGTTATCAAAGGGGAACCGGTTAAATACAGCATGAACGAGTATCTAGGAAAAATAGATGATTTCTCATTCACAACTTTCAAGCCAGCGGACTATCAAAGAAAGGCTCTGGATATAGAATTAGCTAAGGTCGGTAAGACATGGAATCATTTTCTAAAACGAATTGAGCCTTTGAACATGAAAGTAGCTACAGGAGAACGCTACTGGTATATTACAGATAAAATGCAAGTTACTTCTGATGTGGAAAAGGGAAATGTAACAAGTAATAAACGTTATCTGGCAGGCAATTATTTCCGGAAAGAGAAAGATGCGATTAGAATACTGTCTGAAGAAATAGAAATTAGAAGAAACTTCTTAGCCGAACCCGAAATAAGATAATCAAGCCCGGCTAAGGAAAAAGATTCTGGAAGGTGGCAAAAGACTTCATGGTTGTTCTGCCATCTTTTTGTTATAAAGATCTTCCACATCACTTGCCTGATTTACCTGCACGTTATAGTTTATAATCTTATCGACTGATAACTGTTGAGGATGAAGTTTAACTGTATTTTTTTGAGGAAGTTCTTTCCACAGGATTCTTAAATCTTCCACAGGTACCTTCGATTCGTTCGAGAAACGTTTAAGCAAATCTTCATAAGCTGCTTTTGTCACTTCCGATGGACGAGGTTGCTGATTACTCTCCCGTTCTTTCACGAACTCAATCATAAGCCATATTGCATATTCGGCATCTGTTAACATGTTCGTATCTTTTTCGGCGATTTGCCGAATAGATTCAAGAAATATTAATCTGGAGGTTCGGTCCCCTACTCCTTTCCGTTTAATTTTTCTGGAAGATGAAGGAGATTGATTGATGTTTTTAATTTTACTGGGAGTCACATAACATACAGGCTCTCCATTCTGCATCTCAACATCGAATCCAAAAATATTCTTCATGTCTTGTTCCGAAAGAGAGAAATCCGGATTGATAGTTTTTAAATCATTCCAAGCACGGTAAAGAATATCTTTGAAATATTCAGCTGGGATGTAATTACCTGGAGAGTCTTCATCATATTGCAAATATCCCCAAACTTCTCTTATTGCCATATCAAAATCATTATCGGCAAAATCTGGAAGGTTAATGATAGTTTCAAAATCAGAAGAAGAAAGATCTGGAAAGGATAAGTCACGAGAATTGAACCATTCCAAAATCTTCATATCAGTTTCTTTATTAAACTCACTTCGTTCGTTATGATTCTCTTTATTCTCTATATTATCTATATATATCTTATTCTGTTGTTCAATATGAGCGGACCCTCGTTCAATATGAACACACCCCTGCTCATATTGAGCGCACCCTCGTTCATATTGAGCGGACCCCTGTTCATATTGAACGAGGTTAGATTGCTCTTTGACTATATTTTCTGATAGTTTTTCTATGTCTTTACCTTTTTCTTCGTCTATTTGCGAGGGTGTGTTCATATTGAGCGAGGGTGTGTTCATATTGAGCGAGGGTGTGTTCATATTGAGCGAAGTGTGTGGATATTGACGAACTACATCGTTCAATATGGTCAATGGAATCGCTGAAATTGGACGTACCTCGTTATTTAAGCACAAGCCTCGCAAATATACCCATCCTTTATCTGATATTTGAGAACTTACTTTATGTATTGCTCGTATCTCGCTCCAATTTACATAGAATGTGCAAAGTGCCCCTTTATTTTGAGAACAGCTGATAAGATTAAGTTGCTTCAAGGTATCTATTGCCCGGCGTACTGAACTAATAGAAGTTCCCATGACGTCAGCTAGTTCTTTGTTGGATATGGCGCATGTTGTCTTATCCCCATCTGTATAGCCTCTTCGTAACAGATGAAATAAAATCATAAAGCCATCACTGGATGTTAATGTTGCCATTGCGTATGGAATGCACTTCCAGTGGTTATCGAATTTATCGGAAAACGTACTCATTTACTTGTATCATCTTTTATATAAAAACTAATAATCTGCCCTTTAACCATCTGTTTGGTAAGACGGAAACCTATTTGTTTTGCAAATCGTCCTATGCGTTGATTATTGGGTGCATACGGAAATCTTTCAGCATAACATGCTCTCATATCTTCTACAGAAACTCTGTTTTTATTTTCTATATCCATACTTTTATTAAATTAGTTCGTTATACATCAATTTATTATTTCTCTTCGTTTTGACTTGGCATATTATTTTGTTGGCACAAGTTAAGTTGATTTTGGCTCATCAATTCATCGCATGTCCGTTTAAAAGGACAATCTTTACAGGCTGTATTCTGTGCAACCACAATGGTTATAGCCGCGATTGAGACAAGCGACAATGCAATAATTAAAAGAATAACAATCATTTTATTTCAAGTTTTTTGTCATTAATATAAAGTCATATTTTAATGGGTCCTCTGCATCCCAATGACGGTAAACATGAGTGAGTTCCATAACAGCCTTCCAGCTTTCTTTAGGATAAGATATAAGCCCCATACGTTGTGCTTGCTGTGCAACATGGGTATCCATAATAGCGTATAGTTTTTTAGGTTTGATTAAGTCAGTCTGCCATACTCCTAAATCTATTTCATCTTTACGAACCATCCAACGCAACAGCATATTAATACGTTTACAAGCAGAGTTACGATATGGACTTCCAAGACGGGCTGGTTCACACCAATTACATAACGTGAGTAATAAATCATCAAGTGAAATGGGATGTTTTTTTAAATATTCCTGAATAGAATCGTGTTTACTGTAGAAGTATCTTAATTGATGACACACCTCTTTAAATATTTTTCCTGTAAGAGTACGGTAAATACTACATTCGTCCGGAATATCATAAAAATCACCAAATTTAATATACTTACCAGGCTCCCATCCACACACGTCCATCAACTTCTCTGCACAATATATTATATGACTACATTGTCCCCATGAAACCATAGCCGTTAATATTGCACAAACCTCAATATCCGCTGTAGTTCTCCCAGAAAGATTCCGTAGCCGGTGTACTATTTGAATAGGATCATTTGAGATAAACGCTTTATGGTCAAACTGATTCCACATTCGTTCCATCTCATTTTTTAATGTATGTATCATTATTATCCGCTTTTAAATTGTTACGATAAAAAGTTATCATATCAGCTATAATATTAGTTGCTACTTTGGCTTGTTGTGCCATTTCATAATTTTCTGCTTTTACTAAGTTTTCATTCCAGCACCATATATCATATCTGATTTTCCATAAAATCATTTCATTGGCATCATTCGTAAATTGAGAGTGAGATAACATTAGCTTCTGAAGATAATATATCTCTTGAAGAGTTTTGTATTGCTTAGATAGTTTACGAAGTGCATAAATGGCAATGGCAAACAATATTAAGCATAGTATAAAAATTGCATATATCATATTTTTAATTCGTTTATATTTATAAATGAAGGACAGTTTTCATCGCCAATAGTATGATTGGCCGGAATCTTATTGAAAGGTCCATCTCGTTCGCAAGATAAATTATATCTAAGACAATTATAGCGATCCCAACATCCTTTAGCCTGACACTTATGAGGGTCGTTAGATAATTTGGTATAAGTTATCAATGATAGGAAATTGGCAGTATCTGGTAATTGCTTTCTAAAATGTTCAGGGATTTCACCTTGATGCCATATATTATTGGATTTGATTAGTGTTCCATCAAATCGCCGAATATAAAATTCTTTACCTTCAGAACCTTTAATAACGTTATTGGGTCGTTTTACAAATGGATATACAATATAATAATGAGAACCAATAACTTCATTACCTATATCCGGATGAGCTATTTTATCCATCCAGAAAGCACATTTAGAACAGACATTTCGTTTACTCATAATACGCAAAATATCTCCCGGAGGATTACATTCATCCAGGTTCTCCAGCGTATTACATAATTCACAAGTAATGATGATAGGTGGGGATACAGACAGTCCCCTCTTTTGTTGTATAAACATGGTCAATTTTATTTATCCAATTATGGAGTAAAGATAGGGGCACATGTCGTGCAAATCAAAATGTAAAATGTAGCGAAGAAGTTAGAGACGGATAGAATCGAATATAGAATTTATTTCATCTTCTCTAATGCAGATGTATATTTTAGTTATTTCAATGTTAGAGTGATTGAATATCCTGTTCAATAGTAACAGTGCTTCTGACTTATTTTCGCTTGTATCATAAACATATCGTCCAAATGTTTTTCTAAAAGTGTGTGTAGAAAAATTTTCTATATCCAATTTATATTTAGCTTTCCATTCTTTCATTATCCGATTAAGATATTGGGAAGAGACAGATACTCCTGTAAATTTGCTTTTAAATATTAATTCATTCGGATTAGGGCGTTTAAGCAATATATAAAGTTCCTCTATTCTCGTTTGAATACTTAAATTAAATGGGATTTTTCGTACTTTTCCAGTTTTCTTCTCAATTTTGGTCAATGAACCTTTATGGAGAATATCAGCCCATGCTAAAGACAATACATCTGATACTCGTAGTGCAGTGCAGAATGCCAGTCGAGCATATAGTTCCCATAAATATTGCCGATCCTTATGAAGAAGGCGTAGTAATTTCTTATATTCTTCCATAGGAAGATAATCACTTTTGGTTAACTGATTTTTCTTTGCCATAATTATATCAATTCATTTACTCAATGCAAAAGTATGATATTACATTCAATTATACAAATTTAGAAGCGATTAATATCAATTTAAATTAATATTAATCGCTAACACTTTGTGATACAATAATTTAATTATTTAAAATTCCATAGAATTCTTCAATTGATAAAATTGGTATCCCCAATAATTTGGCCTTGGATATTTTTGATGAGTTGGCAGATTTGTCCTTCACCACCAGATGTGTTGTTTTTTTAGACACCCCACTAACAATTTTTCCTCCTTCGCTGGTAATTACTTCTTCAAGATTACTATCTCGAAATCCCGACATACAGATAGACCAACCTTTGCATTTACCTTCCAGCACAGCGGTCTTTAGGGACAATTTGTAAGGTATTTTAGTTTCCTCTAAAAAGGCCATAAATGGAAAATACCCCAACAATAAGTTTTGTACAGTTATAGGACAATTTTTAAAGTCTTCACTTTGAACATCCGGTTCGTGATTGATATACCACCCTTGACAGAACGAGCATAAATCCTCATCATCCATTTCATCCAATATTTTTTGGGCCTTTATTTTTCCTATTCCTTTAAAGCAATCGCTGGCTTGCATTAAAGTCGCCAAATCAACCCCTTGCATTATTTTTCTGTTATTCTCCAATATTATCTTTGAAATACTGTCTCCGAATCCTTCGATTTTTATCAGATCGTTAAAAGTAATGTTAAGAATCGCCGGTATAGAAGTAAAGCCTGCATTGAATATTTTGGATAATGTTTCTTCTCCCATATTTTCAGCCCCACATGTCAAATAGAAAAATATAATTTTAGCTAATTGAACACCTGGACAACTAGGATTAGTGCAACACAGTTCTATGTGATTCTCATTCCACATAGTCGGTGAACCACAATGAGGACACTCTGACATTTCATCCCATAATTTTTCTTGTTCTTCTTGTGTTGCTGGGGTAAGAGTTGACAGAATCTTAGGAATTACCCCTCCAGAACGAGTAACTAATATTTCAGCCCCCTTTGCTATTTCATGATCATTAATCCAGCCGGCATTGTATCCAGTAGGATTTTCCATGTTGCAATCTCCAGTATCAACCATCTCAATATTAACCACAGGTTTAAGGGCACCCGACTTACTGACTTTCCATACAATATCCTTTACTGTTGTCTCGAAAGATTCTGTAAAATCTGGATGTTTGTAGGCAATAGCATATAATGGATTTCCAGATGTTTGATGTCTGCCAATAACTTCCCATAAGCGCAAATCATCAACATAAATCACAATACCGTCAATTGGATACACCTTACTCCACTCTTTGAATAAATTCATCAGTAGCTCTTCGTTCAGTTCATCTATAAAAGCAAAATGATAAAGATGCTCTTGTTGATAGATATTACAAATAGTTTCTATCAGACTATGGAAGTTGTTATAATCATGTAGGGAACTCTCATCCACTCCATATCTGAAGAAAGAAGCGTGTTCAAGATAATCACATGGCTCATCTCTATTTAAAAGGCCGGCAGCTGTATTACGCGGTGATTTAAAAATATCTCCTGTGAATTTAGAACGTTTCCCATGAAAATGTTGCTCCCAATCATTTCTGTTGATAACAAATTCTCCAAAAGTATAATGAAAACTGCTGGCAGGGTTATAACATTGAGTGGATGCTCTATAATGGTTAGTACAATCTTGCCCTTCATTTTCTATCCCTCCACGAGAATATGCCTCACCAGTTAATTCATTATATAGTAGAGAAAGACCATCCAGCTTAGGCATACATATTACACCTGCATTTCCTTTCAAGCCTAAAGACATATACCATTTTTTAAGTTCTGATATATCCTTTACTTTATTTAAAGATTTCATTGGGATTGGCAAAGCCCGTTTTCGGGTTTCAGGCACAAAAGCGGGTTCGGTATGTTTGAACCATTCATTGTCTGGGTCAAGTGTTTTTAGTAGTTCTATTTCTGCATCATACTCCGCATCTGAAATTTCTGGCGTGCCCATACGATACATTTTATTGTGTCGCTTAATCATATCAAGCAACTTATCTTTTGTTTCAACTGTAAAATTAAGCTCCATATCATATAATATTTATGAATTAGATAATGGGGCACATAAAACGTACCCCATATTTTTTATTTTATTCCAGAATGCCCAAATCCTTGTTCACCGCGTTCTGTGGTCTCTAAATCTTCGATTGAAGAAACAGGCTCCCATTCTGCTTGTTCATATTTAGAGATAATCATTTGGGCAATCCGTTCCCCGTCATTAACAGTAAACGGCTCTGTTCCATGATTAATAAGAATTACACCTACATCACCTCGATAGTCAGTATCCACGCATCCTGGAGAATTAAGACAAGTGATTCCTTTTTTAAGGGCCAGTCCACTTCTAGGCTGAATTCTTGCTTCAAAACCTTCTGGAAGTTGTATATGTAATCCTGTTGGAACCAATACACGTTCTCTAGGATTAATAGTAATTGGAGCATCAATATTTGCTCTTAGGTCCAGTCCTGCTGATTGCTTAGTTGTGTATTGAGGCAACGGATGTTTTGATGTACTATAAACTTTTACTTTCATACGTTCTATTGTTTTTATTATATTTCCATTTTTTACGGTTCATCGCCATCGTGGGATATGTCTGACGTTCGATACCACATAATTTGTCATATTCCTCTAACTTTAATGAACCTATATCTGATAATTCTATTTCAACATCACTGCCTATATATCTAAAATAATACATACCATTGGAAATCAATGTACCGACACAAGCCTTAGAAATATTTCCAGGCTTTAAACCGCTGATTTTAGCTGCCTCATTTACTGAAGCAGCCATAAGAGCCAATGTTTTTCTGCGATTAAATATTAAGACAGCTTTAGGTTTACGAAAAATCTTCTCTGCCATCCCAAATTTGTTTGAGCAATTCTGGAGGAAGCCTTTTCTTTACCAACGAAATTAAATGTGTATCTGACACAACAACTCCAGTAACAAACATTTCGTCTATTATTTCATTGATATATGCGCAGAATTGCGGATCAACATAAGATAAAAACGGATAGCATAAACATCCGTCAATCAATTGATGCCCCTCCGTGTTGATTGATACCAGTTTCTCTAAAGGCAACTTGTAAGTTTCTGCAATAGCCTTAATTTGGAAATCAAACTTATGAAAGAAGTCTTCTATACTTAATTTATTGTCGGGGTCTTTAGATTGGAGATAATATGTAGCATCAAAAATTCTGCTACCATCAAAATGAGTTCCAAAAAGGAGATTAGGAAATTCCGGGAGTGAGACTTCTGTACATTTAATATTTATAATTTTCCCGGTTCCCTTAGGAGAAATCATTATACCCTAATGTTGTTTTGATGAGTTTCAGGTGTAACCATGACCGATTGTGCTTTGTCATATTTGACATTGCGAATAGTATATTCACGTGTTTCCCCAGCCCGTTTTAAGTAAGTGCGAATATTTTCTATCGCTTCAGATGAAGAATAAGCCGGTACATAAATTGTACTGTTGGAACTTTTGGTTTTACCAGTCTTTTCGTCCACATCATAATAAACAAGAGATACTTGATACAACCCAACTTCTGTATCTTCACTTTCTTCAAAAAAATAGGATATTAATCCACAAATTAGTTCAGTATCAGTAGCAAATGTATCGTTATAAGCAACTTCTGAAATTTTGGTGCGGACAATTTCTATATCCACATCACCAAACTCATCTTTTCCTTCAGCCAACTTATAAGCGATTTGTTCTGCTTCGGTATAGCATGTAGCCATTACCAGATCTTCTGATTTGATGGGAACAATAGCACCTAGATCATTTGTGCCTTTGTATGCCATCTTAATGCGAAAATAATTAAAATCTTTACTCATTTTAATGACGTATTATTTGTTAAACATTAAATTATCGACGCAAAGATATTTTATTTTATCATATTGACAATGCAAAATCATATATTTAACACATATTTTATAGCTATATATCTATAATACTGATATTTACAAAATTCAAATTATAATACATATACTCCTACCCTACCATATATATAGAAACCAACTTTAGACTCGCTATCTATTCTTTCAAAAACTCTTAATATGAATGTAATTAGTGCAGAAACAACATTTCACGGCACTCCTTTAGAAAGCATATTTAAAACTAGCAAAAAAACTATTCAAGAATATGTTAGGGAGATTGACCGTCATTGTAGATACAAATCCATTCAATCCCAAGTAACACGCGGGGTTGTTTTAGATGATCGTGGTCCACTGATAGATTTATACGAAGCATGTGTAGAGCAGGATGCTCATTTACGTGCAGTATTAGAAACTGTAGAATCACAGATTATAGGCGAACGATACATGTTGGCAAGACAAAATGAACGAGGAAAATATATTAAGGATGTAGAAGAAACCAAAAAGATACAAGGTTCTCAATTCACTAAAATCATAAAAGGTATTGTTGAAGCCAAATGGTACGGTTACACCTTATTAGAAATAATGCCTGATATTAATCCTTTAACAGGAAAGCTAGCTGAAGTAAATATTATTGAGCGAAGAAATGTATTGGCAAGTCAATTACGAGTTGTGCAAAGACAAGGGCAGTGGAATCCAGGATGGGATATTGCTTCACCGCAATACTCCAAGAATTATATACTTATTGATAATGGTGATTTGGGGCTATTCTCTGCAACTACTCCAACTATCCTTGCAAAAAAATTCACTCTTGCTAATTATGTTAATTTTAGTCATACTTATGGCCAGCCTATCATACATGGTAAGACTGAATCAGAAAACATTCAAGATCGACAACGATTAGCACAAAACATTGCAAATGCGGCTCAGAATAAAATAATAGTTACAGGATTGAACGATGATATTGACATTAAGACATTTACAATGTCAAATTCCGAACACATATATACTAGTTTAATAAATTTTGCCAATACAGAAGTTTCTAATCTAATAGTTGGCTCTGAATCTATGGCTGGAGCAACCCAATCTTATGTTGGATCAACAAATGCTCACCAAGACATTTTTCGGGAGCGCATAGAGATGTATCGCGGTTTCATTGAAAATGTAATGAATGAAGAGATCGTTCCTAGATTAGTATCTATGGGATATATCAAGCCGGGATTAGAATTCAAATATGCCAACCGTGTAGAAATGAGTAATAAAGACAAGATTAGCTTATATTCTTTTATTACAGATAAGTATGAAGTATCAGCAGATGAAATCGAAAAAGAATTTGGTATTGTCGTAGGGAAACAATTTAACGCTATATCAGAAATGGCAAGTAATAGCGGGAATATAAATGGAAGTTCCAATGATAGACGCATTATGTCCGATGAAGAATATTACAAAAGATATGGGCATAGGCGTGGTGAACGAAAGAATTCAAGCAACGTTGAAAATTTTCTAATGGAAGGAGAATAAAAGATAGCACTTCTCCTTCCGTCCTTGCAGAATCTAAATCAAACAAAGATGAAGAGAATGCTGAATACCTTGCTATCTATGCTGTTTTCCAAAAGTTTTTACAGGACTATGGCAATATAGAGGATCGTTGGGATTTATTAGAAGAAATGATGACGTTACGTGCGGAATTTGCATTGAATCATGCAATCAAAGGTTTTGGTATGGACTTTGAAAAAGCACTGGAATTACTTCGTAATCACAATGATGGATTAACCAAATTAGAAAAAGAGCAACGTAATATATTAGTAGCTGCATTAGATAATCTTGTTGATTTTGCAGTAGCTGAAGAATTTCAGATGTCGGAGAACCTTCCAGACAATTTTAATATTGGCAATGAAGTAGATCTGACAGAAGCTGAAAATGTTTTTCACAGATACAATAGCATATACGCGAATATTGAAAACGAAGATATTGAATATGCGATGGGAATTGCTGCTGGTTGGATTTTGTATAGCAATAATACAGTGTTAACATATATGACACAAGGAGATAATAGGGTTCGCCCTTGGCACCTTGCATTAGAAGGGACTAGCTACCGCAAAGCATCCTTCCCAGCATGGTTAATCCCCCCAATTGAACATGGATGCCGTTGTTTTCTAGTAGAAGAAAGTGCTGACGTTCTCAACCAATCCAAATTATCACAGGTGATGGGACAAATTATTGAGATGCCCGATTTTGTTAATCCAGTATTTAAAGAAAGTGTAGCAAAGGGTGGGCGAATATTTAGTGATGCACATTCATACTTTATTATTCCTAAAAAGCATAAAAAGAGGCTGCGCACCATTGCTAATAAAATTAAGGACAAATGGCTGGAAAAGTAATAACTCCAAGACAATTAGCTCAACAATGGTTGAGGTTGCCTAATAAATTTGAAGTTAATGTATTCAATTTTGAAACATTGGTAGGTAATGCCGCAAAAAAAATATTTAGAGACTCTTTTTATCTCCGGCGGTTCAATTCAGCCGGAACTTTTTCTTGGCAATCCAGACGTGATCATAAGCCACACCCTATATTGGAAGAAACAGGAGCATTAAAACATTCAATAGTATGGGAACGCTTTCATTCTAATAAGAATCGTGGTGTTAAATTATTCACAGATCCAGACATGTTCAAATTTAGTAATAGGCAATATGGAAGAAACTTTTGTTATGCAGCAATACATAATGAAGGAGGGAAAATTGCCAAACCTGGTTCCCCAGCATCCTATATTAGACAAAGGCAATTTATAGGATATTCTACAACCGTAGCTGATAAAATTTCATCTTACAGTATTCGTATTTTTGATGGCTTTCCAAAATGATAGTAGATAAGTATAAAACAGATTTACCGGATAGTTTAAAAGACACACTTGCAAAAGACACCTCTCCCCTTCCCAATGATGACGATACTACTTTGGAGGAAGTAGACAACAACCCTTTAGAGGATGTGTATTTAGCAGTAAAACGTGTATTAGAGTCCTTACATACAGACCCTAACGATAATAATTCGCCCAAACTATTCCAAACTGTAAAAATAGATAACGGACAGTTTGAACGTATTGTTCGTACTCGTGGTAATACAGAATATGCTATACCTTTTCCTGCGGCATTTATTCGGTTTGTAAATGTACGTTATTTAGTTGCCCAACAAAGAATTGGAGAAGGGCGTGCCACTATGCGTATCAGATTTGTACTTAATGATTTAAACAATAGTGACGATATTGTTGAGACACATGGATTTCGCGTTTTTCAACAGATTAATGATGCAATTCAAGATGCGAAAGATTACGAAGAAGCATTAAATGAACGTTGTAACCTTACCTATTTTGATATGCCGGAATCTTTAGATCATGGGCTACAGCCATACTGGATTGACTACGAGATATGGTTTAGAACATCTTCTTCTTTCCAGTATCGCAAATGGGTAGACAGGTATTTAGTTATGCCACCATTCACGAACCATTCTGATGCACCAGAACATGATTCAGAAGCACATGGTAATCACAAAGAACCTAAAATCGAAGATGTAGCGAAGTATGAACCTTCTGTAGAAATGCCTTCAACTGATCCTTCAACCGATCAAGTCGAATAACAAACTTACAACCATTAAAGAAGCTGATACCTATTCTTGTGAAAAAGCTCAAATGAAAGTAGATGAATTAAAATATGTAGTTGGAGAAGCGCAAGAAGCAAAACCGGTATATATGCGCTTCTATGGCAAAATTGATGAAGAGAGCACACGTAATTTTAATGATGAATTTTTATGGATACAAGATTACGTTAAACCCTCGAAAATTGTAATCAGCATTAATAGTGAAGGTGGAAGCGTTCTGTACGGAATGGGAACATTCTCCATTATACAGCAATGTCCCATTGAAGTTGAAACAATTGTAGAAGGATTGGCAGCATCAATGGCTTCAGTACTGTGGGCGGCAGGAACTCGTTCTTACATGCGTGACTATTCTATTTTAATGATCCACAACCCCTTCATACGTGACGAAAAGTCATGCAACCCAGATAATGAACAAATTGTAAATGCTTTTCAGAAACAGATTGAAACCATATATCATAAAAGATTTGGTCTGACGAAAGCTAAGGTTCGAGAAATCATGGATGGAAAAGAAGGTTGTGATGGAACTTACTTTGATGCAAAATCTGCCGTAAACGCCGGTATATTATCAGCAGAATGTGTTTTAAAAACCTCTAAACAGGTTTGTAATAAAGTAAAAGATCAAATTGAAGGAGTAGTGGAAGCGAACGCCCTTCAAAAAATCATGGCTTCTATCAATACAGAACTGGGCGATTTTAAACCACTTGATGATTCCAGTTCTATTCCTAATCAAAATCAAATAGAAAATTCAAATTCACAAAAAACAATGGACAAAGAACAAGAATTTGCATTTGGTTCTGTATGCGCCCAGCTTGGTTTGGAGAAAACCTCTGAAGTTTCAGCTGTTATTACCCGAATCGACGCATTGAAAAATGCGGAAAACAAGGCAGCAGAAATTCAGGCTTCATACAATGCTTTGAAAATTCAGAAAGAAGGGTTGGATGCGCAACTTACCAATGTTCAAAACGAATTGACAACTGTCAAGAACGAATTGAAAAGTTACAAAGATGCTGAAGAAGCAAAACGTAAAGAAACTATCGAACAGTTCGTTGACAATGCAATTGCTGAAGGTAAAATCAATTCCGATGCAAAACCTAAATGGGTGGAAATGGCTCAAAACGATTTTGAGATGGTACAGGCAACGCTGAATTCCATTCCAAAACGTGATAAAATTTCTGCTGAAATTGCAAATGATCCTGCCAACATTGAGAATGCAGAAAATCAGATGACCGAGGCAGAAAAGAAAATGGCTAAGGCTGTTGAAGCTGTCGTAGGAACAGATTTCCAGTTTAAAACACTCGACTAAAACAAAATAACATAAACAACATGGCAAGTTCAGTAAATTTTGCGCAAAATACATATTCTGGTGAGGTCCTTAATGACCTCCTGACATATACCGCGCAAGGGAATGATACATACAAAGAAGGTTTGATTCATATCAAATCTGGAATCCAGTTCAAATACACCATCCCCACTATCCAATTGGGAAAAGTAATTCAAGATAACGTCCCCACTCCAAACTCGACTCATGGCGCAGGAGCAGGAACTACTGGTGGATTGAACCAATACACATTAACAGAACGTTACCTGGAACCGCAAGAATTCATGGTGTACCTTGAATTTAACCCCCGTGACTATGAAAAGTATTACAAATTTGCCCAGCCGGAAGGTAATTTGGTATTCCGTGACTTAGACCCAAAAGTACAAGCTAAAATGCTGCGCCTCTTGATGGATCGAAAGAATGAGTATATCGGTGAGTCTATTTGGTGCTCCGCAAAAGGTGGTTCAGCTGCCGCAAAAATTACCGCTCCTGAAGGTTGTACAACGATTGGAGGTGAAAATGCCGGTGGCCCAATGAAATACTTTGATGGTGCAATCAAACGTATTCTGGCAAATACCGCAACAGATGCAACAGATGTGGAAAAAGCTGGCGGGCAAGTTATTATT
>ERZ827490.1797-NODE-1797-length-25808-cov-8.369394_pt1 | contig 25808 bp, 22 predicted proteins | sample MGYA00519770_ERZ827490 | MGnify/ENA primary metagenome ERZ827490 (study PRJEB31778, sample SAMEA3449324) | human gut metagenome | biome: human gut; feature: human-associated habitat; material: faeces | place: United Kingdom | collected 2010/2012 ...
TTTGAATTCCGTAGTCGCTACATTAGTCGCTATGCCGGTTCGAAATTTGTTTTTTTGCCTTTTGTAGTCGCTACAATAGTCGCTATGAAAATTTGAAATTCAAATTTTCACCCTTTGTAGTCGCTACTACAGTCGCTATGACTTTTTTCGCCGTATTTGCAGCTCGCGCCCCGGCGATGGGGAACAGCGCGGACAGAGCGTGGCAGCTCTCACAGCTCGTGGAAGGGGTCTCTACTGCTTTCAACCCTGCCACGGCAGCCTGTCTTGTGCGCAGGCCGGACATTGTGTGTCCAAACAGATTGGGCGGCATGATGCAGCCTGCCAAGACTGCCCACGGTGCGTTTCTCGCTCACCGGAAGCTCACTGCTTCCGGGTCTTCGCGCGCGCCGTGCGCGTTTCCCGACCTGCGGTGTTGTCCGCGTTGCTGGTTATTCAGTTGTCTGGGATTGTGATCCCACCCCCAAATTTTCCTAAAGAGCACCAAAAGGAGCGCTGCGGCCATTTTCGGTCGCAGCGCTCCTTCATTATTTTTCATAGTGCGCTTCGGATTATTCTGTTGTCGGCAGGATTTCCTGTCACGATTCACATGATAGCATCAGAACAAACGTTTGTCAATGGTACTTTTGAAAAATAGAAGCTTTTCCGGATTGTATTTTTCTTAAGTTGCGAAAAGAAAAAGGCATTACACTTCCAAACTGACGGATTATGGTGTTAATCTGGAAGAATGGGAAAAAGAAATTACGGATTCTGTTGCGGACTGACATTATTTGTGGTATGATTCAAGTGCCACACAATTGATTTTTTCCGTATCGTAGGGAAGCATCTTGGTAAAAGGTGCTTTCCCTCGTTCTCATACCCTGCGGTACGGAGAGATTGTGTGGCAACAATGAGGGAACGTGCTTTTTCGGTGCGCTTCCGTCATTGGAGGCGCACTTTTTATTTTTTACAAAAGGAGAATGAAAACAAAAATGAAAAAACTTATTTGTGTGTTCCTCGCGTTTGTACTTGTTCTTGGATTGACCGCCTGCGGTAAGGATAAGGAAGCTGCTGAAAATCCAACGGAAGGCATCTCAGAATCAACAACAGAAAATACAGTGAAAAGTACAGAGCCGGTTGAGATTACCCCCGCAGAAGCTCCAACTTCTGAGCATAGTGATGCAGAATCAGAAGAAAAAATAGAGGAGGTTCCGGCTATATCGGAACAGCCCGAAGAAGTTGAACCAGCAGAAAATGATAGTTCCTCTGAAGAAATGGTTGATGGGATGCGTGTATCATTCAAGGAAGCTATGGATAGTTACGAAGAATTCTTTGATGAATATGTTGCTTTCATGAAGAAATATCAAGAATCCGATAATGCCACGGAGATGCTATCTGATTATCTGAAATTTATGGAGCAGTATTCAGACATGACAAAAAAGATGGAGGAATGGAACGATGGCACATTGAATGATGCAGAGCTTAAATACTACCTTGACACCATGAATCGTGTCACTCAAAAGCTCCTGGAGATTACGTAAAGGAGTAATGATTATTGCCGCGATTGTAGACCGAACTGGTGGTGATTCAATCAGCACTGCGAAAAGCAACCATGCGGTCGATCGATTATGGAGCATGCGCACTTGGTGGAGTTGTTGCTATACTGATATCCTTTGTACTGGACAACGGGTCAGGCGCTTTGCTTGTGGGGACGATTGTCTTAATCATCACTAGTATAAAATACATAAAAAAGCTTCGACGTTCATGATCAGATTAGCTCTTGTGGGGTTCTTCGTGGACCTCACAGTTTCCCCTGTTGTGTTGATCTAATAATATTTCGATGCCCAGATAAATGGGTTTGCGGCGAATGGGAAATGTGGTGAAATCGCATCGGTGACATCTACGCATGCCTGAACTTAGACTGCCGTGACTATAGAAAAGTAGATTCCAATAGTTGGAGAAGTCCTTCCGGTTTCCCGGAAGGACTTCTCTTGCTCTGAGCGGTATCTCGTTGTTGTCCTTATGCGTGTTCGCCAATTGGTCGCCCGCTTTTGAAAAAACTAAATCTCTTTTCTCAACACCCGATAAACGAATTCCATATCCAATCCCGCGCGCACCGCGTCCGCCAGCAGATCATACTGCCGCTCCCGATATGCCGCCCGGTCGAAGGTCCCGAGCGCCGAAAACGCCACGCCGCGCCGCGCGCAGATCGCCTTCAGGATCTCATCCGCGATGCCCGGCGCGTCAAATATCCCATGCACATAGCTGCCGTAGACGTTCCCGTTCCCGGCCAGCGCGGGCATCTGTGCCTCGCTGCGGCCCATGTGGATCTCATACCCTTCATAGCGCAGTTCGTTCAGCCCCGCGAGCATCCCTTCCACACCGGAAAACATCCCCGCCGTCTGCCGCTGCACCTTCTCCCCGTGGAACACGGTCTCCATCTCGAGCAGTCCCATGCCCCGCAGTTCCGTCAGCCCCGCGGCCTCGACACCCTCCGGGTCCGAAACGGACCGGCCCAGCATCTGGTATCCGCCGCACACGCCGAATACCAGCGTCCCGCCTGCCGCTTCCTTCAGGATCGCGGCTTCTAGTCCCCGCTCACGCAGCCAGCGGAGATCGGCGATCGTGCTCTTCGTCCCCGGCAGGAGGATCATATCCGGCGTGCCGAGCGCGCCCACATGGTCGACATACCGCAGCGACACATTTTCATATCGCTCAAACGGCGAAAAATCGGTGAAATTCGAGATCTTCGGTAGCCGGATGACCGCGATGTCGACCAGCTTCCGCGCCATGTCGCGCGAAAACCGCTCCGTCAGACTGTCCTCATCGTCGATGTCCGCCGTCGTGTACGGCACCACACCCGCCACCGGCACGCCGCAGAGCGCCTCGATCTGCCGCAGTCCCGGCTCCAGAATGGCCCGGTCACCGCGGAACTTGTTCACGATTGTCCCCTTGACGCGCGTACGCTCGTCCGGCTCCAGCAGCGCGATCGTCCCGTAGAGCTGCGCGAACACGCCGCCCCGGTCGATGTCCCCGATCAGCAGCACCGGCGCATCGACCAGCTTGGCCAGCCCCATGTTCACAAAATCGTCCTGTTTCAGGTTGATCTCTGCCGGGCTGCCCGCGCCCTCGATGACGATCACGTCATATTCCGCCGCAAGACTCTCATATGCCGCCGTCACCGCAGGCAGAAATTCCCGTTTCCGCCGGTAATATTCCGTCGCGCGCATGTTGCCTACGACCTGTCCGTTCACGATCACCTGGCTGCCAGAGTCCGTCGTCGGCTTCAGCAAAATCGGGTTCATCCGCACATCCGGCGCGATCCCCGCCGCCTCTGCCTGCACCACCTGGGCCCGGCCCATCTCGCCGCCTTCGGCCGTGATGAAGGAGTTCAGCGCCATGTTCTGGCTCTTGAACGGGGCCACGCGATAACCGTCCTGCCGGAAAATGCGGCAGAGCGCCGCGGCGAGCAGGCTCTTCCCCGCGTTCGACATCGTTCCCTGCAGCATCAGATTCAGCGCCATCTTCCATCCTCCCTCGCCCGCCGCATCGCATCCAGCAGCGCATCATTTTCTTCCCGCAGCCGCACAGCCGCGCGATACCATCCCGGCCCCAGGCCCTCAAAATTCGCACAGTCGCGGATCGCAGCGCCGCGCTCGCGCAGCCGATCCGCCAAGCCCGCCTCACCGCGAAACAGAATGTAATTCGCCTGCGACGGACACACCCAGAAGCCAAGCTCCCGCAGCCGTTCTTCGAGCCGCGGGCGCTCCGCGCGGATGACCGCGCGGTTCCTCTCCAAAAATTCCGCATCGCCCAGCGCGGCGACGCCCGCCGCCTGTGCAAGCGCCGAGACATTCCACGGCGGCACCGCCGCCGACATCTTCCGCAGCAAGGCCCCATCCGCGCTCAAGCCGTACCCCAGCCGCAGCCCCGCCATACCAAAGCTCTTCGTAAAGGCCTTGAGAACAAAAAGCTGCGGAAACTCCCGCAAAAACGGCGTCAGATCGGTGCCGCCGTCCGACAGGCTCAAAAAGCACTCGTCGACAAACAGTGCAATGTTGTTCTCTCGGCAGACACGCAGGATCTTTTCCAGCAGCCCGCCCGCGATCAGCCGTCCCGTCGGGTTATTCGGATTGCAGAGGAACAGCGCATCGATCTTTTCGCGCGCAAGACGCGCCAGAAAGCGCTCCTGCAAGTCAAACTTTTCCTCCTGACTGAGCGCAAAGCGCACGACCCCGCAGCCGCTCCGCTGCAAAGCCAGCGAATACTCCGAAAATGTCGGCGCGAGCTCCATCGCGCGCCCTGGCCGCACGGCCTCGCAATAGGCGTAGATGAGCTCAGACGCGCCGTTCCCGCAGAGAATGAATTCTCCCGGCACCCCTTCATAGCGCGCGATCGCCTGCACAAGTGCCCGGCAGTAGGGATCGGGATAGCGGTAGAGCTCAGGCAGGCCCCGTTCAATCGCCTCGGTCACACACTTCGGCGTGCCGAGCGGACTCACGTTCGCCGAAAAGTCGAGCGCGATCCCATCGCCGTATCGGTCCCCGCCATGCGAGTTTTTAACTCCATAAAGCATCGCATTTCCTCAAAATTCACAGAACGATCAACAGCGCTTTCCCCGCGCCGAACACCACGAGCGCCAGAACCGCCGTCAGATACATCAGCCGCCCCGCGCGCGGGATGTCCTCCAGTTCGATCTCCCGCTTCGCGTCGCCGATATAGTCCTTCTTGTGCAGCACCCCGTGGTACCACGCATCGCCCGCCAGCCGCAGCCCCAGCAGTCCCGCGCAGACCGATTCCGTCTGCGCCGAGTTCGGGCTCGCATGCTTGCAGCGATCCCGGCGGAAGATCTTCCAGCCGTTTTTCACATCCAGCTGCAGCAGCGCCCCTGCCGCCAGCATCAGCAGCGCCGACAGCCGCGCGGGGATAAAATTGAACACATCGTCCATCCGCGCGGGCACAAGTCCGATGTCCTTGTACGGCGGCTCCACATAGCCAAGCATCGAATCCATCGTGTTCACGGCCTTGTAGAAAAAACCGAGCGGCGCGCCGCCGATCACCAGAAACAGCATTGGCGCGATCACGCCGTCCGACGTGTTCTCCGCCACGGTCTCCACCGCCGCGCGCATCACGCCGCGCGCATCCAGCCGCGCCACGTCGCGTCCGACGATCATGGACACGGCCTGTCTGGCCTCGTCCAGACTCCCATGCTTCAGCGCCGCATAGACCTTCATGCTCTCGTCCCGCAGCGACTTCGCCGCGAGGATCTGTCCGCACATCACGCTCTCCACCGCCAGCCGCAGCCAGACGCTCACGCGCGCGCAGCCCCAGAGGAGCAGCGCCGGAAGGGCCGCAGCGATCAGTACCGTCAGGATCCAGATACAGGCTCCGGCGGCCCGCTCGCCGCCGGGCGTCTTCGGAAAAAGGCGGCGGAACAGCCGTTCCAGCAGTGAGATGAGATGTCCGATCGCGGCCACCGGATGCGGCAGGCCGTGCGGGTCACCGATCAGCAGATCGATGCAAAATCCGATGCAAAGTGCGAATAGGGACCATTTCATGCCTGTTCCCTCCTGTTTTGCATCGTGAAAATATACACAGGGTTCTGTCCCTGCATCAGGTGATAGCTTCCGGCCGTCCGCGCACGGGCCGCCTGCAGGCTGACGCATTCCGCCTTTTCAAAGTCTGCCATGCGCGCCGCCAGCGCCCCCACAGACTCCAGCGTCACCGCCGTCGCCACGATGCGGACGTGTGGATTCTTCCGCAGCGCGGCGTCCAATATCCCGTTCAAATTTCCCGCGGTCCCGCCGAGGAACACATGCGTCGGCGCCGGGAGCGCCTCGCACGCCGCCGGGGCTGTCCCGGAGACAATCTCCAGATTCCCGGCGGAAAACGCCGCCTTGTTGCGCGCCAGCAGCGCCAGCGCATCTTCCTGTCGCTCCACGGCGTACACGCGTCCGCGCTTCGCCTGCAAAGCCATCTCAATGGAGACCGAACCGGTGCCCGCACCGACATCCCAGCAGACCGCGCGCTCCGTCAGCGCCAGCTTGGAAAGGCAGACGGCGCGCACCTCGCTTTTTGTCATCGGCACAACGTGCGCCGGATCCATCTCCCGCAAAAATACCTCGTCGGGCAGCCCGTGCGTCACGACCGCATCCGGGGCCGGATTTTCGATCAGCGCCACGCTGAGCTTGTCAAATTCCCGCGATGCCAGCTCTGCCGCCGTCCCGCAGGTGATCTTCTCGTCCGGGTAGCTCAGCCGCTCGCCGACGCTGACGCGCACCGCGCCAAGGCCCGCATCCACGAGCCGCGCGCAGAGCTTCGCCATGCCGCCCTCGCCGCCGACGAGCGCGAAGACCGTTTCCTGTGCGCGCACATCGGCCGCGATGTCGTGTTCCCGCCCATGCAGGCTGACCGGCACGGCCTCCTCATAGCGCTTCCCGAGCCGCGCGCAGAGATAGCTCATCGAGCTCAACCCCGGCAACACGCGGACATGACAATTCGGCAGCAGCGGGAGCAGTTTCTTCGTGCCGCTGAAAAATCCCGTATCCCCGGACATCAGGACCGTAAAATTCGAACATTCCGGGTGCGCCGCAATGGCCGCCGCGATCGCGTCCGGCGCGATGGCCGCGACGCGCAGCTGACCGGGCCGGGCCGCTACCTCCAGCATCCGTGCCGCGCCGATCAGGCAGTCCGTATGCTCGATCGCTGCACGGACCTCGCCCGTCTGCGCCGCCTCGCTGCCGGGCCCAATGCCCACAACGCAAACATGCGGCACGCGCCCAAACGAAAACCGCGCACAGAGTCTCGCGACCGTCTCTGAAAGTCCGATCCCGTCCGCCTCTGCGGGCCGTCCGATGACCAGAAGGCGCACGCCGGTCTTCGCGGCGGCTGCCGCCTTTTCCGCGAAGCCGCCCGCGGCCCCGCCGTCCTTCGTCACCAGCCATTTTGCGCCGATGGCGCGCAGCATCGCCGTGTTCATCTCCTCCGAGAATGGCCCCTGCATTGCCAGAATATGCGCCGCCTTGACGCCCGCCTCACGGCAAAGCACGAGCGAGTCCTCCAGCGGCAGCACGCGCGCATAGACGCGCTCCGCAAAGTCCTTGATCTGACTGTATGCTTTCAATTCCTTGCTCCCGGTGGTGAGCAGGATGTTTCCCTCTGTTTGATCCAAAAATTCGATCGCTTTTTCGGTGCTTTCGACAAAAACGGCATCCTCCGGCGCATCCGACGCGCCGCGCAGCAGCCGCCAGCGCTCCACACCGGTCTCGGCGCACGCGCGGGCGATGCTCTTCGTGATCGACGCCGCGTAGGGGTGCGTCGCGTCGATCACGAGGTCAAACTGTCTGTCCGTCAAGAGCGCCTTGATCTCATCGGCCGGCAGCCGGCGGGCCGAAACGGTCAGCCGCTCTGCCTCGGGCAGCAGCGCCTGTCCATATTCCGTGGCCACACAGGCCGTGACCTCGCACGGCTGCGCATTCAGAAATTCCACCAGTTCGCGGCCCTCGGTCGTGCCGCCGAACACGCAAATTTTATACATTCCGGTATCCTCTCGGCGTGATGAGCGCGCCGTTTACGACCTTTGTGGACGAATTTCCAACAAACACGGTGCAGAACATATCGACATCCGCCGCTTGCAGTTCGCCGAGCGTCAGAATGCGGCTGCTCTGCCCCTCACGTCCGATATTGCGGACAATGCCGCAGAGCCGCTCCTCCGGCAGGACACGCAGTAAAATGTCACACGCGCGCTTTAAGTGGTCAGGGCGGCCGTGGCTCGCCGGGTTGTAGATCGCAATGGCAAAGTTGCCCTCCGCCGCGCAGCGCAGCCGGTTTTCAATGGTCTCCCAGGGCGTCAGCCGGTCGGACAGACTGATGACCGCGAAATCATGCGTCAGCGGCGCGCCGAGCACCGCACCGCCGCTGCACGCGGCGGTCAGCCCGGGGACGACCTCGACCTCCGGCTCGCTGTTCTCGCCGCGCAGCTCATAGACCAGCGCGGCCATGCCGTAGATCCCGCTGTCGCCGGAGCAGACGAGCGCCACGGTTTTCCCGCTCTTCGCGAGGTCGAGCGCCATCTGGCAGCGCCTGGCCTCCTGCGTCATCGGCGTGGAAACCAGCTCCTTGCCGGGATAGCGGTCCTTCACCAGATCGACATAGACCGGGTAACCGGCGATCACATCACACGCTTCCAGCGCCCGGTCGGCACGAATAGTCCTGTTTTCCTCATTTCCGGGGCCGATGCCCACGATAAATACCTTACCCAAAGTCTACCTCCCATGTTTCCGCCGAGACCGCAATGGTCACGCCGTTTCCCGCACACTTCCGAACCAGAAGCCGCTCCGCGCCCAGCATCGCCGCCCGTTCGCAGACGTTGCCGATGCCTGTCACCCCCTGCACGAAGGGAGATTCGGTGAACTCCCCCGTCACAGCCCGCAATTCTTCCGCTGTATAGAATGTCGCGGACCAGCCATGCTCTTCGCAGGCGGCGAGCAGCCCCGCCTCCTGCCGCTTTAAGTCGATGGAATAGACGCCCTTCACCGCATTCAAATCTAAGTCATGGCTCGCAAACGCCGTTTGAATAGCTGCCTCGACGGCTTCCCTCGAGATGCCCTTCCGGCAGCCGACTCCAACGCGCAGCACGCGCGGCACAAGGCGCAGCGTGTGCATAAACGGTGCAGAACACCGATAACCGACATAGATGCCGAGCTCGCCGGACTCGCCCAAAACCAGCCCGTCCGGCAGCGGACCTTGAATCGGAAAATCGCTGCAAACCGGAACAGAATGCTCTAAAATTTCCGCTGAAATCTGTTTGGCGCCCCCCATATCGGAGATTGCGCAGCCGTGCTCCGCCGCCCAGGTGTCGACAGAAAATTTGCCGTTCACGTCCGTCGCCGTGGTGACGACGGCGGTCGCGCCGAGCGCTGCGGCAAGCCTGCGGGCGAGCGCATTGGCCCCGCCGATGTGCCCGGAGAGCAGCGGAATGACGAAATTCGCCCGCTCGTCGAGGCCGAGCACCGCCGGATCCGTCCGTTTGTCGCGGACATACGGCGCGATCTCCCGCACCGCGATCCCTGCCGCACCGACAAAGATCAGCGCGTCCATTTCCGAAAACGCCGCGCCATAGACCGCTTTTTCAAGCGGCAGAAATCCCGGCTCCGCTAGCCGCGGCACCGCATAACAAAGCGTTTCCGCCTCCGGCAGCGCCATACAGATACGCCGCGCCGTTTTGCATCCAGTACGGCTGTAAGCGAAAATCGCAATGTTCATTTTGTGGCCTCGCGGAATTCGGTCGTGAACGAGGGGTCGTAGAGCAGCGAACGGAGATAGTCGCCCCCGAGGCAGCCGCCGACCACGATCAGCGACGTCTTCGTCAGGCCGTTGGCCGTGACAGTATCGTGCAGCGTGCCGACGGTGCAGCGGAAGATCTTCTCCTCTGGCCACGTCGCCTTGTAAACGACGGCGGCCGGCGTTTCCGCCTCGTAGCCGCCCGCGAGCAGGTCGGCCTGAAGCTGCTTTGTCAGCGACGTACTGAGAAAGAGGACCATGGTGGCGTGGTGGGCCGCGAGGGCGCGGATGGACTCGCGGGTAGGAACGGGTGTGCGGCCGGGTGCGCGCGTGATGATGACCGTTTGGCTGACGTTCGGGAGCGTATATTCCGCGCGGAGCGCCGCGGCGGCCCCGCAGAAGGCGCTGACGCCGGGGCAGACATCATAGTCGATGCCCAGCTTTTCCAGCGCGTCAAACTGCTCCCGCACAGCGCCATAGATGCTCGAGTCGCCGGTATGGAGACGGACAGTGGTCTTGCCCTCGGCCTCGGCCTGACGGATGACGGCAATGACCTCCTCCAGCGTCATTTTCGCGCTGTCGTGGATCTCACAGCCCGGCTTCGTAGCGTCCAGCAGCGCTGGATTGACGAGCGACCCGGCATAGATGACGACGTCCGCCTCGCCGAGCAGCCGCGCGCCGCGCACGGTGATGAGGTCCGGTGCGCCGCTCCCGGCGCCGACAAAATGTACCATAGTTATCCCTCCATAATGGTTCCCAGCAGCTCCTGCGCGCGGCCGGTCCGGCACAGGAGGCCATATTCTTTGGAAAATACGATCGCGCCGGCGGCCATCTCGCCGCACTTGTGCGCAAGATGAAACTCGATGCGCTCCGCGAGGCGGGCCAGCACCGCGTCATATAACTGTTCTTCTTTCAGGATGCGGAGCGCATCGTCACACGTCGCGCAGTCCAGCACCTCCTCCACGCGCGCGGGCGGGAGGCCGAGGGCGGCGGCATGCGCCGCGATGAGCTCCATGCGGCAGTCGCCGCACTTCGAGTGTGTGTTCCACATGCCGCCCGCGAGCTTCACGAGCTTGCCGATGTGCCCGACGAGCAGCGCACCGCGGAAGCCGAGCGCACGGCAATGCTCCAGCGCGTCGCCGATGAAATTGCTGGTCAAAACGGCGGTGCGCGGGTCGAGGCCGATGGACGCGCGGATGAAATCCGCGCCATAGTTGCCCGGCGTGAGCAGGACATAGTCCGCGCCGTTCGCCCGACGCTGCCGCAGCTCGACATGGATGGTGTCGACGAGGGCCTGCTCGCTCATCGGCTCGACGATGCCGGTCGTACCGAGGATGGAAATGCCGCCGACAATGCCGAGGCGGGGGTTGAAGGTCTTTTTTGCGAGCGCCTCGCCCTCCGGCGCAGAGATCATGACGGCCAGGCCGCCGCAATAATCGCAGAGGCGCATGACCTCTTCGACGTTTTCGCGGATCATGCGGCGCGGGACGGAGTTGATGGCCGCCGCGCCGACCGGCTGGTCGAGCCCGCGCTTCGTCACGCGGCCCACGCCCGCGCCGCCGTCGATCGTGACGCCGGGTGTTTCCGTGCGTTGGACGGCTGCAAACACGAGGGTATCGTGCGTGACATCCGGATCGTCGCCGCTGTCCTTGCGGATGGCGCAGGAGACGGTATCGGGGGTTCTCGTGATCTCAAGCACGTCCAGCGTCAGGGCGACGCCCTTGGGCGTGAGCAGATCGATAGCCGGCATTTTGCCGCCGGTCAGCAACATCCACGCCGCAGCTTTTGCCGCAGCAGCCGCGCAGGAGCCGGTCGTATAGCCAAGACGGAGCTTTTTTCCGTCCTTGATGACGTATTCTTCCATCTCAGCGCCGGATCTGGTAGAGCATCGCGTTGCAGATCGCGGCGGCGACATTGCTGCCGCCCTTGCGCCCGCGCGCGACGATATAGGGCGCGCGGCAGTTCGCGATGACGAGCTCCTTGCTCTCAATGACGTTGACGAAGCCGACCGGCACACCGATGATGAGCGCCGGGTGCAGCTTGTCCGCTTCCATCAGGGCCTCGAGCGAGACAAGGGCCGTCGGCGCGTTGCCGATGGCAAAGATGCAGGGCTTCGGCAGCTGTGCGGCCCGCTCCATCGAGACGATGGCGCGGGTGACGCCGCGCGCTTTTGCCTCCGCGGCAACGTCCGGATCGGACATGAAGCAGTGGACTTCCCCGCCGAGGGAGGCCAGAATGGTCTTGTTGATGCCGGCCTTCGCCATCTGCGTATCGGTGACGATGTCGCAGCCGGCGCGCAGCGCCTCGATCCCCTTCGTGACCGCGTGGTCGGAGAAGACGAGATTGTCGGCATAGTCAAAGTCGGCAGTCGTGTGGATGGCGCGCTTGATGACGAGCTCGTTTTCAGGGTCGAGCTTACGGTCTCCCAGCAGCTCGGTGATGATCTCGAAGCTGCGGCGCTCAATGTCCATCGGTCTGATCTGTTCCAGCATGGTGTTTCCCCTTTCGGCACGCGTCCAGGAAGCGGACGGCAAAGGATGGATTCGCGTAAAAATGGAAATGCGGATAGCCCGCGTAGAGGGTGTCCGTGGCGAAGACGCACGGCCAGCTGCGGCCGAAGGGCTTCGCCGCCGTGAAGGCGTCTCCGGTCTGCTCCGCATCCCAGTGGTGGAATTCGTGTGCAGGGATGGATCCGCCCGCGCGGCAGAGCAGGTTGTCCCGCTCGGCCGTCAGCGTGACGTAGCCAAAGCGTGCGAGCTTCCCGGCGTCGAAACAGCGCCCCGGCAGAAAGCCCACCATCGGATGCTCCCCGATAGCCTCTGTCAGGTACATAAAGCCGCCGCATTCGGCAATGCAGGGCAGCCCCGCCTCCAGCGCGGCGCGGACGCTGCTGCACATGGAGCGATTTTCGCTCAGCTGCGCGGCATAGAGCTCCGGATAGCCGCCGCCGAGATAGAGGCCGTCGAGTCCGGCGGGCAAGGCGCTGTCAGAGAGCGGAGAAAACGGCACGAGCTCCGCGCCGACCGTCCGGAGCAGGCCGAGGCTGTCTTCATAGTAAAAGCAGAACGCATTGTCCCGCGCAACACCGATGCGCACCGGTGCGCCGGGCGCCGGAAGCGTCGGCGGCACAACGTCCAGCGCTGGCGCTTCGCGCGCGATGGTCAGCAGCGCGTCCAGATCGATCGTCTGCTCGGCCTCAGCGGCGAGGCGCTGCATTTTTTCGCGCAGATCTGCGACCTCCGCCGCAGTCACAAGGCCGAGATGGCGGCTTTTCAGCGCGCAGTCCGGCAGATTCGGCAGAAAGCCGCATGCCTTGACGCCAAGGCGGTCTTCCAGCACACGCGCGAGCGGCGCGTAGGTCATCGCGGTGCAGCCGTTGAGGATGACGCCGCAGATGCGGTCGTCCGGCAGAAAGTCCAGAAAGCCGCGTACCGACGCCAGCACCGAGAGTGCCGCGCCGCGCGCGTTCACAACGAGGACCACGGGCGAGACCGTCTTCTGCGCGAGTTCGTAGGTGCTGGCGCGCGTACTGGTCAGGCCGAGGCCGTCGTAATAGCCCATGACGCCCTCAATGACCGTGACATCACAGCCGGAGGCATTCTGCGCGAGGAGGAAGCGAAGCGTATTTTCGTCGAAGAAAAACGGATCGAGATTCGAACTTTTGGCCCCGATGATGCGGCTATGGAACATCGGGTCAATATAATCGGGGCCGCATTTCGCGGCGGCGACTGAAAGGCCGCGGTTCACGAGCGCCTGCAAAACGGCACAGGTCACGGTCGTCTTGCCGCACCCGCTGTTCGTCCCGGCGAGGATCAGACGCGGAAGATTTTGCTGCATAGGCTCACTCCGATCGGACAAGAATGGTGGCAAAATAGCTGACATTTTCCGGGATCTCCCGCAGATCGCGGAAGACCCGCTCGCTGGGCAGGCCGCAGTCGGCGACCATCGAGGCCCGCTTCAACAGACCCGCGCGCCCCAGCGCTGCAACGGTCTCGTGGATGGCGGAGCCGGATTTCATCAGCACCTTCGTGCCCGGAAGGGCCAGCGCCGCATCCAGATCGCAGCTCGCCGGAAGGATGTGGAGCGGCTGCTCCATCTCGGTCAGGCTCTGCCCGAGGCGGGCCGCCACGGCGGCGACGCTCGTCACGCCTGGGAGCATTCTGGCCGGAAACCCGTCCCGCTCGATCTCCGCGAAGATGTAATACGCCGTAGCGAAGAGGGCGACGTCACCGAGGTTGACCATCGCAACGTCTCTTCCCTGCCGCAGCTCGGCCTCGACGGCGGACGCCGCCGCGCGATAGCTTTCCGCCCGGACGGCAGCGTCATGCGACATCGTGAATCGGAGCAGCAGAACGGATTTTCCGGTCAAATCGACCGCGCCGCGCGCGATGTCGAGCGCGAGCATCTGGCCGGACGCCGTCTGCGGCGCGGCGATGACGGGCGTGTTCTCCAGAACGCGGACGGCCTGGAGCGTCAGCAGCTCCGGGTCGCCGGGCCCGACGGAGACGGCATAGAAGGTTCCGGTTTGTTCGCTCATCTGGCACCTCCGGGGACAAATTCCAAGGAATCGAAGCAGGGATCGTATTTTCCCGGCTCCATGCGATAGAGCGCCGCGATATAGTCGGGCGTGAAAATTTCCGAGGGCGGGCCGACGCGGTCGATCCGGTCGCCCGCGACGCAGACGACGGTATCGGAGACGCGGGCGGCAAGATCCAGCTCGTGCAGGGACATGAGGACGGCGAGGTGCTCCTCGCGCACCATGCGCTTGAGGATGGTCAGCAGCTCCAGCTTATAGCGGATGTCGAGAAAACTCGTCGGCTCGTCGAGGACGATGAGCTCCGGCTGCTGGCAGAGGGCCCGGGCAAGCAGGACGCGCTGCCGCTGGCCGTCGCTGATGGACTGGAAGGGCCGGTCGGCAAAGTCGAGCGCGTCGGTCTCGCGGAGGCTCTGCTCGACGATGGCCTTGTCCTCCGGGCGGAGGACGCCGAGATAGCCGGTGTAGGGATAGCGGCCGGTGCTGACGACGTCGCGGCAGGTCATGAGCTCGGGGTCCATGCGGGCCGTCATCAGGATGGCCATGCGGCGGGCGACGTCGCCCCGGCTGCGGCTGCGCATGTCCGCGCCGTCGAGGAAGACTGAGCCGGAAATGGACGGGAGCTGGCCGATGATGGTCTTGAGGATGGTCGACTTGCCGGAGCCGTTCGGGCCGATGAGCGTGACGATCCTGCCGCGCTGTACCGAGAGGGCGACCTTGGAGATGAGCGTCTTGCCGTTGTAGCCGACGGACAGGGCATCGGTTTGCAGATAATCCATCACTGCGCCCCCTTTCTGTGGAGCATCATATAGATGACGACCGGCGCGCCGAAGACCGCTGTGACGGAGCTGATGCTGACCTCGGTGGGCGCGAAGGCCGTGCGCGCGATGAGGTCGCAGAACAGGCAGAACGCGCCGCCGCCGAGGAAACAGGCCGGGATCATCAAAAGCGGCTCTGCGGACTTAAAAAGGGACTTCATCAGGTGCGGCACGGCGATGCCGACGAAGGAGATCGGGCCGGCAAAGGCCGTGACGCAGGCGGAGAGTACACTGGAAAGTAAGATCAGCGCCGCGCGGAACGCGCGCAGCGGCACGCCGAGATTCTGCGCGTAGACCTCGCCCAGCTGATAGGCCCGGAGGGGCTTGGAGAGCAGGAACGTCAGGATCAGGGCCGCGCGGCAGACCACGGCCATCGTGCGGACATTGTCCCAGCTCATGCCGGAGAAGGAGCCGAGGGACCAGTTGTGCAGGTTGACAATGTTGCTGTCGTCGGCAAACGTGACGAGAAAGTCCGTCAGCGCGGAGCAGATATAGCCGATCATCACGCCGCAGACGACGAGCAGGCTCATCCGGCGGACGCGCCGCGAGATGAGCAGGACAAAGCCCATTGAGAGCATCGCGCCGACAAAGGCCGCTGCGATCAGCGCGGCGGAGGACGACGTGACGCCCCGGCTGAGCAGCAGGATCATCGTGACCGCGACCGTGAACTTGGCCCCGGACGAGATGCCGAGGACGAAGGGCCCGGCGATTGGATTGTGGAAAAACGTCTGCAGCAGGAAGCCCGAGACGGAGAGGGCGCCGCCGAGAATCATCGCCGCAAGCAAGCGGGGCAGGCGGATATTCAGCAGGATGCGGCGCTGCGTGAGGTCGCCGCCGCCGTGGAGAACCGCCCATATTTCAGACGCGGGGAGCCGGACGCTGCCCGCGAGAAGATTCCAGATCAAAAAGGCAACAAGCAGGACGAGGAGCAGCAGGAAACCGCCCCATGTGTGAAGTTTGCGGGTATGTTCCATGCTGCTCCTCCTGTTATGATAATTTTTTTAGGAACCGGAGATCGGCGGCGTCCGGGTTGTTCAAAACGGCGTGGACGTCGAGGATCATGTCGCCGAGGGCGAGCGATTCCTGATAGAAGTTTTTCGTGATACACCAGACATTGCCGGTCTGGACGGCTTTAAAATCCGCAAACAGCGGACTTTTGGCGAGCAGCTCATCGATAGAGGTAATCCCGCCGTCGATGGTGCTGTTGTAGATGAGGACGTCGGCGTCCAGGGCGGTGTCGTAAAAGGACTCCATCTGGATGGTCATTGTGGACAGGGCGTTTTCCTCGCCGCTCTCGTCGAACGAGACATACTCGCCGCCCGCCATACGGATGGCCTTGGCGATATAGTCGCCGGATTTGCGGACATTGACTGCGCCGGACGTCGTGATGTAGAAGAACGCGACGGTCTGGCCCGTCGGCTCCTGGTCGAGCACGGGCGCGAGCGCGGCGATGAGGTCATCATAATATGCGCAGGCCGCGTCCTCTCTGCCGAGCAGGGCGGCATAGAGCTTCAGCCACTCCATGCGGCCCAGCGGCTCCGGCTCGTAGCTTGAGCGCTCGATGAGCACGGGGACGCCGATGCGCTCGAGCTGCTCGATGACCTCGGGCGTATGGTAGATCATCGTGTTCTCGATGGCAAGGTCGCAGCCCGCAGCGAGGATCGTCTCATAGTCCGGGGCGGAATATTTGCCCGCGTAGACCATCGTCCCGGCCTGCATCGCGGCCTTGGCCTCGTCGATATACCAATCCGCCTCCTTCTGGCCGCTGAGGGCGATGGCGTCAATGGCGTCCAGCTGCCGGAAATAGTCCATCGCAGCGGTCGCGACCAGATAGATGTGCGAAAGGGGCCGGGTCAGGACGGTCACATCCGCGGGGACGCCGTCCGGCACGGGCGCGTCCCCGGCGACGACGAGGAATGTTTGATCGTCGCCGATCGTGATGCGCGTATAGTCCTCGCCCGCGTAGGAAACAGAAAACTGCGTGGCGTATTGAAGCGGGAGCGTCCGGTCAAACGTCAGGTCGTCCCACGAAACCGCGCTTGCCGGCTCGCTCTGCGCCGGTTCCGGCGCGGCGGTCTCCTGCTGCGGCGCGGCGCAGGCCGCGAAGGCCAGCAGCAGCGCGGCGAGGAGCGTTATAAAGAGCTTCTTCATTCGGCAGCGGTCAGCGTCGCAGAATCGAAGTTCAGCGTGTACTCGATCTCATGCGGGGTGCTCATCGCGGTGGTGTCGCCGATGACCGTGAGCTCGGTGTCAAAGGCCGCGACGGGGATCTCAAATGTGGAGCCGGGCTCGGTCGTGAGGACGTCATAGCGTTCGCCGTCCACGAGCATGTAGTCATATTTGCTGCTGCTCCAGACGACGGTAGCCACGGCCTTGCCGTCCGCGACGGTCAGCGTGCAGGGAGACTGGATATAAGCCTTGCCGGAGCCGCCTGCGAAGGTCAGCTCGGCGGTGTAGGTGCCGTCGGCCAGGGCGAGATCGTCGACGGTCTTGCCGGATTCCTCGACGGGAACGGGGTTGGAGACGGAGACCTTGTGGTCGTACCACGTGCCCTTCTTGCCGATGAGCGCGAGGTCAAATTCCTCGTCCAGCGTAGGAACGGGGATGTCGAAGCCGAAGACCTCGTCAGAGAGGCCGTCGGAATAGGTAACGATGTCGGTGGTGGGCTGGAGCAGCTCGGCCCCTTCCTTTTCCGCGTCTTCCTTGACGCCGGGGAAGAGGTTGAGGATGCTGGTGCCCGCAAGGCTGACGTGGATAGTCATCTCACCGTTTTCGACGGTGAGCGTGCCCTTGCCGTCGCAGGCCTCATTGGCATGGAACATGGAGCTGTCGGTGTTGAAGTCGGCAGTATAGACGCCGTCGGGCAGGGCCGGTTCCGCGGGCGTCTCTTCTTCGGCGGACGCATCCGCATCCTCCGCAGTCTCGTCGGTTTCGGGTTCGGCGGGCTGTTCGGTCTGCACGGTCTGTTCCAGCTCTGCAGGTTCGGTCTCTGCGGGCTTGGCCGCGCAGGCGGTCAGCAGCGCGAGCAGCATCAGCGCGGCGAGCGCAAGGGCGATGGTCTTTTTCATGATGGTTCCTCCTGAATGGCGCTTGGCTCCGGGGCAGGTCTTCCCCACCCCGGAGCTCAGTTTAAGTCAAATTAGGCGTTCAGCGAGTCGATCGCAGCCTTGGTGTGGGCGACATAGAGCGCCTGCACATCGGCGATCTCGCCGAGGCCGTGGATCTGGCAGTCGACGGTGAAGCCAGCGGCTTCGAACATGGTCTTCCAGGAATCTTCCTCGGAACCGGCCATATCGTTGTTGGCGTGGTCGCCGGCGACGACCATCAGCGGGCGCAGCACGACATTGGTATAGCCCGCAGCCTTGACGGCCTCGATGACAGCCTCGCAGGCGGTCTCTTCCGGCTCGCCCTCGACGGTGCCGATAAAGACGTTCTCATAGCCGAGGTTCTGCATCTGGGTCTGCATCTGGCTGTACGTCACCTTGGCAACGTGCGCGGTGCCGTGGCCCATGAAGACGAACGCGGTGCCCGCGTCCTTCGCGGCGTCGAGGCTCTCAAAGCCCGCATCGGCAACGGCCGCAGCGGTGATCGCCTTGGCGACGGCTTCCTTGTCGGCATTGATGACGGTAGCGTCGGAGCCGACTTCGCCAAGCAGCGGCTCGGCAATGGAGACGGATTCAAACTTGTCCTTATACTGCTCGATGGCTTCGCACATCTCGTCATACTCTGCGCCATGCATCAGGTGCGTCGGCTGGACAACGAGGTTCTTCACGCCATTGGCAACTGCACGGTCGAGCGCCTGGGTCATGTTGTCGATCTTCTCGCCGTCACGGGCCTGGACGTGGTTGATGATGATCTGCGCGGTGAAGGCGCGGCGGACGGACCAGTCGGGATACGCGGCCTGCAGGGCGTCTTCGATGCCCTTGATGTCGGCAACACGGCTGTCATTGTAGGACGTGCCGAAGGAGACAACGAGCAGCTCGTTCTCGCCGATCTCATCCTGATTGCGCGCATCGTCGAGCGAAGCGTCGCCGGTATCGAGGCCGAAGTAATCGGGGCTGGCCTCGTCGCCTTCGACGAGCTCCTTCTGCGCATCGGTCAGGGCGTCCCAGGCGGCCTTGGCCGCTTCGCACTGGGCGTCGGTCTCATCGGTGCGGGACTGGACATAGATCGCGTCGATCAGGGCGGCGACATTGTCGGCGGCTGCCTGATCCAGCTCTTCCTGAGAGGGCTGCGGCTCTTCCGGGGTCTGCTCCTCGGCGGGCGTGGTCTCTTCGGGGGTAGTGGTCTGTTCGGTTTCTGCGGGGTCTACGGTGGGGGTCTCGTCCGCGCTGCTCTTGCAGGCGGAGAGGAGGCTCAGCAGCATCACGGCTGCGAGCACGAGCGCGAGGGTCTTTTTCATGTGAGGTCTACCTCTTTTCTAAAATGTTCTGAAAAATATAAAAACGGCTGCGCTGGCGCAGCCGTTCTCCCTAGCCGTATCGAATGTCGTCTTCCAAAGCGGAAGACCATACAAACTTGCAGGAAGGCCGACCCGTGGACAGCGGATCTGAGATTCCACGCCAAGGCAGGTCTCCTGACTTCGTTCTTCGCGGCTCTGCCCTTCCCGGTTTCCCAGTGGTAAGGACGCACACACCGGCCATCTGGCCGGTCCGGCGCTTCCTTTGCAGGTCCGCTCCCGTACACAGTGACTGCATCGCTCCGGATTCTCACCGGATTCCCTTTTCATCCGCCTTGCGGTGGACACCTTGGCGCTACAATTTTATATTGTTTCAGACAGTCCACATTATAACACGCATCGGAAAAGAGTCAACCGGAGAAATCGACAGTTTTCCCCGGTCGGCAGCCGCATTTCCCGGCGAGAATGCCCGAAAACGGGAAAGTGCCCGGCGGACACAGGGTCCGCCGGGCGCTTTGGGCGTTCCGCAAGAGATTACTGCATAAACGTGCCCGCGATCATCTGGTCGATGTAGGCGAGGTACTTCTCCTGCACGTCGGCGGGAACAAGATCGCTCAGCGCGCCGGCGGAGAGGGTGTTGTTCTGCAGCGTGCCGTAGAGCGTCGCGCCGCCGAAGGTGCCGTCGATGACAGCCTGCATGGAGGCGACGATCATGGCGGAGTTGTCGGTGACCTGAGAGCAGATGATGCACTCGTTCTGGCCGAGGATGTCGGCAGGCTGGCCGATGTCGTAGATCTTGACTTCGCCCGCGGCGGCGTTGGCCGCGTCGATGGCCTCGCGCGCGCCGGAGTCGACGGCGGAAGCGTCGCCGAAGAAGACGTCAGCGCCCTGGGCGATCAGCTCAGTGGCAAATTCCTTGCCCTTCGGGGCGTCGGAGAAGGAGTTGGCATAGGGGACGTTGAGCAGCTCGACGGTCTTGCCTTCCTGCTCGGCGACGTACTTGGCCGCCTCTTCAAAGCCCGCGATCTTGCCCTTGGTGGTGTCGAGCTCCATGCCGCCGATGAAGCCGAGCTTGCCGCTCTCGGTCATGAGGCCGGCGAGGGCGCCCGCGATCCAGCCGATCTGCTGCGCGTTCGGGAGCAGGGAGGAGACGTTGCCGTTGACGGCCTTGGCGGGGGTATCTTCCGCACCGTTCAGCAGGGCGAAGGCCACGTCGGGATATTCCTCAGCCGCCTGCAGGACGGCGTCGGTGTACTGGTTGCCGGGGGCGTAGATCATGTCGTAGCCGAGGGTGCAGTAGGCGACGATGGAATCATAGTAGGCGTCCTGCGAGATGGAGTCGGTGACCTCGGTCTCCCAGCCCATCTTTTCGGCCGCGGCGATCATGGCGTTGTAGCAGGCCGCGCCCCAGCCGCCGTCGTTGATGCTGGAGTCGCAGATCATGGCGACCTTATAGGCAGAGCCGTCAGCCTTGGTTGCAGCGGTGGGCTCTTCCGTGACAACGGGTTCAGCGGTCGTGTCGGCGGGCTCGGTGGTGTCAACCGGTTCGGCGGCGGTGTCGGTCGTGTCGGTCTTGCTGGTGTCGTCCGCAGGAGCCGCGGTGTCGGTCTTCGCAGTACCGGCACACGCCGCCAGCGACAGGAGCATGACAAGCGCCAGAAGCATTGCAATGATCTTTTTCATTTTTTGTCCTCCATAGAATATTAGGATTCGGCAGCAGCGCACAATGCGGTGCTGCCATAAGTTTATAACAACGCCGAAGCGTTATTACCGGTTTACCGCTGTTCACGGCGGTAGGGCTTGCCGTTGGCCTTGGGTCCGGCCTGGCGGGCGCCGATGAGCGTGAGGACGACGACCGTCGCCACGTAGGGGATCATCTGGAAGAACTGATACGGGATGGCGATGCCGGAGACCTGGAGGCGGATCTGGAGCGCGTCGCAGAAGCCGAAGAACAGGCAGGCCAGCAGGATGCCGCCCGCGTTCCAGCGGCCGAAGATGACGGCGGCCAGCGCGATGAAGCCGCGCCCGGCGACGATACCATCGGTATAGGTGCTGGAATAGCAGGTGGTGAGGTACGCGCCGCCGATGCCGGACAGGGCGCCGCAGATCACGCAGGCGAGGTACTTCACGCCGACGACCGGGATGCCGAGCGTGGCGGCGGCCTGCGGATGCTCGCCGACGGCCTTATAGCTCAGGCCCGCGCGGGTCTTGCCGAAGAAGATGGCCGTGAAGAGGACGAGCAGGAATGTGAGATAGACCATCGGGCTCTGGTCGAAGAGCAGCGGCCCGAGCACCGGGATGTCCTTCAGGCCGGGGATGGCGACGGAGGACATGGTGGTGATCTGCTTGAGGTCGGACCCGGTGCCGAAGTAGACGCGGTAGATGAAGGACGCGAGCGCCGGGGCGAAGATGTTGAGGGCCATGCCGTAGACGGTATGGTCGGCGCAGAGCGTGACCGTGGAGAACGCGTAGATCATGTTGACGATCACGCCCGCAAGCGCGCCGCAGAGCAGGCCCAGCCAGTTCGATCCCGTGACATAGCAGACGAGGAAGCCGACGAGCGCGCCGATGGAGGCGAGGCCCTCGAGGCCGATGTTGACCATGCCCGCGCGCTGGCCGTAGAGCTCAGCCAGGGAGATGAGCAGCACAGGGATGGCGAGACGGACCGTTGCAAGAAGGAGGCTCGAGATCCAATCCATTACGCTTCACCCGCCTTTCTGCCGTGGAAGACGCGGCTGCGCCACGCCTGGAATTCCGGGAGCTTGGTCAGCGCCATGCCAGCGACGGAGAAGACGATGACAAGCGCCTGAATGATGTCGGACACGCTGGTGGGCACGCCGGTAGCGGCCTGCATGGTGGTGGAGCCGACGCGGAGCACCGCGAAAAACAGCGCGACGACCATCGTCGCAATCGGGTGCAGCTGGCCGATGAGGGCCATCGCCACGCCGTCGAAGCCGTAGCCCGCGCCGTAGCCGTTGATGAGGCGGAACTGCGTACCGAGCAGCTCCGCGCCGCCGCCGAGACCGGCAATCGCGCCGGAGACAATGAAGCTGGCGAGCATAAAGCGCTTGACGGGAATGCCGTTGAAGCGGCTGGCCGTGAGGTTGCAGCCGACGGCGCGCAGGCGGAAGCCCGCGCTCGTCCAGAACAGGACGTAATAGAGGATCAGGCCGACCGCGACCGCGATCACAAAGCCCCAAGTGAAGCGCATCCCGGTGATGATGCGCGGAAGATGCACCTCATCGGCGATGGCGGGTGTCTGCGGGACGGAGGCATCGCGGATCCAGCTGGTGTAGATGACGCCCATGAAGAGCGTGGCGACATAGTTGAGCATGATGGAGATGATCATCTCGTTCTGCCCGCGGCCGATTTTCAGCACGCCGGGAATCATGCCCCAGAAGCCGCCGGCCACCGCGCCGGCCAGCAGCGCGAGCAGCACGCCGGCAAAGCCGGTCAGGCCGGTGAAATAGCAGGTCAGGAACGCGGCGATGGAGCCCATCAGGAACTGCCCCTCGCCGCCGAGGTTGAACACGCCGCACTTATACGCGAAGCAGGCACAGAGGGCCGTGAAGATCAGGGGCGTGGCCTTGGTGAGCGTGGTACCGATGCCGGCCTTGGAGCCGAACGCGCCCTGGAACAGGAACTTCACGGCAAGGAACGGGTTCGCGCCGAGGGCAGCCATGATGATACCACCGATCAGGAACGCGAGCAGAACGGACAGCAGCGGCACAAGGAACGCGCCGAACGCTTTTTTCACTTTTCCCATACCTCTCCCCCTCACTTACCGGTCATGGCCAGGCTGATCTCGTTGATCGGCGGCTTGCTGCCGGAGAATTCGCCCATGATGCGGCCTTCGAAGCAGACGACGATCCGGTCGGACATCTCGAGGATCTCGTCAAAGTCGGCGCTGATGAGCAGAATGCCGACGCCGCGGGCGCGGGCGGCGATCATCTGGTCGTGGACAAAGCTGGTCGCGCCGATGTCGAGGCCGCGCGTAGGATGCGCCATGACGAGGACGGACGGGCCGCTCTCGAGCTCGCGGGCGATGATGACCTTCTGCTGGTTGCCGCCGGACAGCTCGCGCACGCTCTGGCTGTCAGAGGTGGCGCGGACATCATATTTTTCCATCATGGACTGCGCGTAGGCGTGGATGGCGCGCTTGTTCAGGCGCAAACCATGACCGTGGCTGAAGCGCGGATCGTCGGTGTCCTTGAGGACAAGATTTTCCGCGATCGACATATCGCCGATCAGGCCCTGCAGGTTGCGGTCCTCGGGGACGTGGCTGACGCCGTGCTCGATGAAGCCGTTCGGGTCGAAGACGGCGACGCGGTCACCCTTGAGCTGGACCGTGCCGCCCTCCGGGGCGATGACGCCGGTGATGAGCTGGGCCAGCTGGGTCTGGCCGTTGCCGTCGACACCCGCGACGCCGACGATCTCTCCGGCGTGGATGCGGAGCGACAGATCGGCGAGGCCGCTGTGCTTGCTCTCCTTGTTATAGTCCACATGGTCGAGCTCCGCGACGATCTCATGGCCGGAGGCGTCGACCTTTTCATAGTGTGACTCGGTCAGCTCTTTGCCAATCATCATGCCGGCGAGCTTCTGGCCGTCGGTCTCGGCGCGGTCGACCGTGCCGACGACCTTGCCGAGGCGGAGAATGGTGATGCGGTCGGAGATGCGGAGCACCTCGCGCATTTTATGACTGATGAAGATGATGGATTTGCCCTCGCCGACAAGCTTCTGCATGATGGCGAACAGTCCCTCGACCTCGATGTCGGTCAGGGCGGCGGAGGGCTCGTCAAGGATCAGCAACTCGGCCCCGTGGTAGAGGGCCTTGAGGATCTCGGTGCGCTGCTGTTCGCCGACGGAGATCTCCGTGATGAGCTTGTCGAGCTGGACGTCGAGGCCGTATTTTTCCGAAAGCGCCTCGATCTCCTTTCTGCGGGCCGCGCGGTCGATAAATAGGCCCTTGGCGTGTTTGTCGCCGAGGATGATGTTGTCAAAGACGGTCATCGCCTCGACGAGCATGAAGTGCTGATGCACCATGCCGATGCCAAGCTTGACCGCCTGGCTCGGCGATTCGATGCGGACCTCCTGCCCGTTCAGAAAGATCTTGCCCTCAGTGGGCTGGTAGAGGCCGATGAGGATATTCATGAGCGTCGATTTCCCCGCGCCGTTCTCTCCGAGGAGCGTATGTACCTCGCCCTTGGCGACGGAGAAATTGATGTCCTGATTGGCGTAAAAGTTGCCGAACCGTTTGCTGATGTGCTCCATGCGCAGCAATTCACTCAATCCCGGCTTCCTCCTTTTTTCTCTTGATATTCCGAGTATATCACGTGCCTGGGTGGATGAAAAGAAATTTTGTTCCGGTTTTCCTTTTTCTCCGTTTTGCCGAAAATATGTCCAGATATTGGGGCGCATTTTCGGGATTTACCAAATTTCGCAGGCCGGAGCGGCCCACCGCAGCTCTGCCCACGGTTCCGCGTCCTCCGGCGCGGCAATCCATGCGTTCACACCGCCCCACGGGCGGCTTTCCCCGGAGACGAGCTGCTCCGCGCCGTAAAGCGCCGCATCCGGATACCACGCGCGCGGCTCATACACCTCCGGCTCCCCTGTTTGTCCGCAGAGGAAGCCGATGCGGGCGCGCTCACAGACCGCGAGGCTGACCAGCGGGTTTTCCTCAAACGACCAGCAATCGCTGCCGCTCATCCGTTCGTTGATGATGCGCCCGCCGCAGCCGAGGATCTTCTCAATATGTGACATATCGTAGGCGTAATATAGAGAATGGAATTGCCGAGCGTTTCATGGTTTCCGTTTCCGACCGAAAACGGAACGCCTGCCTTTGCGCTGACCGTGCCGTCGCCGGTCGCGTCGATGAAATAGTCCGCTTCAATATGAAACTGCCGCTCGCTATCAGGATCAACACCGCCCGCCTGTTGAAGCTGGGTTAGGAATTGAACCTGACTGAGTATGTCGGATATTTTCTTGTTAAGGGAGATCACATCTTCGCTCCAGAGCATCCGGCTGTAGCGAATTCTCTGGAGATTTGAGAGCATCTGCGCAAAGATGGGGCCGCCGTGATGCTTGAGTTTGTAGTACAGGTGGAAAAATGCCGCAGTAATTTGTTTTTCCGGGACAGCTTGATTGAGGCATTTATCTTTTGATTGATTATGTAAACGGCAAACCCAATAAGTATTATCCGCAATAAACTTTCTCTGATATGGTGTTCCGCATACGCCGCAGCAAATTCGCTTTCGGAATGCCTTTGAGGTGTCTGTAAATGATGCACGATCTGCCTTTTTTCGCTCAGCACGAAGCAATTGGACTGCTTCGTAAGTGCTTTTAGCTATGATCGCGGGATGTGTTCCTTCAACATAATACTGTAAACACGCACCGGTATTCTTGATTTGTTTTCGCGGCAGCGTGTCAGTTGCGTATGTTTTCTGCCACAACGAGTCTCCGATATAACGTTCATTCGATAGCATATAACGAATTGTTGTATTGTACCATCTACGGCTGCCCGCTTGTGTTTGGTTTAGTTTTTCAGCTATTTCATCTACATTTTTTCCGGCAAGATATGCAGTATAGATTTCTCGCACGATCTCTGCCTGCGTCTCGTCAATTTGAATGCTTTTTTCTATCATCGTATATCCGAAGGGAAGCGATGATGGCAAATAGGTTCCGTCCTGCATTCGCTTCTGGACACCCCATCTGACATTTCCTGAAATTGACTCGCTGCCTTTCTGCGCCAGCGACGCCATGATTGCCGTGACCATTTCACTAGACACCTTGCTGGTGTCGA
>ERZ827490.1803-NODE-1803-length-25735-cov-42.345600_pt1 | contig 25735 bp, 21 predicted proteins | sample MGYA00519770_ERZ827490 | MGnify/ENA primary metagenome ERZ827490 (study PRJEB31778, sample SAMEA3449324) | human gut metagenome | biome: human gut; feature: human-associated habitat; material: faeces | place: United Kingdom | collected 2010/2012 ...
AACAGGGATCTATGACAGAGACAAGAAACAGGAGATTGCCCGTAGGCATTCAGTCATTTGAGAAAATCAGAAAGGATGGATACCTTTATGTTGACAAGACGGATATCATCTGGCATCTTGCCAACACAGACAACACGTATAATTATCTGAGTCGTCCGCGCCGCTTTGGCAAGTCGCTGCTCGTCGACACGCTCGAAGCCTACTTCCTGGGCAAGAAGGAGCTCTTCGAGGGACTGAGGATCATGGAGCTGGAGCGGGAGTGGGTGAAGCGGCCCGTCATACGGCTCGACATGAGCCAGGCCGGAGCAGAACCCGAAAGTGTGCGAAGCTATCTGGACAACGCTTTCCATAACCTGGAGACGGAATACGGGATTGTCGTGCGCCAAGAGAGTTCTCTTGCCGTAAGATTCAAGTATATCATTGAGGGTGCTTACAACAAGACGGGCCAACAAGTAGCCATCCTCATCGACGAGTACGACTCGCCGTTGCAGCACTCCTGGAAGACGCCCCACCACGAGGCCTGCACCAACATCTACAGAGAGGTCTTCGCCATCCTGAAGGCGGACGACAAATACGAGAAGTTTGTCTTCATCACGGGCATCACCAAGTTTACGCAGATCTCCCTCTTCTCCGTGCTCAACAATCTGAGCAACATCAGTTTTGAGCCCGAATACGCGGCCATCTGCGGCATCACGAAGGAAGAAATGCTCCGCGATTTCAAGCCCGAAATCGGCAAACTGGCAGCGTATGAAGACTGGACCTACGACGAAGCCGTGGCACAACTGAGTGCCTATTACGATGGTTATCATTTCAGTCGACGCAACATGGTGGACGTCTTCAACCCCTTCAGTCTGATCAACGCGCTGGCCGATTCCGACTTGAAGAACTATTGGGCCTCGTCAGGCGCCACCACCTTGCTTCCAAAGTTTGTGGATGACATGGAACTTAGGCTGGGACAATTTGATCCTTGCCCCATTCTTCGCCAAATCATTGAGACCTCAGACGTGACAGGCGGCGGTGCAGAACTGTTTCTCTATCAGTCGGGTTATCTCACGATCAAGGATTACCAGATGGGGGTCTATATCCTTGGATTCCCCAACCAAGAGGTAAGGCAGGCGCTCTACGAAACGGTCTTGCCAGCGCTTACCTTACGCAGCAATAGCAATATCCAGTCGGTGCAGTCCGGCCTGCTGCTTGCCCTCCAGCTGGGCAACCTGCCCGAGGCTATGAAATGTCTGAAGGCGCTCGTGGCCGACGTACCCTACAGCAACAAGAAACTGGCCAGCATGGACATGGAGGAGCGCTACCGGCTGATACTGAGCACGATATTCAATGCCATCGGCTGCCGGGTGGAGGTGGAGAAAATGATCGCCACGGGCAGGATAGACATGGTCGTGGAGACGATCCACATCATCTACGTCCTGGAACTGAAACTGAGCAACAACGGCGGCATCGACGCCGCGGCGGAACAGATCCGCTCCCGACAATACGCCGAGCCCTTCAAGGCCGACAAACGACGCGTCGTGGCGCTGGCCATAGAGCTGGACGACAAGGGCAAGGGGCTCATCGACTGGAAGGAAGTATAAACAGGCCCTATCCGTGGCAAGGCCGCCCAGCGCAAGGCAGGAGGACTACTCCCCCGCTGCCTCGGCCAGCACCAGCCACTCGTCCTGGAGTTCGTCCAGCTGGCGGCGCGTGTCGGCATACTCCGTCACGAGCCCCATGTCGGAAGCCTTGGCGGGATCGAGGAAGAGCTGGTCGAGCTCCTTGACGCGCGCTTCGAGGCGGGCGATCTTGCGCTCACACTCCTCCACGGCCTTGCGCGCCTTGCGCAGTTTCTTCTGCTCCTCCTTGTGCTCCAGGTAGCTCTGCTTGCCCGCCTTCGGTTCCTGAGGCGCTGCAGGCGAGGCGCTGCCTCCCGAGGGAGCGGCGGCCAGCCCCACGGCCTCGTGGATGGTGGCGGCACGGCGGGAGTGCAGCCAGTCGTAGATGCCGCCGAGATGCTCGCGCACGTGGCCGCCGCCAAACTCATAGACTTTCGTGACGAGGCCGTCGAGAAACTCGCGGTCGTGGCTGACGATGATGGCCGTGCCGTCAAAGGCGCGGACGGCCTCCTTGAGCACGTCCTTGGAGGGCATGTCGAGATGGTTGGTGGGCTCGTCGAGGATGAGCAGGTTGACGGGCTCCAGCAGCAGGCGGATCATCGCCAGGCGCGACCTCTCGCCGCCGGAGAGCACGCTGACGGACTTCTCCGAGGCCTCGCCGCCAAACATAAAGGCGCCGAGCAGGTCGTTGATCTTCAAGCGCATCTCTCCCCGCGCCACCTCGTCGATGGTCTCGAAGACCGTCAGCCGCTCGTCGAGGAGCTGGGCCTGATTTTGGGCGAAATAGCCGATCTGCACGTTGTGGCCTATCTTGAGCGTGCCGCCATAGGGTATCTCGTTCATGATACACTTCACGAGCGTCGATTTGCCCTCGCCGTTGCGGCCCACGAAGGCCACTTTCTCGCCGCGCTTGATGGTCAGATCGACGTCGGAGAAGACCACATGGTCGCCATAGGCTTTCTCCACGCCCTGGCAGATCACGGGGTAGTCGCCCGAGCGGAGGCAGGGCGGAAACTTGAGGTGCATCCTGCGGTTGTCCACCTCGTCGATCTCGATGGGCACAATCTTCTCCAGCTGGCGGATGCGCTGCTGCACCTGCACGGCCTTGGTGGCCTGGTAGCGGAAGCGCTCGATGAAGGCGCGCGTGTCGGCGATCTCCTTCTGCTGGTTCTCGTAGGCGCGCATCTGCTGCTCGCGGCGCTCCTTGCGCAGCACGACATACTCGTCGTACCTCACCTTGTAGTCCTCCACATGGCCGCAGGTGATCTCCAGCGTGCGTGTGGTGACATTGTTGATGAAGGCGCGGTCGTGGCTGACGAGCACGACGGCCTTGGCGCTCTGCTGGATAAACTGCTCCAGCCACTGGATGCTCTCGATGTCGAGGTGGTTGGTAGGCTCGTCAAGGAGGAGGACGTCGGGCTTGCGCAGAAGGATCTTGGCCAGTTCGACGCGCATGCGCCAGCCACCCGAAAACTCGCGCGTGGGGCGGCAGAAGTCGGCGCGGCTGAAGCCCAGGCCCTGGAGCGTGCGGTCGATCTCGGCCTCGTAGTTCTCGCCGCCGAGGAGCATGTAGCGGTCGTGGAGGTGGGTGAAGCGCTCCACGAGCTGGGCGTAGCCCTCGCTCTCGAAGTCGGTGCGGTCGGCCATCTCCTGCTGCATCCGCTCCAGCTGCTGCTGCATCTTGGTATTGTCGGAGAAAGCCTTGCGAGCCTCCTCGCGCACGGTCGTGTCGTCGGCCAGCCGCATCACCTGCGGCAGATAGCCGATGGTGGTGCCGCCGGGAATGGATACCACGCCGCTCGTGGGCTGCTGTTCGCCACACAATATCTTGAGCATCGTACTCTTGCCCGCACCATTTTTGCCGACCAGGGCGATGCGGTCGTGGTCGTTGATGACAAAGCTCACGTCGCGGAACAATGGCTTCGCGCTAAACTCCACGGTAAGTCCTTCTATCGAAATCATGCTATACTCCTTATTAAATTAGGTGCAAAGTTACACATTTTTGGCCGATTCGGCGGTGGGTTTCATGATTTTTCCGTAACTTTGCCAAAGTTAGGCTGCACTTAGCAATAAGGAAACAAGTTTTCCATTGCGACGGCTGACCAACAATACAAGAAAACCAAACGCTACAAGACAATGAATCCATTTGCCAAACATATCGCCAACGCCCTGTCCATCAGCGAACACCAGGTGGAAGCCACGCTGAAACTGCTCGACGAGGGCTGCACCATCCCCTTTATCGCACGCTACCGCAAGGAGCGGACGGGCAACCTCGACGAGGTGCAGATCACACGCATCAGCGAACTCAACGCGCAGCTCAAGGAACTGGAGAAGCGCAAGGCGACGATTCTCAAGACCATCGCCGAGCAGGAGAAGCTCACGCCCGAACTGGAGCGGCGCATCCGCAACTGCTGGAACGCCACGGAGCTGGAGGACATCTACCTGCCCTTCAAGCCACGGCGACGCACCCGGGCGCAGGTGGAACGGGAGCAGGGACTGGAACCGCTGGCCACGATCCTCCTGCTGCAGCGCGAGGCCAACCCCGCTCAGGCGGCAAAGCGCTTCGTCAAGGGCGACGTGGCCGACGTGGAAGCAGCGCTGGCTGGCGCCAAGGACATCATCGCCGAGGGAGTGAGCGAAAACGAGCAGGCGCGCAACACCGTGCGTGCAGCCTACCGCCGCGAGGCCGTGATCAGCGCGAAGGTCGTCAAGAAAATGGCCGAGACGGACGAGGCACAGAAGTTTGCCGACTACTTCGACTTCTCCGAGCCGCTGCGCCGCTGCTCCTCCCACCGACTGCTGGCCATGCGCCGCGGCCAGGAGGCGGGCGTGCTGCGCGTCGGCATCGCCATCGCCGACGAAGAACCCGTGGAGGACCGCCTGCGCCGACAGTTTGTCAGAGGCCACGGCGCCTGTCAAAGCCTCGTGGGCGAAGCCGTGGAGGACGCCTTCCGACGACTCATAGACCCGAGTATCGAAAATGAGTTTACGGCGCTGAGCAAGGAGAAGGCCGACGAAGAGGCCATCCATGTCTTCGCCGAGAACCTGCGCCAGCTGCTCCTCTCCGCCCCGCTGGGACAGAAGCGCGTGATGGCCATCGACCCCGGATTTGCCAACGGATGCAAGATCGCCTGCCTCGACGCCCAGGGCAACCTGCTCCACCACGAGATCCTCTACCCTCACCCGCCCAAGCGCCACCGTGCCCAGGCCACTGTGGCGGCCGCACGCATGGTGAAGGACTTCGCCATTGAGGCCATCGCCATAGGCAACGGCACGGCGAGCCGCGAGACGAGGGACTTTGTCGATGAGATGCTCGACTACAATCCCGCCCTGCCGGAGGTGAGCGTCTTCACGGTCTCCGAGGACGGCGCCTCCATCTACTCGGCTTCGCCGACGGCGCGCGAGGAGTTTCCCGACGAGGACGTGACGACGCGCGGAGCGGTCTCCATCGGCAGAAGACTGATGGACCCGCTGGCCGAACTGGTCAAGATCGACCCGAAGAGCATCGGCGTGGGACAGTATCAGCACGACGTGGACCAGGCCAAACTCAAGCACTCGCTCGACCGGACGGTGGAGAGCTGCGTCAACCTCGTCGGCGTCAATGTCAATACGGCCTCGAAGCACCTGCTCATGTACGTCAGCGGTCTCGGACCAGCCCTGGCGCAAAACATCGTAGATTACCGCAGGGAGCACGGCGCCTTCACCTCGCGGGCCCAGCTGCGCAAGGTGCCGCGACTGGGACCGGCTGCCTACCAACAGTGTGCGGGTTTCCTACGCATCCCTGGAGCGAAGAATCCGCTCGACAACTCGGCAGTCCACCCCGAGAGCTACGCCATCGTGGAGCGCATGGCGGCCGACGAGGGTTGCACCGTGGCGCAACTCGTGGCCGACAAGCAGAAGCAGCGGCAGATCGACGTCAGGCGCTACGTCACGTCCACCGTCGGACTGCCCACGCTCAACGACATCCTCGCCGAACTGGAGAAGCCGGGCCGCGACCCGCGCCAGCCCATCCAGGAGTTTCGCTTCTCCGACAGCGTCCACACCATCGACGACCTGGGCGAGGGAATGGAACTGCCTGGCATCGTGACCAACATCACCAACTTTGGGGCCTTCGTCGATATCGGGGTCCATCAGGATGGACTCGTCCACATCTCTCAGTTGGCCGACAAGTTTGTCAAAGACCCCAACGAGGTGGTGAAGCTCCACCAGCAGGTCATGGTCCGCGTGACGGAGGTGGACCTGCGCCGTGGCCGCATCGCCCTGTCCATGCGCAAAGTGAAGCAACCCTAAAGGTGAAGCAGCCCTAAAGGAAAACAAAAAGACAATCCCGGACCACAACCAGTGTGACCCGGGATTGTCATTTCTCAATATCTTACCTTTAATATCTTACCTTAGTATCTTACCCTATCTTGCTGCCGGCAAGGATGGCTCGCTGCTGGCAAAACGACGCGGCGCCTACGCCTGCTCAAACTCGCGGAGGAAGCGGGTGTCATTCTCGGAGAAGAGACGGAGGTCGCTGACGCGATATTTGAGGTTGGTGATGCGCTCCACACCGAGTCCGAAAGCGTAGCCCGTATAGACCTCGGGGTCGATGTTGCAGGCAGCCAGGTCGTGGGGATCGACCATGCCGCAACCCAGGATCTCCACCCATCCCGTGTGCTTGCAGAAGCCGCAGCCCTTGCCGCCACAAATGTTGCAGGAGATATCCATCTCGGCGCTGGGCTCCGTGAAGGGGAAGTAGCTGGGGCGAAGGCGAATCTTCGTGTCGGCGCCAAACATCTCGCGGGCAAAGGTGAGCAGCACCTGCTTCAGGTCGGTGAAGCTCACGCCCTTGTCCACATACAGGCCCTCCACCTGGTGGAAGAAGCAGTGGGCACGGGCCGAGATGGCCTCGTTGCGATAGACGCGGCCCGGGCAGAGGATACGGATGGGGGGCTCGTGGGTCTCCATATAGTGGGCCTCGTCACCCGAGGTGTGGCTGCGCAGCAAGACGTTCTTGGTCACGTCGGAGGGATTGCTCCTGTCGATGAAGAAAGTGTCCTGCATGTCGCGTGCGGGATGGTCGGCGGCAAAGTTGAGCATCGTGAAGACGTGCTGGTCGTCGTCGATCTCGGGACCGCTATAGAGCGTGAAGCCCATACGGGAGAATATGTCGATAATCTCGTTTTTCACCAGCGTCAGCGGATGGCGCGTACCCAGCGTCACGGGATAGGGCGTGCGCGTCAGGTCGATGTCGTCGCTCTGCGCCGCCTGGTCCTCCACCTGCTCCTTGAGCGCGTTGATGCGGCTCTGGGCAAGCTGCTTGAGCTCGTTGATCTTGATGCCGACGGCACGCTTCTGGTCGGCGGCCACGTTGCGGAACTCGCCCATGAGGGCGTTGATCTCGCCTTTCTTGCTGAGGTACTTCAGGCGCAAACGTTCCACATCCTCGGCACTCTGCGCCGTCACCGTGCTGACTTCCTTCAGAAGTCCTTCTATCTTCTCTAATAACATAGCTCGCTTTAATTTTTCTGCAAAGTTACAGTAAATCAGATGAACCGCAAAATAAAACTGATTTTTATTTTGTATTGTCTGCGCTTTACGCTAACTTTGCACCCGTATTTTAGTATATCTATATATAATATTGAGAGAATGAGAAAGTTATTCTTGTTGACCATTGCGCTCTGCTGCGTAATGGTCGGATTGAACACCGGCTGCACGGACAAGAAGCCCGAGGTGCTTACCGACACGCTGGCCATCGACACCGACACCATCGCCGACACGACCCACGCCGACACCATCGCACGGATCGTCGAGGAGACACCGATGCCGAAGGCCGCCGACCAGCTCTTCGACGACTTCTTCTTCAACTTCATCGCCAACAGGCGCCTGCAGCGCGCCCGCATCGTGTTTCCACTACCCGTGACGCGGGGTGGCAAGACGAAGATGCTACAGAAGAGCCAGTGGAAGACGGAGCACTTCTTCATGCGCCAGCAATACTATACGCTCATCTTTGACAACGAGCAGCAGATGGACAACGCCAAATCGACCTCCCTCGACAGCGTCGTCGTGGAGAAGATCTATCTGCGCGAGGGACTGGTGGACCAGTATGCCTTTGGACATGGAGACGGCAAGTGGCGCATGGAGCGCATCAATCAGATCAGCTTCAAGGACAATGTCAATGCCTCCTTCCTCAACTTCCTGCAGAAGTTTTTCGCAGCCAACGGCGCGGGAATGATCCGCAACCCGCTGCCCTACTCCGGTCCTGACCCCAACAGCGAAGAGACAAGCCACGTGGAGACGACGATACCAGCCGAGGAGTGGAGCACCTTCCTGCCCACCGTGCCCGACAATATGATCTACAATATCCTCTACGGCCAGAAGTATGGCAAGAGCCAGCGCAAGATCCTGGTCTTCAGAGGACTCTCCAACGGCATCGAGACCCGACTGGTCTTCAAGCAGCGTCACGGCAAATGGCGCCTGGAGAAGATTAAGGCATATTGATCTCGTCTTTGATCTCATCCGGGCCACAGGGTCCGGCCCACCACAACCACATCACACCCGATGCGACCCACGGCCAAACAAGACCAGGGCGCATCGGTTTTGTTCGAACGAAGGATTTTTGTTCAGACAAAGAAATCTTGTCTCAAACGAAGGGATCATGTCCCAAACGAAGAAATCGTGTTCAAACAAAGGAATCGTGTCCCAGACGAAGGATTCGTGTTCGAACGAAGGATTCTTATTCAAATGAAGGAGAAAACAGATGATAGACAAAAAAAACTATAGTTTACTGGCCCACAACACCTTCGGCATCGACGTCCGCTGCCGAAGATTCGTGGAGTATGGCTCCGTCGAAGAGGCGCAGGAGCTGGTCCGAACCCTCACCCCCGAGGACGGCCCACTGCTCATCCTTGGCGGCGGCAGCAACCTGCTACTGACGGGCGACTACGAGGGGACGGTGATCCACTCCGCCATCCGATTCATCGAGCCGCTGGGAGAAGGACGCGTGCGCTGCGGATCAGGACAGGAGTGGGACGCCTTCGTGGCGTGGTGTGTCGCCAATGGCTACCACGGCGCGGAGAATCTCTCGCTGATACCAGGCGAGTGTGGTGCCAGCGCCGTGCAGAACATCGGTGCCTACGGCGCGGAGGCCTGCGACCTCATCGAAGAGGTGGAGGCCGTGGAGATAGCGACGGGACGCCTCTGCCGCCTCAAGGGCAGCGACTGTGGCTACAGCTACCGACAGAGCCGCTTCAAGCACGAGTGGCGCGACCGCTTCCTCATCACCTCCGTCACCTACCGGCTCTCCACACAGTTTGATCCGCAACTCGACTATGGCAACATCCGTGCGGCCCTGGCCGAGAAGGCCATCACCCACCCCACGGCGGAGCAGATGCGACAGACGATCATCGAGATCAGGCGCAGCAAACTCCCCGACCCCAAGGTCTTTGGCAACGCGGGCAGCTTCTTCATGAACCCCATCGTAGACGAAGAGAAGTTTAGGAAACTGCAGGCACAATATCCACAGATTCCCCACTACGAGATGGCTGACGCCGACGGGACGACTCGCTACAAGGTGCCCGCTGGCTGGCTGATAGACCAGTGTGGGTGGAAAGGACGCTCACTCGGACGGGCGGGGGTCTATGCGCGCCAAGCGCTCGTGCTCATCAACCTCGGCGGGGCGACGGGCCAGGAGGTCAAGAAGCTCTGCGAGGCCGTGCGCCACGACGTGGCCGAGCGGTTCGGTATAGAAATCAACCCCGAGGTGAATATCCGATGAGACTGACGTTCTTAGGTACGGGAACGTCCAACGGCGTGCCCGTCATCGGCTGCGACTGCGAGGTCTGCCGCAGCCAAGACCCGCGGGACCAGCGTCTGCGCACCTCCGCGCTCATAGAGACGGAGACCACGCGCGTGCTGATCGACTGTGGACCCGACTTCCGCCAGCAGATCCTTCGCCAGCCCTTCCGCAAGATCGACGGACTGCTCATCACGCACATCCACTACGACCACGTGGCGGGCATCGACGACGTGCGCCCGTTCTGCCAACTCGGACCAGTCAATATCTATGCCGACGCAGCCACCTGCAGCGGCTTGCACCACACCATGCCCTACTGCTTCGGCGAGCATCTCTACCCAGGCGTACCCAAACTGGCTCTCCACACCATCGCTCCGCACGATCCGCTGCAGATCGGCGACCTCAAGATCGTGCCCATCGTGGTGCTCCACGACAAGATGCCCATCCTCGGGTTTCGCATCGGGCCACTGGCCTACATCACCGACATGAAGTCGATCGACGAGACAGAACTACCTTATCTACAGGACGTTGACACGCTCGTGGTCAATGCGCTGCGCTGGGATCCGCCCCACCACTCCCATCAGCTGGTGAGCGATGCCATCGACTTCGCACACCGCCTGGGCGTACGGCGCACCTACCTCACGCATCTCACCCATAAGATCGGGCGCTACGCCGAGGCCAGCAAGCGGTTGCCCGAGGGGGTGAGCTTCGCCTACGACGGACTGCAGATCGACGTCTGACCGAGGCAAACTGCCCGCATCCACACAAGTTCTCATCCCCACGTTCCTTCCCTCGGAGGGAGCGTGGGGATGATGCTATCAAACGAGGCCGAGAGGGCGCGGGCGTAGCGATCGTGATGCCCCGGCATGGAAGCATCCTTTAAGAAAACTAAAAAAACAAATACGCCCCGATACAATCCGGATTATTTTTTGTAACTTTACACTCCCCTATTGTGCCCCTGGCACAACTATCGGGGGACGCTGCCTCACGGCAGGCTGAAGAAGAAATCAAAAAAAGAACAATATAAATGCATTTCAAATGGAATTACGAATCGCCTTCGCCCGATCGGCAACGTGCGGCCAAGGAGTTGGGTGAGAAGCTGAATATCAGCCCGATACTCGCCAACCTGCTCATCGATCGCAGCATCACAACCGAGTCGGCGGCCAAGCGCTTCTTTCGTCCGCAACTGGCCGATCTCATCAACCCGTTTCTGATGAAGGACATGGATCTCGCCGTGGACCGCCTCAACGACGCCATGGGGCGCAAGGAGCGCATACTGGTCTATGGCGACTACGACGTGGATGGATGCACGGCCGTCGCGCTGGTGTACAAATTTCTGCGACAGTTCTACTCCAACATCGACTATTACATCCCCGACCGCTACGACGAGGGGTATGGCATCAGCCACAAAGGACTGCAGTATGCGGAGGAGACGGGGGTGAAACTCATCATCATCCTCGACTGTGGCATCAAGGCGGTGGAGGAGATAGCACACGCCAAGGAACTGGGCATTGACTTCATCATCTGTGACCACCACGTGCCAGACGACGAACTGCCGTGTGCCGTGGCAACGCTCAACCCGAAGAGGGCGGACGACACCTACCCGTTCAAGGAGCTCTGCGGCTGCGGCGTGGGATTCAAGTTTATGCAGGCCTTTGCCAAGAACAACGGCATTCCCTTCTCGCGCCTCATCCCGCTGCTCGACTTCTGTGCCGTGAGCATCGCGGCCGACCTCGTGCCCGTGATGGACGAGAACCGCATCCTGGCTTTCCACGGACTGAAGCAGCTCAACCAAAACCCCAGCGTCGGCCTCAAGGCCATCGTGGACGTTTGTGGACTGAGCGGGCGCGAACTGTCAATGAGCGAGATCATCTTCAAGATAGGACCGCGCATCAACGCCAGCGGACGCATGGAGTGTGGCAAGGAGAGCGTGGACCTGCTCGTGGAGCGGGATATCAACGAGGCGCTGCGAAGGGCACGCCACATCGACACGTACAACGAGCAGCGAAAGGGCATAGACCGACAGATGACGGACGAGGCCAACCTGATCGTGAACCGACTGGAGAGCCAAAGCCACCAGAGCAGCATCGTCCTCTACGACGAACACTGGAAGAAGGGCGTGGTGGGCATCGTGGCCAGCCGACTGACAGAGATCTACTTCCGCCCCACCGTGGTCATCACGCGCGAGGGAGACCTGGCGACAGGATCGGCTCGGAGCGTGGCGGGATTTGATATCTACTCGGCCATCAAGAGCTGCCGCGACTTGCTGCTCAACTTCGGCGGCCATACCTACGCGGCAGGACTGACGCTGCGCTGGAGCGACGTGAGGGAGTTTCGCAACCGATTCCAGGCCTATGTGGATAGCCACATCCAGCCGGAGCAGACGGAGGCTTTCCTCCACATCGACGCGCTCATCGACTTCAAGGATATCACGAAGAAGCTGCACAACGACCTCAAGCGCTTCGCTCCGTTCGGACCGGGCAACACGAAACCAATCTTCTGCACGAAGGATGTCTATGACTTCGGCACATCGAAGGTGGTGGGACGCGAGCAGGAACACATCAAACTGGAATTGGTCGATTCCAAGTCGAACAACGTCATGAACGGCATCGCCTTCGGACAGAGTGCAGCAGCACGCTACATCAAGTCGAAACGGTCGTTTGACATAGCCTATACCATCGAGGACAACGTGTTCAAGCGGGGGGCGGTGCAACTGCAGATAGAGGACATAAGACCCACCGAGACGGAGGAAGGAGAGGGATAAAAGAGTGGTGGCAGACTATCGCGCCATACTGCGTGAGCACTGGGGCTACCCTGACTTCAGAGGCATCCAGCGCGAGATCATCGAGAGCATAGGGGCTGGAAAGGACACCCTGGGACTGATGCCGACGGGGGGAGGAAAGTCTATCACCTTCCAGGTGCCTGCGCTGGCGATGGAGGGTGTGTGCCTGGTCATCACGCCCCTGATCTCGCTGATGAAGGACCAGGTGGACCATCTGCGCAGGAGAGGCATCAGGGCGGCAGCTATCCACGCGGGAATGCAGCGGTCCGACATCGTCCAGACGTTGGAGAACGCCGTCTTCGGGGGCGTGAAGTTGCTCTACATCTCGCCCGAACGACTCGGCTCCGAACTCTTCCTGGCCAAACTGCGCCACATGAGGGTGAGCTTCGTCACTGTGGACGAGGCCCACTGCATCAGCCAGTGGGGCTACGACTTCCGCCCTTCCTACCTGGAGATAGCGAAGATAAGGCAACTGCTGCCCGAGATTTCCATCCTCGCACTGACCGCCACGGCCACTCCCGCCGTGGTGGAGGACATCCAGCGCCAACTCCAGTTTCGCACGCCCAACGTATATAAGATGAGTTTCGCACGCGCGAACCTTTCTTATATCGTGCGCCGCACCATGGACAAGGAGGCGGAGCTGCTTCACATTCTCCGACAGACCAGCGGATCGTCCATCGTCTATACGCGCAGCAGGGAGGCCACACGCGAACTGGCCAAAATGCTCATGCAGCAGGGCATCAGTGCGACATGGTATCATGCGGGACTGGAACCGAGCGTGAAGGAGGAACGGCAAAACCTGTGGCAGACCGACAAAGTGCGCGTCATGGTGGCGACCAACGCCTTCGGCATGGGTATAGACAAACCGGACGTCAGCATGGTGATCCACCCGGACGCCCCCAACTCCATCGAGGAGTATTTCCAAGAAGCGGGACGCGCGGGACGCGACGGCAACCAGGCCTACGCCGTGCTGCTCTACGAAGAGGACGATGCCTACAAACTCAAATGCCGCGTCGCCTCCTCCTTTCCCGAGAAAGAACTCATACGCACCATCTACGACCAAATCGCTTATTTCTTCGTCGTGGGCGTGGGCTGCGGAGCGGGCCATACATTTGAGTTTAGCCTGGAGCGGTTCTGCCGGGCATACCGCCACTTCCCCACCCAGGTGCACACGTCGCTGGAACTGCTGCAGCGGGCGGGCTACATCTACTATGATCCCAACCCGGACAGCAAGGCAAGGCTGCGGTTCCTACTCCAGCGAGAGGACTTGTACCGCCTCGACCATAGCACGCCCAAGGAGAACGCCGTCATCACGGCATTGCTGCGGATGTATGGAGATCTGTTTGTCGATTTCAGTTTCATCGACGAGAGTTTTGTGGCCAAGGAGGCCAACTTGTCGCGTGAGGAGACCTATACGACACTTCGGGCACTTGACCAAAAGCACATCGTGAAGTTTATCCCTCGCAAAAACATTCCCCTCATCACCTATCGCAAGGACAGAATCGACGGAGAAGACCTGATCATTGGTCCCGAAGTCTATGAGGACCGCAAGGCCGACTTCGAGAAGCGCATCCTCGCCATGATTGACTATTGTGAGAATGAGAGCGAATGCAGAAGTCGCCAGCTGCTCCGCTATTTCGGCGAGACCGAGAGCGAGGATTGTGGCCACTGCGACATCTGCCGGGCAAGGCGCAAGGAAAGTAGCGACGAGGCGCTGCGGCAGGCTATCCTGCAACAACTGGCGGACCGGAAGGGCCACGCGCTCGCCGAGATCAAAGCGCTATTTGGACACGTCAAGGCTGGACAGGTGCTCAACCGCCTCATGGCCGAGGAACAGGTGGCAACGGATGGCAGCAAGATTTGGCTGAAAGACTAAAAACGCGAAAGTCGCAAAACCCTTGCAGAGAATCCGCGTTTCTACTCGAAGTGCAGCTCGCAACGGCAGACCTCACGTTGCTCTTCCCCCTCCCTCACCTTGCAGACGCTCACGCCAAAAGCAAGACCATCGTCTGAGAGCGGCTGGCGATAGAGACGAAGCCGGTCTCCCTGATAGCTTTCTGCCACATAGGCCACGTCGATGCGGCGCAGGCGGTGGGACTCGTACCAGGATAGTGGCCAAAGGTCGAGGACATGGTCGATGTACTTCACGCTATTGATGTGGCCGTTGATATCCACATCGCTATAGAAAGTGTCCAACTCTCGCACCAACTCCAGGCGGTCGCCGAGTTTCACGCGCGAGGGATTGGCAATGGGGCACGGATAGTCGCGGTCCAGGTAGGCCGTAAGCAGGCCGTCATGGATGGCAAGGATATCGGCAGGCTGGCGCGTCTCGGTGTCAATCATCGCCCAGATGCTGCGGCCGTAGCCATAGACGCTCCCCGTAGGCGAACCGATCTTGAAGTTACGGCTCGTGAAATACTTCATCGCACTGTCGCACCAGGTCTCGATGAAAAACGGGTCGTAGGCGCGGGGCATGGCCTCCAGTTCTATGCACAGGCGGCTCAACACCCAGGTGCGGTGGATGGTGTGGAGGTAGTTCATACCAAACTCGCGGTCGTCGGAGTGGAAGTCGGCGGCATTGAGCAGGGCGTTGCCCAACTGGCCCACCGTCAGATGCTTGGAGAAGTCGCAACGAAACGGGTCGGCCATCATATCGTAGTGTGCCACCTTGGGCAATAGTTCTTTTTCCATATACTTGGTCTTTTATGATTCGCAAGCTACAACAGTCCATCTATAGCAAGCTGCTTGCAAAGTTAGCCATTTCTCTTCATTCTGCCAAGACTCTCAAGCCTCAGTTTCTCTGTTTTTCTTTCTTTTCCTATCGCCCACGCTCTCAAAACAAGGCTTATCTCGGCCTGGAGCATGTCTCGGAAATAGAAGACCAATCCAATCACAACGAACGTTTTGGGAGATCATAGAATTTCAAGCAAGCCTCAACGAGCACCTGAGGATCATAGATGGCAAAAGACCGACTTCACAGCCGGCCTTTTTTCATTACAAAAACATTATGAAATAATTCCTTTTGAACAAGATTTCATTTACCAAGTTGTACTAACTGTTTTACGGTTGCAAAGGTACGACTTGGCGGAAAAGTACACAATACCTAAAAAAAGGTATTTTGTTTCTCTGTCTTCTTTCGTTGCCACAACGGGCCCGAATCCTACAAGCGGACGAGCGTAGAAGCGCGTTGCTTGACTTCCACCTGGAGGACAAAAAGTCCCTTCGTCGTGGGCAGGGGAAGCTGGTAGGAGGGCTGGTTGGCAGGAAGCTGCCAGCGGCCCACCTTGGCGCCTGTGGGCGAGAAGATTGTCACGGCGAAAGGCTGCGTGGGAGTTTCGTCAAAAGAGAGCGTGAGGACGCCCTCCCCTATACGGACCTTGACGCCACGAAGCGGAGTGGCGGAGACTTCCCCTACCCTGTCGAAGTGGAGCAGATGAAGCAATCCTTTATAGACGTCTATCTCGCCGTAGCCATAGCGGTTGTTGGGGACGGGAAGTCCGGAGACGGTGCGGTGGCTCGTGGCGGCAATGGTCTCAAGAGCCTGCTCGGGCGTGAGCGTGGGGCAGGCCTGCAGCCAAAGGGCAATGGCTCCTGCCACTACGGGTGCGGACATGGAAGTACCGGAGTTGGCATTCCATGCGTAGGTGCGCCCATTATACTGGAAATGAGCCACATCGCTGCGCAGCGGCGCTCCTTGGTTGTCCGGATTGGCTATGAAGAAGGAGCTATAGGCCGAGATGACATTGGTGCCTGGCGCACAGACATCGGGCTTCGTCCGCCCATCCATCGTCGGGCCCACGGAGGAGTAGTCGGCTTTGAGTCCATTGCCTCCTTTGCTGACGTGCCAGTCGCCCTGGTAGTTGTAAAACTGGTTGCGCCAGGTGGTCGCTCCCACGCTGATGACGCGGTTTGCCGCGCTCGGCACGAGGATACTATGACTCTGCTCGCCTGCCGACATTGTGGGGTCTAAGTCGCTGTTCCAAGTCAAAAGACCATTGTAGAAGAACTCCACGTCGGCTTCTGTTCCCCGCACGTCGAGGGCCGTGCTCGGCGTACCAAGTCGCTGCTCCTGCTGCATCGTCACGTCATAGAACACACCCTGACCAATGGCAGGGGACTCATAGGCTTGGACCAGCACCACCATGCGGTTGCCTGGCGAGGTCATGACGGTGTCGCAGAGCAAAGAGTCGGAGGCGGCGAGCACCTCCTGCGTAGGATAGTCGAAACTGACGGGTGCGGCGGGGTTGGCATAGGTCTTGATCCGGATAGTGAAGGGGTCGGCGGACCGCAGAGTGGCTGTGCCTACAGGTGAGTTGGCTGCGACGAAAAGGCCTGCGTGCTCCTCGCCACGAGGCTTGCGGAAGTAGGCCAGTCGCTCGCCGTTGTTACCCGCCGAGGCCACCAGGATGCGGCCTGGTCCCTGGAGCGAGTCGAGCACCTCGTAGTAGAGGCGGTCTTCGTCGTGGGCACTCTCAGGACTTCCCTCGCTAAAATTGATCACGCAGGGTTTGCCAACGCTGGCTGCATAGTCGAAAATATACTTGAAGCCCAGGGCGTCGGTGGCCGTCGTGTATTTATAGATGAGCGACGTGTCGATGATGGCTGCGTCGTCTCCCGTCGCATTGCATACCAAGCAGAGGTCGGCGTCGGGGGCAATGCCACCGTAGGGGGAGTCGAAGCCGCTTCCGGCAGCTATTCCTGCCGTGTGGGTGCCGTGGGTCTGCACGTTGCCGTCATAGGGGCAACCCAACTGGAGCAAAGCCTCCTCGCCTCGATAATCGCGGCCGACATAGTAGGGCGATCCGATGGTGTCAGGCGACAGATGGTCCCACAAGGCCTGGATACGATAGCGGCTCATGTCGCGCGTATAAAAGGTGGGGTGAGTCAGGTCGAAACCGATGTCCTGCACGCCGACGACCACACCCTCGCCCGTGAAAGCTTGCGGCAGATCGCGTCCCTCATAGGCTGGAATCGCATTGACAATGGTGCGCGTAGTGTCCATCGTGACGGTGCAGGAGCGGTGGGTTTCTATTCGCATCACTCGTCCGTCAAGCGACAAAGCCCCGATATGGCGCAAGGGGATGGAGACGATATGGAGGGAAGGTCCGAAACTCGCCAAGCGCTCCACACCATAGCGCTGAAAGAGCTCATCGGCGTCACCCTCAGTACGGATGAAGGCCGACAGTTCGCGTCCTTCCATGTTGCCAAGCTGTGGGCGCTGGCGTAGTTCTGCGCGCGCCAGGGTAGCCACTTCGCGTACGAAAGGCGAAAGTTTGTAATAGGCCGCTTGCTGCGCTTGCATGGAAAGCGAAGCGAAAAGGAGGGTTGAGAGGGTGAGGATGCGCATAGGAATCGGAATGTTGAGGGTGAAACTTGTTTTTTTCTGATGAGACGAACTTGAGTAGTACGAGGCTGCTATTTGATGTCCGCTCTATGAGGTGGGCAAAGACCAGAGAAGAGCATGCGTGCCAGCAAGAATGCCAAGGACTAAGCCCGCAGTTCTCGGAAGGTATAGACCATGACCGGAACGGTGACGATGAAAGCAAACAGGTCGCTTACGCTCTGACAGACCTCCACGCCCGTCAGTCCCAGCCAACAGGGGAGGACGAGGATGCTGGGGATGAAGAAGAGACCATTGCGAGAGGCTGCCAGCAGATTCGCACGCCACGGTTTGCGACAGGTCTGCGTGAGCATATTGCTCGACATCATGGTAGCACAGAGCGGAAGGGTAAGCAACTGCCATCGGAGGGCCACAACGCCGACCGCCACCACCTCCATATCGTCGCGGAAGAGGGCGATGAGCTCAGCACTGAAGAGCCATCCCAAGCCCGAGACCGCAAGGAGGAAGACCGTGCCGACTATCGTCGTGAACCACCAGGCACGCTTGAGCCGACTATACAGTTTCGCTCCATAGCAGAAACCGCACAACGGCTGAAAGCCCTGGCCGAGCCCGATGACTACTGCCATCACCAACATCGTGATTCTTCCGACAATACTCATGCCCGCAATGGCTGCATCGCCCCATGTCCCTGCGGCGTGATTGAGCAGCATCGTCGATATGCAGAGCAGTCCCTGACGGGACATGGAGGGACTACCTCCATAGAATATCTCTTTGACAGCAGACCAGGAAGGGGCGAAGTCGCGCCAATAAATGCCAATGTTTCCCTCGTGGTGGGACATGCGAAACAGCAGGAGAAAACTGACGACTTGCCCGATGACCGTGGCAAGGGCGGCTCCCTGCACCTTCAGATCGAGCAGGAAGATGAAAAAGGGATCCAAGGCCACATTGAGGACCGCACCAGTCACAATGCCCACCATCGCATAGGCAGCGTTGCCCTGCAGACGGAGCTGGTTGTTGAGCGTCAGTGACGACATCAGAAAAGGCATTCCCAGCAGCGAGACCGAGAGATAGCTTTCCGTCAGGGGCAAGATGGTGGGCGTGGAACCGAGGAGCAGGGCCAAAGGATGCAGAAAGACCAGGCCCAAGGTCATGAGGACCAGTCCCGTAAAGAGCGAAAGAAAGAACCCATCTGCGGCCATGCGGCGGGCATTGCCATGACGGCGAGCTCCCAGTTCACGCGAAATGTAGTTGCCCGATCCGTGACCGAAGAAGAAACCAAAGGCCTGCATGAAGAACATCAGCGGAAAGACAACGCCCACCGCAGCCGTGGACTGCGTGTCAAGCTGTCCGACGAAGAATGTGTCAGCTATGACATACAAACTCGTCACCAGCATACCGACAATGGTCGGAACGGCCATAGTAGGTATTACCCGGCGGATGGGAGCCGTCGTCAGGTAGGTGTAGTTGTCTTTCCCTCCGTGCATGTCAGTCGCTTATACCTCCTTTTTCTTCTGAAGTTGCTCGATGATGGTGGCGACAATACGCTCTGCCGATCGGCCGTCCCAACGCTCGGGCAAGGCAGCCTTCTTCCATTTGCCCTGCAACAGGTCGTTCAAGGCGGTTTGGAGCAGGTCGGGATTCTCGCCCACAAGCACATTGGTACCTACCTTCACGGTCTCGATGTGCTCCGTATAGCTATTCAGCGTGATGCAGGGCACTCCGTTGAACGTAGCTTCCTCGGCCACGTTGCCCGAGTCGGTAATGATGCCGCGGGCGTGGGCGGTGAGGAATCCAAACTCCAGGTAGTCCAAAGGTTCGGCAAAGCGCAGCGACTTCAGCGCTCGTTGGGCGGCTATTTGCTCCACCGTCTCCCGGGATCGGCCACGCAAGGGTGCAATCACGGGAACGCCAGCCTTTGTGGCCTCGGCGTCGAGGACGCGCAACATGGCTTCCAGTCTCTGAGTGTCGGCTATGAGCAACTTGCGGTTGAGCGTCAGCACAAGGTAGGAAGCGTCCGTGATGGCAGGCAGGGCTGGATGCTTGGCCAGCTCGTTGCCGATGCCTTCGATACGCTGACGACAGAAGCGGAGGTTGTCGATGAGGATGTTGCCCACCATATAGACTTTCGAAAGTTCCGCTCCCTCACGATTGGCAATGCTATTGTTGCTGATGCCTGCGGTGAAGAGCAGGTCCGAGAGACCGTCGATGACGAGGCGGTTGATCTCCTTCGGCATATTGATATCGAAGGAGCGTGTGCCTGCGGCAATATGGGCCAGCAGGATACCTTGCTTCTTGGTGACGATGGCAGCGGCCATAGTTGAGGCAAGATCATCCACTACTACCACGGCGTTGGTGGGATGCTGCTGCAGATAGACCTCGAAACGAGACATCACCTGCCCCGTAAGCTCGTTGAGATTCTCGCAGTCCACACCCAGATACTCATCGGGCAGGTGGATGCTCAGGTCGTCGAAGAGCGTTCCTTCCAGCGTGGGGTCTCCTTGGCAGCCCGTATAGACGAGCGAATAGCTGATGGGGCTTCCCTCCCTCCGCAAGTTGTCTATCTGGCGGATGAGCGGGGCGACCTTGATGAAATTGGGGCGTGCGCCCGAAACGATACATATCTCCATAGTGTGATGCTTTTTACAATGCAAAGTTAGTCATTTTTTGGCAGACAGGGGAGAAATTCCCACATATCTTTTCGCAAACACCTGTTTTCGCATGCAGACCAAGCTGCTCAATCCCGAGAGAGGCTCTTGGAGTTCAAACAAATCGTGTATACGGTATTGTGAGTAGTATTTCATGTCGCCCTTACGAGTTTTAACACATAAAAGTGGTTCTTCTGGGAAATGGAGTGATTCGACGTGGGCACATAGAAGACAACTTGAACAACTTTTACAACAAGTAACAACTCTTTCGGTAAGCCATGAGCAGAACTGAGCTTGCTCAAGTTATGCCATGGCGAGAAAGAGTGCCATGTAATGGAACAGCTTCGCGGGGACATCGCCTCTTCGAGGCCCATGCTGACCAAGGGTTGCTGCAAGGGAAACAACTATGAACAAAACCTATCACTCGATTTTCCGGATGAACCCCTTTTGTCCCCTATTCACTACGAAGGGATAACACGTATAGAGCAATTGGAAATACCTGAGGATGTGTTGCGTGAGGCTATTTGCAATGTCATTGTACACCGTGACTATATGGGTGTGCATACACAGATGAAAGTGTACGATGACTGCATTATGCTCTGAAACGAAGGCAAACTGCCCGAAGGTATCAATCAAGAGAAGTTGTTTGCCGAACATGCTTCACAACCTCGCAATCGCAACATAGCCAATGCCTTCTACAAGGCTGGCTTTATCGAGACATGGGAACGTGGCATTAACAAGATACGTCAAGGCTTGAAAAAGATGGGACTTCCTGAGCCTAAAATCGAGAATCATATCAGCGGAACATTGATTATCATTTACCGTAATGGCGGTGTAAATGGCACTAATGGCACCAATAATGTCGGAAACAAATGTCGGGAACATGTCGGAAACAAAGCTTACTGAACGTCAACGATTTATCTTGTCTTCTATCAAGAAAAATCCGTTAATCACAGGAAAAGAAATGTCGGAAACATTGTCGGTGACACAGCGTACGATAGAACGCGATTTGGCGGCAATGCAGAAAGCTGGCATCATTCGGCATGAAGGCAAGGTTAATGCAGGTGTGTGGGTGGTGCTTGAAAAGCCACAAAAGAAAGATAGACCTCAAATCCGCAACTAAGCCCTTCAACGTGTTTATTGCGTGTACACGTCCTCTCATTACTGAGTTATCAGATAAATTGAGACTGATACACCCACTTCTGCCTACAATATCCCCTTACCCCACAATGCGACTTGAGGCAATACGCAGTATCATACCCATAAGTTGTAGGCGTTATCCGAAATCTGTCTGGAACACATCCGCGTAAGCATTGTTACAGGTATAGATATTCAGCACATACCGCCTTGATGTCCTGATTCACTTGGCTGGTACAGAGACAAACCTGAAGACAAACGCTTTTATGCGACTTGTGGCCTTGAGTCCGAACCTCTTAACGTCAAGTCTGTGGATAATGGCCTTGTAGAAGTTACGGACAAGTGCAGTAAGAAGAAGGAACACGGTGTTCTCTGCCATGAAGGATTTGGGCAATCTGTCCCACCCGAAACCATTGTTCATATCATCGAAGATGTGTTCCTTTCCTCCGCGAAGGTTATAGAACTCGACAAGTGCGAAGTGTCGGATGAAGCGAGAGATGGTTCATCAAATGAGTAGTGACATCCTCAATACATGAGCCACCACAGAAGTAGATACTCATGAGTGAACGGATGATTTCGCTGTACTGATAACCGAACAATCTACACCTTAGACCGAGGGTTGAGTCGATTACAGATGACAATGTGGAGTCAAATTGCTCCATGATTGAAAATATTCCTCCAAAAGGAGTGAGTTTCTCGGATTTAATTTGTATCTTTGCCATGTCTATCGTCGGATTCTCTTGTTTGTTTTTGCGACACTAAGATAAGCGAATTCTTCGACATGGCAAAATTCTGGGCAACTTTTTGTTGGTCAGGTACTTAAAAAGTTTAATTGATAATAGTGTTGCGGTATTAAGGACTTCAAGAAATACAACTGATAATCATTGATGGTAAGAACAATAGACATAACAAACACATGGAACTTGGTAGGTTCTGTAGAGACATACACTTTGCGGACTTACCATGATGATTTATGTCTTACGGAAAAGTTGCAGGAATGTGAAAGCAACTCTCCGAACAAACCGCCATTTGCGATAAACTATCTGCAATACTACAATAGCCACGAGCCTGTCACAAGCTGGATAATACGTCATCTTTTTGCCTACACTTTTAATGGGAAGCATCCATTCTTCGAATCTTTTGCAAATACCTTCTTGCAAAAAAATGGATTCAGACTTGAATGGATTGAATCACCTATCATTGACAAGGAACACGAGTATAAAGGCATAGACATATTGGTTCGTGAAAAGCAATACGCTTTAATCATTGAGAACAAATTGAAGGGAGCAGACTTTCAGTTGAATCAGTTGGCTCGTTACATAGCGACGATGCGTAATGAAGGGTATTCTGATAGCCAGATGTTCATTGTAATCCTGCCCAAGGACAATATATCCAATGACGACTTGTGGAACTCAGTATGGAGACTTCCCCAAGATTGGCAATCTACCACTCAAAGCAGGAAATGTCGGATAAACAATCATATATGTTGGTGTGATGTTGATGATTTCCGTTCCAAGAAACATTGTGATAACTGTGAATCCCTGAAAGAAGTCTTTGAAAGCCGAACTCTGTTTATTCATAAAGACCTATCAGAGTGGCTTTACAACAGTATCACAAACAACACTCTTGGTGTTCCTGACGATGAACTCCGTAAACAATATGTTCTAATATCTGCGGCATTGCAGTTCGTGGATTTTCTGAACTATATATATAACACTCGTGAAAATGACAAATTCAAAATGGACATACAGAAATTCTTAGGTGAACAATTGAAACTGAATGATATTGACCTTGTCGAGCAGTTATCATTGGTTGAGGATAAGAAAAGTGATGTGGAAGAACTTGCTTCGCAATTAGACGACCTGTATTGGAGTAAAATAAAAGAATATATTACTGCAATTCGGGAGAAATACCATGTCCCTATTGTACGAGAAGACGATGAATTTTCCTTTCACTGTGAAATCATCATTGATGGAATCTCTGTCATATTATCCCTTAGCCATGATCGTGATGGCGACTTCTGCATGATTGAAACCAAGCCCAAGAAGCGTCTGCCTAAATTCATTACAGAAGACTTTGATATATCCGAAGAGCTGAATGACATAAAAAATCGAAGCAATTGTATCTGGAAATATGGTACATCATATAGAGAATCACTAATGAGGTTCGATAGAGTACTTGGCAGATTACTCGACATTAAAAACAATCTGTAAATTTGGCATCACTGTAAAATCATGTCAGAAAATACACCAACCCCACCGACTGCCAATCTCTTTAAGCCATCAGAGATTATCGGCATTCTCCGCAATCACCTGGCTACTGGCCATGTCGGTAAAACTATGACTGTAATGATGCCAATCATGATTGAGAACATCAGAATGATTACATATTCACTTTCAATATTGACAAACTATTGAATACTGCAACAAAGTAATTATAAATATGGCTGTCTATACATTTGTGTAGACAGCCATATTCTTATTTTGAGTATACTATTATTCTGCGCTGAACAAAGTCCATGTCAAACAATTCAGACCACCGCCACTATTAGTGTTCACATCGGAATTCTCTAGAATTTGAGTCATATCACAATCTATAAGCTCTACTTCATAAGAAGCTCCAAAGGCTTGCTGGATTTGTTGCACAGCTGCTTTGTCGAGTTCATCCCAATCTAATTTTGGAACGATAATACGTTTACCAACTTGTAGAAAATTAATGTATCCCCAACTTCTTGATTTCAAGAGGCTCCACATCTTGGTACCTTTGATTCCTTCAATATCTCCAAAGTGCAGACGTTCAATATCAAAGTATTCTTTCAGTGGCTCACTCAGACGTTCTTCATCGTCCAAATCACAGTAATTTGTAATCAGGACTTTTCCTTCAGTGATATATCTAACCATTCCATCGGCATGTCCAATCAGGTTTTCATCTTTTCCTTCCCATTCGATTAGAATAAGACGAATCTGATAATCAAAGAATTGGTTCCACCAGTCTGTAAGCTCCTCTTTGGATAGATTGTTCTCATTCAATACTTTGCTACACATGATGATTGTTGGCTTACCAAACTTGTCGATAGCCTTGATCACATTGCCTCCATCAAGAATAAGAGGGATTGTAACAACATTAAGATTAAGCTTGTCAGCCTTGTCAGTATGTACTTTGTGTAGCAACCAGTTTGTGATATAAGCTTTCTGGTCGCTAAGATAATCCGGGCTATAGGTGTAGTTCAGAAAGAGATCATTCGTCAGCTGCACTGGCATATAATCTCTTGACCAGATGTCACGAGTGTTAAGCAGATCATAGTGCTTCAAGGTCGTAACAGACTCTTTCAATGCGGCATACATCTTTACCCTTAACTGAGGATCCAAACCGTTGCTCTTTCCATGTAGAAGACTGGAATAACAAACCGTATTGGTCATGTTATCCGTTATGAAGTTATCTTTTGATATTATCATACCTTAATTCCACAACACTATTGTAAATTAAACCTTTTAAGTACCTGAGCAACAAAAAGTTGTCCAGGATTTTGCCATGTCGAAGAATTCACTTATCTTAGTGTTGCAAAAACAAACAAGAGAATCCGACGATAGACATGGCAAAGATACAAATTAAATCCGAGAAACTCACTCCTTTTGGAGGAATATTTTCAATCATGGAGCAATTTGACTCCACATTGTCATCTGTAATCGACTCAACCCTCGGTCTAAGGTGTAGATCATTGGTTATCAGTACAGCGAAAACATCCGTTCACTCATGAGTATCTACTTCTGTGGTGGCTCATGTATTGAGAATGTCGCGTCTCATCATGAACCACCTTCAGTTAGAATTTAATCTTGTTCCGACAAAGGTAATGACTGATGATAAGGCAGCTTATATTGAAGCTCTTAATGCATCTCGAGAAGAAGAGTCGATGTCACCATTCCAGCCTTTCATGCTTCAAGAACATATCAAAAATCTTAAGGCTGAGATAGAACAGTATGAAAGGTCTATGGATGATGATGTCGGGATAAATGTCGGGAAAGATTTTGAAAATGTCGGGAAAGAAAAACTGATTGAACTTTCTGAACGTCAGCAGAATATCATTTCTGTTGTTAAATATCATCCGGCAATAACAATTCCGGAATTGGCGCAGAGAATGTCGGGAAAGAAAACTGTAACGACACGTACTATTGAAAGAGATATTGCTGCTCTTCAAGCCAAGGGAATTTTGAAACGTGAAGGCGGTAGAAAAAGTGGTAAATGGATAGTTGTAAACATCTGAATAACCCGAAATCACTTTTATTGTATTGGAAATTAATATTAATTAAAATAGTAGCTTATGAGCAATGTATATTTTGTACCTTTACAGGTGAATTACAACAAGTTACAAATATATTTGATATGACTACCGATTGCAAAGTTACAGAATTATTTTGTATTATAGACGAGTTTTGCAAACATTTTGAAGCA
>ERZ827490.1827-NODE-1827-length-25499-cov-2.834185_pt1 | contig 25499 bp, 23 predicted proteins | sample MGYA00519770_ERZ827490 | MGnify/ENA primary metagenome ERZ827490 (study PRJEB31778, sample SAMEA3449324) | human gut metagenome | biome: human gut; feature: human-associated habitat; material: faeces | place: United Kingdom | collected 2010/2012 ...
CGGCGTCCTTGGTGGCCTGACGCTGGGCGTCGTTGAAGTAGGCCGGGACGGTGATAACCGCATCGGTGACCGGCTGACCCAGGTAGGCTTCTGCGTCCGTCCTGAGCTTTTGGAGGATCATGGCGCTGATCTCCTGAGGCGTCCGCCTGCGTCCGGCGATGTCCACCCGATAATCGGTGCCCATTTCCCGCTTGATGGAGGCGATGGTGCCGCTGGCATTGGTGACCGCCTGACGGCGCGCCAGCTCCCCCACCAGACGTTCCCCGTCCTTGGTAAAGGCCACGACAGATGGCGTGGTTCGCCCGCCTTCTGCATTGGGGATAATGATGGGCTTTCCGCCCTCCATCACAGCGACACAACTGTTGGTCGTGCCTAGATCGATACCGATGATACGCCTCATCTGCATTGGCCTCCTATCATTTGGATTACGAATGTTAATATAGCATAGTTTTCTGAGAAAGTTGTAAATAAATTTGTAATTTTCCCTCTTTCGCCTACAATCCGCAACCCTCTCTCCGCCCTTAATAGACATTTAATTGACTGCTGCCTAAAAAGGGTATATAATGAATTATTCTGTAGCCACGGCAGGATGGGTTCCAACGGTATTTTCCCCACAGAAATAAAGGTGGTATTTTATATGAAATATGATTATCTCGTAGTAGGAGCCGGCTTCTTCGGCGCAGTCTTCGCCTATGAGGCCAAACGGCAGGGAAAGCGCTGTCTTGTGGTGGACAAGCGCACCCACATCGGCGGCAACTGCTACACAGAGAAGGTGGAGGGAATTGACGTCCACAAGTACGGTGCACATATTTTCCACACATCGGATGAGGTTATCTGGCGCTACGTCAACCAGTTCGCCTCCTTCAACAACTTTGTCAACTCCCCTGTGGCCAACTATCACGGCGAGATCTACAACCTGCCCTTCAACATGAACACCTTCAGCAAGCTCTGGAGCATCACCACCCCCGCCCAGGCTAAGGCCAAGATCCAAGCGCAGCGTGGGGATGCACCCGCAGTGCCGGCCAACCTGGAGGAGCAGGCCATCTCCCTGGTGGGACAGGACATCTACGAGAAGCTGGTGAAGGGTTATACGGAAAAGCAGTGGGGTCGTCCCTGCAACCAGCTCCCTGCCTTTATCATCAAGCGTCTGCCCGTCCGGTTCACCTATGACAACAACTACTTCAACGACCGGTATCAGGGCATCCCTGAGGATGGGTATACCGCCATCTTCGAAAAACTGCTAGACGGCATTGACCTGCGGCTGAACTGCGACTATCTGGCCGAGAAGGACACCCTGCGTCCCTTGGCGGAGCGGATGATCTACACCGGCCCCATCGACCAGTACTTCGATTACTGCTACGGCCCCCTCCAATTCCGCAGCCTGCGGTTTGAGACGGAGGTGCTGGACACGGACAATTATCAGGGGAACGCCGTGGTCAACTACACCGATGCAGAGACCCCCTTTACCCGCATCATCGAGCATAAACATTTTGTATTTGGCACCCAGCCCAAAACGGTGGTCACCCGGGAATATCCGGCGGACTGGCAGGTGGGCGGAGAGCCTTACTATACGGTGAACGACGAAGCCAACAGCGCCCTATACCAGAAATACGCCGCACTGGCCGCCCAGGATGATACCGTTGTCTTTGGCGGTCGGCTGGGCGAGTACCAGTACTACGACATGGACAAGGTCATCGCTTCCGCTTTGGCGTGCGCCCAGCGGGAACTGGCCTAAAAGCCGGCTTCCGTTTGAAGTACAAGCAGCAGATAGAAGGAGGTTATACTCCATGAGCGGTAAACGATTAAAATCCAAAGAACAGATCAACGCCGAACGCCGTCGGGCAGCCGCTGCCCAGGCAGCCCGTGCCTCTCAGGGGCGGCGGACGGCGGAATCTCAACCCCAACAGCCTCGCACCCGTCGACCGGAGGAGCGCCGTCGCCCAGAAGATCGTCCCCAGCCCTCCAACCGCAGGCGGCGTCCGGAGGACGTCCCCCAGCGACGAGAGCGCTCCGGCTCCCGTCCGCCCCGTCCCACCAAGGATGGTTATGGCGGCAGCGGCGGCAACGGCGGCAGACGTCCCCCAGCGAATCCCGACCCCAACGCCCCACGGCGCAGAAGGCCTCGGAAGCGGAAGAAATCCCGTGCCCTGCGGATCCTGCTCATTGTACTGGTCATCCTGCTGGTGCTGGGCGGCGCACTGGCTGCCTTTGGCGGGTTTGAGCTGAGCAAGATCAACCGGCTGGGCGCTTCCATCTTCACCAAGGAGGACTTTGATCAGGACGCCTCCGGCGCAGACACCATTGAGGCGGTGGACTGGGGCGAAGCCCATGTGGCCACCAAGGTGGACGGCGTGGTGAATATCCTGCTGGTGGGGCAGGACACCCGTGGGGAACAGCGGCAGCGGTCGGACTCCATGATCATCCTGAGCATCAACAAAAACACCAAGCAGATGACCATGGTCTCCATCATGCGCGATCTGTATGTGCAGATCCCCGGCTACAGCGACAACCGCATCAACTCTGCCTACGCCTTCGGCGGCTTCGAGCTGCTGGACGCCACCATTGAGCAGAACTTCGGTGTGGTCATCGACTACAATGTAGAAGTGAACTTCAACGGGTTCAAGGACATTGTGGACAAGGTGGGCGGCATTGATGTGGACTTGACCGAAGCGGAAGTAGAATACATGAACAGCGAGAAATTCGCCCACACCATGAACTACAAACAGAAGCAGAAATTCAAGGTAGGTACCAATCACCTGGACGGCGCACAGGCACTGTGCTATGCCCGCATCCGTCGGGTGGGCGATGACTTCGCCCGAACCCAGCGGCAGCGCACCATCATTCAGACCGTGTACCAGAAGGCCAAGGAGGAGAGCTGGACCAAGCTGCTGGGCATCTATGAGAGCGTGGCGGACGATCTGACCACCGACATGGATGCGCTCCAATTAGTAAGTGTCGCTTTCTCCGGCTACAACATGGGACTGGACTCCATCAACAGCTACCGTGTCCCCTCAGACGGCTCTTATTTGAATGAGACGATCAACCGGATGATGGTGCTGGTTCCCAAGGACTGGAACGCCACCCGAAACGAGCTAAAAGAGTTCCTGTACGGTACCCCCACGGACTCCACTGCCACCCAATAATCCAAAAGAACCACCTGGATTTCCAGGTGGTTCTTTTTCTGTCTCCTCACGGAATGAGGATCATCTTACCGGGCACGCCGGACTTGATCTTGTTGAGGGCTTCTTCAAAGTCAGAGAGCGGATACACGCCGCCGATGGCAGGCTCCAGGGAGAAGCCGGGGGTCTGGATGATCTGCATACAATCCTCCCACGTCTCAAACATCCGCCGTCCGGAGATACCGGTGTAAGTGACCTCCCGATAGATGATGTCCTCTGTCAGGTTGATGGGGATCTCACCATCGGGCAGCCCCACGGAGACCATGATGCCAGCCTTTCTCAGGGCACGGATGCCATCTACGATGGCCTTCCCATTGCCGGTGATGTCGATGGCTGCATCTGCGCCGCTGCCATCGGTGGCCTGACGCACCGCATCAATCACGGACTCCTTGCCGCTGTTGATGATGATGTCCGCCCCCATGACCTTGGCCAGCTCCAGCTTTTCATCAAACATATCACAGGCGATGATCTGTTTCGCCCCGTGAACCTTGCACGCACCGATGGCCATCAGGCCGATGGGGCCGCAGCCGCTGACCAGGACGGTCTTTCCCTTCACCTGCGCTTTCTCCACACCGTGGACGCCGGCGCCCATGGCTTCCAGCATCGCGCCCTGCTCGTAGGAGAGGGCATCGTCCAGGCGGACGATACAGGATTTGGGGACTACGGCGTATTCGGAGAAGGCGCCGGGGTCAGTAACGCCAAAAACGTGCATATTTTCACAGATGTGAGGGTTCCCGATTCGGCACTGTAAACAGTGTCCACAGGGAACGTGGGTCTCCACCGCAATGCGATCCCCGATCTGGTAGCCGGACACGTTCTTGCCCATCTCCACGATCTCACCGGCGGTTTCGTGTCCGAACACCATGGGGAGATCCTTCATTCGGGTGGCTGCGTATTCATTCCAGTTGTAGATGTGCAGGTCGGTGCCGCAGATTGCCGTAGCGTGAACCTTCATCAACACATCGTCATCCCCGATCTGCGGGATGGGAATATCGGTCCGATACTCTGCCCCAACAGTGGGACGCATCTTGCAAATGCCTTTCATGGTGCCTGTCATGTTAAAATTCCCCTTTACTTTGATGCTTTTGTGTTTGTCGGCCGATCTGTTGTCTGCATTATAGGGAATCTCCGGCAGGATTGCAAATTAACTCATTTTATAGCACGATTAAAAAAACTTTTGGCACATTTCCCATTTTTCCCGAGCCAGCGCTTATTTTTTGACGTTTCTGACAAAACGCCTCCCGTCCGGTTGAAATCTCTTGCACATTATGCTATCATTTATCCGCTTATAAAAAAGATTTATAGCCAACAAGGGCAGAAAGGAGTCCGATTATGTTGGATCTGAAGCGGTTGACCTACTTGACCGCACTTTATCATCACCGCAGCTACACCAAAGCCAGCGAGGAGCTGTTTGTCACCCAACCGGCCATCTCTCTTGCGGTCAAGGCACTGGAACGGCAGACGGACATCCAGCTGCTGGATCGTCAGGCCAATGGCGTGGTGTTCACGCCGGAGGGGGAGCAATATGTCCTCCACGCCCAGCACATTTTGCAGGAGTGCGAAAAAACCGAGACCATCTTGCAAGAGCTTTCCACCCAATGGCAGCAGACGCTGCATCTGGGCATCTCCCCCACCCTGGGCATGAACTTGCAGCGGTACATCTGCTCGCCGGAATTCCGCCAGCGGTTCCCGCTGATGCGCCTGAGCGTGGAGGAGGACGCCATGAACGTGCAGATCGAAAAGATCCGGCGAGGCACCCTCCAGCTCTCCTTCAACTCCCTGCCCCAACAGGACGCCTTTGACGACCTGGTGCAGCTGCCCATCTCATCGGCATCGGTGGAGTGCGTCATGCGGCCAGATCATCCCCTGGCCAACAAGGCAGAGATCACGCTGGCGGATCTGAACGATGTGGAGATCTCCTCCCTGGGCAAAGGCTCCAAGCTCTACTTCCTTATCATGAAAGCCTTTGAGGCAGCCGGCGTCACCCCTCAGATCCACTCCTTCCACGAGCAGATCCTCTGTCTGCTCAACACGGTCATTCTGGGGAATTTTGTGGGTTTCGTCTGCGTCTCCGGCAGCTATATTCGAGAGCAGCTGCGCAGACTGGGGCTGGTTCTGCGGAAATTTGATCCGGAAATCGTCATTCCACAAGGCTTTCTCTACTCCAAAAAATACGCCCTCCCCCAGGCCGCCTATGAGCTTATCGAGATCACCAAAACCCTGGAAGGGGAGTCCGCCCCCTTGTGACCGCAGCTTCCTGCGCACAGATCGAAAGCCCTCTCCAACGTTTGTGTTGGAGAGGGCTTTCTCTGTAGGGGGAATTTTATCTCTGTATCACAACGGCTTATTTTGCCACCAGGGCGTCAGCCAGAGCTTCCATGGCGGTCAGGTTGCCCTCCTTGAGGGCGGAGCGGATGGTGACCATGGGATCAACAATCTTGATGTCCTTCAGCGTCTCCAGGGACTCCTTGACCTTCTTGCCGGCCACAGGCCCCCAGGAACCGTTCTGGATGATACCAACCGTGCGCTTCTGATAGTTCTTCAGCTTCAGGTGATAGACAAAGTCCTCTACCACGGGGAATACGCCGGCGTCATAGGTGACGGTGGCGATGACCAGCTTATCATAGCGGTAAGCACACTCGATGGCCTCGGCCATGTCATCCCGAGCCAGGTCGAAGATCTCCACCTTCTGGCCACGGTCTTCCAGCATCTTCTGCATGATCTTGGCAGCCTTAGCGGTGTGGCCGTGGATGGAACCATAGACAATGGTCACGCCCTCGTCCTCCGGCTCATAGCTGGCCCAGGTCAGGTACTTGCCAATATAGTGACCCAGATCTTCCTTCAGGATGGGGCCGTGGAGGGGACAGATGGTGGCGATGTCCAAGGTGGCAGCCTTCTTCAGCAGAGCCATGACGTTGGCGCCGTACTTGCCCACGATGTTGATATAGTAGCGACGGGCTTCGCAGTCCCAATCCTCCTCGGTGTCCAGGGCGCCGAACTTGCCAAAGCCGTCCGCAGAGAACAGAATCTTCTCGGTGCTCTCATAGCTGACCATGACCTCAGGCCAGTGAACCATAGGCGCCATGACAAAGGTCAGCGTATGATGACCCAGCTCCAGGGTATCGCCCTCGTTGACCACCACTTCACGGCTCTGGAAGTCGAAGTCAAAGAACTGCCCCATCATGTTGAACAGCTTGGGATTGGAGACGAACTGCATTTCAGGATACTTCTCCGCCAGCTGCTGGATGCTGCCTGCGTGATCCGGCTCCATGTGGTGGATGACCAGGTAATCCGGCTTGCGCCCTGCCAGAGCCTGCTCTACGTTGGCCAGCCATTCGGTGGTCTTGCGGGGGTCAACCGTGTCCATGATGGCGATCTTATCGTCCATGATGACATAGGAGTTATAGGAGACGCCGTTGGGCACCACATACTGACTCTCGAACAGGTCGATGGTCTTGTCGTCTACGCCCACATACAGGACGGAATCGGAAATATAGGTATCTTTCATCATAAATCTTCCTCCTTATTGGGATTCATTCTTAATTAACCACAAGCTCAGTATACCATAGCCGCTTGTGTTTGTCACCCTTTTTCCCTTGCTTTTTCGCACAAAATTACAGGCTGTTTTTTTGGTGATGTCTCCCATTTGCAAGATTAGTCTGCCCAAAAAACCGCCGCCCGAATCGGCGCACCATCGGCGTCCGCCTGTTTCAGGGGCAATGCGCAGAAGAACACTACTCCATCCCCCACCTGTTCCAGGTTGGTGAGATTTTCGATGATGACCATTCGATCATCCGCCAGCAGCTTCCGGTGGAGGGTCAGGGTTTCGTCCGCGATGGGATCCAATCCGATGGTGTCCAGCCCAATGCCCTTTTTCCCCGTCTTCAGCAGCCAATCAGCCACCTGGTGAGTGATATAAGGATAGTCCCCATAATAAGCCGCCTGTCCCCAGTACCGGCTCCAGCCGGTGTGAAAGAGGATAAATTCCGCCCGCTCGGCCGCTTCCCACTGCTTGCGCAGGTGGTGCATGGCGATGCGCTCTCCGGCTTGCAGCTCCGAGCAATGGATGACCACGGCGGTGCCGGAAAACTGGGTGATGGGCAGGACATCCAGCGTCTTGCCGGTAGGATATAGGTGGGCAGGGGCATCCATGTGGGTGCCGGTGTGGGAGTACATGGTCAGGCAAGTCTCCCGAAACCCACTCTCTGCATAGCTGTTGGCGGGAACCAATTTAGGCCCTTCCGTGCCTGGGTAGACGGGCATTTGTTCTTCGATCACATGGGTTAGATCCACTGCGTGCATGACGCATTCCCCCCTTTTGCTTTTCCTATAGTATAGCAGATTTTCCGCCGCTTGTCCTGCTTTTTTCCAAAGAGAACGGCGGCTTTTTCCGCCGCTTATGCTTCTGTTTTTTTGCAGCTATCCTCACTTTTTTCTTGCATTTTCATTGTGCGTTCTCATTTTATCCTATTTTGCTCTATTTCTTTCTGTTTTTCTTTATTGTCTTTCTGTAAAGTGATTTTACATTACATTCTTTCGTTTTTTCCGCCCTCCTAAGTCGACTGCTATCCCAACCTCCCTCTAAAAGCATTCCCCCAAAAATCTTCCCTTTTCCACATCATCCACATGGTTTTCAACACAGAACCCACAGTTTTCCCCTCTCGCCCCATTCTCTGTACAGTATTTTCACTTCACACTGTTCCGTTTTCCTTTCCATATTTTGTGCTGCTTTCTTGCTGTGCCTCTCCCCTCCCCCACCGCTGTTGCAGCTGGTTTTTGTGCTGTCCTCTTTCGTTTAACAAGATTTATTCTCATTTATCGGAAGCGGCGCGCAAAAAACCGGCGCAGCAAATTGCTGTGCCGGTTTCTCATACTTGCAAAACAAGGGGATCACTCTTTGGGCAGCGCCTTCAGCGCCTTGGCCAGCTGATCGGGGCAGGAGGTTGACTTATTGCCGCAGCGGATGCCGTCCAGCCGCTGAATGACCTCCTCGACCTTCATGCCGCGAATCAAAGAGGCAATGCCCTGCAGGTTGCCGCTGCATCCTCCCAGCACCTGCAAATCCTCCAAGATGCCATCGTTGACCGTGATCTCCATCAACTGGGAACATACGCCCTGGGGGCGATACTGATAGGTCTTGCTCATAACATTTTCCTTTCGTCCTTATTCTTCGTTAGATTTTTTCCCGTTCCGCATACACGTTTGGCAGGTGCCGTAAAAAACCAGATCATGCCATTCCACAGCCACCCCGCACTCCGCTTCCGCCCGTTGATCCAACTGACCATCGTACTGCAATTCCAGGTCGGACACGCAGTTGCACTGGGTACAATAGAAATGGGGGTGCTCCATGGTCTGAGCATCATAGCGCTCTACTGGGAAATGGAGGAGTTTCAGCTTCCCCTCCTCCGCCAGCAGCTTCAGGTTCCGGTACACCGTCCCTCGGCTCAGGTTGGGGTTGTCCGGCAGCAGCCATCGGTAGACCATGTCCGCTGTGGGATGTTCGGTAGTGCCTCGCACACAGTTGTAGATCAGCTCTCGCTGACGGGAATAGCGGCGTTGTATCATATCTTACCTCTAACAGTAATGATTCTCGATTAAATTATAGCACGTTTTCCCGCAAATGCAACTGTTTTTTTCTTCCAGCATTTGGGCGGGTATTTCCCGCAAAAGCGCATATACTCTAGTTGTCTGGAGACAAACCGAATGGAACGGAGGAATCCCTATGAAACGCACGTTACTAGCTCTTATGCTGATCCTGTCCCTGACCAATCTGGCCGGCTGCGGCAGCAACAACACCGTGACCGACAAGGATACAGCCCACAACAACCCCACCAGCAGCGACTACCAGGCAGATCAAGATGGCACCGTCACCTCCAACGGCAAGACGGATACCACTAACGGCAAGACGGATACCACCGACAAGACCACGACCACCACCAAGGACGATGGGAAAACGGACACCAAGGGCGTGGGCGATGACGTAAAGGATGCGGCGGACAATGTGGTAGATGCAGCCGATGACGTAGTAGACGGCGCGGCGGACGCAGTCGAGGGCGTGGCAGAAGGCGCCAAGGATGTGGTCAAGGGCGACGACAACACCAAGACCACCACCGACAGCAAATCTCAGACGACCAAGAAGAACACCGCCAAGTAAGCGGCTCCTGCCCGAACAGACGCAGCAAATTGCTGCGTCTGTTTTGCTCTGCGCCCATGACAACAGCGACGCCTGACAAGGCAGGCGTCGCTGCTTCGAGAACTGGTTTGCGCCGACTCAGACCTCTCGGGTGCGGGAGCGCAGGCCGAAGCTGACGGCGATGGCGGTGTCCACCTGAGCCATCTTCTCCTCGTCCAGCCGTCCCATCCGTTCCCGAAGCCGCCGTTTATCCAACGTGCGAATCTGCTCCAGGAGCACCACGGAATCCTTGGTGAGCCCGCAGTGGGGGTCTAACAGTTCGATGTGGGTGGGCAGCTTGGCTTTGTTGAGCTGGGATGTAATCGCCGCAGCGATCACCGTGGGGCTGTGCCGGTTGCCCATGTCGTTCTGGATGATGAGCACCGGCCGGACGCCGCCCTGTTCGCTGCCCACCACGGGGCTGAGGTCGGCATAAAAAATATCTCCTCGTCTGACACTGGTATCCACAATTTCACGCTCCGTGATTCGTAATAGTACCCGCCGCTTTTCCGCTGCGGGTCACGGTTATTTTCCCACCAGCCTGAGGAATTTATACGGATTCAGGTCACCTTCCCATACACAAGCCCCCGCAGTAGCCTATGCGACAGGATGCGCCCCCGTTCCGGCAGCAGCAGAAAGGCGACCCACCGGAGTGGATCGCCTTTGCAAATCTTCAATTTATTTCTCGTCCAGGTAGACCCGAGGTACACGGGGCGCCACGGCGCACATCATCTCATAAGTGATGGTGCCCACGGTGTCCGCCTTCTCCTGGAGGAGCCCCTCCTCGCCGAAGATAGTCACCACGTCACCGATCTTCACATCGGGGATGTCGGTGACGTCGATCATGCACATATCCATGCAGACCCGACCGATCTGGCGTACCCGCTGACCGTGGAGAAGGAACTCCTGGCGGTTGGAGAGCAGTCGGTTCAGACCATCGGCGTAGCCGATGGGCACGGCAGCTACCACACTGTCCCGTTCCAGGGTGTAGGTGCGGCCGTAGGAGATGCAGGTGCCCTTAGGCAGCTTCTTCACAGAACCGATGCGGCTCTTGACCTCCATGACCGGCTTGACGTCGATCATGCCATCGCAGGCGTGATCGGGAGAATAGCCATAGAGCAGGATGCCCGGGCGGATCATATCATAATGTGCCTGGGGGTAATTCAAGGTAGCGGCGCCGGCGCAGCAGTGACGGAGCTTAAAGGTGCAGCCACGTTCCTCCAGGGCGTGGAGGATAGCGTTATAGCGCTGGATCTGCATGAGAGAATATTCCGGACAGGTGTCGGCATCGGCGAAGTGCTGGAACAACCCCTCCACTTCCAGGCCGGGCTGCCGATACATGGCTTCCAGCTCGTCTGCTGCGGCGTCCAGATTTTCCAGGGTGCAGAGGACGCCCAGGCGGCTCATGCCCGTGTCCGCCTTCAGGTGGCAGCGGAGCTTTTTGCCCAGCTTCATAGCAGCGTCAGAGAAACCCTTGGCCACCTCCAGGCTGTAGACGGTCTGGGTGATGTCATTGTCGATCAGCTCGTTGGTGTACTCCACCGGCGTATAGCCCAGCACCAGGATGGGGCACTTGATACCGGCGTCTCGCAGCTGCTCCGCCTCGTCCAGGCAGGCCACAGCCAGGTAGTCCGCCCCCAGGGCTTCCAGCTTCTTGGCCACCGGCACGGCGCCGTGGCCGTAGGCATTTGCCTTGACCAAGCCGACGAATTTGCTGTGGGGCGCACGTTCCCGCAGGAGACGGTAGTTGTGTGCCAGACGATCGAGATGGATCTCTGCCCAGGTTCTTCTTGTCTCTTTTGTCATGATCATTCGCTTCCTTTTTATCTCTCAAAATCAGGATCAGCACGGGTTTTCAGCACCTTTTCACGGGCACTCCGTGCTGTATTCCGCTCCACCTTCTGGGAAGGTGAAGGAAAAATCAGAAAATTTCATGGTGACCACCGTCACCCCATCTTGGGAAAGCTCCGCCCGCAGGAGACCGTAGCTGTCCGGCTGGAACCAGCACTGGATCTGCCCGCCCTGGTCGCCGTCCAAGTCCAAGGTGCCGTGGAGCACCTGGGCGCCCGCCTGCTCCTCCATGCAGCAATCCACGATTTCGCCGCCCTGGCAGGCGGTCAGGATGGTGGGCATGGCGTCCGCCGGAGAAAGGCCGCTGTCGGACAAGGCGCCGGTGTCCAGCTCGGCACCATCGAAGGCCAATTGGGTCTCCCCGTCCGACCAGGTCAGGACGGTGCCCGCCAGGTTCTCCGGCTCCTTCACCGTCATCACGCCGCTGCCGCCTTTCACGGTCAGGTCAACGGTGTACCCGTACACCCGCTGGCCGTAGTCGGCGGTGATCTCCGCCTGGGCGGTGCAGCCGGACATGGTGCGGTATACCGATTGGGCTGCCTCCAACTTACCCTTGGTACTGCTCCCACCGCCGGTGCAGCCGGTCAGCAGGAGGGCGCTCGTTGCGGTCAACAATAGCAGGCTCCGACGCCACGTTTTCATGGAACTCCCCCTCAAACAGCGTTATTCCAGCTCTTTGAGTACAGCAGGGATGCCCTCCAACATCACGTTGCTGGCCGTCATCCCTCGGCGGCCATACTGTTCCGCCATTTGATCCCCAGCCTTGCCGTGGACCCAAACAGCGGCGGCTGCCGCTTCCAGGGCGTCCATGCCCTGTGCCAGGAAGGAGGTGATGAGTCCTGCCAGCACATCGCCGCTGCCGCCTTTGGCCAGTCCATCGTTTCCGGTGGTGTTCAGATACGCTCTGCCATCCGGGCCGGCCACGATGGTGCGGTGTCCCTTCAAGACCAAAACGCAGTGATGGGCTTTGGCAAAGTCCAAAGCTGTACTCAAGCGATCCTTCCCCGGCCACTGCCCGGTGAGGGTGTGGAATTCTCCATCGTGGGGCGTCAGGACGGTGGGAGCGCTTCGGCTGTCCAGTACATCCATATGCCCGGCGATGGCGTTTATGCCGTCGGCGTCCAAGACCACGGGGCAGGCGCAGCGTTTCAGCACCTGTTTCACCACCTCCTGGGTCTGGGGCAGCTTGCCCAGACCGGGGCCTATGAGGGCAGCCTGCATCTCAGCGAGCTTTTCCAGAATCACCGGCACGGAGGCTTCCCCCAGTGCGCCCTGTTCATCGGGCAGGGCTACCGGCATCTCCTCCACGCATTTCAGAGCGGTGATGGGATAAATCGTCTCCGGAATGCCCAAAAAGACCAGACCCGCACCGCTGTGGGTGGCGGTGTGGGAGGCCATGATGGGAGCGCCGGGATAGGGCTTGCTGCCAGCCAGCAGGAGAACCTTCCCAAAGGTGCCCTTGTGGCCGTCTCTGGGGCACTGGGGAAGCAGCTTTCGCACCGTGTCCTCCTCCAGGATGGTCACTGGGTAGTTCAGGCTGTCCACCAGGATGGAATCCAGGCCGATGTCTACGATATAAAGGGCGCCGGTACACAGTCCGCCGTCTCCAATGATATGGCCGGGCTTGGCCATGGTGAAAGTCACGGTAGCATCCGCCTGCACGGCGGTGCCCATGACGCAGCCGGTGTTGGCCTGGACGCCGGAGGGGATGTCGGCGGCGATGACGATGCCATCGCTCTCGTTGATCCACTCCACCGCCGTCACCACGTCCCCTGCCAGATCACGCCCCAGGCCGATGCCAAAGAGGGCATCGATGACCACATGGGCGGCGCAGGTGAACAGATGCTGATCCACGTCCTCCGGATCGAAGTCCTCCAGCTGGACGCCGCAGGCGTTGAGGCGCTGTTCGTTGGCTTTGGAATCTGGGGTCATTTTCTCCCGTTTTCCCACCAAAAACGCCCGTACCTTCACCCCAGCCTCGTGGAGCATTCGGGCGCAGGCCACGCCGTCCCCGCCGTTGTTGCCGGTGCCGCAGAACACTGCGGCCCAGGGCAGCTCGCCCTCCTCCGCCTCGTCCTCCAGGTACTGCAAAGCCACATCGGTCAGTCCCCGAGACGCCCGCTCCATGAGCAGCAGACCGGTCTCCAGATCTCCGTTGATGGTGGTCTGATCCAGCCAGTGCAGCTGCTCTGCCGTTCCTGTTCGCATGGGTTTTCACTCCTTTCATTGCTGTGTGTTCCGTTTGGTTCATTGTATCAGCTTCTCCGGCAAAATGCAATTTCTTCCTTGCCAAAATTCATTTCCCTTCGAGCGGTTTGTTTTTTTCATTTCCCCCTTGCGCTTTCCCCCTTTTTGTGCTATAAATTTTAAGGTATAGGAAAAAGCAAAGAACGGGAAAATGGCGGTTTGGCCTGCCCAAGAGAGTCTCTGTCACCGGCTGAGAGCAGAGATGGCAAGCTGCGTCTGGTTCGCCCGGGAGCTGCCGTGGGGAAAGACACGGCCGGGGTCATCCTCCGTTACCGGGATGGTGAGTGTGCGTGTGGCAGAGACACGCAAATGCGGGTGGTACCGCGGAAGGGGTTCCTTTCGTCCTGTTGTGGGATGGAAGGTTTTTTTATTGCCTGCGCACAGAACTATATCGATCATGCTTGAGAGGAGCTTTGTGGTTATGAAAGAACAACTGGCGAAAATCAGGGCCGCGGCCCTAGAGGCCATTGCGGACAGCAATGCCGCTGCCGCCCTGGACAGCGTCCGGGTCAAGTACCTGGGCAAAAAAGGCGAACTGACCTCCGTGCTGAAGCAGATGGGCAAGCTGTCTGCCGAGGAGCGTCCGGTGATCGGCCAGATCGCCAACGAAGTCCGTGAGACCCTGACCAAAGCCATCGCCGACCAGCAGTCCAAGCTGGCGGAAAAGGCACTGGAGGCCAAGCTGGCTTCCGAGACGTTGGACGTGTCCATCCCCGGCATCAAGACCCAGCTGGGGCATCGTCATCCCGTGAACCAGGTCATCGACATGGTGACTGAAATCTTCCTGGGCATGGGCTTCACCCGGGCAGAAGGCCCCGAAGTGGAGCTGGCGGACTACAACTTCACCCGTCTAAACACCGATGAAGGCCATCCCGCTCGGGAGTGGTCGGACACCTTCTATCTCAGAGAGGACTCCTCCCTGCTGCTGCGCACCCAGACTTCCCCCATGCAGATCCGTGTCATGGAGAGCCACAAGCCCCCCATCCGCATCGTCGCCCCCGGCCGTGTGTACCGGAAGGACGAGGCGGACGCCACCCACTCCCCCATGTTCCATCAGATCGAGGGCATGGTGGTGGATAAGGGCGTCACTATGGCCGACCTGAAGGGCACCCTGAACGAGGTGGTCAAGAGCCTGTACGGCGAAGACGCCGTCACCCGCTTCCGTCCCCATCACTTCCCCTTCACCGAACCCTCCTGCGAGGTGGATGTGCAGTGCTTCTCCTGCAAGGGCAAGGGCTGCTCCGTCTGCAAGGGCGAGGGCTGGATCGAGGTGCTGGGCGCCGGTATGATCCACCCCAAGGTGTTGGAAGGCTGCGGCATCGACACCGATGTGTACTCTGGCTGGGCCTTTGGCATGGGCGTGGAACGTCTGGCCATGATGCGCTATGGCTTCAACAACCTGAAATTGTGCTTCGAGAACGATGTGCGGTTCCTGGAACAGTTCTGATGAGAGGAGTGTAATGGTATGAATCTATCCCGTAAATGGCTGACCGAATTCGTAGATGTACCCGTCAGCGTCATCCCTGACAAAGCGTTTTCCGAGGCAATGACCCTCTCCGGTTCCAAGGTGGAGACTTATGAAGATCACGCCGCTCAGTTTAAAAATGTGGTGGTGGGCAAAATTTTGTCCATGGAGCGGCACCCCGACAGCGATCATATGTGGGTCACCCAGATGGACGTGGGCGAGGACGAGCCCATCCAGATCTGCACCGGCGCTTGGAACATCCATGTGGGCGACCTGGTGCCCGTAGCCAAGCACAAGAGTCTGCTGCCCGGCGGCGTCAAAATCACCAAGGGCAAGCTCCGTGGCGTGCCCTCCTACGGTATGTTGTGCTCCCTGACCGAGCTGGCATTGGACGAGCGTGATTTCCCCTATGGCGTCATCAAGGCTGCCGCCATCCTGGGCGACTATCATGTGCTCAAGGGCGAAAAGCCCTCCCTGCCGGAAGAGCTGAACCCTGGCCTGAAGATTTTCGGCAAGGTCGTGGCCGGTCAGGTGGATGCCATCGAGACCACTGCTTATAAGACCTATCAGTGTGCCGTCAACGTGGGCGACGCCGTGCTGGACGTGACCACCGACTGCCAGAACATCCATGCTGGCGATTTCGTAGCCATCAACCTGGACAGCAAGGCCATCCTGACCCCCGCTGACCTCCACGCACAGCCCAAGGAATTCCCCAACTGCATCGACGACGGCATCTTCATCCTCAACGAGGACTGCAAGCCCGGCGACGACATCCCCACCCTGCTGGGTCTGGATGACCACGTGGTGGAATTCGAAATCACCCCCAACCGTCCCGACTGCCTGTCCGTCATCGGCCTGGCCAGAGAAGCGGCCGTCACCTTCGGCAAGCCTCTGAAGCTCCACGACCCCGTCGTTCAGGGTAGCGGCAAGGCGGTCATCATGGACTACGCTGACGTCATCATCGAAGAGGCTGACCTGTGCCCCCGCTACACCGGTCGTCTGGTGAAGAACGTCAAGATCGGCCCCAGCCCCGTCTGGATGCGGGAACGGCTGCGCGCTTCCGGCGTCCGTCCCATCAACAACATCGTGGACATCACCAACTATGTCATGCTGGAGTACGGCCAGCCCATGCACTCCTTCGACTTCGCCTGCGTGGAGGGCAACAAGCTCATCGTCCGCCGTGCCCGTCCCGGCGAGACCATCCAGACCCTGGACGGCACCGCCCGCAGTCTGAACGAATCCATGCTGGTCATTGCTGACGAGAAGAAGCCGGTGGCTGTGGCTGGCGTCATGGGCGGCGCCAACTCTGAGATCACCGACAAGACCGTTGACGTGTTCTTCGAATCCGCCAACTTCAACGGCGTCTCTATCCGCAAGACCGCCATGGCTCTGGGGATGCGCACCGAGGCTTCCGGCCGTTACGAGAAGGGGCTGGATCCCATGAACACCCTGCCTGCCGTGGAACGTGCCTGCGAGCTGGTGGAGCTGCTGGGCTGCGGCGAAGTGGCAGACGGCGTGCTGGATGTGGTAGCCAAGGACTTCACCCCCACCCTGGTGAAGCTGGAGCCGGACAAGGTGAACGGTCTGCTGGGCACCGATGTGAGCCGAGAGGAGATGGTCAAGATCTTGACCGACCTGGGCTTTATCCTCATGGACGATGATATGCTGGTGGTTCCCTCCTGGCGTGGGGACGTGGAGCATTACTCTGACATCGCAGAAGAAGTGGCTCGTTTTGTGGGCTACAACAACCTGCCCACCACCCTCATGCGGGGCGACACCACCCGCGGCGGTCTGACCGACCGGCAGAAGGCACACAACAAGGTGGTGGACATCTGCTGCGGTCTGGGCTACAGCGAAATCCTGACCTACTCCTTCATTGCCCCCGCTTACTATGACAAAATCCGTCTGGCGGAGAATGACCCCCGCCGTATCAGCGTGAAGATCCTGAACCCCCTGGGCGAGGACACCTCCATCATGCGCACCACCCCCCTGCCCTCCATGCTGGAGACCCTGGCACGGAACAACAACCACCGCAACCCCTCCGCCAAGCTCTTTGAGGTAGCCAAGGTGTACCTGCCGGTGGAAGGGGAAGATCTGTGCAACGAGACGGAGTTCATCTCCATGGGCGGCTACGGCGCCGACCTGGACTTCTTCCGGTTCAAGGGCGATGTGGAGACGATCTTTGATGCCTTCCGCATCAAAAACGTGAAGTTCACTGCCCAGCATGACAATCCCTCCTATCACCCCGGCCGCTGCGCAGTCATCTCCATCGACGGCGTGGAAGTGGGCGTCATGGGGCAGCTGCACCCGCTGGTAAATGAGAACTACAATGTGGAGCAGCCCATGTTCGCCGCAGAGATCCATCTGGACACCCTGCTGGCTGCCCGTCCCCAAGGGATGCACTACAAGGCGCTGCCTAAATTCCCCGCTGTGGAGCGAGACATCGCAGTGGTCTGCGACCGGAGCGTGCCGGTGGCCGACCTGGAGGACTGCATCCGCAAGGCAAGCTGCGGGCTGATCAAGGCGGTGGAGCTGTTCGACATCTACACCGGCAAGCCCATCCCTGAGGATAAAAAGAGCGTGGCCTTCGCCCTGAAGCTGCGGCATGAGGATCACACCCTCACCGATGCAGAAGCGGACGGCGATGTGAAGGCTGTCCTGGCCGCTCTGGAACAGGAGCTGGGCGCCGTTTTGCGCTGACAGCAACTGTTCCAAATAACCCGCCTTCTTCGTCCGGCAGTTTCTACGCTGCCGGACGTCTTTTTCCCGCTCCACCTCTTTACAAGCCATTCCATTTCAGGTATAATCTAAACAAATTAGCCCAGATAACTTTTTTCTCTTTTTTCCTGTTTTCCGCACCGGAGGTTTTCTAATATGTCTGATTTAACACGTCGTTTCGATCTCTCGGATATGAAGGAATGGGAGACCCGTGAGATTCTCACCGAGGTCTATAACTCGCTGCAGCAGAAAGGGTACAACCCCATCAACCAGATTGTAGGCTATATTCTCTCCGAGGATCCCACCTATATCACCAACTTCAATAACGCCCGCACCCTCATTCGCCAGCTGGATCGAGATGAGCTGCTGCAGGAGCTGGTGCGCTATTATCTCAACCTTTGAGAATGCGACCAAATTGTAAACTTTCTGTCACTTTTAGCGTTTTATACAACGTCCTTCTGAAAAGAAGGACGTTTTTTGTTTCTTTTTCCCCGCTTTTCTCCTCCCAATGGAACCCTTTCGAGGAGGTAAGTTTGACAAGGAGACAACAATGTGTTACAATTTGGTTACAACTTACTGGTAAGGAGGTGTATCGTATTGGCTGAAGCGAAGAATCTGCCCCTTGTGTATAAGGGTCATCCACTGCGCAGGAAGGATAACATCCTGTACTATGGCAGCATGGCGGATAAGTATATCATCATGCTCCAGATTCATGACACCGAACAGATGGATGACTTGAATTTGGCGACCAAGGTCTCTGTGCAGTTACAGCTGACCGATCCGGATTTGAAGAGCGGCGACCGGGTAGTTCGCAAAAGCGAAAAGAACAGCCTGTACGCTGCAATGGACCTGAGTGCTATTTGGCTGGACCGGGCCCTGCAAAATCCCTAAATACCCGATACAGAAACAAAAGCACGGAGGTTCCCAATGCGACGACTGACAAAGAAAATCACATCCATCGTTTTACTTGCTTCTTTTACCGCAAGTCTCAGCTCCATGGCTCTGGCCGCAGACGTAGGCACCGTGACGGACGACTGCGTTCGCCTGCGCCGGAAAGCCAGCACCAGCTCCGACTCTCTGGGTATGCTGGTCAAAGGTGACAAGGTCTCCATCCTGGATCAGGAAGACAACGGCTGGCTGAAGATCACCTACACCGACAGTGAAGGCACCCACACCGGCTATGTCTCCGGTGAGTTTGTCAAGACCAACTCTACAAAGAAGACAGACAGCAAGAAGAATACCTCAAAAGATACAAAAAAGGCCACCAAGGCAGAACAGAAAACCAATACAGCTCAAAAGACCAAAAAGGTCAAGAAGCAGCAGGCTGCTGCGGACACGTCCGCTGTCTCCCTGGGTGCCGGCACCGTCACCAACGGCGGCAAGAAGTTCAAGGAGATCAACCTGCGCGCTTCCTCCGCCACCGATGCTGACGTGATCTGCAAGATTCCCGTGGGCAGCGATATTGAGATCCTGGCGGACAAGGACGCCGCCGGTTGGTATCAGGTTCGCTACACCGCCGAGGACAAGACCGTTTATTCCGGCTATATGCTGGGCAAGTATGTGCAGACCGCTGTCTCCGCACAGCCGGCTACCGCTGCCACCGTCATCGGCACCAAGAAGGCACACAAGGCCATCAACATTCGGGCGGAAAAGAGCCTGGACGCAGACATCCTGTGCAAAGTTCCCGTAGGCGGCACTCTGGACGTGATCGCAGAAGCGGACGCCGACGGCTGGTGCCAGGTGAGCTATCAGGATTCCACTGGCACCTACAACGGCTATATGCGGGAAGAACACGTGGACACCGATAACACTGATGCCGCTGACCGGTGTGGTCAAGACCAAGAAAAAGTATATCAACATCCGTTCCGCTAAGAGCGCTGATGCCGAGGTGGTCTGCAAGGTGCCCGCCGGCAAGAGCGTGTCCATCATCGGTGCGCTGGATGAGGAGGGTTGGTACCAGGTCAGCTACAAGAATGACAAGGGTACCCATAAGGGCTACATGATGGCTCAGTATATCTCCATCCCCAGCATCTCCTCTGGCACCATCGGCACCTCCAGCGCCGTTCTCCGCTCTGCGGCGGACAGCAGTTCCGATATGTTCTGTGTCATCCCCGAAGGCAACAAAGTCTCCGTCCTGGATGCCCTGGGCGACTGGTATCAGGTAGAATACAACGACCAGGTGGGCTATGTGGACGCAAGCTGCGTGGAATCCGAAGCCCTGAGCAAGAGCAAGGGCTATGGCACCGTCTCTGTTGACACCCTCAACGTCCGTGCCAAGCGGAACGCCGAGTCCAACGTGGTCACCAAGATGAGCAAGGGCACTACCTTCCGCATCACCAGCGTCAAGGACGGCTGGTATGGCGTGACCTACAACGGTGTGGACGGCTATGCAAAGGCAGAATATGTCACCGCTACCGACACCATTGACGCTGGTTATATCCAGGTCACTTCTCAGACCTTGAAGCTGCGCTCCGGCGCCGACACTGACTATGACCAGTTGGCCATTGTGCCTTATGGCACTGTCCTGAACATCCGCGGCTCTCTGGGCAGCTGGTATCAGGTGAAGTATAACGGCAAGGAAGGCTATGTGTGCGGTGATTACACCTCCGCCACCACCTCCAGCGGTTATAAGGCTTATCCCGATTTCGCCAAGGTCACTGCTTCCGCTCTAGGTCTGCGTGCAAAGCCCGGCACCGACAGCGACAAGACCTTCACCATCCCCAACGGCACTGTGGTGTCCGTCCGCGGGATGCAGGATGGCTGGTATAAGGTCGTTGTCTACGGCACCCATACCGGTTATATCGATCCGGCTTACACCGAGCGCAGCTCCGGTCCGGCTACCGTGCCTCAGGTCACCACGACCACCACTGGTACGACTGGCACCACGACCACCGGCACCACCGGCACCACCGGCACCACCGGTTCCACCACCACTTCCAGTGCATCCTCTAGTTCCTCCAGCAGCACCTCCTCCGGTTCCTCCGGTTCCTCCGGCGGCGGCAGCGGCGCGGCAGTCCTGGCTTATGCACAGCGGTTCGTGGGCAACCCCTACAAGTGGGGCGGCACCAGCCTGACCAACGGCGCTGACTGCTCCGGCTTCGTTCAGAGCGTCTACGCACACTTCGGCAAGAGCCTGCCTCATAGCTCCTACGCAGACGCACATGTAGGCCGCGGGGTCAGCAAGTCCGATATGCGTCCTGGTGACATCGTTGTTTACGGCGGTCATGTGGGCATCTACGCCGGCGGCGGCAAGCTGCTGAGCGCACTGGGCAAGAAGTATGGCATCACCTATTGCAGCGTCAACTACAAGCCCATTCAGGCGGTACGCCGTCTGTTCTAAGTGGATTTCTCACTTGTGATTTCAAGCAGCTCCCCTTTGGGGAGCTGCTTTTTTCCCAAAAATGCAAGCATTTTGGGGAATCTTTCAAATCTTCTTTTTATTCTTTCTGTTTTGAAATTTTTGTTGATTCGACAGGAACAGAAATTTCCACTCATACTTCCACGCCGCCAGGTCAAACTAGGCTCAGAAAATCCGCTCCGGATTTTCAACGGTAAGGATCTCAACAGAAAGAAAAAGGAGATGTACGCAATGGCAAACAGCAATCGTGTCATCGTGCCCGCAGCTCGTGCGGCTCTGGATCAGTTCAAGATGGAAGCAGCCAATGAAGTTGGCGTCAACCTGAAGCAGGGTTACAACGGCGACCTGACTTCCAAGCAGGCTGGCAGCATCGGCGGCCAGATGGTCAAGAAGATGATCGAAGCCTACGAAAATGGCATGAAGTAATTGCTCTGCTCCCAAAGGAGCAGAAGAAAAAGCGGAGGTAAAAACCTCCGCTTTTTTGTATGCAGTTACTTCCCTTCCTTGGCCAGCAATTCCTCTGCCAGCTGGATGGACTCCAGGATCATGCCGTCACAGTGCGCCTTCTTATTCATCTTGACCACTTCCTGATTCCTGCGCAGCAGGTCGGGGCAGTTCAGGCTGCCGCCGTGACGTTCCTTCAGGATGCGCAGGTACTCGGACACGGTAGCATCGCTGGCGCCCTTGAGCCCCAGCACCATCAGGCCACCGGTGATGGCGCCGCAGGTGGAGCCAATCTTCATGCCGACACCGAAGTTCTTGGACAGCCGCTTGGCCATGTCGTGATCCAGCCCCATCTCCTCCCACTTGGGGATCAGGACGGACTGGGCGCAGTTATAGTTGCCGCAGCTGCCGCTGCGCAGTTCTTTTGCTCGTTCCATTGCTTTACTCATTGCTCATACGCTCCTTTGTCTTTGTCAGTTCAATCGGTTTTCATTGTCCTCAAATTGTACTCTTACATGGTCTAGGATACCCCGATTTTCTGGCTTTTGCAACCCCGGATCGTCATTTAACAGCCACTCCGCCCCTTCTTTCGCCTCTTGCAGCACCTGCACATCCTCCACTAGGTCGGCCAGCTGCAACTGTGGCAGGCCGTGCTGTCTCTGGCCGAAGAAATCGCCGGGGCCACGGAGTTTCAAATCTTCTTCTGCAATTTGGAATCCATCATTGGTGGCACAGAGCGCTTTCAGCCGCTGGCGCGTCTCCTTGCCTTGGTGGGAGGAGACTAGGACGCAATAGGATTTGGCGTCCCCTCGTCCCACCCGTCCACGGAGCTGGTGGAGCTGGGAAAGGCCGAAGCGTTCTGCGTTCTCAATGACCATCAGCGTCGCCCGAGGTACGTCCACCCCTACCTCGATGACGGTAGTGGCGCAGAGGATGTCAATTTTTCCGGCGGCGAAGGCGGCCATGACCGCTTCCTTGTCCTTCCCCTTCATCTTCCCGTGGAGCAGACCCACCCGCAGGTCGGGAAAGATTTTGGTCTGCAAGGTCTGGGCGTAGGTGGTCACCGCCTTCAAGTCCTGGCCGCCCTCCTGCCCCTCCTCCACGGCGGGACAGACCATATACACCTGGTGCCCTTCCTGGACTTGCTTGCGCACGAACCCATACATCCGCTGTCGAAGGGCTTCTCCCACCAAGAACGTATCTACGTTCTGGCGTCCTGGCGGGCGTTCATCGATGATGGACACCTCCAAGTCCCCGTACAGCAGCAGCGCCAGCGTTCTGGGGATGGGGGTGGCGGACATGACCAGCATATGGGGGCGGACAGCGCCTCCCTTTTGTGCCAAGGCCGCCCGCTGATTGACACCGAACCGGTGCTGTTCATCGGTGATGACCAATCCCAGGTTGGCAAAGGTCACCCCATCGGTGAGCAGAGCGTGGGTGCCCACCACCAAGTCTACGGCTCCGGTGGCCATGGCGTCGTAAACTTTTCGCTTCTCCGCCGCCCGAAGGGAGCCGGTGAGCAGCCCCACCCGAATGCCGCTGGGCGCCAGCAGGGTTTGCAGGGTCTGGGCGTGCTGCTGCGCCAAGATTTCTGTAGGCGCCATCAGGGCGGACTGATAGCCGTTCTGCGCCATGAGCCACACACAAGCCGCGCCCACCACCGTCTTGCCGCTGCCCACATCCCCTTGGAGCAGGCGGTTCATAGGGACGCCGCGGGTCAGGTCACGAGCTGCGTCCTCTGCCGCCCGCCGTTGGGCGCCGGTGAGCTGGAAGGGCAGCAGAGCGTAAAAGCCCCTCAGGTCGCCGTTGGCACAGCGGATGCCCACCTCCGCTGTCCGCCGCTGACGGAGTAAGGCCAGGCCGATGGAGAAGTAAAACAGCTCCTCAAAGACCAGCCGCCGTCGGGCAACAGCCAACTCCTCCCAGGACGGGGGGAAGTGGGCAATGCGGACAGCATAGGTGCGGGTGGCCAGGCGGTAGCGCTGGCGGATGGTCTGGGGCAAGTCCTCCGGCCACTCCGCCCAGGGCTGTTCCAGGCACCAGGCCACGGCGCTAGCCAACAGGTGGTTGGAGATGCCGGCGGTCAAGGGGTAGATGGGCATGATACGGCCGGTGTCCTGCCGGCGCTGCTCCGGCTCGAAGACGGGGTTGGTCATCCCCTTCCGCCGCTGGGTGCCCTCTACCGTGCCGTAAAACACATAGGACTGCCCCACTTGCAGGGCGGTGCGGACGTAGCTCTGACCGAAAAAGGTGAGATACAACATTCCGCTGTCGTCCGCCGCTCGGAGACGGGTCACTTCCCTTCCCTTGGTGATGCGGGTGGTGCGGGGCGCTTCCACCACCACAGCCGCCACGCAGCATTTCTCCCCCACCGGTGCGCCCTCCACTGGATACACCGTCCGGCGGTCTTCATACTGCCGTGGAAACCAGCGGAGCAAGTCATCCGCCGTCTCCAGCCCTAATTTTTGCAGTCGCGCCGCCCGAGCAGGGCCGATGCCGGGAAGCATTTGGATGGGGCGTTCCATGTCCATGGACTCCCTCCCTTCCTTGTCCATTTCTACACTTATTATACCAGCCTTGCCGCTTTTCTGAAATCCTCAAAAACGGATCTTCGATGAGAAAACCGGCCGTTTTTCTTCCTTTTGGCACTTGCTTTTTCCTTATGGTATGATAAAATAGAAAAGTGTTTTGTATAACAGTATGATAAAATGGTCTTGATAGGCGAACATCCCCGTTTTCGCCTGGAAGAAACCGATTTTGAAGGAGTGCATCCCTATGAGCACCTATAACACCGCCGATCTGCGCAGACAGAATCGAAGCCGTGTATTTCGCTATATTTTCGACTCGGAGACCCCCGTCACCAAGCAGGAGATTGCCCAATCTCTCTCCCTGAGCCTGCCCACTGTGGGGCAGAACCTAAAGGAGTTACAGGAGTGCGGGCTCCTGGAAACCCAGGGCACGTTTCACTCCACCGGTGGACGCAAGCCCCGTGCCATCGGCGTGGCCGCCGGAGTACGCTGCGCCGTGGGCATCATGATCTCCGTATACCATATCCACATGGTGTGCATCGACCTGCGCGCCAACCTCATCTGCCAGACCTCTATCATCTGCGACTTCGCCGCCACCGATGAATACTTTCACAACATGGCAGTAGAGTTGGAGCAGTTTTTGGACGAGTACCACATCGACCGCAGTCATCTGCTGGGAGTGGGGGTGGCGCTGCCTGGCATCGTGGACGAAGCCCACGAGACGGTGACCCTTTCTCCCTTTGTGGAGGCGGAGGAGTTCCCCACCCAACAGCTCAAGCAGTATATCCCCTACCCCTGCTTTATCGAAAATGACGCCAATGCTGGCGGCATCGCTGAGTGGTGGAACCACAAGGATCGGGAGCACGAGAGCATGGTCTATCTGTCCGTCCAGCGCGGTGTAGGTGGTGCGGTGCTGATGAACGGGGTGAGCTACATGGGGCATCACCATCACAGCGGGGAGTTCGGCCATATGTGCATCGTTCCCCACGGCGAAAAGTGTTTGTGCGGCATGGAAGGCTGTTTGGAGGCATACTGCTCCACCGCACGGATCAGCACTGACCTGGGCATCACTCGGGAGGAGTTCTTCGAGGGGCTGGAACAGGGCAATCCGGATTTCCAGGAACGCTGGGACAAGTATCTGGACTACCTGGCCATCGGCATCAACAACATCCGCATGGTGCTGGACTGCAACGTAGTGCTGGGCGGAGTGCTGGCACAATTTATGGAGCCGTACATTGCCGATCTGCGCCAGCGGCTGTGCCGCATCAATCCCTTCGGCGGCGGCGGCAGCTATTTGGAGTTGTCTCGGTACCGCTCCTGGTCTACCTGTGTGGGGGTAGCGTTGTATTTTATTTCTGGGTTTATTGAATCTATTTGAGCGGAAAAAGAACCACGCAACGTTGGAAGTGAACGTTGTGTGGTTCTTCTTTTATTTTGCTCTACTATTAGGAGGGGAAACCCCCAGGGTAGGTTTGCATAATTGCTCATCCTTGTACTCCTACCCGAACCGTCCCCCCGCCTGTTGACAGGCGGGCCT
>ERZ827490.1830-NODE-1830-length-25456-cov-63.492933_pt1 | contig 25456 bp, 18 predicted proteins | sample MGYA00519770_ERZ827490 | MGnify/ENA primary metagenome ERZ827490 (study PRJEB31778, sample SAMEA3449324) | human gut metagenome | biome: human gut; feature: human-associated habitat; material: faeces | place: United Kingdom | collected 2010/2012 ...
TTTGTTGCTCAGGTACTTAAAAAGTTTAATTTACAATAGTGTTGCGGAATTAAGGAAGAGATGAAAGTATGAAGAAAATGACAACGCTCTGCCTCGCGCTTGCCCTGACATGCGCGACGGAAGCAGGAGCAACGACCGACAAGCAGCCTAAACTGAAGGGCAGACAGACAGCAGCATGGGGCGTGGCCGTACCAGGCTCACGCACGCAAAGCGCCTCCGCCATGCGATTTCTCAACATGGGCCTCGGAGCTCCCATGGCAGCTCCGCGCGCCGTGGGCAACGACCCGGTAAGCTCGGTCACCACACCAGGATTCGGATGGGCAGATGGCCCGGACGGCAACCAGTGGTACTACACGCAAAACTACAAGCTCGACGGATACTTCTATTCGGGCTCCACCATCACCCTCTACGACAACAACAACCAGCAAGTGGGACAGTTTGACATCGACGTGCCTGACACGCTACAGGTGAACAGCATCGAGATGTACAGCGCATTGACCAAGAAGATGTTCGACCGCGACGACACCTCCATCGAGGCCATGGTCTCCATCCACGCCGTGGGCAATGCCGAGAACAACTACAAGGACTGCTACATCACCCGCGCCTACCACATCGACGGCAGCGGCATCGCCTATGAGTGCGAGGGAAGCGGGATGCTCTTCGACGCCTCCAAGGGATGGAACACCTACCAGCGTCTCATCCTGCCGATCGAGAAAGTTATCGACGGCAAGGAGTATGTCTCCATCGACTTCATCGCACCGCCCACATGGGGTAAGGACGAGCCCTACGTGGAGCACACGCTCGATATCCCCTTCGACAACATCAACTACATGGACGGCGCCTACATCAACTGCTTCGTCATCGAGGGCAAGCCCTATTACGTCGTCGCACAGTATGACACGGCCTACTGCACCATGCCGGAGGACTATACGCAGGACATCATCGTCACGCCCAACAACCACTTCGTGCTCAAGACCTACGACCGCAACTACAGCCTGGTCGATTCCGTCGCCGTGCCCATCGAGGAGTCGCCGAAGGGCATCTATCGCATGGCCGCCTTCGGACGCATGAGCGACAACGACCTGAGCAAGGGATACTTCGGACCGGAGGACCAGTTCAGTTACGTCGTGACATGGGTGGACTACCACCTGCAGTCGGACGAGAACACCTACAACTTCGACCTCTACGACAACCAGGCGCAGAGACTAAAGACCATCTGCGAGAACGCAGCCGAGAACCAGTGGTTCTACCTCAACAACGTGAAGGGCAAAAGCGAGCAGATGGCATTCCTCCAGGCCTTGGAGGAGGGGCAGCAAATCCAGATGATCGACATGCCTTCCTGTGAGAAGCGGACGCTCTTCCCGGCCATGATCGACGGCGAGGGAATCACCACCTCCATCGACCGCTATCCCTCGGCTAAGAACGACGAGGGATACCAGTATGTCGTCAACATGCGCAACGCAGCCGAAGACGAGGAGGGCAACGTCATCGCACGCATCGGATGGTACAACCCCGACCTGACGCTGGACCACTACGCCAAATTCAACCTCGGAAAGAAGGGTGAGTACTTCACGCCGCTGATCAACAACGTCTCGCTCAACCCCTATCTCTTCGATACGGACAACGAGATGGAGTATATCTACATCGCCAAGAAGAGACGCACCGACGGCACCAACAAGATCGACAACATCCTGGAGATTGCCAAGGAGGACGGCACCATCCTGCGCACCTTCCGCGGCGACGACGCCAAATCCTTCCGCACGGCCTCGGTGGTCAACATGAGCGACGCCAAGAACGAGTTGCTCGTGGCCTACTACGACAACAACACGCAGGACTACGACCTCAACTTCTATGAGCTGCCGTTCGTCAAGTTTGCCAAGGGTGGCAACGGAAGCAAGGAGAACCCGTATCTCATCTCCACCGTCGGTGACCTGAGCTACATGGCAGCAGCTCCCGACTCGGCCTACCGCCTGGCAGCCGACATCGACATGAACGACTACAACTACGACTGGACGCCGGTACCGACCTTCAACGGATCCTTCGACGGCGCACACCATGCCATCGTCAACCTCTCCATCGCCACCAACGACGCCCACGCAGGCCTCTTCGGCATGCTCGGCGAGGATGTGGAGGTGAAGGACCTGGTCTTCGCTCGCCCCACGATCCAGGTGACGGACGACAACCAGTTTGTCGGTGTCCTGGCTGGTGAGAGCACGCAGGACAACATCTCCAACGTCCACGTCTTCGACGGTCAAATCACAGGCGAGACCGATGCAACCATCGGTGGTATTGTCGGTGGTTCGTTCCTCTACACCAACTTCAACGACTGCTCCTTCCAGGGCAACATCAACACGCCCGAGGCCAGCCCTGTGGGTGGCATCGTGGGCCGCACGGCTACAAGCACGAAGATCACGGCCTGCGCCTCCAACGCAGAGATCACGGGATACTCTTCTGTCGGCGGCATTGCTGGTTCTTTCTCTGCCAACGACACCATCAACGACTGCCACGCCACGGGCAAGCTCGTAGCTGCCAACACCATCGGCGGCATTGTCGGCGAGAGCTCACGCGGCGTTATCGATCGCTGCGTCTTCAACGGCAGCGTGACGGCCACGGAGGCCAACTGGAGCGGACTCTCGGCAGGTGGCATCGTGGGTAGTCTGGCAGCCGACTGGAGCCAGCAGACGACGCCCGTCATCAGCCATTGCGTCTCAACGGGCACGGTCAACGCCGAGGAGCCCGACGAGACCGTCCACGCCATTGCAGGATGGACCATCGCCAACGAGTACTACGAGGACGGAGAGACTCCGCTGGAGGAGAAGGGCCTGGCCAGCAACTATAGCACGGCCGCTCCAGAGGAATCTGCCGACAGCAGCCTCGACGGCGCACCGGTGAAGGTGGCAGATCTCAACGACGACTTCTTCAAGCAGATGGGCTACGCCTTCGGACAGGATACCAAGGCTCCGTGGAAGTCGGCCGAGACTACTCCCGTACTCTACTTCGAGAACACAGCCCTGGTACTCACGCTCAGCGATAATGCCGTGCTGCTGGACAACGACGCCGACTGCTACATCACGGCCACAGTCTATGGACAGAGCGCCGACGACATCACGGCCGTCAGCGACAATTCCAACGTAGCCGACGTGGATATCGAGTCGCGCGAGGACGGAGTGGCTACGCTCCACATCACGTCCTATAAGGACGGCGTGGCCAACATCAACGTGACCGTAGGTACGCTGACCATGGCCTGCACCGTGACCGTCGATCACACGCTGACCACCGTCAAGCCGCTCGACAAGGGACAGAAGCTGACCATCCTCGTGGCTGGCAACACGATCTCCGCTCCGGGTGCCACCGCCATCACGGCCTACACGCTCGACGGACAGGTGGCTGCTCAGTCCGCCTCCACCATCAGCGCACTCGCCAAGGGCCTCTACATCGTGAAGGCAACGGACGCTACGGGTCGTCAGACAACGGCAAAGGTAATGGTAAAATAATCGCCTACGAAGAATAGACTATCGCTAAGCAACGACCGACGGGAATGGCCTTCCCGTCGGCGATAAATAATGAGAAAAGAGGATGCGCTCGCAAAGGGTGCATCCTCTTTTCCCGTCTTACAAGGAGTCAGACCCAAGGAGTCAGAACTCCCCTACCCTTCCACCAAGTCGCCAATGCTGCTGAGCCGCCAAAGACGCTCATGGTCGTACTCCACGGTGGCCTCGTGGGCCCAGGTCGTATGGTAAGGGACGTAGGCTGCCCAGCCACCCTGGCGCAGCACGGGATCGATGTCGGAGCGAAAGGAATTGCCCACCATGAACAAGCGGTCCACCGTCGTGGCGTAGCGGAGGCAGAGCTGGCGGTAGCTCTCGTCGGTCTTGTCATCGACCGTCACCACGTCATCAAACCACCTGCGCAGTCCCGAACGGTCCATCTTACCTTCCTGGTCGCGAAGCTCGCCTTTGGTAAAAACTACCACGGGACAGCTCACCACCTCGCGCACGCGTCGCAGCGTGGCCTCTACACCAGGCAAGGGCGTGGCGGGAAGCTCCATCAGCCGCCGCCCGAGACGCAGCACCTCGCCAATCTCTTCGCCACCCACGCACCCACGGCTCACGCCAACAGCGGCCTCGACCATCGAAAGCGTGAAAGCCTTGGCACCATAGCCCGTCAGCGGCATGTTGCGGCGCTCCGTGGCGGCCAATACGCGCAAGACCTCGTCGGCCTCGGCATAGGGTGAAAGCAGTTTCGCCAAAGCGTGCTCCACCGCACAAAATGCGCCCTGGCAGTCCCAAAGCGTGTCGTCGGCGTCAAAGGCCACCAGGCCTACAGAATTTCCCACGCCACCCTGGCCCAACGGAGCCTTCCGCCTATCGTTTGTCTTCATTTTTCTCCTTTTTATATTGCCAAATCATAAAAAAACTTACCAGCGACTAAAATACAGCCGGGAAATTTGCACAGGTCACTTTATTGCCGTAACTTTGCGCTTAGTCTTTAATAATTTCGTCTCATAGTACACAAAAAGAGTGTGTTTTTTGTTTGGGGGGAATCCCCCGCAACATTCTTTGTCTGGTTGAAATCCTTGTGAAAGGACACTTCGATGAAAGTATCGAGGGACCAGATAAACAGGTTTTAAAAGCTCCGGTAGCGACCGGAGCTTTTTTGTTTTCATATCTTCCAGAGGATGCATTGCTTTCCAATGCTTTTTTATCCAAAAGTCTTTTCCTGTCCAAGCACTTATCACTCCAAAAAGTCATTCGCTTCAAGAAGTTTTCACTTCGCCTCAGGATGTCTTCACGCCAAGAAGTTTTCAACCCAAGAACGTAGCCAAATAGCCGACGGACTTCGTCTCCCGAAGTTTCTTGATGGCTTTCTCGCGCAACTGTCGCACACGCTCGCGGCTGAGATTGATATCAGCCCCTATCTCTTCGAGCGAACGCTGCTCACACCCGATTCCAAAACTCTCGGCCACAATGCGCGCCTCGCGTTCATCAAGACAGGCCGAAAGCGTGTCCCGAAGCGTGGCGCTCATAGTGGCGCGATCCACCTCGCGGTCAGGAGACTCGTCAGTGTCAGAAATGATAGTCTCTGAAACCGACACTGTGCTTCCGTCGGCCACGGGCTGGTCAATACTCGTGGTGTGGGTGATGGCATGGAGGCCGTGGTCGATCACGTCGAGGGGCAACCCAGTCAGGTCGGAAAGTTCCTCGCGGGATGGTGACCAACCAAACTCCTGGAGGTAGCCGGCCGTGACGCGCTGGATGCGGCTGGCAGTCCCGGCGGCACTCAGCGGCACGCGCACGGCACGACTCTTCACGCCAATAGCCTCGATGATGCTTTGCCGAATCCACCATACAGCATAGGAAATAAACTTGAATCCGCGTGTTTCGTCGAAGTGGTTGACGGCCTTCACCAGCCCGATGTTGCCCTCGTTGATAAGGTCTTCCAACGACAGGGAGCGGCCTTGGTACTGTTTGGCCACGCTGACCACAAAGCGCAAGTTGGCACGCACGAGCCTTTCCTTGGCACGCTCTGCCTCCGCACCTTTTCCATGGAGCTTGCGGCCCAGCTCAGCCTCCTCCTCCGGACTGATCATCCGCTCGCGGGATATCTCGTTGAGATACACGCCCAGTCCCTTGGAGACACGGTTGGTGAACCTGCTCATTATCTTCAGCTCTCTCATGTTAGTATCGTCTGATAAGGTTTCTTCGGCCGCAAAGGTAACAAAAAATCTGCTGAAAGCAACAAAATGCACCTTTTCTTCTTGAAAAAATACCAAACAAAGAGGACGAAGGGAACGCAAGAGAAGAAACAAAATGGAGTTAAAAATGGCAAAAGCAGGGGGTAAGATCAAAGATTGGGGGTGTAAAATAGGGAAAATGTACGATGGACGATAGATTTTTGCAAGAATGGTTCGTGATATTCCCAAAATTTATCTTAACTTTGCCACGTCATCTTCCCGCACTGGCGGCTCTACGGATGGCCGCCTCGGAGAACAAATGGAAACATGGGTGGAAGATTTCACGGGCGCAACAACCCGCCCAAAGAAAAGAAGCCACTAAAAGATACCTTTGACTTGAAGACATTACGGATGAAATTCAGAGCGAAAATTGCCGCGGCAATGGCCGTAGCCTTTGCCTTTGCCACGCAGACCGTCCACGCCCAAAACGTGGGTGTGAAGGCCAATGCCCTCTCGTTCGCACACACCGCACTGGGCATGGGAGCCGAGATGTCACTGGGATACCATTGGAGCGCAGAGCTCTACGGCGTCATCAGCCCGTGGAAACGGACGGAGGACAAGGCGAAGAAGTATTGGGCCGTACAGCCCGAGGTGAGATATTGGCCGTGCCAAGCCATGGTGGGTCACTTCTTTGGCGTACACGTGGACGGAGCGCAGTACAACGTCGGCGGAGCGGCACCGTTCTTCGGACTGCCCAAGTCGGTGAAGGACGCGCGCTACGAAGGGTGGCTTGCCGGAGGTGGTGTGACCTATGGTTACCAATGGGTGCTGGGGCGCCACTGGAACGCGGAGGCAGCAGTAAGCGTAGGCTACGAGCACCTGCGCTACAAGAAGTTTGAATCGCCCGAGGAATGCGCCCCGCAGGTCGGGGAGCGGTCCCACAACTACTGGGGACCGACCAAGCTCTCGGCAAGTATCATCTACATATTCTGACACGATGATGACACATAAGATTTACCATTCACTGCTCGCCGCCCTGATCGGAGCGGCGACCACGGGAGCGGTCCAGGCTGCCCCGATATCTGCCATGGGGCTACGATTCGTAGCCGCAGAGGCGGGCGACAGCAGTATCAGCGTACGATCGGCACGCGTACTGCCCCACGAGCGAAGCATGATCGTGTCAATGTGCATCCGCGTGGACCGCGACCTAAAAGGCACGGAGAGCGTCGAACTACGACCCGTGCTCACCGACTCGGCGGGCCACAGCGCGGTGCTGCCTTCTATCTTCATCAACGGACGCACCCAGCACATCGCCTTCCAGCGCGACCGGCGCAACGCCAAGCGCGACCTGGTGACGCTACGCCGACGCAACGGCATGGAGCAGACCGTGGACTACCTGCGCGAGGTTGCCTACCAGCCATGGATGCGCAAAGCCACACTCATGCTCGAGGAAGTGGCCTGCGGATGTGGAATACCCATCGCCTACGACTCGCACGCCGTGGCGACCCTGCGCAGCGATGACACCCCGCGGCTGGCCTTCCGCATCCCCGAGGTGGAGGAGGTCAAGACGCGCCAGGAGTCGGGGCGCGCCTTCCTGGCTTTCCAGCTCGGCAAGTCGGAGATCCTCGACAACTTCCGGAGCAACGCCACCGAACTGGCCAAGATCATGCAGGCCATCGATTTGGTGAAAAACGACTCCAACGTCACCGTGAGCCACATCGCCATCCACGGCTACGCCTCACCAGACGGTTCGCTGTCTCTCAACGAGAAACTCTCAGCGGAGCGCACACAGGCACTCAAGTCGTGGGTGATGTCAAAGTATCAGTTTGACGAGTCACTATTCACTACGGCCCATACCGCCGAGGACTGGGAGGGACTGGTCAACTTCCTGCGCAACAACAATACGTTGGAGGGACGAGAGGAGATACTCAATATCATCGCCACCGTGGGCGACCTGGACAAGCGCGAGGCGCGCATCCGGGAGGAGTTTCCGTCGCAGTATCGCTTCATGCTCGACAACTGGTATCCCTTCCTGCGCCACTCCGACTATACCGTAGGCTACATCGTACGCCCGTTCACCGTCGAGGAGGCGAAGAGGGAACTGAAGTTGCACCCACAAAACCTCAGTATCGATGAAATGTTCCGCATCGCACAAACCTACAAGGAGGGAAGCAAGGAGTACAACGAAGTGTTCCTCATCGCCGTGAAGCAGAATCCGGACCACCCCGTGGCCAATCTCAACGCGGCCTGCATTGCCCTCAGGGCGGGTGACAAGACCGCGGCCGCTGGCTATCTCGAGAAAGCTATGCCTTGCGCGGAGCGCGACCTGGCCACTGGCGTACTACGGATGATGGAGGGCCATGTGGAGGAGGCCGAGCGCCTCTTCGAAGCTGCCGACAAGGCGGGACTGAGAGAGGAAGCTCGCCATAACCTGCGCATCCTGCATCCGGAACGCTATTAAACACGCCTTGCCCTTTCCGTTGGGGAAAGGGCAAGGGATCAGAAACATCAAACCAAGGCATCAACCCCAAAAGAATCAGAACCATGGACAAGAAAATCTTCGCAACACTGGCCATAGCCACCGTCCTCGCCTCCTGCACGAGCGATCTCGACGGAATAGATGAGACCCCGGCAAATCCGAAGCCAATCAGACGTTGTACCGCCGTGGTCGATCTCTCTGTGCAGGCACCTACCGCCGATGCTACCACACAGACACCATCGGGTGTCAACGGACCAAGGAGAGCCAGCGCAGAGACTGCCGACAAAGACACGGTGAGCCTCTCACTGCCAGACGAATACAAGGTACACAATGTCGTACTCTACCTCTACAATGCACAGACAGGAAACTTCGCCGACTCCATACACCTCACACGCTTCGCGGGCCTGGACAAAACGGAACACGGGACAATGTGCTTCCGCAGCGACTCCATCCGACTGGAACCAGGAGACTATCGTGTCTATGCCGTGGCCAACGCACCGACAGCGGCCCGCACGATAGCCAACGATCGATCGCCGCTCACCACCGTTGCCAAGGGAAAGTCCATCATGAGCGTCATCGGCGCTGACGGAATCACCATGTCAAACCGTGGAGGATCGGCTCAAAATGTGCGCGTGAGCACCGACTCGGTCACGCATATCGATATAGCACTGGAACGCGCCGTTGCCAAGGTGGAGATCGGCAAACGCTACGGCAGCTATGAACTAAAGGACAAGAGCGGTAAAGTCTATGCCAAGGTGACGCCTGGCAGTTTCTACTTCGTCAACCTCAGCCGAGACTACTACCTCTTCCGCCACACGGGAAAATTTGGAAAGAACAGTACGCCCAACCGAGACCAATACACGTGGAGTCTAGACAACTACACAGACATCCCTGATACGGATGGCTACCTCATCGACCCGCATTTCTTCGACAAGCAGTGGGACACAAGCAACGCGTTTGACGGATCGACGATTTTCGACAATGCGCTGACAGAAATCGTACGCACAGGACGCGAGTACGAAGCCACGCTCTTCCCAGAAGCGGGATCCTACAGCAAGTCGTACATCCTGGAGAACGCCAACTTCTGGACAGCACAACGGGAGGGCTACACCACGGGTGTCATCATCAAAGGAATCCTCACACCCGAAAAGTCGCGCTGCTTCGACGAGCACGGCAATAACATCGACCCGCAGGGAGTTCACTGCCTGTACTATTTCAACTACAATTTCTACACCTCGCTGGCTGCCGTCAAGGCCGTCGGAGGGGGCAACATCCCTTCGGGAGACATCAGCGCCAGAGAACTGGAGACGCAATACAACATCAAATACTTCCCCATCGACGACAAGAGCCTCTATGCGTGCTACTACAAGCACTTCATCAAGCACCTCGACAACGGCGAGAAGCGAAAGCTGGGCGTGATGGAGTATGGCGTGGTGCGCAACAATGGTACCGCGTGACCATCGCCGATATTGCAGGACTGGGATCAGGCAGCATCAACATCGAACCGACCAGGCCGGTCGAGGAAGACGACATCCTGCTCACCGACTACTATGTCAGTCCGTGGCAGTTCAGACCCGACGACACGGTGTTGAGCCAACTGCGCAAGAAGTAACATGGAATCAACTCTGAACGAAGCAAGACTATGACTATCAGACATATCCTAACCACCGCCGCGACAGCCTCGCTTGCGGCCTGCGCGCTCACGTCCTGCAACTGGATCAAGGACGACCTGAGCGACTGCCCGGAGTGCCAGGGCACGCTGAGCGTCAAGATCGAGCACCGATACAACATGCTCCACGCCGACGCCGCACCATCACGGGTGGAGAAGGCGGACGTATTCATCCGTAACACGGTCACGGGGGAGACACAACACAAAGCCTTCGACAAGGCTATGCTCGACGCGTCGGGCTACTATGCCGACATGGAATTCTCGGGGGCAGGAACCTACGACTGCCTCGTATGGTCAGGCATCGACAACAAGATCTTCGACTGGGATACGCAGACCGTCTCCCTCACCACACAGCCAGGCGATACCATCGCACACCGTCTGCCACTTATCTTCCACGGAAGAGCCGATGCCACCAACGTGGAACTGAGGAGTGACAACCTCGCAACGGTCGACATGATGCAGGACACGAAGTTTGTCAATGTCACTTTCAACTATAATGGAAGCCGACACGTACAGGACACCGACTTCCTCCTGACCCTCAGCGCGCCCAATAGCGTCCTCGACGCCAGCAACAACACGGCAGCCGATCACACTACGGCATACAAGCCCTACAGTGCGCGCACAGAGAGCATCGAGCATCAGCAGGTCGTAAGCTATGCACTATCAACATTGAGGCTAATGGAGAAGGATCGCGACCAGTGCCGCCTGCGTCTCGACTACCGACCGGCGGACGGGTCTCAGGGACAGAACTTGTTTGACATTCCGATCATCGATTATCTCCTGATGTGCAAAGACTTCGAGGGCGAGAACATGAAGACACAGGAGTATCTCGACAGACAAAGCACCTATCACATCGTTTTCCTGATCCGCGATACGGGCAATCCACATGCACCATTCGCCGTCAGCGTACTGTCGGTCAATAACTGGCAAATGCGAGACGACCAACCTGTCGTCAAGACAAACTGAGAATACAGAAATTCACGGCAGGTTGTAAAAACTGGCCCGCAAATTTGGCCTAATCATAGAAATAGCGTATCTTTGCATAAGATAAACTGCACTCGGCAATCTAGAAACAAGTTTCCATTGCGCTCGATTGCATTATCTTTGCAGAACATTTCCTCGCTCGCAAGCACCAGCGACGGGGGTGCGCCGCAACAAAAGCGCTCCAAGAAGGGGTTGACTGGATTTGACGGCAAGACGAAATGGTGTGTAAGCACGCGGAGACTCGGTGGCTATCTCCTTAATCAGAGTGACCAAAAAATTAATTGGCGAAAACAATTACGCTCTCGCTGCCTAACTGAAGTATAGTAGGTTACTGGCCTAATCGCGCTATAAGATAGTGCGACGAGACACCGCTCCGAGGATGTTGTCCCGAATCCGGAGATCAAGCGGTGCAGGTAAATCGGGAATAGCTGGCGGCAGCCCCGTGTCGTAGGTGAATTTTTAGGGGATAAGGCGATGATTGGTGGCCCAGGTCTTGTCGTCGCTCGAAAACCAAAGGCTGGGATAAGCGTGTAGAAAGCACATGGTTTCCTTGTGCGGACGTGGGTTCGAATCCCACCAGCTCCACCTTCATAGGATCGACAGGGGACTCGCCGTTATGTGGCAAGTCCCCTGTCGCTGTTTTTAGAATCACTCATGAATGGTGCGCTCCACCTCGTCGCCATGCTCCAAGAGGAACTGAGCCACGATGGAGGAGAGAATGGCCGAGGTGGAAATGCCGAGGGAAGAGGCACGAAGCTGTCCTAACTGCCGTTTCAGGTCGCGGTCGATATAGACCGCACCGAGGTTGGAAGCACGGTGGTACTCTCGGCCCATCTCACAAAATAATTCCCAACGCGACTTGCCTCCGGCCAAGGCTTCACGATAGCTCTCGGCGGTGTACTGCCCTGAGTGCGAGGCTGGGGACTGAGCCTGCTTCTGGAGGCTGCTTGCTGATTCTACAGCGGAACGTTCAGATGTCGTGGGGGCAGCCTGTGGCTGCTGTTGCGCCGCATGAACAAGCCCGGCAAGACCGCCGGGGAGTGCAACGCTCGTATTTTTCTTTGCCATAATCAGTTGTCTTTTTGTTTGTTATCGGTTGATGATTGGCTTTAGGAACTATTTTGTCATCTCCCAAAGCATGATCTCGAAGCAGTCGCGCACGTAGCCGCGCTGCCGAGGGGTGATCTCGAAGGTATCGGCACGACGCAAGTTGGCACGTGCGGGAATAGGCGGAAGCACCGCTCCATGCTTAGAGAGCACTGCCGCGGCCTCATTCCACATCCGCTGTTCCTCTTTCGTTCCCACACGAGGATCGATGCGATTGGGGACAAAGAGCAGGCGGGCCTGCATATCGCCCACATGCTGGCGAATGGCGGCAAGGACGGAGACAAATGTTCCAGTGGAATCAAGTGTCTTGTCTTCGTAGTCAAAGGGGCAGACGATGAAGTCCGCACCAGCGAAAAGAGGAAGCAGTCCGTCTTGGGATACATTGCCTGGGGTGTCGAAAAGCACAAAACCCTCCACCTCAGAGGCAGAATCGACAAGTTGACGCATCGCGTTGGGTTCGGCCACGTCGAAATCCTGCACGCCATACGGCTCATCCTGCCCGCTATGGGCGACCGCATCTTTGCGTCGCTGCATAAGGACAGACTTTTGAAGGTCCGTATCGATGACACAGACGGACCGGCCTTTCCAGGCAAGATAGTCGGCGAAGAGGATGCAGAGCGTGCTCTTCCCTACCCCACCCTTTTGGTTGGCAAAGACAACCTTGATATTTTTTTCCATATTTTCTTATATTATCGGGCAGCGACCAAAAGCCGCCACCGCTCATTGATGATTTCTTTCTTGTATGTCGCTGCAGGCTTGGGGCCTGGTGCAGCATATCCGATAAGTTTCCATTGAGGTTTGTCCCATGAACTTTCCCTACCCTTCTTGCTCCGTCTCCTCGCCTCCAGCGATGGCCCTAAGCGCAACGACGGGAGTCACGAAGAGTAGCAGGATGAGCAGACCGACAACGACTTCCTGCCATGGTGCGGTGTCTTCCTGGATGCCTAGAAAGAAAAAGGTGACTATGAGGGGTGCATTGATGGCAATAGCGCTGCACGCCACAATCGACCACTTTCCTACCCTTTCGCACAAAGAAGTACCAAGCATGAATAGCGCTATCATGGCCACGGGGACCAGTAGCATCAAAATGTCAGCACAACTGTTGAAAAAATCGACCAGCCAGTGGCCATCATCAAGCGACAAAGGGCCAAAAAGAAGGGTTGGGAGCTTGGAAGTAATGGCATAAGCCAGGGTTACGACGAAAGCCGCCAGACAACCATTGCGCCAACGAATAGGCACTTCGCGACCATTGCGAAGAAGCCAAAACAGACCACAGAGAGACAACAAACATACTGCCTCGGAGGAAAATGAAAGCCAGTCGCTTGTCTCGACTGCGGTAAGCGTGGCGGCAGTAGTCGTCAGCAGGTCCGATTCCATCAAAACTGCACACAGATCGACCACAAGGGCCATCACCATCAGCAGCCAAAGTGCACGGTAGATGCGCCAATCGCGCGCTGAAAGAATGATTTTGTTCATATACTTTTACCTGTTTTTAGTATGGTTCCTCTCGCAAAGAAGATTCCAAAACGAGAACTTGCTCCGTGGTGCGCTCACAACGACTGCATATCCGAATCGCCCTCGGCAGGCTGAACGGTGATACGCGTACTCATTGAAAGGCGCAAGAAGACAAGGGGAATAATGGCCATCAGCACCTGAAGGGCGTAGTAGCTCGTCAGGATGACTCCCTGCTGGTCCGTGGCTTGGAGTGCCCAATTGTAAAAGAGCACCCCTACCAAGCTCACCAGCAGAGAACAGATCAACTTGGTGATGCCGAACAAACGAATGCGGCCTCGATAACGTACAATACATAGGCAAGAAACAAGGAGCTGCACCATCCCTGCGAGGACTCGATAGTTGAGGAGAAACGTCTCACGGAAACTGTCCCACGCCGTCGGGTTGTGAGCATAGGCGTACAATGTGTCCCGCCCAGGAACAGCAGTAACCAACGATGATGCGCCGACGAGCACCTCCCACAAAGCGACAAGCACCCAAAAACGATCGCCAGAACGGCGCATCCCGCGACGAAAAAACTCTAAAAGCAACACATGGCCCACGCCGAAAAGCACACTGACCAATCCATTGCCTACAGCCGTACGCATAAATGTGTTTAGAGCCTTGCCAAACGAACCCGCAATGGCGTCGCTGGCTGCCGTAAAGGTTGAACTCCATTGCGACAGCATCAAACTCACAATTACCAGCACAAGTCCTACCGTCAGCCAGCGATTCACCACCGAGCTGACTTCAAAATAGCTTTTCTTCTTCATATAGTTCTTATACTTCTCTTTTAAATGTTCTCTTTCTTCTCTCCTACCTCTTATGGAAATAGTATCGTTGCTGATTGCTCGGTAACATCATGTCATCTCTTCATTATCTTCTTTTCAATATATAAGGATTTCATCTTTTATCGTAATCTTTATTTCATCATTTGCTTAATAATGGATTTCCATATATATTGATTTCTTTGCAACACGACTCACAGTCCTTGGCCCACCCATTGTTCGACAAAACGTTTTTATCAACATATCCATATTTGTGGATATACTTAAAACTAAGCCGTCATAAAACAAAGAATCCGCTTTTAGCAACCAGAATCATCATTTCACCCTGCAAAATTAAGCAAAACATCTGATAACAACAAGGAAACCACTACTTAAATACTTAATTTTATCTTTATTTATCGTTTTCGATATTTCGCCTTATCCATTTATCCATATTTCCATATATACATATCTGACCATTAAAAAAACAGCCCTATCTCAACCTCCTCCAACAAACTTCCCGAAAACAAACCTCTTGCAGTGAAAATATTATCCACATTTAATTATATATTTATATCGTCTTATATTGTTTTAGTTATATCGTTATATATTCATATATTTACTATCCCTGTTCGTGAGAAGAAATAGTTCATAAAAGCTGGCAGGCTCATACGCTAACGAAAACGTTAAATGTTAAACGTTAAACATCAATAGGGCAGAGTAGGGCCGAAGAGAAGGATAAGTTACGATCAGCCCTCACCTTAACTTACCTTTGCCTCTCGACATAAGCAACCCTGGAAAAGGTTGTCACGTTTATTCATGATCCAAACTTCACTTGAGAGACGTATCGGAGCGGCAGGCAGAAATGAACAGCAAGGCCTTGGTTGCGGCAAAAAGTAGGAGGCGTGTGAAAGAAATAGCAACAAAGGGAGTTTGGGCGGGTAGTGGACTTGTTAAATCGATACGGATCAAGCGTTAATGGGGCGTTAATTCATGCTAATCGTCTTGCATTCGGGCGGACGGAAGGTTATCTTTGTATGACACTTAAGTCATGACAGCCGGCGTGCCGGCAATCCTGCCTCGAGACACCATGCGTGGCAAGGCGACAAAATATAAAACATAATACCTATCCGACCATGATGAAAAAGTTAAAATACTCACCTTCCTCCTCAGACGGAAGTCGCTCCGTCTCGTATCAGTCTCGTATCAATCCCGTATTGTTCCCGTATCGTCCTTCGTTCTTCCTTCTTTCCTCCTTCTTTCCTCCTTCTTTCGTTGTTCTATCATTCTCGCTTCCAGAAGCGGAAACAATACGGAAACCATGCGGGATTGATACGGAAACAATAGGAGGAACAAAGAAGGAACAAGGGAGGAGGAAGGAAGAAAGGAGGGTCAGGACAAGCTATTCAGACTGGTTCCACTCACCCGTTTTCAGATGGAGGCGTAGCCCTTTGTGCTCTACGCTCTTACCTCCCCATAGGGTTTATCTCCACGGAATCTATCTTTTCGCACAGAAAAGTTTGTAGTACACAGCAGCGCAAATGAGAATCGTAAAACACTGGACAACAATAATTATCAATAGAGCGAAAGCAAAAAACGTTCGATAAATTTGGCGGTTAGAATAAAATTGCTTAACTTTGCACCCTGTCAGAACGCCACAGGGGCATAGCCCAGTTGGTTTAGAGCGCTGCAGTCACATTGCAGAGGTCCCCGGTTCGAGCCCGGGTGTCCCTACCAAGCGTCCGATTCTCATGGAGAGTCGGACACTTTTTTTATATCCGTATCTGAAAACAGGATTTTCTTATATCATTCCGCCAAAGGAGTATGTATAAGCCAAGTTTTCCAACCATTCCCCTAATCGGCCATATCCACTCCATTTTCATAAAAAAACTATATCAGTAGGGAAATTTCTGAAAAAAGTGTGGAAAAATTTGCATCTTTCCAACCGACTATATAATTTTGCGCCCATGTCTGAGGAGTCAATAGGGTAGTGCGAGACTCCACGGACAACGGGCACGCACCAACGCAAGTCCCAGAAGAAAACAACAAAACGCACTGCCACAACCATGCTACCATAAGATCAATGAAAAAGAAAATGATGAAGAAATTCCACCTCCTGCTGCTCCTCGCAGCAATGTTTTCCCTACCAGTCACACTCACCTCATGTGGTGACGACGATGATGATGACAACGTCAGCATAACAATTCCGACAGGGGCTGCGACGAACCTGACGATGGAGCGAGTTGTCGGAACATGGAAGCGCATCCATAGCCGCGGCAAAGAAATTAAGAACGGCAGGGTGACAAAGCAATGGGACAAGAATGTGGAACGCGACCAAGACCACTTTGTCTTCTATGCCGACGGACGCTGCCTACTCCTCGACTATGAGGATGACCAGCGTCTTTGGGAGGTCGAGGAGAGGGCTTCCTTCTCCATTCAAAACGGACTCGCCACGTTCCAGGGCGGCACGCTCCGCGACGTACGCATCGTTTCCTGTACCGACTATGAGATGGTCATCGTTTACACTATCTATGACGACGGAGACCCCAACGATGTAGAACAATACGTCGACACGCTCAGCCTCTCCAGCCATCGCACCGACCTCCTCGGCATCTACGACCCCTCCACAGAGAGACCTGGAGACTATTGGGACGAAAACGCTCCCTCTGCCACTGGACTGACCATGAGAGACATCAAGGGCACCTGGCTCATCACCCATAGCAAGGGACAAATCGTAGAGGGCGGAAAAATCACCAGCACATGGAACAGGGACGTGACCAGCAAGCAGAACCACTTCGTGTTCTATAACGACGGACGCGCCGTGTTCATGGAGATCAAAGGAGACTACAAGGACCAGACGCCTTACTGGACGGCCAACGGCAGTGCGATGTTCACCCTGAAAGACGGACAAGCCATCTTCTCCGACGGCACGCTCTGCGCTATGAAAATACTCTCTCTCAAAGGCAACGAGATGACCGTCCACTATCTGCGCTACCAGGACAAAACATTCTCCGTCATGGAGCGACACACCGAGACGCTCAAGCTGACAACAGACAATACAGACTTCCTTATCACGAAGTAGCCTCTGGGGCGCTTGCGGCCTAAGGAGATCCGCCTAGCAGAATCCTTTCCCAAACACGCTCCATCACAACGAATAGCGGGTCAGAAACAGCTTGTGCTGCACTTCTGACCCGCTCACTTCATCCCAACCAAGCCGTAGAGACTTCGACCGAAAACGGTCTCATCTCACAACCGGACCACATGAAGGAGTAGGGCAGGGGCTGGATATAGCCCACTCATCTCCATGGAAACGCTGAAGGCGGGATACGAGTACACTTGGTGCATTTGGACGTCGGATTTGGAGAATGAATTGGAGAATGAGTCAGAGTAAAAACAATAAAAACATATCCCCTGACTTCGCTTTAGATTTTGCCTCGCCGGGTGTAGCTCTCGTTTTGATTTCGCTATAGATCCTGAAAGGAGCAAACGCAGCATGGAGTGTTTGCGTTTGCTCCTTCGGGGCGCTGTATGAGGTGGCGTGCGCCGTCCGTGCGGGTCCTTGTCGTTTGCGGGACGGGGCTTAGTCCCTGTCGTCGCCTATCGTAAGAACGTCGGTGCGCTCGGTCTCTCTGTGCAGCTTTGCGGTGATTTCCTCGAGACGATTCTTGTATTCGCTGTCGCTGGAAGACCATTTCCATTTCAGGGTCATCTCGTTGCCGGAGAGTGAGACGATTTGTACGTCGGCGAAGTCGCCTCCGAAGAACTTCGGCTGTCCCTTTTCGATGATGAACTTGCTCTTTCCTTCCTCATCCCATGTGCCTCGGTCATCGCTGTACTCGTAGTAGCAGAGCCAGCCGTCGGCGTAGAAGACGATGTGGTCTTGCGCGGTATTATCGTTCTTTTCGCCCAGAATTTCTCCTGTCACCTTGTCGTATTCCACTTCTTTGTATTGCATGATTTTCCATGTTCCGACGAGGTTGTCCATGGTCAGTCCGCTGGTTTGGCCACCTCCTCCAACGTCCTCATCGTCGTCATCCATCGTAAGAACGTCGGTGCGCTTGGACTCTCTATGCAGCTTCACGGTGATTTCCTCGAGACGATTCTCGTCTTCCCTGTCACTGGAAGACCATTTCCATTTCAGGGTCATCTCGTTGCCGGAGAGTGAGACGATTTGTACGTCGGCGAAGTCGCCTCCGAAGAACTTCGGCTGTCCCTTTTCGATGATGAACTTGCTCTTTCCTTCCTCATCCCATGTGCCTCGGTCATCGCTGTACTCGTAGTAGCAGAGCCAGCCGTCGGCGTAGAAGACGATGTGGTCTTGCGCGGTATTATCGTTCTTTTCGCCCAGAATTTCTCCTGTCACCTTGTCGTATTCCACTTCTTTGTATTGCATGATTTTCCATGTTCCGACGAGGTTGTCCATGGTCAGCCCGCTGGTTTGGACACCTCCTCCACCGTCCGCATCATCATCGTCGTCGTCGCCACAGGCGGCCAGTGTGAAGCCACCGATTACTAAGCATAAGGCCATGAACAGCATCTGAAGGCTGTCTTTGATTTGTTTTGTCATCATGTTTTTTTAGTTCATTAATTCCGCAACACTATTGTAATTTAAACTCTTTAAACGCCTGAGCAACAAAAAGTTGCCAAGGATTTTGCCATATCGAAGAATTCACTTGTCTTAGTGTTGCAAAAAGGAAACAAGAAAATCCAACGATAGACACGGCAAAGATACAAATAAAATTTGAGAAACTCACTAATTTTGGAGAAATATTTTCAATCATGCCTCAAATCCTCAACTATTTCAACAAACCGCTTGTTGGACTCAAAATAACCATTATGGTGCCTTGGGGCTTTATTTCTTAATTCATCGTTTGAGGAAACACTTCGACCTGTACGGTTGAAATGACTATCTGACCATTTGAATCCCACCTCTCCCGTTGCCACCCAATTTTCTAACTCACCATTGATTCTTGCAGCAGTAATGATTGCCAAAGCACCACTTCCTGCTTTTGACCATGACATACCGTTGCGGATTTGAGAAATCCTTCTCGTTCCAAGCTCGCGGGCGGAGAGGCTGAAGGAAAAACTCATCCGTCCAGTCTCTCTCGATCAGAAGCATCCGTCCAGCATCACGAAAGCTGCCCAATAGTAGGCTTCGGGGTGGCGCGCGCGGATGATGGCTTTAGTTTCTCTGAATGCCTTCTGCTTATCCCAACCACCATTTTGTGCCATAAGGCGCTCGTAGAAGATGGTCATAAACTCCTGGGAGACATTGTTGCTGATCTCCCATAGTGACATCACTACCGTACAGACACCCGCTTTCTTGAAAGCGCGCTGCAAGCCATAGAGCCCCTCGGGAGTAGCCTTGCCCAAACCCGTCTGACAAGCTGACAGGACAGCCAGGTCGGTGCCACTCAGATCCATACCAGCAATCGTTCCCGCCGTGAGTATTCCACCCCTCACGCCATCGGGCAACTCCTTACCCGTCCATGCCGCATTGCCTCCAGAGAGAACGATACCCGAGAGCTGCATCGCATCTGTGAATCCCTTGAGATAATCAATACCGCTTGCCCTGTCTGGCGTATAATAGAATCCATGAGTATAGAGTTGCAAGATACGTGGTGAGTGAGCGTTCATGGCCAGGAAAGACTCCTCAGTTCCCTCCGCCCCCGTGTAGGTACATACTTTCCAATGGTGCTCGCCAAGGATACGTTCCACTTTTCGGATAGCCTCCTCTGATCCTGGAAGGTAAGCAAAGGTTCCACCCCCACAAACCACATCTTCCTCGTCGAGAGGGAAGGGGGACTGCCCAGACTTCTCTGCCTCACCCTGCATGGTCGTCGAGGCTACATCATATTGCAGTCCTCCATAGAGCACCGCCGTGCGCTCCTTAGCTACCGTGTCTGCCTTTCTCATCCGCACCAGCTCGCGAGCCGACGACAAACGAATAAAGCGATAGTGATCTCCCAAGAGCGTACCATCCGCAAGAGGAATCGACTCCAATGCTATATTAAACAAAAGCTGTGATGGAACATAGTAAACCGTCTGTCCCTCATGCAACTGCGAGGCCAAGGGAGTCCATAGAAGTTGCAATATCGCGGGCGAATACTCCTGATCATAATAAAGATAGGGCTGCGGTATGCAGAGCGAGTCGATTTGGCACTCGTCAAAAAGAGGCATCAAGAGCGGGTATTGCTGCTCTTGGCGAACGACATAGGCAGCATAGTGGCGACCCGATGGGTTCGTTTCATAGTCGGTGAAGTCGATGAGCGTCTCGTCCTTGTGCAGCGACTGGCGCACCGCCTCATGGTCCACATCCATAAACTCCGTGTTGTTTCCATATCCCCGAACGCGTGCCTGCAGTCCGCGTCCCATCACCTCAAGCTGTTTGGAAGCCTCCAAGATACGGTCGGCATTCTGCTGATAATCCTTCTCCCAGCCTTTCATCTGCTGCTTCATTGCCACGATGGCCATATACTGCCGCATGTCCTCATCTGTTCCCTCCCGCTTGATGATATCGTACAAAGAACGCTCGGAGTCCAAGAGGAACGCCTTCGACATCACCAGCGCATCATAACATCCGCGGGTAAATGCCGTCTGTAGTTCGCCAGCTTTCAGCGCATAGGGGGTCATGAGCGTGAACAGCTCTGAGAGAGGACTCCAAAATCCCTTGCGCTCATTGGCATCCATATATGGCAGACGGTCGCGTACCCACCGCTCTAGACGCTCCTCGGCCTGCAGGTAGTCCTGACACCCTTGCACTATCATCCCAGACCATTCTTCGGCCTGAGCCAACCGTATCTGCGACTCGATATATTGTAAGCTATTCTCGCCGTTCAGTTCCTTGGTATAAGCCAGATTCTTGCGGCTGCATTGTTCCGCTTCCGCATCACGCCCCACTGCATGAAATTGGCGGGTCAAAAAAGCAAGCAGCTGAACCCGACATTGGTCCGATGGCTTATACTTTGTGGCGAGTATCTCGTCCGCCTTCTGATAGTCAGCCAGCGCCGCCTCGTGATCGCCAAAGGCAGCACGACAGAAGCCGCGCCGGATATAAAGGTAATTGATCACTTCTGGGTCCGAGAGATAGGGTAGGAGCAGGAAGAGCGTATCGACCGCTTCGTAGCAGCCCGCTTTGTCCCCCTTGTAGCGATAAGCTTCTGCCATAAACTGACCATATCCCATGAAACGGTACAGGCCTACGGCCGACATTTCCTCATGGGGAGGCTCCATGTATTTTTTCGCATAAGCTATACAGTCGTCATAACGGCCCGCCTTCAGATAAAGTTCGGATAATTTGAAATAGGGAATTCCCGCCAGCGAGCCCAGTTTCCCGCTCGTCGAAGCCTCGGCCAGAGAGACGCTCCGAAAGAGCCACTGTTCCGCCACGCGATAGTTTTCCTGCCTCATGGCCTTCTCTGCCTGCAGGTTATAATAAGTCATCTTCGACACCTCGTCGGTCGTTTGCTCCGCCAGCGAGTCCATGGCCACATTGCATTCCTGCGCCATCTGGACATCGCCGATAAGGTTGCACAACCTCCATATATCACTCAGGACATTCATCTGCAAATCCGTCTCGCCGGCTTCCTTCGCCTGCGACAAAGCGTAGCGGTACGTCTCCATCGCACTGGACAAGTCATACTGATAATAGTATGCGTCAGCCAGGAGGTTCAGCGTGGCTATCTCATTGCTCACCTTGCCTGTTTTTCTGAACACCTCCACACCACGACGCGCACACTCCTTGGTCTTATCATAATCTTGCTTTCGGTAGTAAACCGACCCCTCAAAATACCAAGAAGCACCTATCTTGTTCATCACGATCGTCCAATCGTTCTCGTTAGCATAAGGGAGCACCTCTTCGAGCAGGGCGCGTGCCTTGCCATAGTCGGTATTCTTTCCTTTCATCATCGGTACCGCCAGAAAATAGGCGCTATTCACATAAGCATCCGACAGTTCTTTTTTCTCCTCGTCGGTCAACTGGGTTGCCATCAACCGCTTGGATAGTTCGTATCCCTCCTGATACCGCTCCAGCTGGTCATAGCAACGGCACGCCAAAATCTGGCTGCGTACATAGACGGTGCGCTCCTGCTCCGAGTCACACCGCTCCGTACTGCGCCCAATGGACAGGCAGATTTCGAGGACCTCGTCATACTTCTCAGCCTCATACAGGGTGTCGGTCTGCTCCAACTGGAGCTTCAGGTCCTCCAGGGACTGCGTCTGCGCCTTCAAGGTCAAAGTGAGACTGACGAAAGCAAGCAGAAGCAACAGTATTTTTCTCATGAAAAACGATTGAATAAATGAACTATCAATTGGAATCGAAGCCAATGGTATCAGCCGACAACGTGTCGCCTGGCAGGGCGGAGCTGTGACCTTCTGACGGCGTACCGTCGAATACTTGATCATCGCCACGCAGTCCATCGTCGGACGAAGAAGAGCCTGGCACAAGTCGGGCCACGAAGAATCCCAGCACTACGGCAGCAGCAATACCCGACAACCACACCCACCGCTTGCGTCGCGGGGCATCCTGACGGTCTTCCGCCGCGTTCAGGCAGTTCATCGCCACATGCGAACGGACGTGGCCGTACATTGTCCGCATCTCCTCCATACGCGACATCTTCCTCGCACGACTGGTCACGGCCAAACGCACATCGCGCGTCAGCTCAAACTGCGCACGCTTTTTGGGATCGGCCTCCAACTCGCTCAGAAACTGCGACTTTTCTTCTTCCGACAGTCTATCTGGGTGGAGCAGATACTCGTCTATTCGGTCTTGAAAGTTAATATCCATAGCTCTTGTCTTTTTATGTTGAATGGTTAAAGCATTAGAAAGTATTCTTTTCTTGATCTATTATTCCTCGTTGAGATACTTATGATAGACCTCCTTGGCCGCGTTCCTCAATCCCTCCATACATTTATACTTCTTGGTCTTGAGGGCGTTCTTGCTGCCGATGGTCGGCAACTCTTCCAGGATGGTGTCGAGATCCTTCTCCTCATAGTAGAACTTGGTGAGAATCTCTCCACACCGATCCGACATTCCAGCCACAAGGTCGCAAACGATGTCCAGCATCGCCCCGTCTCCCTCGTCGTAGAGCACGGCGGCCATCTCCTTGACATCGAGAAGCGTCACGTCGTCCTCCTGGTCCTCGCCATCAGCAGTACGGATGGCTTCGGCATGGTCTCGGGACCATTCGAGATATTTAAAGCGGGCTATCCCCATGAAATAGGTGAGGATGCTGCAGGTCAGGGGTGCGCCGTTTTTACCCACCATGTTTCCATCGAGACATACCAGGCGCCCCCGCTCGATATGCTCCCACAAGGCGATGAAAGCATCTTGGAATATCTCTGCCGCCTCTTCTTCTCCCACAAAGAACACGCCGCGGTATTTACGCCAAAAATAATCGGCACAATAGGCGTAGAGTTCATTCTCCGCCAACCGCACGCCGGCACGCACATCGGCCACAAGACGTGCCTCCCACAACCGTTCGTCGCTGTCCATCCCGGTCATCACCTCCATCATCTGAGAAAATCGGATATACGTTGCTGGTCTTTATACTCACCCGTTATTACCGGGGTCTGATAGACACGGGACCGGATACCCTGGTAGAAACGCTTGATACGTCGCTCCAGTTCAGCGTTGCTCATCGAAGACTGGTCGGACAATATCTGCCACAGAGCATAGGTCAACCGGCCCGCCACTGGATTACGCAGCTCTGCATTGGACTGGGCGCTGGTACATGCGCTGATGGTGATCCAGCGCTCCTTGCGTCGCGACACAGCACGGGGGATGGGCTCGGCAAAATGGCATGTCGCATCAAAGACCTCGCTCACGCCGCGCAGCACCTCCTCGCCTTCGTCACCACAGGTAGCATCTCCACTATGGCAAGCATCGATGACGACAAGGATCTTGCCTCGATCGCCCACCTTGTCGCGCAATCGCCCAAGGTAGTAGTTGACCTCATCATCGGATAGATGACGCTCGCCTCGGTCGCGGGCACAAGCCTTCTTATAGGCATCGTAGGGTATCCAACACTCATCCAGCCCATCAGGTTCGTCGTGATGCGGATCGGCCACTTGCTGTCCGTGGCCAGAATAGTGGATATAGAAGATGTCGCCAGGACGGGCCTTTCCTACTAGCGTATTGAACGCCGAGAGGATATTGCGCTTCGTGGCGCGCTCATTGACCAACGATATAATCTTGTCGTATCCGCCCTTGCGCAGCATCTGCCGCACACGGGGCACATCCTTGTCGCCATTGATTTTCGGCCAGGCACGGTCCTCCTGCTTTCCCAATCCGATGACCAAGGCATACTTGGTTTGGGAAAGGAGCGGCAAAGCAAGCAGGGCTAGAAGGACGAGTAGCAGCCCGCGTCTCGCCATGTGTCTGTGGAGATGTGTATAGGTCTTTCGTTCCAATGATTTTTAGGCTTTGAGAGTTCTACATTTCGATGCGCACCTCCCATGCTCCATAGGGCGTCTTTCCATCAGGAAGTATAGAAGACTTCAGACGAATAGAAAAGGCACTCTGCAAAGGTAAGCATTTCCTTGGAAAAATCACAAACCTACGCAAGCTTTTTTATTCTAAGGAAGCAAAATTAGGGGATTATTCTGGTTTACACCTTCTAAAGACGATTTTAGCATGAATATTGCGCTTTCCATTTAGTGAATTTGTTTTACATTATTAAACTTTATCTATAGGGGAAAACTGCTACTACAAAAGTCTCATAAGTTGATTTTAATGGGTCTATGAGTATGATAAGCAAACCACTGTCAGTAGGCGGCAAAGAGGAAAGAGCAAGAAAAAGTACAGTTCCTGGTAATCCATGTAAGTTCGACAAAAAAGTGAAATGTTTTTTTACTTTCAAGTGAATTGTTTTCTTCAAACTTTTATATCATTGATTATTAAGTATATAATGCAGATTACATCAAGTTGTTTACGGTTTATATTATCTGCTATTTTGTATCCTTCATTTATTTTGTGAAACGGAAAAAGGACCCAAAAACGCCCAACTTCGACACTTTAGTAGCATCTTATACCCTACTTTTCAAAATAGTACGGCACTTTCAGAAGCTATTCTAGGAGAAAATACGCCTAAGTACGACATTTAAGTAGCATTCTTACGGGCACCAAGTAGTCAACTTCGACACTTCAGTAGCATCTTTATATCACTTTTCCGGCCATCAACGACACTTTGGTAGCTTGTTGGGCATAGAAAAAGGAGGGAAGTGCGACATCTTACCCCAGTTCGGGATAAGAAATAGTTCATAAAAAAGTTGGTAGTCTCATAAAT
>ERZ827490.1835-NODE-1835-length-25403-cov-5.053180_pt1 | contig 25403 bp, 22 predicted proteins | sample MGYA00519770_ERZ827490 | MGnify/ENA primary metagenome ERZ827490 (study PRJEB31778, sample SAMEA3449324) | human gut metagenome | biome: human gut; feature: human-associated habitat; material: faeces | place: United Kingdom | collected 2010/2012 ...
GCCTTGTTTCATCTCTCCTTTCTCTACTTCTACTTCCGCCCTGCTGGGCGCACATTCCCGCAGTGGAGCATCATCCCATTTCCCACATAAATACCCACATGGCTCGCTCCTGTGACATCATAGGTTCCCTGAAAGAAAATCAGGTCACCAGGCTGTGCCTCGCTGGCCGGAATGATATCACAGGCACTCATCAATCCATTAGCAGTCTGTCTGCCAATATTCCAACCATTTCCACAATTATTGATCACCCAACTGACGAAGCCTGAACAGTCAAAACTTGTAGATGGAGAACTTCCGCCCCAGATATAGGGATACCCCAGATACTTTTCTGCCTCCTGTATCATGTTAGCGAATCTCTCATCTGTCAGAGCCTCTCCCGGAATATCATAATCTGTGTACTCTCCAGTGGAATTGGCATAAATATCATCCTCAAACAAGTAAGGCCGGTTTCCCTGCGTCTGCAGAAGGACATTGTACCGTTCGTTCTGTTCCTCTGTCAGACCAGCCATGGTAATAACCGGACCCAATCCGCGATTCTGAAGAATCACATTCAAAATGTAATAGTTGTATTCCACCTCGACTTCATATGCTTCTTCTGACACTTCGCCTGTCTCCGGATCGATAACTGTATGCGTGCGGGTCTCTGTTCGTGTCCGAACCTCTATCTCTTCTTCCAGCTTCAACTCATACTGCCTATCAAAAAGCTCCTGCAACGTATCCTGCACTTCTTCTCTGGTATAATCCTCAAACAATACCGTCAGATAAGCTGTCAATTCATACGGATTATGATTGATTTCTTCCAGCTGATACCGATACTCATCATAATCAGGATGAGCAGTTTCCATATTGTTGATCTCACTTCGAAGAACAGCCTCCAGGGCTTTATAGTCCGCATTGGCTCCCAGAATATCTTCATCTGAAGCTGTAAAAGACGCTGCCAGCATGGAGCCTGTGCTGCCCTGCATCATGACGGAACAGGAAGAAAAAGCTCCCGAAATCATCACAAACAACAGCGCAAAAATGAGTATAAGCAATACTACATGTGATTGCTGTACTGCAAATTCCTTAAATCGTCCCAAAGCAGTTCCTGCCATCTTAGCCGTCTTCTCTGTTCCTTTTGCGGCACCGCCGGATGCGGTGGAGCCAGCGGCAGATCCATACGCCGCTTTAGCTGCATAATACTGCTTTTTGATTTCCTGCCTCTGCTTCCAGCGTGAAAAAGGATTTGAACCAGTTTCCGGATTTTCCGCCAGGGCCTGCTTAAACAGTGCATCCACATTTGCCTTATCTGCTTTACGTTCCAGCCTGGCAGCTTTTTGGTAAGGTTTCAGTTTATGGCTGTATCGAACATCATTCACCATCTGGGCTGACCCTGCCACAAATTTTTCACTCTGGTGGGCCACCTGGATTCCCACATTATCATCTTCGTTTTCTTCCATCTTCTGATGTATCTGAGCAGCCGCTATTCCAGTGGCAGCATTTTGGACCGTATAACCTGCTCGACTTCCGGGGACTTTTATATCTGATACGTTTTTATCCAGCCAGACACGGGAATTTCCCTTTGAAGTTCCGGATTTGCCTGCTTTTTTCTCTCCCCTTGGCCGAGTCTCCAATTCCACCGAAATATCCTGTTTCCCAAAACGCAGTTTATCCCGGTATCCGGAAACGCGCTTTTTCTCACTCTGCAGTTTATTTCTTACAGGAAGCCGCGCTTTTACTTCGTCTGCTTTATCCGCTGCCCTCTCAGCTCTCTTTGCCGCGCGGAAAACAGATTCATTTTCCAGTTCCTCTTTTGAGAAACGCAGCCGCATTGTTTTATTCTTCATGTCATTCTACCTGCCCAGACACTTCAGACAGCTTTGTTGTCATAATCCGGTACAGCTCCAGGTCCTTTGGGAAGTGGTCCACAAAGGGAAGAATCACATTTCCATAAAACAGAAGTCCTGCTCCTTCACCTGAATGGGTGACATACGACAACTGATGCGGACTGATATTCAACTGTTTTGCCAGGATCTCTCGGTCGCCTGCCGCCTGATTGAGCATAATAATAAAGTCCGAATTTTCAAGAATATTCTGTATTTCTCGGCTGAGAAGCAGCTCTTTCACGTTCTGAGTAATTCCTGTGGGAATGCCACCCCATTTCCGAAAGCGCTGCCAGATCTCCACGCTGTAGGATGCTGTCTGCTCTTCCTTCAGAAGAAGATGAAATTCATCCATATAATAGCGTGTCGTTTTCCCTTCGTTCCGATTCTGCGTTACACGGCCCCATACATGATCATGCACTACGAGCATTGCCATCTTCTTCAGCTGCTTTCCCAGGCTCTTGATGTCATAGCAAATAATCCGGTTCTGCCTGTCTACATTAGTTCTGTGATTGAAGCTGTTCAGCGATCCATGTACATAGATTTCCATAGCTGCCGCAACATAGTGGGCCTCTTTTTCTTCCTGAGCTAATAAAGCAGTATACAGGTCTTCCAAAATTGGCATGTTTTCTGGAACAGGTTTTTCAAAATACGGTTTATATATCATATGAACACATCTGTCGATCACCGTTTTTTCAACCGGCCTCAACCCATCTTTTCTTCCAACCATCAGCTCACATAACGAAAGGATAAAATCTGCTTTTAATGCAAGCGGATTATCATCTTCACTGTAATTGCTGTTGATATCAAGCGGATTGATATATTGTCCCTCCGAATTTTCGCTGCCTGCCGGAGTCAGCCTGATAACCTGCCCGTGAAATCTCTCTGTCAGAGCAGCATATTCGGATTCCGGATCACAAATTATCACATCGTCATCTGTAGCCAGTATGGTATTGGCAATCTCGCGTTTTGCGGCAAAACTTTTTCCGCTTCCCGGCGTACCGAGTATCAATCCATTAGGTGTCTTCAGCTTCTTTCTGTCAACCATAATCAGGTTATTGGAAAGCGCGTTCAGTCCATAGTACAACGCCTCGGGGCTGTCCTGGAACAGCTCCTGTGTCGTAAAGGGAATAAAAATTGCCGTGGAGCTGGTTGTCAATGCTCTCTGAATTTCTATCAGATTCTGTGCAAGCGGAAGACTGCTCATAAGTCCCTGTTCCTGCTGATAATCCAGACGGCACAGGCTGCAGTTATGCTTTTGTGCGATACTCTGCGCCTGGAATACGTTATTCTCCAGTTCCTGTTCCGTCCGTCCTGTATTCATCACAAGGAACGTCATCAGGAACATTCTCTCATTCTGGTTCTGCAGTTCTTTCAGCAGTGCTTTTGCATCCTTCCCATACGTGGCCAGATCCGAAGGAATAATGTCAATATCATATCCGGCCCGGACTGCTTTTTTCTGTTCATCAATTTTTGAGCGGTCCAGTTCCGTAATTGTCCGCTTTACAGTCTTAATTGCTTTATTCTGATCTACCGACTGAACGTGCATCGTCACAATTCCGCTCGACTCCATATCTAGGAAATCTTTAAGCAGCTGGTCACTGAGATCAGAAGCAGTGATAGACAGAAAGCTCATCGCTCCATACAGAGAGCCCATCCGAAATGTTCTTCCACCGGGAAAAGCAAAACCGCTGGGAGCAATAAAATCCTTCACTGACAGCCCGGAGGGAACCAGCCAGTTCCAGTCAAAATGAAACCGTTCCTGATCCCCCATGTGAAACATGGTGTGCATCAGCCGCAGTCGCTCTCTGCCGTCCAATGGCTGTGCGGTCACACCCAGACGGCGGAAATTATTAATAAGATCCGTCTGGATGTGCTCCAGTCTGGGCTTGGCCTGTTTTATCGTTTCCGCTTCAATTCCGAAAGTCAGATATTTTGTTTTAGTCAGGCCGTTATTCCCTTTCTCTAACTGCTTGCGCAGCATCTGGCTGTACTCCTGACGCACATCGTCAAAGCCATCCTGCCGGGGCTGAATCTGTATCTGGCGTTCAAAGCTCTCCAGGTCCGTGGCCGTATTCATAAATGACAATTCGAAATGTACAGAGCTGTCAAAGAAATTCAGAAAACTGCACCATTCTTCAAAGATGGCTGTCTTATCTTCCTGCTGTGCAAGCTGATAATTGATATCATAAAACTGTATCGTCCTGGTATAATACCGATCCCGGACACGGCATATCCCATCCGGAAACATTCTCTGAAACGGAATAGACTGCTGTGCTGTACGCGGGATGCCGTCATCCTTTCTGGCACGTTCCATCACCGAACGAATCTGCCTTTTTTCCTGTCTTGTAAGATTTTTCGGCAGGGCGGAATCCGCCATTTCTGCCTGTTTTCTGCTTCTGTGAATCAACAATATGCCGTACCTCCTCTTCTGCCCACGCCTGCCGCATCAGAACCGCATAATAGTTATTTGTCTGATACGGCCTTTCTTTGGGGCGGATAAATCTTGCTTCTATAAACTGCTTCGCTATGACTTCCAGCGGCTGCCCATGCTTTTCATAGAGCCCCATAAAAATCATAGGCAGCATAACAATCATCATGCCGATGGTTGCAAATGACACATTTCCGGATTGTTTTAGCAAAAAGAAAACCGGAACACCCATAAGCGCCCCGATTCCAAAGCAGATAATCTGCCGTTTTGTTAAATTGAACAGAACCTTTGATTTCACCCGCGTAAGGTCACGGGGGACCGAAACATATGCCGCCAATTTAATCTCCTCCTAACTTCAATGCGCTGAAAACACTCCCTTAGCGAGAGAGCCTGTTTTAAACAGTGTGAAACATAACAGCACCGTGTAGCCGACAACACCCCAAATCGAAGCGATCACATCACCGCTGAAGGAAATGCCCTGAATCAGCACTGCATAGATGCCGACACAGACCAGAATCAAAAATCCCTGAAATCCCAGTGCCAGCAGAGAGCGAAGATAATTCTGACCCATCTGGCTCTGTTCCCGGTTTCCAAAGGTAGAGAATGGAATCGGCGCGAGACTCACAGCCAAATAAATTTCTATCATCCGGCCATATACGATTATAAAAATAATAATGCTCAGCGCCCACATGGTGATGTTAAGTAAAAAAGACTGAAGGAACAGCCCAATCAAAGGACCGATGCCCATTCCCATTAAGGTTTCCTCAAGAGTTTCCAGTGCTGAGCCGTCGATGGCTGTGGAACCGGCAACCAATCCACCCGCACCGCTGATTACATGCTGACTGACATCAAAAACAGCCATGGTAATATTAAAACAGTTTGTAATCAGCATGACAGCCACAAAAGTCTTAAACACCCACTTAAAGAAAATCCAGGTGTCAAAGTTGGCCAGATTATTATGCTCAATAATCATCTGGATCAGTTCATAACAGGCGATAATCGTGAGAATAATGCCTGCTATCGGAATAATGACCGATTCCGATATATTCTGAATCATCGAAAATATCCTTGGTGAGAAATCTGCTGGAGATGTCCCTACCTGCGCCGCTACGTCTCCAACCTGCCGGTTGACTGCATCAAACATTCCGGACAACTGTTCCATAATTCCTCCGACCAGCCATTTTTTCAACTCCTCGGTAATAGATTCCCATATAAAATCCATCCGGCTGTCGCCTCCTTTCTTCCCGTTCCGCGCCACGCGGAACGAGAGCATTTACAGAAGTTCTCTGTCATCCGAATAGCCCTGACAGAAGCGGCACAAGCGTAGTTCCAATGAGCGCTACTCCAGCGCCCGCCATAAGCTGTTTGATTCCTTGTGATTTCGCACCTGGATTATCATTTCCATATCCCTCGAGCAGATTGATGATGCCCCAGATGCCAAGTCCGGCACCAATAGCCACTACAAGTGTCTGAAGTACAGTAATTGCCTGATTAAAAAATGCCATAAACCAATATTAGCCGGAATCGGTTGAACAGTTTATCTATTAGTTAATTTATAAGCATACAAAAGCCGGAACGATCTACTGCCCTGTTCTTGGGGATGATTCCGGCCTTCCTCCTTCTTCTTTATTTAAGATCGCCTGCTTTGTACGCCAACAGTTTCCGTTGAAGCTTCACCTCCCATTAAGGATGCCTCTGCAATTTTTCAAAACCACTAAAAAAAGCAGCAAATCTTTTAAGACTTACTGCTTTTATAGGTTTCCGCTAAGCGAATTATATCAATTTCCTATCTTGGCGACACTCTGCCACCTTGAAATGGATGCGCTGCACTCCACGAAACAGTTTTAGGTATATCTACCGCAACTCTGTTTCCTGGGTGTATTGCAATGCATTCTTTCATCATCTTTTCTTCTCTTGTTTTTCTGATTCCCTTACCATTATCATATGCAATTCTTTTTCCGTCGCACTGTAAAATAAATTCTACATTTTCACATACATGATTAATGCGGAATGCTGCTTTTTGTTTTGCAGTTCGAATAAAAATGCCAAAACAATTTTTGCTGCCTTTTATCTTAGTTGATTTACAATTTACATCATACATCGAAAGAATATTTTCGCCATGCACAATCATACAAAAATAGCATTTATTCCCATGATGACGAAATTCCTCTTCATATATCCAATCATTACCTGCCTTTTTAAAATCATTAATATTAAGATAATTCCTTCTAAAAATGAATACAGTCTTCGTTTTACTTAATCGCTTATTTTTTAACACATATTTAGGCATATCCGGCATAAAACACCTCCACCATATCTTAATTTGTCGAGCTTACTCACACTGCATCAGCATCTACCACAGTAAATACATCACTTTTTCTCAGCTTCAATTTCCGATCAAGGAATTTTTCAATATCAAAGGTGTTCCGTTTATCATAGTCGGACGTGTATTTATAATTTGGATGCTGTGTTAAATCATATTTATCTGACAAAAAAGGCCTGACGCCCCGCAGCTGAAGAATACACTTACCGCCATCTAATACAGCAAGCTCATCTACAGAAGCAAGGTCATGACCGGTCTTTTGATAGTTTGTCCCATAAGACGGACTGTTTCCTCTTGTATCAGAAGTAGTGAACATATCAATCGTTTCTTTGCCCAAAGCCGTGTTCAACTCTTTCAGCGTTGTCGGTTCGGAACCGCCCAGAAAAATCTGTGAATCCATATTACCGATAATTGTATCAGCATTATCTTTGTAAATAGCTTTTAACTGACTCCTTGCCTGCAGCACGAGGCACAATGACAGCTCTCTACTTCGAATTGTTGCGGCAAGCTTCTCCAGCTGAGGAATCTGCCCGATGTTAGCAGCCTCATCGATCAGACAGCGTACATGAACCGGCAGTCTGCCGCCATACACATCATCTGCTTTTTCGCACAGCAGATTAAACAACTGCGTGTATATCATGGAAATCAGAAAATTGAAGGTACTGTCTGTATCTGACATAATCAAGAACAGCGCTGTCTTCCGGTCTCCCAGCATATCCAACTGCAGTTCGTCATAAGCGGTGATTTCGCGAAGTTCCTGAATATCAAAAGGAGCCAGGCGGGCTCCGCAGGAAATCAGGATCGACTTTGCAGTTTTGCCGGCAGCCAGCTTATACAGACGGTACTGACGCACAGCAAAGGAATCCGGTTTCCTCTTCTCCAAATCCTCAAACATTAAATCCACAGGATTCTGGAATTCCTCATCATCCTCGCGCACTTCCATAGAATTCAGGAATTCCAGAAGAGTAGCAAAGTTTTGTTCCTCTACTGGTGCCTCATAATGAATGTAGGCAATCAGCGCAGTATAAAGCAGTTTTTCTGACTTTTCCCAAAATTCATCGCCTCCCTTTCCTTCCCCTTTTGTATTTGCAATTAAAGTCGTCACCAATTTTAAAATATCTTTTTCACCATGCACATAGGCAAAAGGATTGTAATGCATAGATTTTTGGAAATTGATGGTGTTAAAAATCTTAATCCGATATCCATGCTTTAAGAGGGCGTTCCCACATTCACACACGATACTTCCTTTCGGATCTGTCACCACATACGATGTCGGATAGGATTTTGAGTTACACTGGAGAAGGTTAGGATTTTGAGTTACACTGGAGAAGGTTAGGCTTGAGCCAGAAGCGGGTCTTGCCAGAACCTGAACCGCCGATAATCAAAACATTTTTATTTCGTGCTGTCTTTGGATCTTTCGGACGATTATTCATTGTAAGCCGTTCTGTCCTGGTAAGAATAATATTATCCTCAAACTTCGGAGCTATAAAAGGTTCTATGTCCTTTGCCGTTCCCCAGCGCGCGGAGCCATATTCCATACCCTTCCGATACTTTTTCGCGTTTTTCCCTTTCAAGTACACTGCCAGACGAATGCAGCCTCCAGCCAAAATTCCTACCAGCAAATCAAAAGGATAGAAACTGGGCATTGGATTGGCAAATGCCTGACTCACTGTTATAAAAAACGCCATCAGCTTTGCAGAAATGTCCGCTCCCTCTGCCAGTCTCCAGGCTTCCCCTATATTGGTAGCCAGTAAGCCAATAACCAAATACGGGAGATTCAAAATAAGTTGACGCTTTATTTCTTTTTTGCTCATAAATCCCGCTCCTGTTTCTTTTGCTTTACCTTTACCGGCATAGAAGCTGCCAATTGTTTCAGCTTATGCAGCTGCTGCAGAACACTCGGCTTTCTCTGCTTTTGCATTAAAGATGCAGAGTATTCTTTAAAAGCCGCTGTCATAGCATCACCGTCTCTGGCTTTAAAAAACACCAGATACCGGTTCGGAGTCTGCGATGGGTCTTTCGTAATGGCATAATCAATGCCATACTTACCCAAAATCTTTTTAAATCCCTGGATATCCGTTTTTTCTATTTCAATATTCGAAGCTCCCTGATTCTGACCCAGCAATTCTCCTATCGTCTGTTCTCCTACAGATTTCTCTGCTTTCCTGCTTTTGCGATACTGCAGATATTTACGAAAAGCTGATAGAAGTGCCCTGCCAGTCAGCTTTGTTGTACTGATTGCAAGATTAACCGTTCTGTTTTCCACTTCTTCCTGCAATTTGCCACCTCCTTATCCACATTGAAGCATTTGTAAAGTTCTTTCTTCTACAACAGCAGCGTCTTCTTGACCTGCTCCTGCTTTTCTTTTCCAATAGCTGCACGTCTGTCTATGCCAGGGACATGTACAGGCGTACACATCTCCAATACCCGGCTGTAGATCCGGGCATGCGCCGCATCTTCCGGATTACGCAGCTGACTGATAGTCAGGTTCGTAGTGATAATCAATGGGAGCCTTGCTTTATAGCGCTCATCAATTACTGCATATACCTGCTCCAGCGCATAATCCGTATTTCGTTCAATTCCCAGATCATCAATAATCAGAAGCGAAAACTGATTAAAGGACGCAATATAGTGATACCTTTCATCGGAATACATTGCCCCCATCTGATTCAGTATTTTTGAAAAATTGGTCATCAGAACTGGGATTCCTTTTTCCAGTAATGCATTGGCGATGCAGGCCGCCAGAAATGATTTTCCTGTTCCTATGTCACCCCAAAACAAAAGACCAAGGTTCTGTTCCCTGGCCTGTTCCCATTGTTCCACATATCGTTTTGCCAGCTGAACCGTAGGTGTATCACCGGCAGATTCAAATGTCCATTCACGAAGGTAACGCTCCTGCAGCCCCGCTGCTCTCAGACGCCGAACATAAAGCATCTGCTCCTGTTTTTCCATACGCTTCTTCTGTCTTTCACCTTCTTCCTGCTGGCATCGGCAGATACATGGCATAATACGAATTCTATCCTCAAATTTTACCCGGCACTGTACCGGAGTGCGGCATTTCTCACAATAAATCAATCCATCCTCTCCAAGATACTGGCCCGGACCTGGGGTTTTCTGTTCCTGAAAACAATCCAGGAAGCCAAACAGTGACGAATTCATAAGCTCTCACCTTCCTCATACTGATAATTCTCATGACTGTAAGCCATCACCTTTTTCTGCTTCGCATCGCTTCTGGCCCAGCTCCGGATAGTTGCCAGATGGCTTTTGTAATGCTTTCCGCTGGAAGCCATGTATTCTGACAGTCTTTCGATCCGGCTTTCATAATCTGCAGGAAATTCAGATATCAGTTTCTGAAGTTCCTCATCTGAAAGCAGCACATTTTTGTACATGCCATATTTATGCCGGATAGTTTCATCTTTCTCTGTTTTTGTTCTCTCTGTATTTAATAATTCTTTATTTATTTCTGCCGGTTTTTCCGTATACGGTGAATCCGTATCGGGCATCACCGTATACGGTTTTTCCGGACACGGTAAACCCGAACACAGCTCATTTTTCGGCATTTCAAAGATAACATATTCTGTCTGACCCAGACGTCCATTTGCCTGCCGGAGCTGTCTGCGTTCCAGATATCCATGAGTCTCCAGCTCCTTCAGTGCTGTCATAATCCCATCAACACCTTCCAGCGATATTGCAGCAAGTCCGCGCACAGAATATTTCCAGGAATCCGGAAGGCTCAGCAGCATTGACAGCATGCCTTTTGCTTTGAGGCTTATACTCTGGTCTCTCAGATGATAATTACACATAGTCGTATAATTCGTGTTTTTCTCTACCCTGAATACCGCCATCCGGATCACCTCCTGCCTTTTGCCTCCCCTCACAATGCGATCTCTTCATGATGATGCGGCACCATTTCCTTTTTAGGTCTTTCCATACACTCTTTTTGACGATTATGCAGAGTTTTCAGCACCGAATTCGGCTCTATTTCTCCGTTCTGAGTCTGTTCTCTTTTGCGCTCCACATATCTGTCTGCCCGTTCAAACACTTTTTCTTTGCTGTCATAATGATACACATAATCACTAAGTCTTTGTTCCGGACGTACCTGTGTTGCGTTAATATCCTGTACCATCGCTTGAAGTTCCGGTACTGACATTTCAAGGCGTTCTGGCACCAAAATCACTTCATGGATTGATGACGGGAGAAGATAAAAATTCCCATCCAGCTGTTTTGCGGCATTTTCCATGAAATCCGGATATGCAATTACTGAAGCTCCATTTATTGTGCTCCGATTGCTGGCTACAAATAAAGGCAGTTCCATTTCCGGCACAAACATATCCCCACTCAGATCTGCAATGACTTCTGACATATTTTTGAGAAAACATGGTTCATCAAACAGAGTCTGCTTTAGCGCATCCTGATGAAGCTGTTCACTTGTGATGCCATACTCTTTCAGCAGGCCATTGGTGACTGTCACAGTAGCTAATCCCAAATCATCCTGTCCGAATTTAAGGCGGTATATTACTGCCAGATCAGCCAGGTCATAATGTGGAATGTTTTTCAGCATCTCCTCTTTATTCTCCCGTCCGACTACCTGAAGTACAAGCCGATGTTTCATTGTCTCATAATCAAGCAGCATATCCTTAGTCAAAACCGGCCTTTGTTCATACCCTGAATTTGCTGTGTCTGCAATTCTTTCAAGAACATATTCTTTTGATAGCCCGTCATTGTACATCTCAAAATATGACTGCAAATCCATAGTCACCCCCATAAAAGAACCTGCAGGAGTGATACTAATCCCTTCATATGAATTTCCCTGAATTTTGTCCACCTTCGCGTCGCTGATATTTGCTCCTTCCAAAATGCCCGACAGTTTCTGAGGTAAATCCTGTTTCACCATTTCTATAAATTCTTTATAATCCATTTACAATTCTCCATTTCTTATATAATCTTCTGACTACCTGTTTTCATGTTACAAAAAGAACGGCTGTCCAATCAGAAAAAGAATCTTTTCCAATCATGACTGCCGCTTCGCGTAAAGAATATGATGGCCTTTCGCCATTTTTGCAGAAATAATTTTCACACAGTCTCCTTTCATCGTTCGTGCTGTTGCTGGCGGCGGCGTTGCCACTGCTCCAGGAGCTTAATAATCGTCTCCTGCATTTTCTGGGGTGTATAGCTTTTGGGAAAATACTTCCGTAGCATGTCACCAGTCAGTGTCACCTTATCCGGTTCACCCTTTTTCTCTTCTGACATAATCGCCAGCATGACTTCTTCTGTCAATTTTCCGTCCTGACTGAACTTTTTCATCCGCTGTGCTTGAGAGAGCGACGGCGTAGCCTGCTCATAATCCATGGTTTCTAAAAGCATCTGCTGTTCTTCCGGTTTGAGGAATGACAGTTCATAAGCCGGATTAAAGGCTATTTTCTTTTCATCGACCATATCCAGAAGAGGCGGAATAAGTACTGTTAAGCGGATATAACGCATGACCTGAACTCCACTCTTTTCGCCAGCTTCCTTCGCTACTCTATCACGAGCACTTAACTTCTGTTCAACTTGAACAGAAGTTAGATCTGTTCTGGCACCCTGATGTTTCATAGCTTCCAACTTCATTTTATAAGCAAAGGCCCTCTCACTCGGCAAAAGTTCTTCTCTCTGAAGATTGTAGGCTAAGACCACAGCGCCTTGCCTTATTACCAAGGTAGGTTTCCATAGCCTCGCCCCGAAACCGTACGTACACCTCTCGATGTATACGGCTTCCCATTTATCATAGTCTTTCAGTTATTTCGTAATCATGGCATAACAGTTTGGACAAACTGCAAGTGTCTTGCGACGCTTAGCCAACATAATAGTGTTCCATTCATTGTCCGCTTTGATTGATTTCAAAGACTTCACATGATGCATGCATATATCTCCTGGATTTTCTCCACATAGTTCACATACACCCAGCTTAATCCTTGTCCTCAAATAATTTGGATTATCATACTTGACGTATTGTGGTAAGAGGTCGGGTTCGAAGCTACAGGCGTAGCGTTTCTTCTTGAATCCATCATGATAGAACTCACAGTATTTTAACCCTTTCTTTGTATTATAAGGAACCATAAAAATTCCATTCCTACGGTATTTTCTCTGTATCTTGTAAACGCTCTTTTGATATTTAAGTCCAAAGGTCTTATACATGCTATATTCCAAGATGAATGCAAAGTTTTTGATGACTGTTGCATTTTCCGCTATCGAATAGTAATTATACATACCTCTAATCTCGGCATTCACCTGTGATACTATTTCCACATCGGTCATGTGAACCATATTGCCTCTGTGGTGAGAATCCCATATTTCTTTGCCATTTTTATCATATCTAATCCTAAGTGCACCATACTCTATTAGCTTAGCTTGCCACTTATCCCTTGGAGCGTATAATTTGATTCTGCCCGTATGAGTTTTCCTTAGCTGATGCTTTGAATCATACATTAGTGCTGAATTCTTGGCTGTAGTAATGTCGTAGCCTAGGAATCTGGCTTTATCTTGACTATGCGTGATTTTGGTCTTTTCTTCGGACATCTCAAGATGCAGAGTATCCTCGAGAAATACTCTGAATTTATCTTTTATTTCAGAGGCATCCTCGAATGAACCAATGACTCCTATTAAGAAATCATCCGCATATCTACAGTAGACCAGACTTTTGTAGTCTTCATTATTTGCTCGCTTACTTGGTAAGCTGTGCTTATAGCTAATGGCATCTTTTTGCAGACGCAGAGCTTCTTTTCTTTGTTGCTCATTCCAACTGTCCCAGTTTGCTCGGTTTCTTCTTCTGATGTAGTACAGCTTGCTTGCGGCTCGTGAGTATTCAAGGTTATCCTTTGATTTGCCCTTGCTAAATTCTTTCTTTAGACGTTCTGCAAACTCATCCAATTTTGACAGATAGATATTTGCTAACATAGGGCTCACGCCTGAACCTTGGGGTGTTCCTGAAAATGTACAATTGTACACCCATTGCTCCATATATCCAGCTTTCAGCATTTTCCATATGAGAGCCAAGAAGTTTTCATCCTCTATTCTCTCCCTCAGAATGTTTACTAGCACATGATGGTCGAAGCTGTCGAAGCATGCATGTATATCACCTTCTACGAACCAAGTGATTCCGGTGAACTGATTTTGTATCTGCTGTAAAGCAGAGTGACAGCTTCTGTTAGGTCTGAATCCATGGGAATAATCTGAAAAGTTAGGCTCATATATGCTCTCAAGAATCATTTTGACCACTTCTTGTACCAATTTGTCTTCTGTTGATGGTATTCCTAGCGGGCGTTTCTTTGTGCTATTTTTCTTTTCAATGTACACACGCCTTGCAGGGTTTGGCTGATAGCTGAAGTCTTTGAGACTTTCTATAAGCGCATTGATACGTTTTTCACTCATTCCGTCTAAGCTTTTTCCATCTACACCAGGTGTCATACTTCCTTGCGATTGGCTTATGTTTTTATAGGCTAAGAAGTAAAACTCTGGGTTGTATAAATTCCGATATAATCTCTTGAATTTATACTCTTTGTTTGTTGTTTTTTCTGAAAGACTTTTCAATACCTTTACTGGTTCTCTCAATGTCTCACACATCCTTCCTCGTTTTAGTATTGAACGATAAATTGCCGTCCTTCGCCATGTGGGCGTTATTATTCGCTTCCGTTTTTACGGCTATCCTTGTCAATCCAAGGTCCACGGACTACTACGACGGCTCCGTTACCATGCTGAATATTCAGAGTCATCTCTCTTGTTTTTTACACTTGAGATTTATCACCTTTCGGCATTACTCATAGCCCATGGGCATTTCAGTTTAGGTAATCCCCGTTTAGCATCATTATGATAAGTTGTACTATTGTCGGTATGGGAGTTTTCGTCATTTTCCATTACTTATGGCTAGCTTGCACCGATTATCCCACGGATTGCAGACAGCAAAATACTAATCCGCCAATGCACCACCGTAACATCTTCCCTTCGGTGTGGAGATGGTTAGCTCCAGCCTCTGACTTTCCTTCAAGCAGTGTAGCCTTCATCCTCATATAGTACCTTTCGCCTCGACACTCAGTCGCAGCCTGGAAGCTTCGCTGACTTGTGCCTTTACAAACGTGCTGTTGTCCCCTTTATGTTTCCACTCGAGGTTAGTTGTTGGCGATAAGATTGTGTTTTTCACACTTGATAATTTTTCTTATTGCTTTCTCAGAGCAAAATCATAATGACCCACGCCGCTTGGGTGTCCACCCCAAGCGCCTTACGGGCGCACGGAATCTACCATAATGATAACCGCCTCATCATCTGTCAGGTCCCGGACAATCGCCGGCATTTCTGGAAGACCGACTAATTCACAGGCCCGTTTTCTTCTGTGTCCTGCAATGATCTCATAATTCCCCTGCACCTTATCTTCCCGCACGATTGCCGGAACAAGGACGCCATACTGCCGGATACTCTTAACCGTTTCCTGCATCTTTTCATCGTCCGGCACACGGAATGGGTGGCTTTTAAAGGAATGGAGACTGGATAACGGCAGGTTCAGTACGCTCTCCCCTGCTTTTTCCGCCTGTTTCTCCCCAAACAGGTCATCATAAGATGTGAATACAATTTTATCCGCACTTCGGCTGCTCATAAGAAAGTACCTCCCTGGTCAACGCCTTGTACCCTTCCGCAACGATTCCTCTGGGTGCATGAAGGAAAATGCTCTTTCCCTCCGCACTGGTTTCAGCGGCTTTAATGGAAAGGGGAATGCAGTTCTCAAAAATATGGATTTTCTCCCCGTAGGCGCCACGGAGCTTTTCAGAAATATCCTTTGCAAAATTAGTCCTTCGGTCTACTTTCGTCAGCAGAATCCCCTCTATCTGAAGTCCCTGATTTAACTGCCGACGGACCCGGCCAATGGTTTTGATTAGCTGCTGAAGCCCTTTCACAGACAGATACGCCGCCTCCACAGGAATCAGAACGCTGTCCGCCGCCACAAGGGCGTTAATCGTCATCATCCCCAGCGAAGGCATGGTGTCAATCAATATGTAATCGTAAGACCGGCGCATTTCATTGACATACTGCCTCATGATTGTTTCCCGGCTCATTACGTTTACAAGGGTGGTTTCCAGTCCGGCCAGTTCAATATTGGCCGGAAGGAAATCCACACCCTCGTCGTGATGGTGAATCCCCTCTGACGGTTCCCACGGCTCATCGTTCACCACCTTCTCCATCAGGTTCACCAGCGTCACCTCCAGTTCATCCGGCTCCGCCACTCCCAGACACGCCGACATATTCCCCTGGGCATCGGCGTCAATTAAGAGTACCCGTTTTCCCTCTTTTGCCAATCCGATACCCAGATTCACACAAGTCGTACTTTTTCCCACACCGCCTTTTTGGCTGGCGATTGTAATTACCCTGCACATATCTTACCTCCGTTTCTTTTCTCGCATATATGCTACATCAATGCCATCTCAGGCAGCGCCGCAATATTCCGGATACCTGATTTTGACAGCCTGCCAGAAGTAAGGCGCATATCCGCAGCAGAACAAGTCTTCAACCGTATATCTCTGGCATTCCTCCAACTGTTCTTCTGAATCATCATAGTCGTAGACACTGGGAGTCCCGTTGTTATACAAGTTAAATGCCATACGAATAATTTTAGGACTTCCGAACGTCTGCCAGCCTTCGTGCAGGCACTCTGTTTTTACATATCCAGTTTTGAAATCATAAATTTGATTGATGTTTCTTCTGGTATCCTCGCTGATCCCGAGGCAGTACACCAGCGCCTCATGATACACGTCCTGATATCTGCATTTTGCCAAATACTCCTTATAAAAACTCTCGTGCTGTTCATTCTTAAAAATCACCAAATCATCCCTTTCTTTTTAATGTAGTATGCTGAATTATCTGGAACAATCATCTCAATTCAAGTAACAAAAAAGGACACCTTCACTCGAAAATGAAAATGTCCTTTTCTTGAATATGCCAGTAACCTGATTCTACTAACCCAGATACCCTATTCCATATGATTCCATATCTCTACATATCGTGATGTAAATTTGATGTATTTTTGATGTATAAACCGTTTTTTCCGGCTTTAAAAAGCCCGCAAACCCGCATAAAACCTAGCTTTTATTTTTCTAAGCTCTTCATCGTGGGGAACAGCAGCACATCCCTGATGGCCGGTGAATCCGTCAGCAGCATGACCATACGGTCAATACCGAATCCGATTCCTCCCGTCGGAGGCATGCCCACCTCCAGCGCGTTTAAGAAGTCCTCGTCCGTGTGGTTGGCCTCCTCATCGCCCTGGGCCAGAAGCTCTTCCTGTGCCCTAAACCGCTCCCTCTGGTCAATGGGATCATTGATCTCCGAGTAGGCGTTGGCCATCTCCCAGCCGTTCATAAAGAACTCAAAACGCTCCACATAGTCGGGATTGCCTGGCTTTTTCTTGGTCAGAGGTGAAATCTCCACCGGATGGTCCAGAACAAAGGTAGGCTGAACCAGGTGCTCCTCTGCAAACTCCTCAAAGAACAGATTCAGGATATCGCCCTTCTTATGGCGCCCCTCAAACTCCACTCCCTTTTCCTTGGCAACAGCTCTTGCCTCCTCCAGGGTATGAATCTGGTCAAAATCAACTCCGGCATACTTCTTTACCGCGTCCACCATGGTGATGCGGGCAAAAGGCTTGCCCAAATCCATCTCCACGCCTTTATAAGTAATGGTGGTGGTACCAAGCACCTCCTGAGCCACAAAACGGTACAGCTTCTCGGTCAGGTCCATCATCCCGTTGTAATCCGTATAAGCCTGATACAGCTCCATCAGGGTGAACTCCGGGTTGTGCCTGGTATCCAGACCCTCGTTGCGGAATACACGCCCAATCTCATAAACCCTCTCAAGTCCGCCTACAATAAGCCTCTTCAGATAAAGCTCCAGGGATATACGAAGCTTTAAATCCTCATCCAGGGCATTGAAATGGGTCTCGAAAGGCCTTGCGGCAGCGCCGCCTGCATTGGAAACCAGCATAGGGGTCTCCACTTCCATAAAGCCCTCTCCGCCCAGATATTTGCGGATGGCAGCCAGTATCCTGGAACGCTTGATGAAGGTATCCTTCACCTCTGCGTTCATGATCAGGTCCACGTAGCGCTGGCGGTAACGCATATCCGTATCTGTCAGGCCATGGAACTTCTCAGGAAGCACCTGAAGGCTCTTGGAAAGAAGGGTCACCTCTGTGGCATGAATGGATATCTCGCCTGTCTTGGTGGTAAAGGCAGTTCCCTTCACACCCACGATATCGCCGATGTCCATTTTCTTGAAATCCTTATAAGACTCCTCACCCACGCTGTCCCTTGCCACATAAACCTGGATGCTGCCTTTTAAATCCTGTACATTACAGAAAGAAGCCTTGCCCATGACACGTTTGAACATCATACGCCCAGCAATGGCTGCTTCCTTCCCCTCCCACTGCTCATAGCTATCCTTGATATCCATGCTGTGGGCAGTCACATCATATTTTGTAATCTGGAAAGGGTCCTTTCCAGCTGTCTGAAGCTCCGCCAGCTTATCCCTGCGCGCCTTCAGCACATGATTTAAATCTGTATCTGCCTGATTAACCTTCTGCTGTTCTCCCACGTCCTTAACTCCTTTGTGTCAGATTTATGAAACCCTCTGGATTTCCAGCACCTTATACTGGATATCCCCTGCCTGGGTCTCCACGTCTACGCATTCACCCACTACCTTGCCTATCAGGGCGCGGCCTACCGGTGATTCGTTGCTTATCTTATTCTGCAGGCTGTTGGCCTCGGTGGAACCAACGATATAGAACTCCATCTCCTCATCATACTCCACATCCAGAAGCTTTACCTTACATCCGATATTAATTTTATCCAGGTCAATTTCATCCTCTACCACGACCTCGGCGTTCTTAAGAAGCTTCTCCAGTTCCTCGATACGCAGCTCAATGTCCCTCTGCTCATCCTTGGCTGCATCATACTCTGCATTCTCGGACAAATCGCCCTGCTCTCTTGCTTCCTTAATCTTCTGCGCAACTTCTTTTCTTTTGACAACTTTCAGATTCTGCAGTTCATCCTCGTACTGTTTGAGTCCGGCATATGTCAAAATGTGTTTCTTATCTGCCATCTTACCCGCTTCCTTCCTTTAATTCTTACTTTATGTTGATTTCACTTGAGTATCATTCTTAATGTCCACACATTCTGAGTATTATATAGGAAAATGTGTCCATTGTCAAGATTGGATTTTCCTGTCCAGAAGCTCCACGAACCCCTCCAATGTCTCCACCTGATTGATTTCATTCCTCAGTGTGGCTGAGTGGGGCATTCCTTTTGTATACCAGGCCATATGGCCCCTCATTTCCCGCATGGCAACCCCTTCTCCCTTGAACTGTACCAGCATCCGGCCGTGCCGCAGAATCATGGCCTTTATCTCAGCCATGGAAGGTCCCGGAAGAACCTCCCCTGTATCCAGATAGTGGTTAATCCGGCCGAACAGCCACGGATTCCCCTTGGCTCCCCTGGCCACCATAATGCCGTCGCATCCTGTCTCCTTAAGCATCCTGCCGGCGTCCTCCGGCGTAAAGATATCCCCGTTTCCAATGACAGGGATCCGTACCGCCTCCTTCACCTGACGGATGATGTCCCAGTCCGCCTTTCCTGAATAATACTGCTCCCTGGTGCGCCCATGGACAGCCACCGCTGCAACGCCGCAGCTTTCCGCCATCTTAGCAAATTCCACGGCATTGACAGAGAGGTCGTTGAACCCCTTGCGGAATTTCACAGTCACGGGCTTTTTCACCGCTTTCACCATGGCGGTCATCACTTCCTTTGCCCGTTCAGGATTCTTCATCAGCGCGGACCCCTCGCCGTTGTTGACGATTTTCGGCACAGGGCATCCCATGTTCACATCAATGTAATCATAGGGTCCTTCCTCCAGCCTGGCCGCAATCTCCGCCATAATGTCCGGCTCCGAGCCAAAGAGCTGCACGGCTGCGGGGCGCTCGGCCGGGTCTATCTGCAGCAGTTCCCTGGTGTTTTTGTTGTTGTACAGAACCGCCTTTGCGCTGACCATCTCCGTCACCACGCAGCCAGCCCCCTGTTCCCGGCACAGCACCCGAAAGGGCAGATCCGTGACGCCCGCCATGGGCGCCAGTATTACATTATTCTCAAGAACTGTGTTTCCAATCCTAAGTTTCATTTAATCTTCCCCGTCATCCTCTATATCTATGTCCTCGCCCAGGAAAAATGTCCTGTAATACAGTTCCAGCGCTTCCAGCATTTCTTTTTTCTCTTCCTGGTACTGCTTGATTTTAAGGACGCTTCCTATCTCGTCAAAGAGATAATCCGTTTCCTCCGAGGTCACCCTGAATTCCAGGTTTCCCTTCTCGTCAAATTCCATGGTAAGCACGCCGCCCACATCCTCTGTATACATCACACACATGATCTGGAGTTCGTCTCTTATGGACTGGGGCAGGGATTTGAAATCCTGGTTAAAATAATATTTCTGTTCATAGGAATTGGCTCCGCAAAGCACTGTTGTATCCTTCATCTCATCTCTCCACAAAAGTCCGCTGCCTGTGACAGGCGGCGGACTTTCCATTCTATCGTCGTTTATGTTCTCACGTACCGGACTAGCGAATCAGCATCTTGGCAATCTCATACTGCTCTTCCGGGATGTCCTTTGTCATATTCAGGGCTTCCTGGATATCGAAATCCACAAACTCACCGTGCTTATAGGCTACCAGACGGTTGCTCTTGCCTGCGGCCAGAAGCTCTGCTGCCTTGGCTCCCATGATGGAGGCATATACCCTGTCCTTACAGGTAGGCGTTCCGCCGCGCTGCATGTGGCCCAGGATGGTGGCCCTTGTCTCGATGCCCGTGGCAGCCTCAATGCGCTTTGCCATGGAACCGGAATGGCCGATTCCCTCTGCATTGATAATGATGTTGTGTTTCTTGCCCCGCCTGCGGTTGTCGATAATCCGGTTAATCAGGGCCTGCTCGTTGCCGTCATAGCGCTCCGGAAGAAGAATATCCTCCGCACCGTTTCCAATGCCGCACCACAGTGCGATGTATCCGGCGTTGCGCCCCATAACCTCCACAATACTGCACCGCTCATGGGATGTGGATGTATCACGAATCTTATCAATTGCTTCCATGGCCGTGTTGACAGCCGTGTCAAAACCAATGGTATAATCGGTACAGGCAATATCCAGGTCAATGGTTCCCGGAAGGCCGATTGTGTTGATCCCCAGGGAGGACAGCTTTCCCGCGCCTCTGAAGGAACCGTCTCCTCCGATGACCACCATTCCGTCAATGCCATGCTTGCGGCAGATATCAGCGCCCTTCTGCTGGCCTTCCGCTGTGGTAAACTCCTTGCATCTTGCCGTGTAAAGGATGGTGCCGCCCCGGTTGATGATGTCAGACACACTGGTGGACTCCATGTCCACGATTTCCTCCTCCAGCAGGCCTGCGTATCCGCGCATGATGCCCTTTACCTTAAGGCCCTTATTGATAGCAGTCCTTACAACCGCGCGGATGGCCGCGTTCATTCCCGGCGCGTCGCCTCCGCTGGTAAGTACTCCAATGGTTTTCACTGCCTTTGCCATAGCAATTTACCTCCTTGTATTAAGCACATACATTTTTTCTGTGCTGACATCGCTCTCAATCATTCATTCTCTCATCTATATCCAACGCTATTCTAATTCATTTTCCCCAGCTTTTCAAGACCTTTTTCTACGACTTTGACATTTTTTTCACCAAGTCCCCTCCCCAGCTCTTCCAAAAGCCCGGGCGTAACCTGTACATTCCAGTTGGCCGGAAGGACTTTCTTGGCCCTCTCCTTCTGGAGATAAATGACCACCCGGTCCTTTCCCTCGCTGGACCGCAGAGAGGTGAGCAGACGCTGCTCCCCGGACTGATACGTCTCCATATCCGGGAACTGGAGCCACAGCTCCTTGGGTATACTGTCAAAGGGAATCACCTGCTCGCACACCAGCTTTCCCACCGGATCGTCTCCGATGGACACCCGTCCCCTGATGAACAGCTTGGAGTCCTCGGTAAAAAGGTCCCGGTTGGCCTCGTAATCCCTTGGGAACACGATGACCTCCACCGGTCCCAGAAGGTCCTCCAGGGTTATGAAAGCCATAAGCTGGTTGGTCCTGGTGGTCTTTACGGTCTTGCCTGCCACCAGTCCGCCGATGACAGCCCTGGATCCGTCCGCCACCCCTGCCGCATCCGTCTCCTCATCCACGATAAACTGGGCTGAGGTGGCTGTTATGTTCCTTCTCCACGTCTCCTCATAGTCGTCCAGGGGATGGCCGCTGATATAGACTCCCAGTATTTCCTTCTCAAAGGCAAGAAGCTCATCCTTTGAGTATTCCCCCACATCCGGAAATGTAATCTGGAATTCGTTTCTGTCTTCCTCATCCGCAATGTCGAAAAGGCTTAACTGCCCCTCAAACATGGATTTTTTCTCCCTGGCCTTTTCCTCCAGCATGGTGGGCGCCACCGCCATCTTCTGGCGCCTGGTTCCGGGCAGGGTATCCAGAGCGCCTGACTTGATGAAATTTTCCAGGGTTCGCTTGTTTACTTCCTTCATGCTCATGCGTCCCACAAAATCCTCCATGGAACGGAAGGGACCGTTTCTCTCCCTCTCCGCCAGGATTACCTCTGTCACGGGTTTGCCCACGCTCTTGATGGCGGACAGGCCGTAACGGATAGCGTCCCCTGACACGGAGAAGCCGCTCTCGCCCTCGTTGATATCCGGCGGCAGCACGGGAATACCCATCATGCGGCGGCAGGTCAGCACATACTCGGAAAATTTACTTACATTGTCCATGACCGATGTCATGAGGGCGGCCATAAACTCCCTGGGATAATAGTATTTCAGATACGCTGTCTGGTAGGACACCACCGCGTAAGCCGCTGCGTGGGACTTGTTGAAGGCATATTTAGCAAAATCAATCATCTCATCGTAGATATGGTTTGCGGTCTTCTCGTCAATCCCATTGTTCACACAGCCCTTAACCCCTTCCGACTGGCTGCCGTAGACAAAGTTCTGGCGCTCCTTTTCCATGACCGACGTCTTTTTCTTACTCATGGCGCGGCGCACCAGATCGCTGCGTCCCATGGTGTATCCGGCCAAATCACGCACAATCTGCATAACCTGCTCCTGGTACACGATACATCCATAGGTGGGGCTTAATATGGGCTCCAGCTGGGGGCAGTCATAGGTGATGGAAGCCCTGTCGTTCTTGCCCTTCAGATATTTGGGTATAAAATCCATGGGGCCCGGACGGTACAGGGAGATGCCTGCTATGATATCCTCCAGGTTCTCCGCCTTAAGCTCCTTCATGAAGCTCTTCATCCCCGCGCTTTCCAGCTGGAACACGCCCTCGGTCCTGCCTGTTCCGATGGATTCAAGCACCTTCTTATCGTCAAAATCAATGTGGTCAATGTCAATGGTTATGCCGTAATCCTTCTCAGCCAGCCGCACCGCGTTCTGGATCACCGTCAGGGTCCGCAGCCCCAGAAAGTCCATTTTGAGAAGTCCCAGCTCCTCGATGGTTGTCATGGTAAACTGGGTGGTGATGGTGCCGTCAGAGGCCCTGGACAGAGGGACAAACTCGTCTATGGACCGGCTGCCAATCACTACCCCTGCTGCATGCATGGAGGTATGCCTGGGCAGTCCCTCCAGACGCCTGGACATGTCGATGAGATAATGGACCTGCTCATCTTCATTGTAGGCCTTTTTAAGATCCGGATTCATGGTCAGGGCCTTATCCAGCGTCATCCCCAGATCCCCTGGAATCATCTTGGCAATGGTGTCGCACAGGGAGTATGGCAAATCCAGCACACGCCCCACATCCCGGACAACACCCTTGGCAGCCAGGGTACCAAAGGTGACAATCTGCACCACCTGGTCCTTGCCGTACTTGCGCACCACGTAGTCAATTACCTCCTGGCGCCGCTCATAACAAAAGTCAATATCAATATCGGGCATTGACACGCGCTCCGGGTTCAGGAAACGCTCAAAGAGAAGATTATAGCGCACCGGATCAATGTTGGTGATTCCCAGTGTGTAGCTCACAATGCTCCCGGCAGCAGACCCCCGCCCAGGCCCCACGATGATATCCTGGGATCGGGCATAGTTGATAAAATCCCACACGATCAGGAAATAATCCACGTATCCCATGGAGCGGATAACATCCAGCTCATAGTCCAGCCGGCTGCTCAGTGTGCCGTCATCGTCCGGATAGCGGGTCTTAAAGCCCTCCCGGCACAGATGGTTTAAGTAGCTCCAGGAGTCAAAACCCTCAGGCACCTCATACTTAGGAAGCTTGGTAACCCCGAACTCAATCTCCACATTGCAGCGCTCCGCTATCATATGGGTGTTTTCAATGGCCTCAGGCGCATAGGGGAACAGAGCCCGCATTTCCTCCTCGGACTTACAGTAGTACTGTCCTCCCTCGTAGCGCATCCTGTCCTCATCCGCCACCTTCTTGCCGGTCTGGATGCACAGAAGGATATCATGGGCCTTCTCATCCTCGGCAAAGGTATAGTGGATATCGTTGGTGGCCACCAGCTTAAGGCCCGTGTCCCTGCTCATGCGCATAAGGCCCTGGTTTACCAGCTTTTGGTCCGGCAGGCCGTGGTCCTGGAGCTCCAGGAAGAAGTTGTCCTTTCCGAAAATATCCACATACTTTTCAGATGCCCTGACTGCCTCCTCATACATTCCCCTGGTCAGGCAGCGCTGCACCTCCCCTGCCAGACAGGCGCTGAGGGCAATGACTCCCTCATGGTAGGTCCGCAGCACCTCATAGTCCACCCTGGGTTTATAGTAAAATCCGTCCACAAACCCCTTGGACACAATTTTCATCAGGTTTTCATAACCTTTGTTGTTCTCTGCCAGCAGCACCAGGTGGTAATAACGGTCCTCACCGCTTACCGTCTCCCTGTCAAAGCGGGAGCCCGGAGCCACATAGACCTCGCATCCCAGTATGGGCTTGATGCCGGCCTCCCTGGCAGCTTTATAAAAATCAATGACTCCATACATCACGCCATGGTCCGTGACAGCCATGCTGTCCATGCCAAGCTCCTTTGCCCTGGCTGTCAGCTCCCTGATTTTACAGGAGCCGTCCAAAAGGCTGTATTCCGTATGGACGTGCAAATGGGTAAATGCCATTCCCTATTCTCTCCTTATCCTTGCGGTATCATTCGAGTAACAGTTTATCATAAATACAGATAAAAGAAAAGAGAACCAGGCAAGTCCTGCCTGATTCCCATTATCTATCTCTCCAAACAAACGGACTGGTAGTTACTGGTTTTTCAGATACTTCTCAATTTCAGTTACAGCTGCCTCCTCATCTTTTCCGTCGGCTTCCACCAAAATGGATTCACCTGCGGTCAGACAGAGAGTCATCATTCCCATGATGCTCTTGGCATTCACACGCTTTGCCTCTGCTTCCAGGTAAATCGCGCTTTCGTACTGACTGGCTACCTGCACAAGCATAGCTGCCGGTCTCGCCTCAAGTCCTGATGCCAATTCAACTGTAATCAATTTCTTTACCATAATAATCCTCCTCATTCCTTTGAATGGTTCACAGCCCCTGATACGTTCCAATGGTCATGTTCCAATCTGGCCGCATCCCGACTGCCATTCAGGTGCCCGTACTGATTCGTACTTGATAAAACTATTGCAAACTTGATGTATTACGGTCTGGAAACTGCTGCCGCAGCTCTTCAGCCACAAGGCTTAATTTCCTCAAACGGTGGTTCACGCCTGATTTACCCACAGGCGGTTC
>ERZ827490.1850-NODE-1850-length-25285-cov-4.977447_pt1 | contig 25285 bp, 23 predicted proteins | sample MGYA00519770_ERZ827490 | MGnify/ENA primary metagenome ERZ827490 (study PRJEB31778, sample SAMEA3449324) | human gut metagenome | biome: human gut; feature: human-associated habitat; material: faeces | place: United Kingdom | collected 2010/2012 ...
GCGACTTTGCCACTGTGCTGGGTGACGGCATCATCGATCGGGACGTGGCGCTGCTGGGGCTCAAGCGGATGGACGTGGACGCACTGGGTCTGGACGAGCTGGACCGCAGCCTGCTGCGCGCCATCATTGAGATGTACAACGGCGGGCCGGTGGGTCTGGAAACGCTGGCCGCTGCGCTGGGCGAGGAGGCGGTCACGCTGGAGGATCTGTGCGAGCCGTATCTGATGCAGATGGGCTTTTTGACCCGCACCCCGCGCGGACGCTGCGCCACCCGCCTTGCCTACGAGCATCTGGGCATGAAAGCCCCGGAGACCGGCAGCGCCGAGGAAAACGGCCAGCAGAGCCTGTTCTGACTTTTATATAAAGAAACATTGAAGCAGTAAACGGAAGGAGGACGCTATGCGCCCTGCAGATACTTGGAAAGATTACGAACTGCTGGATGCCACTGACGGCAACCGGCTGGAACGCTGGGGAGAAACTTTGCTCATCCGCCCCGACCCGCAGGTGGTGTGGAAGACCCCCAAGCAAAGCCCCCTGTGGGCAAAGGCAGATGCCATCTACCACCGCTCCAATCAGGGCGGCGGCGAGTGGGAGTACCGCCGCCGTCTGCCGGAAAAGTGGAAGATCAGCTGCGGCGAGGGGGAGGATAAGCTCACCCTTATCGTCAGCCCCACCGGCTTCAAGCACACCGGCGTGTTCCCGGAGCAGGCGGTCAACTGGGCGTGGTACCAGCAGAAGATCCGCGCCGCGAACCGCCCGGTAAAGGTGCTGAACCTCTTCGGCTACACCGGCGGCGCTACGCTGGCCTGTGCCGCTGCCGGTGCTACCGTCTGCCATGTGGATGCCTCCAAGGGCATCGTGGCATGGGGCAAGGACAACGCCGTGGCAAGCGGCCTGACCGATAAGCCCATCCGCTGGCTGGTGGACGACTGCGCCAAGTTCGTGGCGCGGGAAAAGCGCCGGGGCAACACCTACGACGGCATCATCATGGACCCGCCCAGCTACGGGCGCGGCCCCGGCGGCGAGATCTGGAAGCTGGAGGATTGCATCTACGATCTCATCAGCCAGTGCGAAGAGGTGCTCAGCGACACCCCGCTGTTCTTTGCGGTCAACAGCTACACCACCGGCCTGTCTCCGGCGGTCATGGAGTATATGCTCAAGACCACGCTGGTGCCCCGCTTTGGCGGAAAAACCAGCTGCGATGAGATCGGCCTGCCGGTGTCTGCCACCGGCGGCGTGGTGCCCTGCGGCGCCACCGCGATTTGGGAAGAATAAAAGTAAAATATTATCTCAGTCACGGCGACAGCCGTGACTGAGATAAATATATGCTAAGAATGGGGTACAGCCCCTTTCGGAGGGGCGCACCACCAGAAAGAGAAACAAAGCATGAGTGATACGATTTTAACTGCTGAAAATTTGAAGTTCCGCTACGATGCCGAGCAGCCGGTCTACGCGCTGGACGGCGTATCTGCGCAGATAAAGCGCGGGGAGTTCGTGGCGGTACTGGGTGCAAACGGCTGCGGCAAATCCACGCTGGCTAAGCACTTCAACGCCATTCTGCTGCCCGAGAGCGGCAAGGTGTATGTGGAGGGCATGGACACCGCAGACGAAGAAAAGCTCTACGATATCCGCCAGACCGTGGGCATGGTGTTCCAGAACCCGGATAACCAGATCGTGGCGACTGTGGTGGAAGAGGACGTGGCTTTTGCGCTGGAAAACCTTGGTGTGCCGCAGGGCGAGATGCGCCGCCGGGTGGACGACTCCATGAAGATGGCCGGCATCTACGAATACCGCGAGCGCGCACCCCACAACCTTTCCGGCGGTCAGAAGCAGCGCGTGGCCATCGCCGGTGTGGTTGCCATGCGCCCGGACTGCCTGATTTTAGACGAAGCCACCGCCATGCTGGACCCGCGCGGCCGCGAGCAGGTGATGCAGACCATCCACTACCTGAACGAGAATATGGGCATCACGGTGGTGTCCATCACCCACTATATGGAAGAAGCCGCACAGGCCGACCGTGTGCTGGTGATGAGTAAGGGCCATGTAGTGATGGAGGGCACCCCGAAAGAGGTGTTCAGCCAGACCGAAAAGGTGCGCAGTCTGCATCTGGACGTGCCGCAGGCCGCTGAGCTGCGGGACGAGCTGGTGAAGGCCGGCATCCCGATGCCGGAGGGCATCATCGACACCGGTGCCTGCGCACAGGCGCTGTATGAGCTGCTGCAGTAAGGGGGGCGGACGAAATGGCAGATATCATTAAGGTAGAACATCTGAGCTACGTCTATAACCCCGGCCTGCCCACCGCAGTGACCGCGCTGGATGACGTGAGCTTTACCGTAGAAGAGGGCGATTTTGTGGGCATCATCGGGGCGACCGGCTCCGGCAAAAGCACCCTCATCACCCACATGAACGGCCTGAACAAGCCCACCAGCGGCAAAATTTACATCGACGGCCGCGACTTGTGGGCAGACCCGGAAAAGATCCGGGATTTCCGCTTTCTCACCGGGCTTGTGTTCCAGTACCCGGAATACCAGCTGTTTGAGGAGACCTGCTACAAGGACATCGCCTTTGGCCCCAAGAACATGGGCTTGGACGAAGCCGAGGTAGACCGCCGCGTCCACGAAGCCGCAGACTTTGTTGGCTTGGACCCGGCGCTTTTGGAGCGCAGCCCCTTTGAGCTGTCCGGCGGTCAGAAGCGCCGGGTGGCGGTGGCGGGCGTCATGGCCATGAAGCCCCGCATCCTTGTGCTGGACGAGCCCGCCGCCGGCCTTGACCCGGAGGGACGGGACGACATCCTTTCCGAGGTGAAGGAGTACCACAAAAAGACCGGCACCACCGTGCTGCTGGTGTCCCACAGCATGGAGGATATTGCCAAGTACGCCAACCGCGTGCTGGTGATGAGCAACAAAAAAATTGCCATGTATGACACGGTGGAAAAGGTCTTTGCCCGCGCCCCGGAACTGCTGGAGCTGGGGCTGTCGGTGCCGCAGGTGACTAAAATTTTCCTCAAGCTGCGGGAGATGGGGGTGGACGTCCCTGCGGACGTGTACACCATTCCCTACGCGGTCAAGACCCTGCTGGAAGCCAAGCGCCGCCGCGATGCCGGGGAAAGCCTTGTGCTGCCCCGCAGCGCTGCACAGAAAGGGGGTGCTGTCTGATGCTGCGAGATATCACCATCGGTCAGCACTTCCCGGGCAACAGTCTGGTGCACCGGTTCGACCCCAGACTGAAGCTTGTGCTGACCATCGCTTATATCGTGCTGCTGTTTGCAGCCTCCAACCCCTTGGGGCTTACTTTGTCCATCCTCTTTTTGGGGGTCATGTACAAGGTGGCAAAAATTCCGGTCAAGATGATCGGTAAAAGCCTGAAGCCCATTCTGCCCATCGTGCTGTTCACGGCGGTGCTGAACCTCTTCTTTGTCTCCGGCGAGGGCGACCCGCTGGTGCATTTTTGGTTCTTGAGCATCTACGCCGAGGGCGTGCGCTATGCAGTGCTGATGGCGGTGCGCGTGATGGCGCTGATCGCGGGCACAAGCCTGCTTACCTACACCACCAGCCCCATCGTGCTGACCGATGCCATTGAGCAGCTGCTCAAGCCCTTGGGCAAGCTGCACTTCCCGGTGCACGAGCTGGCGATGATGATGAGCATCGCCCTGCGCTTCATCCCCACCCTCATCGAGGAGACGGATAAGATCATGAACGCACAAAAGGCGCGCGGCGCGCAGCTGGACACCGGCAAGATGACCGACCGGGTCAAGGCGCTGGTGCCGGTGCTCATCCCGCTGTTCATTTCGGCCTTCCGCCGCGCGGACGAGCTGGCTATGGCCATGGAGTGCCGCTGCTACCGCGGCGGCACAGGGCGCACCCGCCTGAAGGTGCTGCGCTGCGAAAAGCAGGACTACATCGACCTTGCGGTCTGCATCGCCTGCTTTGCCGTCATCCTTGCCTCCCGGCTGGTGTTCCCGAATTATTAAAGAGGAGAACCCTCTCAGGCAATGCCTTGCGGCATTGCCAGCTCCCCCGAAAGGGGGAGCTTTTGGTACGGAACTTTTCTGATGAGAGAAAATGCCGCTTCCCGCTGCGGCCCCTCCGGTGAAAGTGTGTCTGTCGCGGTCCGCAGACCGCGACAGACACGAAATAAAAACGTTTTTCCGCTGAATATGGCCGCAGCGAAGCGGAGGCCATTTTAAATCAGAACTATGAACTTTTTACTTACCCTTGCCTACGACGGCACAAATTACTGCGGCTTTCAGGTGCAGCCCAACGGGCGCAGCGTGGCGGCCACCTTTCAGGATGCACTGGAAGCGGTGCTGGGCGCACGGCCCGATATCAAGGGCTGCAGCCGCACCGATGCCGGGGTGCACGCGCTGGGCTTCCGGCTGAATTTTCACGCCGATACCCGCATCTCGCCACAGAAGCTGCCGCTGGCGCTCAACCAGCATCTGCCGCCGGATATCCGGGTGCTTGCAGCGCAGACCGTGCCGGAGGATTTCCACGCCCGGTACGCCGCCCATACCAAGACCTACCTGTACCGCATCCATAACCACCCCATCGACTCGCCCTTTGATGCCGCCTACTACACCCGGGTGCCCCGGCGGCTGGACGAAGCTGCCATGCAGGCGGCGGCGCAGCAGTTCGTGGGGACCCACGATTTTCTGGCGCTGTGCGCGGCGGGCAGTTCTGCTGCCGCCCACGGGGACACCGTGCGCACCATCACGGACTGCCACGTCACCCGGCGTGGGGACGAGGTGGACATTGAAGTGACCGCCGACGGCTACCTGTACAACATGGTGCGCATTCTGGCGGGCACTTTATGCGAGGTGGGCGCGGGGCGGCTGCGCGCTGCGGACATCCCTGCCATTCTGGCAAGCCGGGACCGCAGCCGGGCAGGCCCCACCCTGCCCGCAAAGGGCTTGTTTTTAAAGTGTGTGGATTACCCGGAAAGGGAGGAGGAGCAGCCATGAAAAAGCTTCATCGCGGCGGCAGCAATCCGGACGGAGAGCCGCTTTCTGCCGGACGGGTGGAATATCTGGAGGCAGCGCGCCAGCGGGTGCGCCGCCGCCGTCTGCGCCGTACTGTCATCCTTCTGGCGGCGCTGATACTGGTCACGCTGTTTGCCACCGGCGCGGTGGGTACATCCATCGCCCGGGTAAAGGATCTGGTGGATACGGTGCATATCGCCCTTTCCCCGGCGGTGGGCTGGCCGCAGCAGACCGGCCTTGGGGAGCTGACGGCCGTGCAGCCCATGTCCGGCAGCTTTGTAGCGATGGACGAGGATGCCTGCGTGGTGTACAGCTTGGGCGGCACCCGCCTTGCCGGTATCCAGAGCGGCTACGCCCGCCCGGCGCTGGCTGCGGGCAAGACCCGCTTTGTGCTGTACAACCGCTCCGGCAACGAGCTGCGGGTGGAAAGCCGCACCCAGAACCTGTACAGCAAAACGCTGGAAAACAGCATCTATCTGTGCGCCATGTCGGACACCGGCACGCTGGCAGTGGCCACCGATTCTGCCGACAGCACCGCCCGGCTGACCGTGTATACCCCCACCATGAGCGAACAGCTGCACTGGGACATGACCAGCGCGCAGGGCACCCCGGTGCGGATGGCCTTTGCCGCCGACAGCCGCCGTCTGGCGGTGGCGGCGGTCACCTCCAGTGCGGGACAATTACAGGCAAATCTCTTTGTGCTCAACCTTGCGCAGGGCGACCCGGTGCAGCTGAGCAGCGGGGACAGCGTGCCCCAGTGGCTGGGCTGGCTGAACAACGACACCGTGCTGGCTGTGTATGAGGACTGCGCCGTGGTGTACGGTGCGGACGGCGGCGAGCGGGGGCGCTTCGACCTTGGCGGCGGCAGCCTTGTCAGCGCTTCGCAGGATGGCGCAAACGCCGCTCTGCTGCTGGAAAACGGGCAGGTGTGCACCGCCGTGCTGCTGGATAAGGATCTGAACGTGCAGTACAGCGGCAACGTGCCTGCGGCAAACCAGATCCTGCGCCGGGGTCAAAATTTTTATCTGCTCACCGACAGCGGCGTGGAATGCTTTGCCGCAGATGGGGTGTACCAGTGGGGACAGACGCTTTCCGTCCGTCCGCAGGCACTCATCGCGGGCAAGCAGCTGCTGGTGCTGTGCGGCAACACGGTGCAGCAGATCGCCCCGCCGGAGCAAACGGCTTCCAGCGCCCGGTGACCGAGGGAAAAAACAGTATTTTTGCGGGGAAAGTAATCTTTATAACAGGGAAAACAAGGTATGTTCAAGAATCCGTCATTTCTTTTTGATATCCTATGTACGGTGGTCTGGCTGGTGCTGATGGCACGCTATGCCCGCAAGGGCTTTCTTGCCAGCATCGTGCAGCTGTTTGGCAACCTCATCAGCCTGCTGGGCGCACGGCAGCTTTCTGCCGCCTGCGCGGGCTGGGTGTTTGAAAATCTGCTGGCCGGGGGCTTCCGCACCCAGATCGCCGCCCACCTTTCGGCAGACGGCGTGGTGAACCTTTCCGGCATTGCGCAGCAGTACGCGGGCTTTCTGCCCGCAAGCTTCCGCGCCTCCATCGTGGCAGCCTGTGAGCGCAGCATCAACGCTGTGCTGGCAGATAACGCCGTGGTGCTTGCCGATACCATCGTGGAAAAAGTATTGCAGCCGCTGCTCACCCCGGTGATCATGCTGGTGCTGTTCTTTGTGTTCTACGCGGTGCTGCGGCTGCTGGTCAGTATGCTGGTCACCGTGCTGGGGCTGGTGAATAAGCTCCCGGTCATCGGTACCGTCAACCGGGGTCTGGGCTGGCTGACCGGCGGCATGACCGCTCTGCTGGACCTGTACCTCGTGCTGTGCGTGGTGTGGGGCCTTGTGGTCATCACCGGCGGCAATTTAAATGTGCTTAACGACACTGTAATGCACAGCAGTCTTTACTATAAAGCGTTTAATGTGTTCAACCCCTTTTTGTAACAGGGGTGACAAGGAGGAACTATGGTCTGTATTCGATGCCAGAAGCGTCCGGCGATCATCTTTATCCAGCGGATGGAGAATGGTCAGATGAAGCAGGAAGGGTACTGTCTGCACTGTGCCCGGGAACTGCACATCAAACCCGTGGACGATCTGATGAAACAATTCGGGATGTCGGAACAGGATCTGGATAACATGGAAAACCGCATGGAGAGCATGATGGAGGAGCTGGGCGACTCCAATCCTCTTTCCATGCTGATGAATATGTCCGGCAACGGCGAGGATGCCGATGCGGAGAACATGGACGAGGATCTTGTGCCCGGCAGCAATGCCACCTTCCCGCTGGGCTTTACCGGCACGGAGAAGCAGGACGGCGAAAAAAAGGCCGACCGCAAAAACGGCAAAAAGCCGCCCAAGCGCAAGTTTCTGGATACCTACTGCGAAAACCTGACCCGCAAGGCGCGGGAGGGCAAGCTGGATGATATCATCGGCCGCGACCGCGAAATTTACCGCACCATCCAGATTTTGAGCCGCCGTCAGAAGAATAACCCCTGCCTCATCGGTGAAGCCGGTGTGGGCAAGACCGCCATTGCTGAGGGCATTGCCGAGCGCATTGCCAAGGGTCAGGTGCCCATCGGCCTGCGGGATAAGGAGATTTTCCTGCTCGACCTCACCAGCCTTGTGGCAGGCACCCAGTTCCGCGGCCAGTTCGAGCAGCGGGTCAAGGGCCTGCTGAGCGAGGTAAAAGCAGCGGGCAACGTCATCCTGTTCATTGACGAGATCCACACCATCACCTCTGCCGGTGAGAGCGAGGGTGCCATGAACGCGGGCAACATCCTAAAGCCCGCCCTCTCCCGTGGCGAAATTCAGGTCATCGGCGCCACCACCTTTACCGAGTACCGCAAGTACATCGAAAAAGATCAGGCGCTGGAGCGCCGTTTCCAGCCCGTGCGGGTGGAAGAGCCCAGCGTAGCCGACACCCTTGCCGTGATGAACGGCATCAAGCGCTACTACGAGCAGCACCATCATGTGCAGGTGCCTGCCGAGGTGCTTTCGGCGGTGGTCACCCTGAGCGAGCGCTACATCACCGACCGCTTTTTGCCGGACAAGGCCATCGACCTGCTGGACGAAGCCTGTGCCTGCTGCAATCTGGCGCACCCGGTCATCTCCGAGTATCTGGGGATGCAGAAGGAACTGGACGCCCTGAAGCAGGAAGAAGCCGAGATGGAAAGCGCGGAGGTGAACGAAGCCATCGACTACGAGCGGGTAGCCGAGCGCAAGACCCGCATCGCCAAGCTGGAATCCGAACTGCCCGCCAAGCAGGCCGCTGCCAGCGAAATTCAGGTGACCATGGACGATGTGGCCAAGGTCATCGAGCTGTGGACGGGCATCCCGGCGGTGAAAATTCGCGAGACCGAGTACGTCAAGCTGGCAGGGCTGGAAAACGCGCTCAAGCAGAAGGTCATCGGTCAGGACGAAGCCGTGCATCTGGTGGCGCAGGCCATCAAGCGCAGCCGCGCCGACCTTTCCGGCCGCCGCCGTCCCGCAAGCTTCATCTTTGTGGGCCCCACCGGCGTGGGCAAGACCGAGCTGGTCAAGCAGCTGGCAGAACAGTTGTTCGACGGCCCCGACCCGCTTATCCGTCTGGACATGAGCGAGTACATGGAAAAATACGCGGTGTCCCGCATGATCGGCTCTCCTCCGGGCTATGTGGGCTACGAGGAAGCCGGTCAGCTCACCGAGAAGGTGCGCCGCCGTCCCTACAGCGTGGTGCTGTTTGACGAGATCGAAAAGGCACACCCGGACGTGATGAACATTCTGCTGCAGATTCTGGACGAGGGCAAGATCAACGATGCGCAGGGACGCACGGTGGATTTTTCCAACACGGTCATCTGCATGACCTCCAACGCCGGCAGCAGCGACCAGAGCGCGGGCAGCCTTGGCTTTAACAAGAGCGACGCCCAGCGCAGCGAGGAAAAGACCCGCAAGGCGCTGGCGCAGTTCCTGCGCCCGGAGTTCCTTGGCCGCGTGGACGAGGTCATCGCCTTCAAGCCCCTGACCGAGGAGACCTTGCAGGGCATCGCCGCCCTGATGCTGGACGAGTACAAGCCCGGCATGGAAGCCAAGGGCATCGCTTACAGCTACACCCCGGCAGCGCTCAAGGCACTGGTGCAAAAGAGTCAGGGCGGGCGCTTCGGCGCACGCGATCTGCGCCGCACCATCCGCAAGGCGGTGGAGGACCCCGCCGCCGAGCGCCTGATCGACGGCACGCTGGCATCCGGCGGCACCCTTGTGGTGGATGCCGATGAAAACGGCGAAGTCGTGCTGAAATAATCATAACCGCAAAGCACCCCGGCTGGAAACAGCTGGGGTGCTTTTTGTCTGCTTATAAAAACTTTTTGTAATATATACTTGATATTTAGAATGGTAAATGCTACTATATGTCCAGAGGATAAAACAAATGCCGACCCGGCAGGAAAGGAGCGTATCAATGCCGAAGAATCTGAAATTAAAGGCCGCCCGTGCGGAAAAGGATATGACGCAAGGCGCGCTTGCCGAAGCGGCAGGGGTTTCGCGCCAGACCATCAACGCCATTGAAAAAGGGGAGTACAACCCAACCATCAACCTTTGCCGCAGTATCTGTAAAATTCTGGATAAGACACTGGATGAACTGTTCTGGGAGGAATGAGTTATGAAATTTTCACTATACAGCAAGAAAAACCGGTTGGACGAGATGCAGGAGCAGACCATGCGCAAAATTGAAAGCCATGGCTTCTGGCTGCTGTGGGGCAGCCTTCTGGCGGCGTGGATCGTGCAGACGGTGTTCGGGGCTGCGGACAAGGCTGCCGGAGAGTGGGTCGTATTCATGATCGGCTGCATCTATACGGGTGTCGCGTGTCTGCGCAATGGTCTGTGGGATCGCCACCTTTCGGATAAGGCCCCGGCCAATGCCGTGTATTCTCTGGTGGCTGCGGTGGCGGTTACGCTGATCTGCGGTTTTTCCTATGGATACTGGGTCGGTGCTGTTTTTGCCGGTGTTTTTACCGGCATCCTGTGCTTTGCATTGCTGCAGCTGTGCGCCGCATTGACACGCAAACGGCGCGAGCATCTGGATGACCCGAAGGACGGAGAATAATATTATAAAAAGGGGCTGCTGCACAGCATTTGATGCAGCAGCCCCTTTTTGCATGGGTGCATGATATTATCCCGCATTGACAAAACTGCGCAGAATAAGTACAATAAAACATAGCTATCCGCAAATTTTTTGCATGAGAATAAAGGAGCGTTTTTCTATGCCGAGCAATAAAGTCCGCACCCGTTTTGCACCCTCGCCCACGGGTTATATGCACGTTGGCAACCTGCGTACTGCCCTGTACACCTACCTGATGGCCAAGCACGAGGATGGCACCTTCATCCTGCGCATCGAGGATACCGATCAGGGCCGCTATGTGGAGGGCGCTGTGGATGTCATCTACAACACCCTGCGGGAGACCGGCCTTCTGTGGGACGAGGGCCCGGATATCGGCGGCCCCGTGGGCCCCTATGTGCAGAGCGAGCGCATGGGCATGTTCAAGCAGTATGCCGAGCAGCTGGTGGCAGAGGGCAAGGCCTATTACTGCTTCTGCACCGAGGAGCGTCTGGAAGCTCTGCACGCCGAGCAGCGCGCTGCCGGTGAGATGACCCACTACGACGGCTGCTGCCGCGAGCTGCCCAAGGAGGAAGTGGAAAAGCGCCTTGCCGCAGGCGAGCCTTACGTCATCCGCCAGAAGATCCCCCGTGAGGGCGTGACCGGCTTTGACGATGTGGTGTACGGCCACATCGAGGTGAACAACAGCGAGATGGACGACCAGATCCTCATCAAGACCGACGGGATGCCCACCTACAACTTTGCCAACGTTGTGGACGACCACCTGATGGGCATTACCCACGTCATCCGCGGCAGCGAGTATCTGTCCTCCACCCCCAAGTATAACCTGTTGTATCAGGCCTTTGGCTGGGACATCCCCACCTATATCCACTGCCCGCCGGTGATGAAGGACGCCCAGAACAAGCTGTCCAAGCGCAACGGCGATGCAAGCTATCAGGATCTGGTGGCAAAGGGCTACCTGACCGAGGCGGTGCTGAACTATATCTGCCTGCTGGGCTGGAGCCCCCGCGGCGAGTACGCCGAGCAGGAGATCTTCTCCCTGCCGGAGCTGGTCAAGATCTGGTCGCCGGAGGGCATTTCCAAGTCTCCCGCCATCTTCGACCCCCTCAAGCTGCGCGCCATCAATGCGGAGTATATCCGCCGCCTCAGCCCCGAGGAGTTCCAGAAAAAGGCCGAGCCGTGGATCGACAGCGCCGTGCACAGCGCCATCGACAAAAAGCTGCTGTGCGCAAACCTGCAGCCCCGGTGCGAGGTGCTGGGCGAGATCCCCGAGCAGCTGGATTTCTTTGACGCCATGCCGGAGTACGACGTGAGCCTGTACGCCAACAAAAAGCAGAAGACCACCCCGGAAACGGCCAAGGAAGCACTGGAAGCCCTGCTGCCGGTGCTGAGCGACGAGGCGCTGGATTTTGCAAACCGCGATGCCGTGTTCGATGCCTGCAAGGCAAAGGCCGAAGAGCTGGGCAAAAAGAACGGCTGGCTGCTCTACCCGCTGGGCATTGCCCTTTCCGGCAAGCAGCGCACCCCCGGCGGCGGCACCGACCTTGCCTGCATGATGGGCCGTGAAAAGACCCTGCAGCGCGTGCAGGATGCCATTGCAAAGCTGAACGGTTAAGTTTTACAAAATACCCCCAAAGCCCTGCGGCAAAATGACGGCCGCAGGGCTTTTTTGCGTCTTTGGGGCGGTTCTATGCACCGCGCCAAAAACTGCCGCTGCCCCGCGTTACAGTATATGCAGACAGTGCGGGGAACAGAACAAAAATCCCCGCCGGAAAGCGGGGGATTTTTATGACAGAGCGGATGGGTGTTTTATCTTCGGACGGGCGGTGCTTGCAGCCTTCGCCCTTGGCGGCACGGGCGATGCTGCGCCCGGCGGCGCGGCGGCTGGCAGCGGTGGGCATCGGCTTTGCCGGAGGCTGGGCGGTGCTGTACGGGGCGCTGATGCCCTTTGGGCTGGGGCTGACCCTTGGGCTGGCAGAGGATTGCTTTGCCCCTTGCGCGGCAGGGGCGGCGCTGGGGCTGCTGCTCCATGGGCTGGGGGCGCTTTCACTGCGCAGCCTGTGTCAGCTGTGTGCGCTGGGCGCTGCCGTGGCAGCACGCTGGCTGCTGCCGCAAAGGTTTGTACCCGCCGCGCTGGCGGGCTGCGGCACCCTGACCGGCATGGCGCTGTGCTTTGCGCTGGGCAGCAGCGGCGGGGCAGACCTTTTGCTGTACAGCGCGGCAGACGCCCTGCTTGCGGCGGGCATCGGCTTCGGGCTGCGCAAATTCGCCCCGGAGCGCCCGGGCATGGGCACGCTGCTGGTGGGCGCAGCCGTGGCGGCGGCGCTGGGCAGTGTGCGGTGGGGGTGGTTTTCGCCCGGGGTGCTGGCGTGTGCCGCCGCAGAGCTGGCGCTGTGCTGCCGGGCACAGAAGTTTGCCGCCCTGAGCGGCAGCGCGGTACTGGGTGCAGCTCTTTGCGCCGCAGACCCTGCTCTTGCCCCGGCGGCAGCGGGGCTTGGTTGTGCTACGGCAGCGGCTGTGGTGCTGGCACCCGGGCGGCGGGTGGAAACCCTTGCCGCCTACGCGGGCGGGTGCGTATCCGGGGTGCTCTGTGTGCAGCCGCCCGGAAACGCCTTTGGGCTGCTGTTCAGCGCCTGCGGCGGTATGGCGGTGGTCTGCCTGCTGCCCGGCGGGTGGCTGGCTCCGGTGGCGGAACCCTCACAGAGCGGGGAAAACGCTCCCGCGCCCGCCCGCAGTGCGGCGGCGTCCACCCGGCTGGAAGCCGTGGCGCAGAGCCTTTCCTCGCTGGCGGAGACAGTGAACGCGGTCTACGAGGGGCTGCCCCGGCGGCGGGAGGGGTTCCGCTGGGTCATAGACAATGTACATGATACCCTTTGTTTTAACTGCGGGCGGCGGGAGACCTGCTGGAAACAGGAATACACCGCCACCATGGCGGGCATGGAAGCGCTGCGCCCGCTGCTGGAACAGAATGGCAGCGTGGAAGCGGCGCAGTTGCCCGGGCAATTGTCCCGCTGCATCCACCCGGCGGCGCTGTGCGCGGCGGCGGGGCGCAGCTTTGCGCTGTACCGCAGCCGCAAGGAAGCGCGCATCCATTCCGAAGCCATGCGCACCGCCCTGACCGAGCAGTACAGCGCCGTAGCCGAGGCACTGGGGGTGCTCAGCGAGCAGCTGGGACGTCCCGGCGACCCGGAACCCTATAAATCCAGCCGGGTGGCGGAGTTCTTCACCGGGCTGGGTGCGCCGCCGCAGGAGTGCGCCGTCACGCTGGACGACCTTGGCCGTACCCATGCCGCCGTCACGTTGCCGCGCACCCGGTTCACCCCGCAGGAGCTGGCGGCGCTGGCGGGGGAGGTGGGGCATATCTGCCGCCGCACGCTGGAGGTGCCGCAGGTGCTCTCCTGCAAGGGCATGACCACCCTGCTGTTCAGCGAAAGACCGGCGCTGCGGGCGGTGTTCGGGGCGGCAAGCGCAGCCGCCCGGGGCGAAGTTTCCGGCGATGCAGTGCAGCAGTTTTGCAGCCCAACGGCGGCGCAGATGATCTTATGTGACGGCATGGGTACTGGACGCCCGGCGGCGGTAGACGGCAATCTGGCGGCAGAGCTGACCGCCCGGCTGCTCAAGGCGGGCTTTACCGCCGAGCTGGCGGCGCGGCTGGTGAACGTGGCGCTGGCGCTGAAAAGCGAGGACGAGAGCGGCGCAACGCTGGATCTCATCAGCGTGGACTTATACACCGGCACGGCGCGGCTGTTCAAGGCCGGAGCCGCCCCGGGGTTTCTGGTGCACGGCGGGCGGGTGCGGGCTGTGGGCGAAGCTACCCTGCCCATGGGGGTGCTGGGCGGGGTGAACGGGCGGAGCCGGGTGGTGCACCTGACCGCCGGGGACTATGCGGTGCTGGTATCGGACGGCTTACTGGTGGACGGTGCGGGCTGGGTGGCAAAGCAGGTGGAGCTTTCGGCGGCGGCGGGAGATGCGCCGGATAAGCTGGCCGAAACGCTGGTGCAGACCGCCCGCATCCGCGCACAAAAGACCGGCCGCCCGGATGATATCACCGCCGCCGTGCTCCGGCTGGAAAAGAGCGGATAACGGCGGCAGAGTTTCCGTTGCAATTTGCGGGAAGGAGGGGTATACTGGAAGCATATTTTTCAGCCCGGCAGCGCCGGGCGCAGGAGGCGGCTTATGCTTACCATCAATGTTGCACCCGACGGCAGCGGACAGTTTACCACCATTTCCGAGGCGGTGCTGGCGGTGCCCTACGACTGCCCTGCGGTCATCCGCATCGCGCCGGGTATTTACCGGGAAAAGCTGGTTTGTGAGAAAAAGGATATCACCCTTGCGGGCGCGGGCATGGATGCCACCCGGCTGGTATGGAACGACGGCGGCAAGCTGCCGCACCCGGACGGGCGTCCCACCCACACCTTCCGCAGCTACACCGCCTTTTTCAGCGGCGAAAAGCTGCGGGTGGAGGATATGACCATTGAAAACGATGCAGGCCCCGGCGCAAAGGCCGGGCAGGCGGTCGCGGCCTATGTAGACAGCGCCCGGGCAGCGTTTGACCGTGTGCGGCTGCTGGGCAATCAGGATACGTTGTTCTGCGCCCCTCTGCCGGAGAAGGAGCGGGAGAAGGACGGATTCCTTGGCCCGCGGGTGCTGGCACCCCGCCGGGCAAGCGCGCAGTATTACCACAAATGTGAAATTGCCGGAGATATCGATTTTATCTTTGGCGGGGCGGACGCCCTGTTTGAGCACTGCACCCTGCGCACGGTGAATAACGGCCTTGCGCACAGCTGGGTCACCGCGCCCTCCGGTGCGGCAGAGGGTCTGGGCTTTGTGTTCTGGGACTGCGATTTTGTCTCGGACTGCCCGGCGGGCAGCGTGTATCTGGGCAGACCGTGGCGGCCTACCGGCAAAACGGCGGTGCTGGACTGCCGTCTTGGGGCGCACATTGCGCCGGAGGGCTTTGCCGGCTGGAACGACCGCACCGACACGGCGCTGGCCGGCTTTGCCGAGGCAGGCAGCACCGGTGCGGGCGCAGGGGAACGCCCCGGGTGGGTGCAGGCGCTTTCGGCTGCTGAAGCTGCTGCGCTGCTGCGCACTGCCCGGCAGAAGTGCCGCATGGAGACTACGGAAAGGATAACGGAATGAAAAAATTACCCAATGCAGTAAAATGGCTCATCATTCTGGTGGTGCTGGGTGCCATGGGCGCCATGATGTGGGCGGTGAACGACCGCGCCTCCCGGGTGGAGATGCCCGCCCCGGACAACACCTTTGGCATCTATCATACGGCAGAGAGCGGAACATAATAAAAGCACCGGCAGTTTCCCGATTGGAAGATCTGGAAAACTGCCGGTGCTTTTTCTGTATCACAGGGGGCGTTTACTTGCCCTCAAAATCGTCCACATAGGGCAGATCGCTCATGACGAACCAGAAGGTGGTGCCCTTGCCTACGGTGCTTTGTACGCCGAAGCGGAAGCTGTGCTGCTGGAAGATGGCCTTGGTGATGGAAAGCCCCAGACCGGTGCCCTGCTTGCCGGCGTCCGAGCGGGAGCGGTAGTACCGGTCAAAGATATAGGGCAAATCGGCGGCGGCAATGCCGGGGCCGTGGTCCTCCACCTCTACCCGCACACCCTCAGAGCAGCGGAAGGCGCGCAGTACAAAGATGCCGTCCTTGCCGATGTGGTGCATGGCGTTGCCCAGCAGATTGTGCAGCGCCCGCTGCATCATGTCCGGGTCGGCATAGACTGGCAGCTCCTCTTCCGGCAGCTCCAGCTGCAATTGCCAGCCGTTCTGGGCGCAGACTGCGTCGTAGCGCTCGCTCACCTCGTCGCACAGCTGCCCCATGTCAAAGTGCACCCGCTCGCACTTGTAGGTGCCGCTGGTCACCTTGCTCAGTTCCATCACGCTGGACACCAGCGCGGTCAGGCGGTCGGCCTCGTCCACGATGATGTTCATCTGCTCGTCTCGGTGGGCCTTGTCGTCACCGGTCAGATCGCGCACCGTCTCGGCGTAGCCCTTGATGAGGGTCAGCGGGGTGCGCAGGTCGTGGGAGACGTTGGCCAGCAAATCGCGCTGCATCTGCACCGCGTGCTGCACCTCCTTGGCCATGTGGTTAAAGTCCCGGGCAAGGTCGCCCAGCTCGTCGTTGCGGCGGTTGTCCACCTGCACGGCGTAGTTGCCCAGCGCCATCTGCCGTGCGGCGCTGGAAAGCTGGCGCAGCGGCTTTGTGAACCACTCGCTGAACAGCCACGCCGCCGACATGGCAAAGCAGAAAATCAGCGCCGCCGCCAGCGGCAGCAGGGTGCTGAGCACCTTGCTGGCCTCGGCAACGTGCACAAGGCTGGTGGTCACCAGCACGGTGTAGCTGCCGTCCGCCGTGGTGCGCCCTACCAACAGCTGCGCCGAGCCGGAGAGCCGGGGCGGGTTGAGCGTCTGCACAAAGCTGCCCACGCTGCGGCATTTGCGGCGCATGGCAAGGGCGGTGGCAATGATCTTATCGTTGTTGGCAGAATCCGAAAGATAGGTGCCGTGCAGGTTGCAGAAGGACTGGTTCTCGATCTTATAAATGGTGTGCAGGGTAGTGTCCGAGATATCCACGCAGAAGCTGTTCAAGGTGCCCTTGGTGTACAGTTCCAGCGTGAGTTTATCAAAAAAATCGCTGTTGACCGACAGCTGCCCGAAGGACCAGCTGGACAGCACCTTGCCCTCGGCAATGGCATCGTCCAGCCGCTCCACGATGCTGTCAGCCTGATTGGTGAGCTGGGTCTCGATGTGCTTGGTGTACAAAGGCTCCAGCAGCTGGGTGGACAGCAGCCAGAACAGCCCCAGCAGAAACAGGCAGATGAAGCACAAAAACCACATCAGCTGCCCGCGGATGCCAAGGGTATGCCGTGCTTTGGTGGTTTGCCGCATGCTCCGCACGCTCCTTCAGTCAACGGGCGGCATCGGGGTCGAACTTATAGCCGATGCCCCATACCGTAGCAATATAGCTGCGGCATTTGCCCAGATGGCCGCGCAGCATCTTTACATGGGTGTCCACGGTGCGGTCCTCGCCGAAGTAGTCGTAGTTCCACACCTTCTGCAAAATCTTTTCCCGGCTCAGGGCAATGCCCTTGTTGGAGGCCAGAAATACCAGCAGGTCAAACTCCTTGGGGGTCAGGGCCACCTCCTCGCCGGATACCCGCACGGTATGGCTGGCAGTGTCGATGGTCAGCTCGCCAAAGGTCATGGTGTCGGCGGCCTCGGTGGGGCGGGGCATGGTGCGGTTCAGCACCGCGCGCACCCGCGCCACCAGCTCCCGGGGGGAGAAGGGCTTTACCACATAGTCGTCTGCGCCGCTTTCCAGCCCGGCCAGCTTGTCGTATTCCTCGCCCCGGGCGGTCAGGATGATGACCGGGGTGTTGATGTGGCGGGCGCGCATCTCCCGCAGGCAGGTCATGCCGTCCATAAAGGGCATCATCAGGTCTAAGATCACCAGATCAAACCCGCCGCCGGACAGCTGTGCCAGCGCCGCAGAGCCGTCCCCGGCTTCCTCGCAGATATACCCGGAATATTGCAGATGCTCGTGGATGAGCTCCCGGATGCGGGGCTCATCGTCAACGATCAGGATCTTTGCCATAAAACAGGACTCCTCCTATCATAGTTCAGTATACGACTTTATTTTAATGCAAGAATTGGAAAAAGCTGTGAATTTTAAGTGAATGGTTTGGAAAAACAAAACCGTCTGCACCCAGTATACCACACCGGGCGGCGGGGCGGCAATCTTTTTACAGGGAGGCACGGAAAAATACGCTGGGGAAACTTGACAAGAAAATGCGGACTTTTGTAAAATAAGGTCGTAACGATCAGGAAATTTGCGGAGAAAAAGGAGAAGTGCTCATGAGCATCCCCAAGATCATCCATTACTGCTGGTTCGGCGGTGGGACTATCAGTCCGGAGAACCGGAAATGTATGGAAAGCTGGGAGAAATACTGCCCGGATTACAAGATCATTGAATGGAACGAGCAGAATTTTGATATCAGCAAAAACCGCTATGTGCAGCAGGCCTACGAGGCAAAAAAATATGCCTTTGTATCGGACTATGCGCGGCTGGCGGTGGTGTACGAGCACGGCGGCATTTATCTGGACACGGATGTGGAGCTGATGCGCCCGCTGGACGAGCTGCTGGAGCTGCCCGGATTTATGGGTTTTCAGACCAATAACGAGGTAGCCACCGGGCTGGGGTTCGGGGCACGCAAGGGCAACCCGGTGGTGCAGGCGCTGCTGCGGGATTACGATGCACTGGATTTTTTAAAGGCGGACGGCAGCGCGGACCTGACGCCCTGCCCGGAGCGGAACACAAGGGTGTTGCAGGCACTGGGCGTGCGCAAGGACGGCACAAGGCAGAGCATCGCGGAAATGGAGATCTTTCCGGCAGAGTATTTCTGCCCGATGGATCTTTACAACCGGAAGCTTCGGGTAACGCCCAAGACCTACTCCATCCACCGCTATGCCGAAAGCTGGAAGCCGAAGCCCAGCGCGGTCAGCCGCATTTTGCAGCGGCTGCTGAAGAAGCACTATTATACATGGTACTGCCCTCTGCGCGGCCGGATCGAGGGACGGCTGAGAAAGAGGACCTGAAAACCGGAGCTGCCGCACGATGCTGTGCAGCAGTTCTTTTTGTCCCCGCTTGCCCTTTTTGCGCAGGAATGCTATACTTTAGCGATAAAGGACAGTGCGCTGTCCGCAAGGTTTTTCAGAGATAAGGATAAGCGCTTATGCGAATCGGACTGATCGAATTTTTGCTCATACTGGCCATAGCGTCCCTCACGGTAGGGCCGCGGGTGGCGTTGTTCGTGGACCGGTGGATGCGCCGCGCCAACCGCGCCAACGCTATGGCGGCGCGCCGCCGGGCCGAGTATGCCGCCCAGATGGCTGCAGAACGGGATGCCATGCTCAAGCGGTTCCGCACCGCCAGCACGGTGTTCGGGGTGGGCATTTTGCTGGTGCTGGTGTATGCGCTGGGCTTCCGCCCCATCGCAACCCCGCCGCAGGCTTATAAAGCCCCCGACCTCCGGCAGGAGACGGGCGCTCTGCAGACGGCAGTTTCCACCGACCGCAAGACCCGGCTGGAGCTGGGGGAGTATCAGGGCGTGGACTGCATCCGCGCCAAGGACGGCCTGTTATATGCCGCCGCATGGAACGGCGCTGCGCTGAAAAAGCGCACCAGCGACCTTGTGCGCACCGATGGCGGGCACGCTGCCGCCATCCTGAGCGTGGAGGGCGAGGTGACCGGCTTTGCCTTTGATGCCGCCGGGGATGTGTGGCTGACCCAGCTGACCACCGCCGGGGGTACCCTCTGCCGCGCCAAGCACGACAGCTGGGGCGCAGCGGTGGAGCAGGTGGTCACCCAGCTGGACGGTGCGCCGCTGGGGGCGGTATCTGCCGTGGAGGTAAGCCCGGCGGGCAAGGTATACTTTGCAGTGGCAGCGGCGGCAGGTGCGGAGAACGGGCTGGAAAGCGCCCTGCGCACCGAACTGCTGGCGCACACCGCCACCGGCTGCGTGTATGTGTACGACCCCGCCGCCCGCACGGTGGAAAAGGTGCTGGGCGGGGTAGCAGGCGCTGCGGGTCTGGCGCTCAGCCCGGACGGCAGCACCCTGTATGTCTCCGACCTTGGCAGCCGCTGCATCTGGGCGGTGGATGCCGACGCCCGGGAGCTGACCGCCGGGGGACGGGGCTGCACCGCCGCCTTTGCCGGTCTGCCGGGCTACCCGGGTGCGCTGGCTGTGGATACGGACGGCACGCTGTACATCAGCTACCGCTGGGCGCGCAGCAGCTGGCTGGAAAAGAACGCGGACAGCACCCTGCTGCGGGGCATCGCCCTGCGGGCGGGGCAGAATACGCAGGAGCGGCTGTTCCGATGCACGGCAGATGCCCCCTGCGCCGAAGCGGTGAGCCTTGCCACCGGGGCTTGGGAGCAGACCTTTACCGGCCTTGCACAGGACAGCTGCGCGGCGGTGTGTCCGGTGGAAAGTAAAGTATATTTCGGTGCAGCAGGGGCAGACAGCCTGCTGACTGCAAACCGATAAGCGAGGTGTTTTTTGTATGACCGAAGCATTTGCAAAACAGATCGAGACCGAGGCACGGCAGGCAATGACCGAGCTGGTGGCTGCGGCAAAGCTGAAAAAGGGAGATGTGCTCGTGGTGGGCTGCTCTTCCAGTGAGATGGTGGGCGGTCACATCGGCAAGGATTCCAGCATAGAAGCCGCCCGGGCGCTGTACGCGGGCGCTGCGCCGGTGCTGGCAGAAAAAGGCGTCTGGCTGGCGGCGCAGTGCTGTGAGCATTTGAACCGCGCCATCATCCTTGAGCGGGAAGCCGCAGAGAAATACGGCTGGGAGGAAGTGTGCGTCGTGCCCCGTCCCCATGCGGGCGGCAGTTGGGCCACCACCTGCTGGAAGAACTTCAAAGACCCGGTGGCGGTGGAGGAGATCCGCGCCAACGCGGGCATGGATATCGGCGGCACCCTGATCGGGATGCATCTGAAGCGGGTGGCGGTGCCGGTGCGGCTGAGCCTTAATAAGATCGGCGAAGCAAACATTCTGTGTGCCTACACCCGCCCGAAGCTGATCGGCGGCGAACGTGCCCGCTATACCGAGGAGGATTGAGCGACATGGCAGAAAAGAATTTGGAAGAAATGCGGCAGGCCGTGGCCGAGATCCGGGAAAAGATGGCCGCAGCCGCCCGGGAAGCCGGGCGCGACCCGGCAGCGGTGCAGCTGTGCGCCGCCTGCAAGACCCGCACGGCGCAGACCATAGCAGCCAGTGCGGCTTTGCCCATTGATGTGTTTGGCGAAAACCATGTGCAGGAGCTGTGTGCAAACTACGATGCCGGAGCTTACTGCGGTAAGCCCAGCCATTTTATCGGCCATTTGCAGACCAATAAGATCAAAAAGGTGCTGGAGCGGGCAAGCCTGATCCAGAGTGTAGACAGCGAGCATCTGCTGCTGGCCATCGAGAAGGAAGCCGCCAAGGCCGGCATCGTGCAGGATATCCTGCTGGAAGTGAACATCGGCGGGGATGAGAGCATGACCGGTGCTGCACCGGAACTGCTCTGGCCGCTGCTGGATACCGCCGCCGCACAGGAGCATATCCGGGTGAAGGGTCTGATGGCGATCCCGCCCGTAAACGATGACGATGCCCAGAACCGCCGGTATCTGGCACAGGTGTATCAGCTGTTCGTCCGGGCAGGGGAGCGGGGCTACCGCAACGTGGAGATGCAGACCCTTTCCATGGGCATGAGCGGCGATTTTGAGAACGCTATCCGGGAGGGCGCTACCCTTGTGCGCATCGGTACCGCCATCTACGGTGAGCGGGATTACAGTAAAAAGTAACGATAAAAACGGAGGAATCATGCCGAAAACCAAAACCAACGACCCCGGGGCGCACCACGCAAGCAGCGGTGCGCTGATCCGGCGTTTTCTGCCGTATCTGGCAAACTATAAGATGGTGCTGTGCCTTGATCTGTTCTGCGCAGCACTGACCACCCTGTGCGATATCGTGCTGCCCAAGATCATGAGCACCATCACCAACTCCGCCATGGGGGTGGGCATCACCCTGACGGCGGGCATCGTGCTGAAACTGGCGGCACTCTACTTTGTGCTGCGCATCATCGACGGTGCAGCCAGCTACTATATGTCCAGCATCGGCCATATCATGGGCGTGCATATTGAAACGGATATGCGCCGGGATGCCTTTGACCACCTGTTGCAGCTGGATCACACCTACTACAACAACACCAAGGTGGGCACCATCATGGGGCGCATCACCAACGACCTGTTCGATGTGACCGAGTTCGCCCACCACTGCCCGGAGGAGTTCTTCATCGCGGGCATCAAGATCGTGGCGTCCTTTGTCATTTTGTGCCGCGCCAGCATCCCGCTGACTTTGGCGGTGTTTGCCTGTGTGCCGCTGATGGGCGTGGTGTCGGTGTACCTGAACGGACGTCTGCGGGCACGCTTCCGTCAGCAGCGCGTCCAGATCGGCGAGCTGAACTCCACCATCGAGGACAGCCTGCTGGGACAGGGCGTGGTCAAGGCCTTTGCCGCCGAGGACGAGGAGCGGGAAAAGTTTGCCAGGGGCAACCGCGCCTTTGAGCAAATCAAGACCCTTGGCTACTACGCCATGGGCGCCTTCAACACCTCCACCCGCCTGTTTGACGGGTTGATGTATCTGGTGGTCATTCTGGCAGGCGGCCTGTCGCTGGTGTACGGCAAGATCACCGCCGGCGACCTTGTGGCCTATATGCTCTACGTCACCACCCTTATCGCCACCATCCGGCGCATCGTGGAGTTTGCCGAGCAGTTCCAGCGCGGCATGACCGGCATCGAGCGCTTTGCCGAGATCATGGACACCCCGGTGGCCATCAAGGATGCCCCGGACGCCGTGCCCCTGCAGCCCGGCCCCGGCGAGATCCGGTTCGAGAAGGTGTGCTTTGAGTACCCGGACGACCACAACAAGGTGCTGCACGACGTCAGTCTGGACATCCGCGCCGGGGAGCGTCTGGCGCTGGTGGGTGCCTCCGGCGGCGGCAAAACTACCCTGTGCAACCTGATCCCCCGCTTTTACGAGGTGACCAGCGGCCGCATCCTCATTGACGGGCAGGATATCCGCCGCGTCACCCTGAAGAGTCTGCGGCAGGATATCGGCATCGTGCAGCAGGACGTGTACCTGTTCAGCGGCACGGTGGCGCAGAACATCGCCTATGGCAAGCCCGGCGCCACCCGGCAGGAGATCGAAGCCGCCGCCCGGCTGGCGGGCGCGGAAAAGTTTATCCTTGCGCTGAAGGACGGCTACGACACCTATGTGGGCGAGCGCGGCGTCAAGCTGTCCGGCGGACAGAAGCAGCGCATCGCCATTGCCCGGGTATTCCTGAAGAACCCGCCCATCCTGATTCTGGACGAAGCCACCAGCGCACTGGACAACGAGAGCGAGATCCTTGTGGGACAGAGCCTTGAAAAGCTGGCGCATGGCCGCACCACCCTGACCATCGCCCACCGCCTGACCACCATCAAGGACTACGACCGTATCCTTGTGCTGGGCGAGGAGGGCATCGTGGAAGAGGGTACCCATGCCCAGCTGCTGGAAAAGCAGGGCGTCTACTACCGCCTGTGGAACCAGCTGCCCGCAGAGGATGGGGAATAAAAGCGCCTGAAATACAAAAAAGACACCCGAAAGGGTGTCTTTTTTTCGTATGGGCCAGGCAGGACTTGAACCCGCGACCAAGCGGTTATGAGAACGTCGCTAATTTTGAAATCCCGTTTTTCTTGTGAAATCTTGTGACTATCTGATAATTCTATGAAAGTGCCTTTGTGTACTTTGACGTAACTTTTGGTGTCTTTTAGTCTCTAAAACGGCTCTTTGTGGGTGAAACGGTAGGTGAAAACTTTCACCTACGAAACTCGACACTTACTGTTACTATTTTGGATTTACATGGCTCACTTTCTAAAATTGAAGGTGAGCTTTTTCTTTTGCAGAAATCGGGAAGGAGGTTTTCCACTCCTCTGCTGCGGACCCCCCCTCTATCTGTCCGCAGCAGAACAACAAAATGCAAAAAGCCCAGAGCGATACCGCTCCAGGCTCCTTTGTCTGTATGTACATATCATCTTATAATGTCCGGGGCGGATATTGTCAAGGGAAGTGAACGGGTTTCATCTCTAGGTGCCCACCGATTCATCTTGTTTGGCGTTTTGCATCCACCGCACCAGCGCTTCGGCGTCCTGTTTGCCTTTGGCGTACATTTTTTCAAGGCAGGCGCGGTTCTTGGTCAGGGTGGACATTCCCTCGGTGCTGTCCGGGGCGATGATGCAGACAAGGCCCTGTCGCTCCAGCTCCCGCGCCCGCTGGACAGCCGTGTTGTACCGCCATGCCCGGCGGCGCAGCCCCTCGGCTGCAGCGGGGTAATGCGACTGCAGCAGGTGTGCCAGATGCTTGTCCCGGGCATCACTACTCACCAGCCCGATGGGCTTGGTCAGGATGAGAGCCACCCGGTCGCAGCCGTGGGCAAAGGCCCATTCCAGCGGGACGGGGTCGGCCAGGCCGCCATCAAAATAAGGCACGCCGTCGATGACGCAGGGCTGGTCGATGACCGGGATGCAGCAGGACGCCATGAGGATGCGGTAGTCGTCCGGGTGGAGGTCTGCCTTGGTGAAATACTGCGCCTCGCCGTTCTGTGCATTAGCGGCCACCACGCAGAGCTCTGCCGGGCTGCGGGCAAGCGCCGCGTAATCCAGCGGATTCTCGCCGCCTGCATTGCTGAGGGTGCCGTAGACATAGCCCAGATCGAGATAGGAGTGCTTGCGGATGAGGTTGTGCACGCTCATGTACTCCCTGCGGAAGGAGTATTCATCGTAAAAGGGCTTGTTCCGCCCATGCTGGCCTGCCAGATAGGACGCCATATTGGCGCTGCCCGCCGAAACGCCGATGCAGAGATCGAAGCGGAGGCTCTCCTCCAGGCAGCGGTCCAGCACGCCAGCGCCGTAAATGCCCCGCAGGCCGCCACCCACATCGATGACACCGTATTTCATGGTTTGTTCCTCCATCGTTTCATTCCATTTCCCTCCCAGTATAACGGGACGGCGGGAAATACTCATTGAGCAAACGGCGGGATCTGATGCAATTTGCGGCAGAAAGCAGGATCTGCCGCAATGGGGGCAAACAAAAACGGCCAGCGTATTATGTGCTCTGTGATATGTACCCCTAATCGAGAAAATCCACCCGCATATGTTCCGGCACACCTTCGTCAGTATTTTGTTGTCGAACCCTAATATCGGCGTGGCGACCGTAGCCGCAGAAGCCGGACACGCACAGCCCAGCACGACCCTTGCAATCTACACGCAGGTCTATGACACGCAGGTCTATGACAAGCGGCGTGATGAGATTCGGAAACAGATGAGCAGAGAACTGTATAAGGATAAGTTCTGATAGGAAAAAGAAAAGCACGAGACCGAAATCTCGTGCTTTTTTGTATGGGCCAGGCAGGACTTGAACCCGCGACCAAGCGGTTATGAGCCGCCAGCTCTGACCAACTGAGCTACTAGCCCCCATTGCCCGGTTTGCCGGGCGCACAAGTAAGTATAACAAAAAACGCGCGAAATGAAAAGCGTTTCGGGCAAAATTATTTTGTGCGGTGGGCTTCCAGCTTCTGCTGCATGAACTTGTCCAGCATTTCCTGCG
>ERZ827490.1854-NODE-1854-length-25154-cov-30.230447_pt1 | contig 25154 bp, 16 predicted proteins | sample MGYA00519770_ERZ827490 | MGnify/ENA primary metagenome ERZ827490 (study PRJEB31778, sample SAMEA3449324) | human gut metagenome | biome: human gut; feature: human-associated habitat; material: faeces | place: United Kingdom | collected 2010/2012 ...
AAAGTGAACGGATATCCCCGTTTTGGGTGGGTGGATATCCTCCGTTTTCAGCAAAATGAGCATGTGGGGTTCGCCTGCAAGCTGAAAGGATACTATTCAGTATAGCTTATGAATAAAGTAAAAGACGATTTCTTCCTCCATTCCAATGAGGTGGGACATATCAGCAAGGAGGATTACGACAAGATAGAATTGTTGGTGAATGCGGCAAAGGCCTTTGCCCGCAGCACCTACCAGTGCGTCTATATCATCGATTATTTTCATCAGGACTTCATCTATGCATCAGACAACCTCGCTTATCTCTGCGGATTGGAACCCGAGCAGTTGATGGAGGCCGGTTATCAGATGTATATAGACCATGTTCCGGATGCCGACCTGCAGATGCTTCTCGAAGTGAACAAGAAAGGTTTTGACCTTTTCAATGAATTGCCTGTGGGCGACCGCCTGGACTATACCATCTCGTACGACTTTCATCTCACCAATGGCAGACATAGCCGATTGATTCATCATCACCTCACTCCGATACTTCTTTCTGATGATGGAAGAGTCTGGCTTGCCCTCTGCACCGTATCTTTGGCAGCTACCGATGAACCGGGACACATCATCATGCAGAAGAATGGTGAGCGTAGCTATTTTGAATATTCCACATTGCGCCATAAGTGGGAAAAGAAAGAAGGCATAACCTTGAGCGAGACTGAGAGAGATGTTTTGAGATTGTCTGCCCAAGGTTACACGATGAATGATATTGCCGACCGACTATGCAAGTCGGTGGATACGATAAAGGCTTGCAAGCGCAACCTTTTCGCCAAGCTTGGCGTGAAGAACATTGCCGAAGCGCTGTTTCATGCCACGAACTATCAGATGATATAATAGCAATCATATATCTTCCAGCAATGGCGAGAGATAGAACTTGGGGAAGCATTTCACCTCCTTGCCTTCCGCAAGGTTCGCGAGAATGTAGGCACAATAGCCGGCGGCAATATATGCCCCGATGCCCAGTTGCGGGAAAGACTCATTGGAATAATGCCTGATGGCTTCATCTATCCAAGGCACGGGCATCTGCCAGAACATACCGTACTGCGAGATATACTTGCCTAATGAGCAACGGAAATCATCCGAACCTTTTTTCACTACTTCGCTGAATGGATAGCCTTTCGGTTTCTCTACAGCGAGAAAGGCAGCCTTGCCAAGATTGACGGCATGGATAACAGTGATGCCCTGCTCCTTGCATTTTTCATCGAAAGCAAACGAGGCTTCGTTGTCATGCAAGGTTGCATTCACCGCATATCGGATGCCCGACAAGTCGCATGCATCCACATCTTCCACCGTCAGCGTATCCTTTTCTATGCGATAGATTTGAAATCCATCTGTATGCCGAGAGCTTTCGTGGAAGTCATGGCGCAAGGCACAGGAGGCTATCAAGCCTCCCATGTCTGCGCCACTAATCAACAATTTTATTGGATTGTTCATTTAAAGAGAGATTTATTGTCGTTACACCATTATTGGATGCCGTAGATAGACATATTACATTCTGTTCTTCTGACTTTTTCCTGCACCCGTACCCTTATACTTGCTTCTTGTAGTGTTGAACTTATACCGTACAGTAAGCGACACTTTGCTGGTTGACTGTATATCAACAATCATGTCCCTCATTTTGCCATAATGAGCACTCATGTGGATGTCGTCTGTTCCAAACAAATCATAGACAAAGAGCTGGAACGACAACCGGTCTTTCAAGAAAGACTTATATACAGATACATTGATACAAAATCTTGGCTTATACGAATATATATTTCTTCCATATCCTTTTGTGGTATACGACATCATCCACGTTAACATTGCCAACTTGGTGTTGAAGGTATTATTAAAGCGGAATACTGCCATAGGTTTGTTGGATATTTTGCCATCATGTGCATCCATATCAAGCCACTGTTTTACCACAGATGCCGTAAATGAAGGATGCCAAATGCCAAACGAAGGTCGCAAGTTGACGGAAGCTTCTACATGATTATATGCCTTTCCATTCACCGGTTTAAGCAGTCCTATTGCAGGATTGTCTTTGTAAGTCTCCACATTCGACATCATCGTATGCGAAGTATGGCTGTAGGTCATGTCGAAAGTCAACCACTTGTAAGCCAACTCGTAGTTGAGGTTTTTGCTTATCTCTGACACTAAGAATGGATTTCCTGTTTCATACGTGTAGCGGTTGTCATACTGTATGCCGCTGCGCAAGTAATTATAGGAAGGGCGGTCGATATCGGTAGCATAGCTCAGCTGCATCTGTACCTTGCCTACAGGCATCGACAAACTGATGGATGGGAACCAATTGCCGTACGACTTGCTTTGCCCTGGCACATACTTGCCATATTCATAGTAGTTGAAGTCGATGTACTCGTATCTCAGTCCTGCCTCCATGCTCACGTTTCCGAAATCCCTTGAATATGCCAAGAATGAAGATGCCATGCTTTCTGTTATACGGCTGTCATCATCCGACACGAAGTTGGTTGGCACAACCTGATACTTGGATGTGCGATGCGTGTTGGAATATTCACCGCCCAAAGATAACTCACCACCCAACAAAGGATAGGAAAGCACCAACTTCGAAGCCAACAAACGATATTTCTTATCAGTAAGGCTATGAACCGTCTGGCTCTGTGCGTCCATCCCCACCTCCTGATATTGCTCTTTGGTAACAACGTCCTCGTTATTCTTCGACCAAAGCCAGTCGGTATTGAAGTCGATGCCGAGCTTGCCAAGTTTTCCGACATAGTAAACATTGCTTGAAAGTGTGCTCTTCTGCTCGAAGATATTGGCGTGGCTGTCAGAGCTTTCCGTTTGTTCATCGTCTTGCCATATAGAAGTAATCATATTGGCTTCGCAGGTCTGTTTCGGATTTCTCAGAAAGCCAAAGTTGGCACCTATAGAGTTGTTGGCATCCAACTGGTAGCTGGCATCCAGGCGGAAGTTTATGGCTTCTACTATACTTACTTGTCTGTTTTCACTCTTCTGGTTCCAGGTCTTGTCAAGATAAGTCTTCTGCTGTAAGTCTTGATTGTTTGGCTGGTATTGCTTTACCCCAAAGGCGTATGCGCCCAGCTCCAATCCATTCTTGCGATAGCTCATATTCAATTGGCTATATCCACCGAAGTTTTCCTTTTCGTCATATTCACCAGTAGTCATCGCATCGAATCCGAAGCCCTCACCCAGCATCTTCTTCGTTGTGATACGGATGACCGCCCTGGTGCTGGCTGCGTAACGGGCACCAGGGTTAGTGATGACTTCCACCGACTTGATGTTATCGGACTGCAAACGGTCGAGTTCGCTTCGGTCTCTCATCTGTCGTCCATTGATATAGATAACAGGTTCACCGCGACCGAATACCTCGATGCTGCCATTCTGGGCAGACACTTTAGGTATGCGGTCAAGCAGGTGCTCCATTGTTCCTGCCTTCTCAAGTACGGATCCGGCAACGGTTGTTGTCATTCCGCCATTCTTCAGGATAGTTTTAGGCAGGGATGATTTTACGATAACTTCGCCGAGCATCTTACTGTCTTCTTCTATCTTGATAATCCCCACATTCTCACCAGTGCAATCCTTGCAGATTGTCTTATAGCCTACAGATGTCACCTTGATGATTCCGCCGTTGCAGGAAGTGTCGATGACAAAGCTGCCATCCTCTCCACTCACTGCGCCCTTGACGAAAGCCGAGTCTGTTCTATTCAATAATACTACATTGGCAAACGCCAAAGGTTCTCCCTTGGTATCCACTACCTTACCGGTGATATTCTGCGCCATCAACTGTGTCATGGCAGAAAGGCACAGTGCCGTGGTAAAAATTACTTTTCTCATCATATTGCTACTTTTTTGTTTGCTTCAATTATTTCTCTGCAGCAAAAGTATAATATGAATGAAAAAAGCCTTTGACACAAAAGTGTATTTCCGAGGCGAATGACTGAAGCATTACACTTTTGTGTATAAAAAGAAAGGATAGGTAGCGTTTGGTGGTAGTTCTTTTGCTTGCTTATCTGCTTCTTTTCATCACCAAATCAGCGAGCACGATGGCGGATTCCTTCTCGTCCCTTGGTGCATCCTTTGGCTTCCATGCCACGATGAAGCGGATTCGGGCGGCAGTGACCTTGTAGCCTTTCGACTCCCATTTGGCTAATTTCTCCGTCATCTTGATGGAGAGCTGGGCTATGTCTATACTTGTTGATGGGATGTAGAAGTAATGGTCGTGGTAGCTTAATGGCATACCACTTCTCAGGGAAAGGATAGCCTTCTTGTGAGGCTTGGAGAAGCCTAAGTTTATATCCCTGTGGGAGAGTTGGAGCATTATTTCGTTGGGCTCATCGTAGCCTTGGGCATCATGGAGATGCAGGGCAGAATAAAGCGTGTCGAAGAGATTGCTATTGGTGTGGATGGCAAGCGTATGCTTGGCACGAGTTATGCCCACATAGTATTGGCGCAGTTTCTCTTCGGTAGGATGCTCGGGATGGGTGACGAGCATCAGGACATGGTCAAACTCATGGCCTTTGGCCTTGTGGATGGTGCAGACTACGATGTCTGATTTCGAGATCTCACAGAAGTCCTCCACTGACGATTCAAACATAAACTCCTTCAGGTCGCTATAGTACTTGGCACGATTGGTTTGCTCAAATATCTGAAGGCTGCGGTGCAGGTAGGCCAATGCCTGGCTATTGGCATACTTTTGAAATGTCTGTTGCTTGGCAGCATTCCAAATCTCATCGGAGATGATAGGAGATTTCGTCTCCTTGAAGCCCTGGTCTATCTTCTTCAAAAAGTATCTTACCTCAGCCAGGTTCCAAAAGCGCAAACCGTCCATTGATTGCACCAGTTTGGCCTTGATGCCATGGCTATGAAGAAGCGCGAGCATGATGACAGCCTCTTCGTTGGTCTGTGTGAGAATACTGATGGTTTCGCTCTTTTTGTCGAGAGCTTCGTCGGTTCCTTTTGGCGCGTTGTTTCCAAGCAGTCGCATCACTTCTTCAAGGATAGGCTGGTACATATAAACCCTTTTCTCCTGAATCTGGTATGGGTGCTTCACGATTTTTACCTCTCCATCTTCTTGACTCATGGAGATGATAGGGTCTGACTTCATGCGCTGTCGAATGTTGCGGGCAAAGTCGTTGGCAGCATCTACGATATGTCGAAAACTGCGATAGTTCTCGGTCATCTCGATGAAACGGCTGTGCTCTGTCCGGGTCAATTCATAGAGATACTGAGAGTTGGAACCTCTGAACTCGTAGATGTTCTGGTCATCATCGCCTACAGCTATCACTCTCATTTCTTCGTTGGCTTTCATCAGAGCAGTGACAAGGGCATAGTCATCCTTGCCCATGTCTTGCGCCTCGTCGATGACGAGCACGGTCTTGCTGATGCGATTGGGTTCCACTTCGCCGTTGTTGATCATTTCGGCAGCTTGCTTCACCACATCTCCTGCCTCACTCAGGTTGCCCACCCTGCCCATCAGGTCGAAACAATAAGAATGGAAAGTCTTGATCTCTACAAAATGTGCGGCATTGCCGATGAGTTGCATCAGCCGTTGCTTGAATTCGGTAGCGGCTGCCCGCGAAAAAGTGAGCATCAGGAGTTGTTCGTGCTTTACGTCTTCCAACAGCAGGAGCGAGGCAAGCTTATGTACGAGCACACGTGTCTTGCCGCTGCCAGGGCCGGCAGCGACTACGATGCAGTGGGACTCATGGTCATCGATGATTTCTTTCTGTCGCTTGGAGAGCGTTCCGAAGAGTTGCTTATACTTCGAAGGCGTTACGTTGCGCTCTATTTCTGCCTCTCGTTTGCCCTTGAAGTACTTTGTGATGAAACGTTGGTAGTCCATCTGAAAGTAATCCTGCACATATTGCAAGGCCGCGTTATAATCGCTTACCATCAGGTTGGCATATTCGCCCACGATGTGAATCTGCTGAATCTTCTGCTTGTAGAATTCATTGAGCATCCGATAGTCTTCCTGCTTGTAGCGCAGGCGAGACTCCTTGATGCGGCGAATCGCCATCGCATTGTAGAGTACCAGAAATCCTCCCTCCAGCTTCATGGCTCCTATTTTGGAGAGATAGAGCAAGGCTTCCTCCACGTCTTCCAACTGCAAGGAAGAGAAGTTGGAGAAGAGCGACTGCTTGCTAGACTTCAGATCGTTCAGAAGTTCGACGACCGAAAACTGTAGAGGCTTCGCCTTGGATTTCTCTGTTGCGCCTGAGGCTTTTCCTAAAGCGTTTTCTCTGGTCTCCCCCTTTTCTTCAGAAGAACTGCGAATGCTCTCTACAGTTTTCTTGTTTTCTTCAGCAAGGCTATATAGTCTTTCGATAATGAATCGGCATACCTCTACTCGTCTTTCAAATCGCTTGATCATGGTCTCTAAGTCCTTTTCTCTTGTTACGATGAGGCTGCGAGCGCCGTCTTCCTTCTTGTGGGCATACCCCTTCACTACTAAGAAGTATAGCAGTGTGCGTATTTGCTTTTCCGTGGAGGTGCTGATGCCATCGTTTACGGCATTGTTGTTGAGTTGCTTGTATGTGATATGCAGCGACTCATCTGGAATATGCTCCAGTATGTACCTTTCCAGTTTGGCGAATTTCTCCAGCATCTGCTGAGGCTTGCGCTGCTTGTCGCTGACGTCCTGCAGATAGGCTGAGATGTCGCGTGTGTTTGCAAGAATGCCTTCCTGGCGCATGCGGTCAACGGAAGAAATGACGTCTCGCTTGCTGAGACCGAGGATGTCGGCGAGGTAATCGATGCGGGATTCCGCCTCGCTATCTTGTGCCTTGGCTATATGCTTTTGCGTGATGAGCGACTTGATGATGCGTATGGCATTCTGCATCTCCTCCTCAGAAAATAGGGGTGATTCGGCGAGACGCAGTCTTGCCTCGTCCATGTTCTTGACAGTGATACCTGTGGCATAGACGTGCGGAACGTTGTTGCCACGCTCTATGTATCCGCTCTGTTCGAGAGCCGATAGGGCGGTGCGCACACGGGTTTCTATGTCGGATACCGAGTCGTCCCAACCAGCTTGTCGGGCTATCTCCAGGGCAGAACAACTGACGTTGGGACGCAGCTTGGTAAAGTCTTTGACTGCTTTCCATACCTGTTGTATCTCGCTGATGCTCAACTTCGTCTGGTTGAGCAGGATAAAGTGCTTGTCTAAGTCCTCGTCGCTATAGAGCACATAGCATTTTGCGCTGAGGTGTGGGTCTCGTCCCGCGCGTCCAGCCTCCTGTATATAGTTCTCCAGAGAGTCGGAGATATCATAGTGGATAACCAGCCCCACGTCGCTTTTATCTACCCCCATGCCGAAGGCGGAGGTGGCCACGATGACGCCAACCTTGTCGCTCATGAAGGCATCCTGATTTTGTATCTTCTCGTCGGCATCCATCTTTCCATTATAGGGCAGGGCGGGAATGCCGTCACGTTTTAGCTTTTGGGCGAGATCTCGTGTTCGCTTGGTGCGAGAAACATAGATGATGGTAGGGCAAGCTGCCTGTTCCAAGAGTGAGCGCAGGAGGTTGTATTTGCTGCTGTCACAATCTACGTGGATCACGGAATAGTGGAGGTTGGTACGAGTGGCTGATGAGGCGAAGAGCTGTAGGTCGCAGCCCAGCCACTGCTTGAAATAGTCGCAGATGTCTTGCACCACCTTCTGTTTTGCAGTGGCGGTGAAGCAAGATACTGGTATCAGGCTATGCCCATGATGGCGGGCCATTGCGTCCTTGCCAAACTTGCGCTCCTGATATTCCTTGATAAACTTGCCGATATACAGGTAGTCCACCCGGAAGTCTTGTCCCCATGACGAAAAGCAGTGGGCTTCGTCTATGACAAATCTCACCACATGCCGGGCCATCAAGATACGCTCGATGGTCTTGGACCGCAACATCTCTGGCGCTATATATAATAAGGAGGCATCGCCGCTCCGTACTTGCTCGATAGCCTGGGAGCGAGAGATAGGATCCAGGAGCCCGTTGATGGTCACGGCATCGGTGAAGCCACGGTCTGCCAAGTTGTCCACCTGGTCTTTCATCAACGATTGCAGCGGCGAGATGACCACGGTGAGTCCGTGTACGGTTCTGCCATCCATCAGGGCAGGCAACTGGAAGGTGAGCGACTTGCCGCCACCCGTAGGGAATATTGCCAATAGCGACTTGCCATCCACTGCCGCTTGCGTGGCCTGTTCCTGTAGCGGTTCGCCATCATAGGTGCGGAAGCTGTCATAGCCAAAGAGTTGCTTCAGGTTGTGGTGAATGTCGAGCATGCGGTCGCAATACTCGCAGCCCTTGGCGCAATGGGTATGGCGGAGCATAAAGATGATATGCTCTACCTCGGGATAATGGTGGAGCACCCAGCCAGGAGTAGCCGATCGGTAGTCGTCTGTGCCTATGAGGGCCAGGGCGTATGCCAAGCCGCAAGGCGACTGGGCTGCAAGAGTAGGAATGTCGGCATGGGCGCAGATATGATGCTTGTATTCAGAAAGAATCAATTCCGAAACTCCTATGTCTGCATCATCCGTTTCGAAGGCTCCCACATACATCAGAAATCCGCAGAACTCCTCTTCGTGCTGGAGCAACAAGGTGAAGATCCTCCTCTTCTTCTCAGACAATTGATGCCATGCAGCGATCTCGTCCATCAACAGTTCCTTGGCTTTCTCGCAGTCATTGACAGGATTGTTCATCTGCTCGCTCATCAGTTTGTCGTCCTTCACCAGATGATGGTAAGGACGCTTGGGGAAGAGAAGCGGGGAGAGGTAGAGGGTGTCTATCAGAATGCCGTTGAGATGGAGATAGTGTGCGTCATGGTGGATGAGGTTATGTCCGCAGATATAATCGACCTTCCCTTCTTGCAGAAACTTGTTCAGTGCCGTCTGGGATGCTTGGTGAAAGGTGGCTCCGTCATGACGTAAAGCTCCGATGTCGTGTATCTTATGGTCTTTCAGTCCCACTTCGGTATCGACGAAGGCAATGTTCCTGCCTCTGCCATCTTGTTTTTTGATGTCAGAGTCCACGGTTAGATTGCTCTTCTTTCCAAAGAGGCGACTGAATATCGACATACTTTTAGTTCCTTTTATTCGGTGATTGTATTTTCACCGCAAATTTGCGATTATTATTTGATATATGCAAATAATCGGAGGCAATTATTTTTCAGAAAAAGTTTTTCCTATATCAAACAGAGTAATGCCACTGCTTTGGTATGTTACTGCGAAAGGAAAATGGTATAGTTTTGCGGTTTCAACAAAAATGCGTAACTTTGCAATCGACAAGATATTGTCACTAACTTATGTGTTATGGTAGAAACGAATAATATATTAGCAATATTAGACAACTATCTACATGACAATCCAGATGAGATTGCCAAGGAGATAGCTGCTGATTTTCGCCGGCGTAGAATAGAGAAGAATCTAACTCGCGAGCAAGTGGCCGAGAAGTCGGGAGTAGCGGTGAGCAATATTGTGCGCTTTGAACAGAAAGGACTCATCTCGCTCAAAAATCTCATCGGTATTGCTATGGCGTTAGAATATACTTCCGAAATCCGTCATATCTTCTCTCAGCAAAAGTATAGCACAATGGAAGAACTGCAAGAGATAAAGCGAAATATGAACAAGAAAAAAGCCTATAGAAGATAAAGCTTACTTTCATTGATTATGAAAAAAATAGAAGCATTGCAAGTTAAGTTTCATGACAAGAAGGTCGGTACATTATCATTGACTGCCGACAAGAAATGTTGTGCCTTCGAATACGATAGCCAATGGTTGACAGAAGGATTCAGCATCTCTCCCTTGGAGCTGCCGTTGACCTCCGGACTTTTTGTTGCTCGGCCAAACCCATTCAATGGCAACTTTGGCATATTTGAGGACAGTTTGCCTGACGGTTATGGCCGCTATCTTCTTCACAAGGCGTTGCTTAAAATAGGCATTAATGACTTCGAACTCTCTGCGCTCGACCGCTTAAGCTTAGTGGGAAATGGTGGTATGGGAGCTCTAACTTATGAGCCTGAGACTTTTGTAGAAAGAGGATCGGAATTACAAGACTTCGAACTCTTGCAAGAAAAAGCCCTTGAGGTATTGCGAGAACAGCAAGACGCAGACGCCGGACTGCTTCTGTACAATAGTGGTAATAGTGGTGGATGCAGACCAAAGGCTATATTTTCTGACGAAGAGGGACATTGGCTTATCAAATTTCGCCATACTTATGATCCTATAGATATGGGTAAGCAGGAATTTGAGTATAATGAAAAGGCACGCCGATGTGGCATTATCGTACCCGACTTCAAACTGGTCAATGATAAATATTTCACAACTCGTCGCTTTGACATAACGGCTGATGGAATACGCGTACACACTGCGACGGCAGGAGGCTTGCTGTCCGTGTCGCTTAGCAACCCAGTGCTTGACTATGTTAATCTGTTGGCACTGACAGGTTATCTCACACAAAATTATAAAGATGTGGAGCAAATGTATCGTAGAATGGTATTCAATTATATTGCTGAAAATAAAGATGATCATTGCAAGAATTTTAGCTTTATGGTTGCCAAAGGCAGGGACAACAAATGGCATTGGCATTTGGCTCCCGCATACGACCTCACTCACTGTGCGGAGGGATATAATGGCGAGCATGCTACATCGGTAAACAACTCGGCACATCCTTCTATAGAAGATATGGTAGCCGTTGGTGTAAAGAATAAAATGCAAGAGCAAAAGTGTAGAGAAATATACTATGAAGTTGAAGATATAATCAAACGGGGAATGTAAATATATTTGCGTCTTGGAAAAAGGTTGCAGGGTTGGCGTGAATAAGTGGCTTTTTCACCCCTTTTTATGAAGTTAACTCCATTGGCCAATGAAGTTAACTTCGCAGGCTGATGAAGTTAACTTCGTAGGCCGATGAATATAACTTCGTTGGCCAACGAAGCCAATAGGCTTTTTTAGGCATGTTTTGACCGTTATAAAATCTTTGGGCCAACTTGGAAGTTTTTTCTATTTTCCCCCTCTATGTCAAATAAAAAGACTACTTTTGCATTGCCGTGGCGAACTTCGGCGCCTGTGAAACCGCAGCGCACAGGTGAGCGGAGTTTCGTCGTACCCAAAAGGAGATAAAGACTGTCGGCTGCGGAGAAAGCAAAGGCGAAGATGAAAAAACTATTTGTGGTGCTTCTGGCGTTGTGTCTGCCCGCATGGAGCTTTGGCCAGAATGTGGAGAGGCAGAGAAAGGCTGAGGCTGGTGATGCCTCAGAGCAGTATTACATGGCACATTGCTATCAGTATGGTTGGGACGGAGCCCCTGAGGATGCCGCCCAATATGCTATTTGGCTCAAAAAGGCTGCTGCCAGTGGAGAGCCTGGTGCTCAATACGACTTGTCGCAACTATATAAGTATGGTGCATACAGTGTGCCGCAGGACGATGCGGAGTATCTCCGTTGGGCAAAAAAATCTGCCAACAATGGCTACACCCCCGCTTGCTACAATTTAGGACTATACTACGAGAACATTGACAGAGAAGAGGCCTTCTATTGGTATAAAATGGATATGGACTTGCACTGGCAAGAACACCATGAGGAAGACCAGTTTGCCGTCGACCGCCTCCAGGCGATGGGCATCACCTACCATCCTGCCGATCACGCTTCATCGGGTTCGGACCGTAATACTTCCTCGCGGTCGCTAACCAACGGCAAAAGCAAGAAGATTATTTCCAGTCATTAGTCTGCTGTATTCAGGATAGCTTACCCTTCGCCCTGGTCGTAAGTAACGTCTGTTAAGTGGCCCTGCTTAAGGCTGCCCCGCCATATAAGAAAGGTGGGGGTAAGGCCGTTGTGGAAACTAAAATCAAAAACTAATGGAAAATTTAGAAGTGATGGTGATTCTTTTCATCATCGTCGTGCTCGGCTATGCGCTATGCAAGCTGGGCTATATGGGAGACAAGTTTGATCAGAAATTGTCCTCTATCGTGATCGACGTCACCTGTCCCGCGTTGATTCTCTCGTCGGTGATGGGGACGGAACTGCCCGACCGCTCGTTGATATTGCCCCTGTTGGGAGTCGGTTTTCTCACCTACGTCGTGCTGTTGGTGTTCGGCTTCTGGGTGCCGCGGTTTGTCTCCAAGGACCGTGATGAGCAAGGGATGATCGGCTTTGCGCTGATGTTTGCCAATGTGGGATTCATCGGCTATCCCATCGTCTCCTCCATCTTCGGCCCCAAGGCCGTCTTCTATGCCGCCCTGCTGAATATGCCCAACACCTTCTTCATCTTCACGGCCGGTGTGATGCTCGTGAAAGGCGAGTATGGGGTGAAAAATCTGAATCCCAAGGTGCTGCTCTCCCCGGCTATGATTGCCGCTTTTGTCGCCGCCCTGCTGGTGGCCTTCAGTGTTCACACTCCCGGCCTCATAGCCCGTCCCGTCACGATGGTGGGCAATATCACCGTACCTGCCGCCCTGATGGTCATCGGGTCGTCTATGGCGCGCCTGCCCCTTCGCGAGGTCGTGGGCAGTGTGAAAGTCTATGTTGCCTCTTTCCTGCGCCTCTTCGTCGTGCCTCTGTCGGTCTATTTCCTGTTCAAGGCCTGTGGCGTGAGCGACCTTGTCAATCAGATCAATACGGTGGTCATTGCCATGCCCGTCGCCTCCTTCGGCACCATGTTTTGCATGAAGTTTGGGCGCAGTGCGTCGCTGATGACGGAGATGACGTTTGTCACCACCGTCGCCTCGATTCTCACCATACCGCTGGTCACGATGCTGCTCCAATAGCTTGTTGAGACTGTTGGCTATGACACAAGCCGACGGGGATGGACGATGGTGGTGACAAGCCGATGGAGTGGGGCAGTACTGCGCCCCACCGTTGCCGCAGGCTTACGCCTCCTTCTCCAGCAACTCCTCCAAAAACTCGGATGCGTCGGAAACGCACATCGGACATTCGCGCAGTACGACACCCGTGCCCACGCCCTTGAGCAACTTGCAGCGGGTGGCACCGTTGCGCTCCTGAAACTTCTCCATGATCTGCCTCATGCCCTTCACGGCCTTGGCCCGGTCTCTCACGGCCAGTCCATAGACGATGCCTGCGCCCACGATAGATCCGCAGGTGCCTTCTCCGTTGCCCATGCCCGCCGCGAAACAGTTGCCCGCGTGCTTGATGGTCTCTTCGTCCAGTCCTGTCAGGTCGCAGTAGGTGCAGAGTACGGATTGTGTGCAGTTGTGCGAGCCGCAGCGTTTCTTCTCCGCTGCCAATTCCTTTCTACTTTCCATTGTTCTTGTTCGTCTTGATTCGGTTCGTTTTTGTAGTTGGCCTGCAAGCGGCAAGCCAGCAGTTGGGATGGTTCTGCAAAGGTATGAATCCTTTGCTGAAAAACGGTCGATATGCACAAAAAAGTCCTCAAAACAACACCGTCGTTGTTCTTGCGTACTCTATCGCGCACTGTAACTCCCTTCCTCTTCTTTTCTCTCGGTAAAAAGAAAGTAGGAGGTAACACGATAATACATACCATCAGGATTAACCTCCCATCTCACTTTGGCTATGCCATCCTCATAATCATAGATATTTTGCAACAAAAATTAAAGGATTTCTCTTTGCCGTACGACACAGAGAAATCCTAATGACCGATTTGGGTTAAATAGGCCTTTATCTTAATATTTAAGCCGCAGCGAAATCATAAACTCACGACCACGCAGCGGTACGCGGTAGTATTGAAAATTGGCTTTTTGATAAAGCGAAACTTCGTAGTCTTTGCGGTTGAACAGATTGTTGATATTTGCGCTTGCAGACCAGCGAGAATTGAAATCGTAGCGCATACCGGCATTCAAAAAACTGTTAATAGAGTAATGGTTACGGACTATTTCGAAGACCGATTGCGAAAAGTCGGCATACAGCCGGAGTTTACTGATAGGATAGAAATCCATTGTTAAGGAATAATAGGCATTTTTCAGCAGATTGTCAGTTACGGAGAAGACATCAGGCTTTTTCCAACTGATATTTCCGGCCATGGTGAGTTTGGGCTGGAACCATGTCAGTCCGCTCCATTGCGCCGTGACTGAAGCATGCAAGGCATGATAGCGCAGATAATCTTCCACCTCGTTTTGAGACACAAACTCCTTATTATATGAATAATTGGTCTGTCCGCTCAAATTGATGTGGGCATCGCGAAAGTTCTTACGACATGACAGTGCCATGCTCCAGGTAGTTTTCGTGTGGTCGTTCCACACTGGAACAAAGAGCGTATAATCGGGCATATAAAGACTTTTAATATAATGGTCGGAAGTACTGCGCGTCCAGCCGACATAAACATTCCACGAAAAGAGCGTGATGGTGTTCAGATACGACAGACGGAGATTCGCCAACGCGACACGCTGCACCGAAAGGCTGTCGATGCCTGTTGTAAATGTACGGTAGTTGTTCATCATCGTTCCATTGAACCAAGGATCGACGTTTGAAGCATTTTGGTTATAGGCTACCGAGGTTTCCATTCGCAATAGATTACTAATTTGTTGAGTGAAATCGAGCGAAGGAGAGAAAAGAACTTTTTGGTCTTTTTCTTTTCGCCAGCCACAGCGGTAAATGGTATATTCCACAGGAAGAAGTAGTTCGACGTTTCCACCGCTCCACTGAATTTGATACGATGGTTCGAGTGTGTGCAGCCAATAGGACGAAGTAGCCGTCTGTTGGGGGTCGTGTAGTCGGTTGTGCTTGTATTCTATAATGTAACCCAACGTCAAGGGATTGCCCGCTATATCGAAAGTCGTGGAAAGCCGGTGGCGCATAAACCAATGGTTCAGATAATAGCTCTGCCGTTTGTATTCGTTATCTGCTGTCCAACAATCAGAAAGTCGCTCGCGCGTCTGATAGGTACGCACAATGGAAGCCAAACTATAGACACGACTTGGAGTGGTCAGGTTGACATTGGCGACATTCTGAATAAAATAAGGTTTGCGATGTATGTCCTCTCCCAAAGAGCCTAAATTGGATACATTTTGATTATAGGAGCTGACATCCTGCCATTGCCCTGAAAGGACGTTCTCCACGTACACCTTCTTGCCATTCAATTCGTAACGCACCTGTCCTTTTACTACATCTTCACAGCTCTTTTGCCGATTGTTTTCGTAAATACTGATTGTGTCGCCCGCATAATACTCGCTTCGGGTGCTATCCTCACGGTTTTCTCCTTCGTGGTTGTAAAGCAGATTGAAACGTAAAGTGGAATAAGGAGTGAAAGCGTGCATATAATTCAGTCCGGCAAAATAGGAACGGTTGTCAAGATAGTAAATGGGGGAAATGGGTGGACGGCGGCTTGTGGAAGAATAGAGGAATGGAGAGGGCAGTGGCTCTTGCGTATAGACGCCACTGAAGTTTGACATGCCGTTTTGGATGCCGCGCAATGATGCCCCTCTGTTGTTCAAGGCTCCGGTAAATAATAGCTGGTTTTTCTTTGCCACTTGAATGCCCGTCATACTGCCGTCCCATACTGTAGGCGTGCCTCCAGTTCCCACTTCTGCATCACCAAAAGGACGCATCTTGTAATTCTTTTTCAATTTAATGTTGAGCGTTGCATGGTTGCTATGAACTTTCCCTTCCAAGGAACGGACGGGCTGGTTATTCTCCATTACCTGAATGGTGGATACTGCTTCCGCAGGCATATTTTGGGTGGCTTGATTATATTGGTCTCCCATAAGATCCAATCCCTCAATGTTCAGTTTGTTGATGCTACTGCCTTGGTACAGAATTTGTCCGGAAGGCATCACCTCGATACCCGGCATACGTTTGAGCACATCCTCAATGCTGTAGTCCTCTTTTTGGCGGAATGACTCTACATAATAGTTAAGCGTATCTTTTTTTCGGGTGATGGCATCGGTCTTTATAACCACCTCGTCCAGAGTACAAGTCTTTTCTTCTAACTGAACAGTATATTGATATTTATCCTTTTGAACCGGTATGGTCTGTGTGGCATAACCCATTTTAGAGAATGTCAGTTTGGTTGCATTCTTCTTGTATTGCAATGAATATTGCCCATTGTTCTTGGTAATACAATAAGCCAATAACGAGTCATTAGTATTCAATGCCTTGCATAACACATTTGCAATGCCCTTGCCGTTTGTATTTGTAACGGTCCCTTTAAAAACAGTTTCTGTTTCCTGTGTCCAGCCAGACAGAGGAAACAGAATCAGCAAAAATAGTATTTTAAAGATTCTTACCATTTTAGTTCAAGCATATTACTGGGACGTTTCGGATTATTTGCTTTCGGAGTTACCATTTTCCCATTTTTCTCAATCTTTACATTATAAATCTCAATACTTAGATTATCAAAATCTTCAATATCATTGCGATAACCGGTCAAAGCATTTTCATGTGTAGTTACAATCAAATCTTTGATATACTTTTTCTTATATAGATACATATCGCTGTATTGAGACATTGCTCCAAATCCATTATTTGTAAAAATCCAATTGCGACCTTCATCATGGATTTCCATGATCAGCCCAGGCAATCCTGTAAAAAGATAAGGTCCGTAAGGAAGTGCTATCGTTTCAGTGTACCATGCAATATAATTTCGACCGGCAAAAGAACAAATGGCCTTTTTGCAAGCTCTTTGATTTATTATAGAATCCCCGGATACCAATTGCCAGTCCATTTGAGGCGTTGGGTAAGTGTACTCGTAGCTTCGCAATACATCGTAAGTCTGTACCGTGGTTTTTTGTTCTTCTAAATCAGTTAGCGTAACAAAGAAAAAAGTCCATTTTTTAATAGCTTGCATCCATTCTTCACGAGCCTTTTGGTCCTTTTTATTTTGTTTGCTACTGGCTAAATAGTCATTTATTGAATCGAATGCCAATCGATTATAATCACTAAAAAATAAGTGCTTATCTGAAACCATCAATACTGTTTGCGCTTCAGTATAATCATCCAACTTGGTAGAATCTTTGCGGAACTTTAATTCATAAAATACTCCCAACTTGGCATGATCAACAACACACCTCTTTGATTTCTCATAAAAATCGCCACTCTCACTATAAAGCCTTTGAGCCTTAATCGTGGTCGGACATAATAATATCGTAATAAATAAAACAAGGAATCTCATTATTTTAAGTTTTTGTTCTTATGAAATATCCACAAGTTTCTCATATCATATTTTTTGCTTTACATATAGAGGCGTCTTACTCTCTATTGATTCTTTCCACCAATTCGTCTGGTGTAAGTATCTCCATCTTGGAGAAACCAAACCACTTTTTGCCTAAGTCCTTTATGGATGCTCCTATGTGATACACATCATCGTCTATACAAAGGAAGCGGTCATGTGATAAATGGAATGTTTCAACATCAATCGGTGCATATTGAGCATTATGACGGTCTATGTCGAGTTGGAACTGACGGCTTATCTGCTGAGTGTAGATGATTGCAGACACGTTATTATCTCTTTTATCGAGCAATGTCAGTACAGTCTCGTCAACATAGTTGTCTATAAGGACAATACGTTTCTTTGCACTCTTAATCAAGTCGGACACGAAAGTATAGGCATCATAAATTTGACCATTGTAGAACACACCTTGTTTCGGCTTTGCATTGCCCTCGTCCAATCTGCGAAACACCTCGTCTATGCGCTTGTCTGTTTCTTGCTGATGTTGCTGCATTTCCAGTTGATGGTATTCCATAGTCGAGAGACGCTGAAACACTTCGGCATTGTTCTGTAGAAAGTGACGCATTGAAGTGAAAGCTCGCATTATTCGAATATTCACCTCAATCGCAGTGTCAGAACGTAAAACACTACTAAGCATAGCGACTCCGTTTTCAGTAAATACGTAAGGCATGTATTTCAAATGTTGTCCGCGTCCTTCGTTTAAGGTCGCAATTTGCGACCTTAAACATTCGTCCTTGGTCAATTGAAACATGAAATCTTCTGGAAATCGTTTAATATTACGTTTTACTTGCTCATTAAGACGCTTTGTTTCAACGCCATAAAGTGTGGCAAGGTCACGGTCAAGCATAACTTGTTGTCCTCTAATTACTTTTATTAGAGGTTCGATATTACCTGCGAGTTCATGGTTATCGCATTTTATAATATCTATTTTGGACTGCTCACAATTTGTGACTGGTTCTTTTTTATCTATGTTGTTTGCCATATTTCTATTTTTTTAAGGTCACAATTTGTGACCTTAAACGTGTTGTTACTTATTATTGCATTCAAAGGTAGTGCTTTTAGCCTTTAAGGCACGATTGCACAAACCCTTTCTTTGAAAAGAACGTAAAATCAATAGTATTATTGCGATGATTGTACTTTTATTAACATAAAGCTCTAAAGCAGCCAAAGGAGGGCAAGAGCAAGGAAGCCGTGGAGACCAACAAGGACATCGAGCAGTTGTTGCTTTCCATCCAAAAGGCTTTCGATGTGCTTGTGGAAAAGAGAACGGACTTACCTATTCCTACCATTCGTGACGACACTCGTTCGCCAGCCTCATTACGCTGGAGGCAGGTGTGCCGATGTAGACCATCTGCAAGATGCTCGGTCACAAGGATGTGAAAATGACGTAGCGGTATGCGAGAGTGACCCAAAAGAAAGCGCATCCTTCGTTTCACTTGTCACAACGTTGTTTTCTTTCATCTGCTCGTCTCCTCGAAGTAGTTCTAAAAAAATGAAAAAATATAATCAATAAAATTATTACATGGATAGATGTAAATAATACCAAATAGAACCACCACGTAAACGCTGCTCCACCAGTCCCTTTATAGATCATTAAGTAGTACAAAGGAAATGAATAACCAACAAACACAGTGGCATTTATTGAACATTTTTTGTGACTAATAAAAATCCATTCTATTAGTAGCAATATTTTATCCCGAACTGGGGTATTGTCTATTTTGTAGCATCTTACATAGACAAGTAGCCTGATAATATGGGATAATATAGATATAAACAATAGGTCTCAGGTGGTGTCTACCCACAAATAAAAGTCAGCCGTTGTCAGCACGGCAAACAAAGAAAAGTCCTTGGCAGTATAGTCTTGAAGTATTTCAAGGCATACCGCCAAGGATTTTTCTTGCCGTGCCACAGTCGTGGAAAGTTAGTCTGAGGTACAATGACTGTCTTTCTGCGACGACGGCTGGCTTTTATAAAGGTAATGTAGATCTTTAATCAATTCGCAATCCACATGAAAAAAGCAAGTACCCAGGCATTCTCATATAATATGATGTCGTAGTAGAATATGAGGAACTGCTGATATTCAACCAGTTGTTCTTGTGCAAATGCAAAAGCTCGTCACCCGATAAAGTGAACTGGAGTCTTTTCATACTGTAAGAAAGCTGAAAGCCAACATTGTTGGATACTCGCTCCAAGCCACTTCCATTGGTCTTGCTGATGGCATATCTTATAGATCCTTTGAAATGGTCATATTTAAAATATGTGTACAAATGCGCCTCGTACTGCTCATTGTCTTGTTCTTTACCAGCGTAACTTGTGTACATACTTTTCTTGTACAAGCCACCAATGTCAAAATTGAATATTGATTTGAACCTTGTCGTAAAGTAGATTTCCCCCTTTGGCACATTCACCTTTGTGTTGAACCTCATACCATTTAATGAACTTGCCACACAGCTATTGGTCCACGCCACTTTCACGTTTGCATCTACCGGCCAGTGTCCTAAGCCCTTGGTTACAACACCATGCAAAGACATCCATTCTTCATTGCCCCCATCCATATAAGTCTGTTTTCTTGTGACTCCATGTTGTGTGGCATCAGCCAATCCGTCTCCCTTTGTTTTGGAATACATACCCGAAACAAACAGCAACAGATTGCTATAATTATTGATAAGACGATAGTGTATGGAATATGAATCCTTGCTGACAAATGGTGAATGAATGGAAGATGGCATCTGTATCCTGTCGTATGCTAGATGCACAGGAAAGTCTGCCATTTTACTAAGTTCTATCTGCGAAGTCTCCCTGCTACCAGTTAAGATAAGTTCGCTCTTGGGACTGAACACTAGTCGAAGCAATGAATTATAGTTGAACCTGACGGAACTGCTTGCGCTCTCAGTTGAACGTTCATATTTATTTCCTGTTAAAGAAGCATTGATTTTGAATCTTAGCAGTCCTGTAGTCTTTTCAAAGATGAGTGAACCGCTTAATTTCTTATATATGCCCTCTGTACTATTGTCATCCAAAGAATAATCCTCCGCATGCAATTTGTCCTTGTTGTAGTCATGGCGAAAAGCAAAAGCCATACTATAACCTTTTGGCAAAGACCATTTTCCACCAGCTTCTAAAGCATATAAATAGTTCTCTGTTGACAAAAATGAACGAATGCCACACAGTCCAGCCTCCTGCACATAGTAAGTAGGCAACAGAAGACTGTCATTGAGAACATTCAATTTCTCGTCTTGCGACTTGCGTCCAAAGGTCATCAAAGCATATAGAGATGTTTTTCCGAAACTGCCAGTGACTTGTACGGATTGTCTTAAATCTTTCTTGTTCAGTTTCTTGCTTTCTTCCAAATCCATGCTATTGTTGCCCCAATATGTCATTTGCTGAGTTTCCGAATAGTCGGACAGTTTTGCAAACGTAGAAGAAAGTATCTCCAGTTTGTTTGTCGGTTGCCACTTTATCCTCACATTGGCGGAGCCTGTCTCATTGTCTTTCTCTGTGGAATCGTTGTACTCTGTCTCAAGCGAAGATGCGAAATAGAAACTGTTGTTTCTGTCAAAGGCATTCATCTTCGCCTTGTTTAGCAAGATTCCTATCTTGATGTCTAATTTGTTGGAAGGTGCATACGCACCATTTAGAATAAGGGCAGAGTTTTCGTTGCGATACACATTGGAAGGAGGTGTCAGCATGGCACTCTCTTCCTCGGAAATTTGCATCTGGCTCACGCCACCTGATGAAAGTCCGCCGAAATTCATGATGCTACCTATGTAATCTTCCAAGGAAAGAATTTCCTTGCCCAAGTTGTTTGATGACAAAGCAGCAGAAAACGAACCTTTCTTACCGATGAGCAAGGAAGTTAACTTGCCTTGATACTTGTTCAATATGCCTCCACCTGCATCTAACTTCGAGGTGAAGCGCAACGATTCTGATGTCTTGATGTTCAAGGCTGTTCTTTGATCACTGTTTCTTAAAGAATTGGCGAGAGTCCCGTCATTCCAATTGCGCAGAATTTCGGCTCCGCTCACCACATCGGCAGGCAAACCGTTGAGCATCATTCCGCTACCTGTGGACATCACGTCATTGCCATTGACAAGGATTTTGTCAATGGCCTTCCCCTCATATTTCACCTTTCCGGTCTCGCTCACTTCCATGCCAGGCAAACGCCGCAAAACATCAGAGACATTCTCCTCCGCACCAGTCTTGAAATGGTTAACATCGAAAATTATACTATCCCCTTTGGTTTTTATGCCAGAGTAATTGCCTTTGACCACGACCTCGCCCAACTCTTGCGATTTTGCATGAAGGGTTATCAGGCATGATGACTGCGATGAATCATATTTCATCACAAGACTTTCATACCCTATGCTTTTCACATGCAGCCATGCATGATGTACAGATATAGAACTTAAATGGAAAATGCCCTTGTTGTCAGTCACGGCATATGTGAGGATGGATTGTTTGGCAAGGCTGTCTGGATAAAGCATGACATTTGCCATAGCTATTGGCTTTCCATTGTCATCTATAACCTTGCCGGACACTCGCTCTTGGGCAAATGAAAACATACTACTACACAATAAGTATAGTAGTATGCCAATAGTTTTAATATGGAGTTTATGCTTCATTTACATACTAATAATTCTCACCTTGCCTGCTTCTACACCACGAGATTTAATTCTTTCAGCTTCCAGCTTGTTGAATTCTTCCTGTGAGACAACCTTGCCTTTTGTCGGAACCTCAAAACTTGGAGTCTCATTAAGATTGACCATTTCTTGCAACACATACGAATAAGTTGGCGTATCAAGTTGCATCACAATTCCTGGCAGTCCCAAATATCCCAACGGACCTACACCCAATGGTATCTCCGTGCAAAACCATGCGGTGACAGGTATGCTACCCGTTGCCGTAGCCTTTGTGCATTCCTTGCCATTTATTATTTTTTTCTCGTTAGTGAGAGTCCACTCATAAGGTTTGTATTTATCCTTTATGAGGAAGAGTTTGTCAACAATGTACTTCTGTGCAAACACAGAATCCTTTGCCATGTCGATATAAATATCTCCAGTCAATCCAACGACCTTTATGCCAGTATCACCTTCATTGGAGCCTTCGCTGAAAGAATATTTTCCATCAGCATAAAGCATTGTGAACGTTTTCTTGTCATTCTGGAATTTCTGAATTACCATTTCACGAATGTGCGCATCCTCAATGTTCTTTACAGCATCAGATATTACATGTGTTGCCGCATAAGTACACTTTACGTTTTGTGCTTGAGCAGACACACTGCTCAAGCCAATAATGCTCATTAGAATAAGCAATAAATGTTTCATATTAGTCCTAATTTCCGCAGCACTATGAGTTAGCTTTTTTATAAGTGCCTGAGCAACAAAAAGTTGCTCAGAATTTTGCCATGTCGGATTTTTCACCTACCTTAGTGCTGCAAATAGAAGTATAGCAAAATCTCCGAATGACATGGCAAATGTACAAATAAAATCCGAGAAACTATCTGTTTGGAACAAGTTTATTTTTATTCTTTTCCGAAGCTTTGGTTTTATGACTTTACATTCTGTTCTTTTGAGATTGACCTGCACCAGTTCCTTTATACTTGCTGTTCGTTGCGTTAAAGCGATAGCGGATGCTAAAGGTAATGGTACTTGTGGAATTTAGGTCATATAACATTGTTCTTTGCACACCTGAATAGAATGTGCGATGTTGATTCCCCGTTCCGAATACATCTGAAACGTCAAGTGTCAACGTAAGGCGATTCTTGAGCAACGACTTGTAGAGTGACAGGTCTGTATTGAAATAGCCTTGGCGGATACATTTGTTACCCATATTACCTTCGGTCTGTGCGGTCATTACAAATGAAGCCGTCAGCAACTTGAAGTCAAACGCATTGGTAAGTTGGAAAACTGCCACAGGATTGTCAAGCTTATTGCCCACATGCGTATTCATCTTGAGCCATTGCTTAAAGAGCATTGTTTCCAATGTTGGATGCCAAATGCCAAAGGTAGGGTTCAGCGTCAGGCCTGCTTGGAAAGAGTTGTAGCTATTGATGTTCTCTGGGCGAGCGAGTGACTTCATCGGATCTCCACGATAAGTCTGCGTCATCGTACAAACCTCATCTGAGATATGCGAATAAACCAATTGCAGATTGAGCCATTCCCAAGAGAGTCCGTAGGTAAGATTGTGTGTAATTGAAGGAACGAGGAATGGATTGCCCGACTCGTATGTGTATTGGTTATCATACTGCACACCGCTTCTAAGCTCGTTGTAGCTTGGACGATAGATGTCAGTGGCATACGTCAGTTGCATCTGTGTCTTGCCAACAGGAAGCGAGAGAGCCAAAGACGGAAACCAATTGCCGTAAGTCTTGCTCTGTTCTGCTATATACAAATCATTGTCATAATAGTCAAAGTTGATGTATTCATAGCGAAGCCCTGCTTGCATCGTCAGTTGCCCGAATCTACGGCTATAGTCAACGAACGCAGAAGTCATTGACTCCTTGACTTTTTCTTTCTCGTTATCAACCACTTCAGGCTCCACTTGGTAGTGACTTCTTCGATTCACATGACTGTATTCACCGCCCAACGAAAAAGTGCCGTTCAACAATGGAATACTGAGGACAAGTTTGGATGCCAACAAATAGTTGCGATTGTTGCGATAAGAGCAGACATCTGACTTTTCCGTCTCTGTCTGGCGATATTCGTCAAGCACTGTTTCGTGTAAGTCCATCCACTGCTTCTTGCCATACCAATAATAATCTGTATTGAAATCCACATTCAGCCCTCCTATCTTGCCAACATAATAAGCATTGGCGGAATAAGCCGTTGACTGACCTGGACTCAGATAATCAACGGTTGAAGATTCCTTCTGTACATTGTTCTGCATTATATTGAACGTCTGAGTTCCTTCTCCCTTATCCTTTGCTAAACGATTGTAGCTGAAGCTGGCACCCAAATTGCTTTCTTCGCCAAGCATATAGCTTACCCCCAAGCGTGCGTATGGGTTGATGTTAGTGAATTCCTGATTGACGTTCATATTCTGCTGCCAAGTATCTGTGATGTATGAATGTTGCGTCACCTGTTTGTTTTCTGGAGTGTGAGCATATGCACCATACAAGAACCCATTGACATCCAATCCTCCTTTTCGATAATTTCCTTGGAACGATTCGTATGAGCTCAAGCGTTTTTCCTCATTGACCGAAAACGTAGTTTTGTTGTCAAAGCTGAAGCCTTCGCCCTGCGTCTTCTTTGTGGTAATGCGTATGACACTCTTCACACTGGCATCATATCGTGCACCAGGGTTGTTGATTACTTCAATTTTCTTTATGTTGCTTGGTTGCAAACGTTGCAAATCCATTTGGTCTTGCATCTTCCGACCATTGATAAATATTACAGGTGTGCCACGACCAAACACTTCTATTTGTCCATCTTTGGCAGACACATTAGGAATGCGTGAAAGCAACTGTTCCATATTGGAAGTTTTCTCCAACACACTGCCTTCTATATTTGTTATCATTCCCTCTCCTCGCAGCACGGTCTTTGGCAACGAACTTTTGACAACAACCTCGCCAAGCATGTTGGTGCTTTCCTGAAGTTTTAAGGTGACGGTAGTTTGCCCCGTATAATTTATATATTGTGTTTCATAACCGATGAGAGAAACTCGAATGACATTGCCACTCTTTACGCCTTCAAGCATGAAAGAACCATCTTCCTTACTAACCGTTCCTTTAATGAAAGAAGAGTCTGCTTGTAACAGTTCCACAACATTGGCAAATGAAATCGGCATACCTTTTGTGTCTGTCACAACCCCTTGAATGTTCTGTGCCATCAGCATTGGGCATAACCCTAAGAACATTATTAGTAATTCAAAATACTTTCTCATATTATTCTACTTTATCTATAAGACAATTATCAGGCTTGGCAAAAAGTCCTAATTTCTGAGAATAAGACTTTATCCTACAGTTTCTCATGCTCCTAATTTCCGCAGCACTATGAGTTAGCATTTTTTATAAGTACCTGAGCAACAA